>Ga0307410_10001260_pt1 | contig 11258 bp, 10 predicted proteins | sample 322Ometagenome_3_FD_203707 | JGI IMG/M metagenome (GOLD analysis project Ga0307410, IMG submission 203707) | Maize rhizosphere microbial communities from greenhouse at UC Davis, California, United States - 322HYB-O-3 | ecosystem: Host-associated > Plants > Roots > Rhizosphere > Soil | place...
AATGCAGAGAGCGCCAGCAGCCGAGGCCAGCGTCCGTGTACCAGGTGCCACCTGCGTGCAGCGGGCTGTGTCATCGGTATGTCAGACCGGTGAGAGATCGTCATGGTGACGCGGCTACGCCGCAGGGTCGCACAGAGAGAAACTGTTGCTGAACAGCTGGTTGAAGACCGGCAGGGAGCGCGGATTGCCGAAAACCCGGTGGCAAGCCCGCGAAGTCAGTATAGAGATTTTGCCATATAATGGAAGACCGTTCGGTCTTGCTTCCGCTTCGGTGACCATAGATCATGAGGCCAGCTGAGGAACGTATGCCGGGCTATTCCAAGCGTACTCTCAGTGAGAAGTTGGGTGTCAAGCCGGGGGCCCGCCTGGTGGTCCTCGGCGGACCTCGTTCCTACAGCGCGCTGCTCGGATCCTTGCCGTCGGGAGCCACCGTGTCGTCTCACCTTTCCTCCAACGCGCCATTCATCCACCGGTTTGCTCGCCGGCAGTCCGAGCTCAGATCGGACTTCGGCCGCCTCGCCCGGGCGCTGGCGGATGATGGCATGCTGTGGGTCTCCTGGCCCAAGCAGTCGTCCGGTGCGGAGACCGACCTGGATGAGAACGTCGTCCGGGAGATCGGCTTGGCGGAGGGGCTGGTAGACGTGAAGGTCTGTGCCGTGGATGAGCTCTGGTCAGGTCTAAAGTTTGTGCGCCGCATGGCCAATCGGAAGCCGCGATGATTTTCCGGCGCTTCTTCGATCCCAAGTTGGCCCAGACCAGCTATCTGATCGGCTGCCCCATCACCCAGGAAGCAATCGTGGTGGACCCGAACCGCCGGATCGGCCGGTACCTCGAAGCCGCAGCTCAAGAGGGACTTCGGATCAGCCACGTCACCGAGACCCATATCCACGCCGACTTCCTATCCGGATCTCGCGAGCTGGCGAATCGCACAGGGGCCCGGCTCTACCTCTCCGGTGCCGCCGGCCCCGAGTGGGAGTATCACTATGCCGCTGACGCCGGCGCCACGATCCTGCGCGACGGCGATCGGCTCAGCGTTGGCCGTATCGAGCTGCGGGTGCTCCATGTTCCCGGACATACCCCGGAACACCTGGCCTTTCTGGTGACGGATCAGGACAGAGCCGGCGAGCCGATGGGTGTCTTGACTGGAGACTTCATCTTCGTCGGTGACGTCGGGCGGCCCGACCTGCTGGAGCGAGCAGTCGGCTCAGCGGGCACGATGGAACAGAGTGCGCGGCAGCTCTTTCGCTCGATCCAGAGATTTCATGATCTCAGCGACTATCTGCAGATCTGGCCGGGACACGGCGCCGGCTCAGCTTGCGGGAAGTCTCTGAGTGCGGTGCCCCAATCCACGCTGGGATACGAAAAGCGATTCAACTGGGCGTTTGGAGTCAGTGAAGAGGCCGCGTTCGTGCGCGCAGTGCTGACGGGACAGCCCGATCCTCCCCGCTATTTCGCCGAGATGAAACGGATCAACCAGGCTGGCCCGCGAGCCCGGGGAGCAACCGGGCCGAGTCGCCGGCTGCCGCTGCCCGCCTTGACCGCGGCGCTCGCCGCGGGCGGCGCCGTGGTGGATACTCGACCCGCCGCGGAGTACGCCGCAGGTGCCATACCCGGAACGATCAACATCCCGGGCACGCGTGCATTCACCACCTGGGCCGGGTCGCTGCTTCCTTACGGAGAGGAATTCCATCTCATCGTGGGCGAGTCCGACGAGCATCGAGTGGAGGAACTGGTCGACGATCTGGCCGGCATAGGACTGGATCAGGTTGGAGGGTACTTCGGTAGCGACGTGATCGCCGACTGGCGGGAATCCCACGGTCGGCTGCAAACTATTCCTCAGGCGACGCTGGACGAGATGAGGACGGGAAGCCGGAACGGGAACCTGGTGCTGGATGTGCGCACCAAAGGGGAGTGGGAGGCCGGCCACGTGCCGGGCTCAGTCAACATGCCGATTGGCGAGTTGGGGCAGCGACTCCAGGAGATCCCCCGGACTCTTCCACTGACGGTGCATTGTCAAACCGGATTGCGCGCCGCCATTGCGGCCAGCCTGCTGCGCGCTGCGGGGTTCGACCAGGTCCGTCTCTTCGCCGGGGGTTTTGCCCAATGGCGTGCAGCCGGACAGCCGATTGCTATATGATGGTTAACCAGTAACCCTGAACCGGGACATCCCATGCTCAAGGAGTTCAAGGCCTTTGCGCTTCGCGGCAACGTGCTCGACCTTGCGGTGGGCATCATCATCGGCGGTGCATTCGGAACCATCGTCAAGTCGCTGGTGGACGATGTCATCATGCCGCCGGTCGGGCTTGCGCTGGGTAACGTGGACTTTGCCAATCTGTTTCTATTGCTGAAGCCAGGAGATAAGGCCCCACCGCCATATGCGACGATCGCGCAGGCCCACGACGCGGGAGCTGTGACCATCAACTACGGCCAGTTCATCAACAACGTGGTCACGTTCATCATTGTGGCCTTTGCCGTCTTCCTGATCGTGCGTATGGCCAATCGGCTCAAGCCCCAGGAAGCCGCCGCGGCGCCAACTACCAAAGACTGTCCCTACTGCCGGATGGCGATCCCCGTTGCGGCGACACGTTGCCCCCACTGTACGACCGAGCTTCGCGCGGCGTGATCCGCAGCCTAGGTAGGCAGGAGCGCCATGTCTGGCGCTGACGCGGCACCGACTGGGCCCGATCTAAAATCAGGGGTGCCGGTCGCCGACGTGCCCGACGGCGGGATGCTGGCCGGCCACGCCGACGGCGAGGCTGTTCTTGTTTCTCGAGTGGGTGGCGAGTGGTGCGCCATAGGGGCGGTCTGCAGCCACTATAGCGGTCCGCTTGCGGAAGGGCTGCGGGTAGAAGACACCGTGCGCTGCCCCTGGCATCACGCCTGTTTCAGCCTCGAGACTGGACGATCACTCAGGCCACCGGGTCTCAATGATGTTGCCTGCTGGCAGGTAGAACAGCGGGGGGACCGGATCTTCGTGATCGGGAAGATTCCCTCCCCGGTCAGGAGAAGCCGTGCAAGGCCCCAGAGCTCCACCCCCGAGTCGGTGGTGATCATTGGGGCAGGGGCGGCGGGTGAAAGCGCCGCGGAGACGCTCCGAAAGGAGGGCTACACTGGTCCGGTGACCCTCTACGATCCTGATCCGGCCGCGCCCTACGACCGACCCAACCTGTCCAAGGACTATCTCGCAGGTAGTGCTTCGGAGGATTGGATTCCACTGCATCCGGCGGAGTTCTACGCCGAGCAGGGGATAGAGATCGTACGGGATCGGCGCGCCGTGGAGCTCGACCCCCGGGGCCGACAAATTCGGCTCGACGATGGCAGCACACGCCAGTACGATGCGTTGTTGCTGGCCACCGGTGCCACTCCCGTGCGACTTGCTCCTGATGTCGCGGGGCCCGACGCCGGGATCTATTATCTGCGGACGTTCGCCGACAGCAAGGCCATCATCGCAGCAGCCGCAACAACGGCTCGGGTAGTAATTCTGGGAGCCAGCTTCATCGGTCTGGAGGTGGCAGCGTCACTCCGCGCGCGAAACCTTGACGTACACGTTGCCGGCCCGGAAGCGGTTCCACTCGAACGGGTGATGGGCGCTGAGCTCGGCGGCTTCATTCGAAGCCTGCACGAGGAGCATGGTGTCGCCTTTCATCTCGGGCAGAAGCCCGGGCGCGTTGCCGATGGAGTGGTGACGCTGGAAGGTGGAGAGCGTCTTTCGGCGGATTTCGTGGTCGCCGGCATTGGAGTCCGGCCCAATGTGGCTCTGGCAGAGCAGGCGGGGCTCGCCGCAGATCGCGGGGTAGTAGTGGATCAGTACCTGGAGACCAGTGCTCCGGGGGTGTTTGCCGCCGGAGACATTGCCCGCTGGCCCGATCCCCATTCAGGAGAACGCATCCGGGTGGAGCACTGGGTGGTGGCGCAGCGTCAGGGCCAGACCGCGGCGCGGAATATTCTGGGCCGGCGCGAGATCTTCAACGCAGTACCCTTCTTCTGGAGCCAGCATTACGACGTTCCCATCAACTACGTCGGCCACGCGGAGCGCTGGGATCAAATCGAGGTCTCCGGCAGCATCCCGGCCAGAGACTGCGCCGTTCGCTTCCTGCAAAACGGAAGGACGGCGGCGGTGGCGACCATCTACCGCGATCAGGAGAATCTGCAAGCTGAGGCCGACCTGGAGCGAGCCACCGCCTAGCGCATCAGAACCCAAGCTCCAGTCCCACCCGTACTCGTCGAGGGGGCCCGGTAAACTCCTGCGGCCCTCGCACCGCCTGGTAGAGCGACTCCGATGCACGCCGCTGCTCCGCGAGATCATACAGGTGATCTCCATTGCCAAACCGCTCTTCCGCCCGGATGAGATAGACACAGTTCGGGGCGGAGGGGGTTCCGGACTGGTCCAGCCACGCGATGCAGCCAACCCGGGGATCTGGCAGACCCTGGCCCAGATCGATAGTTCCATCCAGGCCATACCGCCCGTTTGCCTGGGCTTCGCTGGAGAAGTCGGCGGAATCGGCACTCCAGTTGACGTCGACCTCGGCGGGATTGGTCGTCTCTCCGGTGGCCGCAAATACTGCCAGCACGTTCTTGAAGTTCAAAAGATTGCGGGCGTCCAGGTACCCGGCAAAGCGGCCACCCGGTCCAAAGCGCTTGGAGAGGCGCAGATCCAGCTGCTTGAAGGCGGGTAAGCGTGATTCGTTCAGCGCGTCGGTCGCCACCGCGGAGCAAAGATCGGGAGACAGCACGCTGACCTCGTTCAGCGGGCACCTGGTATAGGGAGTACCACTGGCCACCCGGAATGTGCTGTAGACTCCGACGTTCCGCAGAATCGCGCCACTCACTGAGCCGGGCTTCCAGTTTCCCGGAATCTCGAGCGCGACGGTTCCAGTCACCGAGTGCGGCCGGCTGTTCAAGGTCGGAACCCGGGTGTCTACGCCGAAGGCAACCAGCTGCTCGGAGGTGGCATCCTGGAACGAGTAGCCGATCGACGCGATGAGAGCCGACCCTATCCGGCCCGCAACTCCTAGGTCCACTCCCCGGACCCGTGCGTCACCGCCGTTGGCCAGCACTCGCACAGGCCGGGGGACCAAGCTGAGCGGATCCTGCCGCAGAACCGACCTGACGGTCACATCCGATTCACTGTTCCTGGAGTAGAGCGACAGATCGACATCGATTCTCGGGTTGAGCGCGTGGCGGACCCCGAGCTCGAACGTGGTCGTACGCTCGAAATCCAGATCACTGCCGAATGCCGTTCCGAGGTCGGTGATCGCCCAGTCGGTATTGATCCGCAGCAGCGAAAGCCGGAAGTCCGGGGCCTGAGCGTGAGTCGCCACACCGCCTCGAAAGACGGTGTGAGGCGTCACCGCAAAGGAGGCCTGAACCCGGGGGCTGAGGTAGCCGTGGCTGTCGTCTCGGGGGAAGAGCGAATCGTTGGTAAAGAACGCCTCCGGGTCCGCCGGATCGTAGAGTGGGTGAGTCGAGATCCGGGGAAAGTCCGCCGGACGACGCGCCCGAGTATCGTAGAAGTCATAACGTACGCCGGCGCTGATCGTAGCCTCGCCCAACCTCAATCGGTCCTGCACGAACAACGCTCCCCGTACTGGATGCTCGATGTACACGTCGGAGAAACTCTGCGATGCAAGGAAGTGCGAGTAGTTGGAAATGGAGTAGCGGGTGAGCTCTCCACCCAGCTGGAGCCGATGGGAGGCGTTGGGGCGCCAGGACAGAGCCGCCGAGCCCAGAGTGCGGGTCTCACGGTAGAGCGTGAGCAACCCCAGCGGCCCCCCCGCTTCAGGAAAAATCACCGGCGCCACGGCGTCCCGGTTGTAGATCCCGTAGGCGTTGTTGCGGTAGCGGTCGATGGTGCTGTACTGCGCCGTATTCTCCAGATCGTAGGGAGACCGGCGGCTGCCCACCAGGTTGGTTCGATAATTCCGAACCAGCTCGTCGTCCACGGGAAAGTTGTCGAAATCGAACCGAAGATCGACTGGGCTCAGCAGAAACCCGCCGAAGGGGTCGGCGGTGCTTTCCTCACCGGCCGTCGCCAGGGGCCCGCTGTGCTCGCGATCGGACTGGAGCGACAGCCGCGTATCGAGCAGGAGCGGCCGCTCCTCCCCCCGATTGAGCTGCTGGCTCCAGCCCAGAATGAGGATGCTGGAGGTGGTCCGATTAGCCGTGGCCCCTGGTGGGTTGTAAAAGGTGCCATAGTCGAAGTTCCGGTTCTGATGCTGGTCCGCCAGGGCCAGGAGCGACAGTCGGGTCCGTCCGACACCGTAGGTCAGCTTGCCCGCGATCTCATAGGTAGAAACCGCCGACAGCGGCGTCTGGGCGCCATGGCAGTCGAAACCATAATTCGCGCGGATCTCGGGGTTGTTACTGGATCCGACGCCGTCACAGGATCCGCGGGCCACGGCAAAGTCGTTCACGTCCACCTGTGTGGTGTCGGCGAATGGATCGTTGAGTGCCGAAGGCACGGAGACCGTGGTGTCCACCCCCGCCCGTACGAAAATGGGAGCATCTTCGGCCCCAAACCCGCGATCCACCGAGCGCTGTCCTTCGAGCATCCCTCCCGCCATGAAACCGAACTTCCCGACCGATCCCTCCACATTTCCCTCGAGGCGATTGAGCCCAAAGCTGTGGCCGCTGCCGAAGGGCTCATCGCTCTCATAACGGACCTCGCCGGAGATGTCCGGGAGAGGCCGCCGGGTCTCGATGGAAACCGCCCCTGACTGCCCATTTCCCAAATCAGCCGGCAGGGGTCCTAAGGTTGTGCTGATCGACTCCACCAGGTTGGGAGCAATGCTGCTCCGCGACTCCAGCGTCCGCGAGATGGTCAGTCCGAAGGAGGGTGTGGATCGAAAGCCGGAAAGGATGGGGACACCGTCCAGGTACAGCGCGGCATCCCCAGGCCGACCTCCCCTCAGTTGGAGCTCTCCGCTGTTATCCGTCGTCACTCCAGGCAGGAATCTCAGGGCATCGATCGCCCGATCCACCGGCAGGGAAGTCACCAGTTCACCGTCGACGGCATACCGAGTTGAGGCTGCTGCGGAATCCATAGCCTGCGAGTACAAGCGCGGCGCAATTGCGAAATGACAAAAGAGCAACACCCAGGCGAGCGGAAACTCCCGGCCGTGGCAGCGAGGCATTGAGAGGAAACCTTTGGATGACAGAACGGGGGAGGGGGGAATATCTCGGCACTCTGTTACCCGGTCAACGTCTGTCGCTAGCTTCCCTCCATGCTCATCACCCGCAGGCGCTTCCTGCTCGGCGCCGGAGCTGTCGGCGCTGCACTCGGCGCCGATGCCTTTGGGCTGGAGGCTCACCGCGTCCTTGTCAGCCGCCACGATGTCCGGGTGCCGGGGCTTCCACCGGCTCTCGATGGGATTCGCATTGCGCAGATCACCGACGTCCATCTGCCCGGAAATCAGTTGGCGGCGCGCGCTGCTCTCGAGCACATCCGGCACGAACGGCCGGAAATCGTCGTCCTGAACGGCGACATGACGGAATCGGCTCAGGCGATCGGAACCGTGGGCGAGTTCGTGAGATCGGCGAGGGGAAGTCTGGCGACGGTTGCGGTCCTGGGAAACTGGGAGTACCGCGCGGGAGTGGTGGGGGCGCGTGCCCGGGCAGTCTATCGGGCCGCCGACGTAGACCTCCTGATCAATGAATCAAGGCTCCTGGAGATCGGCGGGAGCTCCATCGCCCTGGTGGGTTTGGATGATACCCTGAGTGGCCATCCCGACCTGGCCGCCGCTCGCCGGGGTTTAGGAAGCGATGCAGTGGAGATCTGGGTGGTACACGAGCCCGCCTTTGCGGATCAGATACCAGACGAGCGGTCGAACAAACCTGCGTTGCTGCTGGCCGGTCACACGCACGGGGGACAGATTCGGATTCCGTTCCTTCCACCGTTCAAACCGGTTGGTGCCGGACGTTTTCTCGAGGGCTGGTACCGCGACACTGCCGCACCCCTCTACGTGTCTCGTGGCGTAGGCACCACCGGAATACCCGCGCGATTCCGCTGCCCGGCGGAGCTCCCGATCTTTACCCTGCGAAGGGCCTGAGGTTCCTGCTCTGTTGTTCCAAACTGCCGAGCCGATGTTCCATCTCCGCATCCATCTGCTTGCGCAGCTCAGCTAGACGGGCCGCATAGGCCTCCAGAGCCCGGTCCACCTCGTCTCGTGGCTGCCACTGCGGAACTCGGTCCGCTTTGCCGTCCGGCCCCAGCGCCACGAAGACTATGACGCAGTGCCCGGTACGCCTCCGATCCGGACTCTTGGGGTCTCGGGCGTAGACGTCGACGGCAATATCGATACTGCTCCGCCCGGTCCGGATCACCAGAGCCTGCAGTTCGACCACCTCGCCCACATGGATGGGAGCCAGGAAGTGCAGGCCGCCCAGATACACCGTCACGCAGTAGGTGCCGGTCCACCCGGCGGCGCAGGTGTAGCCAACCTGGTCGATCCACTTCATGACCGCACCGCCATGGACCTTGCCGCCGAAGTTCACGTCGCCAGGCTCAGCCAGGAAGCGAAGCGTGATCCTTCGCTGCCGTTCGAGGTCACCAGCCGTCATATCGCCCCGAGTTGGCGGACCATTCTGACCCACACGCTAGAGGGACTGGTCGGCGTAGGGCCGCCGAAGCTTCACCACTTCGGGCTTCCCCCGGCCGCGTACCCGCAGATTCAGCAGCTCCACTCCCACCGAGAAGGCCATCGCAAAGTAGATGTAGCCCTTCGGGATGTGCTGGCCGAGACCTTCCGCGATCAACGCCACTCCGATCAGAATGAGAAAGCTGAGCGCCAGCATCTTGATGGTTGGATGCCGGCTGACAAACCCGCTGATCGGGCCGGAAAACGCCATCATGAAGCCGATGGCGATCACGATGGCAGCGATCATGACGGCGATCTCATCCACCATGCCCACCGCCGTAATAACGGAGTCCAGCGAGAAGACCACATCCAGCAGCATGATCTGAATCAGAACCCCGGTGAATGACGGTGCCCGACGGCCGGAGCCCTCGCCATGGCTTTCACCTTCCAGGTTGCCGTGGATCTCGTGCGTACTCTTGCCCAGGAGGAAGAGGCCGCCCAGCAACAACACCAGATCTCGGCCCGAAATCTCCTGGCCGGCGACCCTGAAGAGCGGCGCCGTGAGGCCGATGATCCAGCTAAGGGACAGGAGCAGCAGGATGCGAGTCAGCATCGCCAGGCCTAGGCCGAGAAGGCGGGCCCGTGCCTGTTGCCCGGCGGGGAGCTTGTCAGCCAGGATCGAGATGAACACGATATTGTCGATGCCGAGCACTATCTCGAGCACCGTCAGGGTGGCCAGGCCGATCCAGGCCTGAGGGTCTGTAATCCAATCCATGGCGATCAGAGGCTGGGGTGGGGGATCGAAACCGAAGACTCCGCCGCATGTGCCAGTTGATGCGCATGATGGCGGATATGGACTGTGACCATCCGGAGGCTCTGGCGTGCCGACATAGTCCCGAAGTAAGCGTGGGTGAGTCGAATCCGCCCGGCACGGGCTCGGTCGGAGAGATCCTGAACGAAGCTATCCGCCTCGGTGCTCAGAGTATGAAGCGCAGTTCCGCGGTTCCACTCGTCGGGGCGAGGCCGGGTTTCCCGGGGAGCGCGAGCGCCGGCCGGAAACTTTCCGCTGGCCAGAATTCGCGGCAACAGGGTATGACGAAGGACCCACCGCTGGAGGGGCCTGAGGCGCAGCTCCATGCCGGGCCGCCCAGTCAGCTCGGCCCGCAAAACCGAGTAGGACTCACACAGGTGGCTGGTGATCTCGGCCGGAGTCCACTTGCCGAGCGCGATTGGCTGAGTCCATCGGCCCGGCGGGATTTGCCGCGCGGTATGCAGAAACGCTTCCAGAGCTGCCGAATGGGCGGCAACCAGAGTGGCCCAATCCGCCATTCTCTGGCCTTGGCCCGGAATCATCCATTCGATGACTTGCTTCACCTCTGCTCCGGTTTGAGATGTTGCAGCTCCATCTCGCGTAAATAGAGCCAGAGGGGTAATCCGAGCGATACCCCCACAGCGAGATTCCCAAGGATCGGCGCCCAGCTGTGCCGGATCCGGCCCCGGGCGTGATCCACCATCACCGCGGTCCAGAGTACGATCGAGGAGACAATCACATCCAGACCGAAGAAGCCGCTGATGTGATTGGCAAAGAGCTGCCGGGTCAGGAGCGGCAGGTCCAGCCCATGCATCTGCACGAAGGGTATGAACTGGGAATAGGGAACCACAATGCCGAGCAGGCAAAGACCGATATACCAGTGGCGGACCTTCATGAGACCCTCAGAGCGGTGATGGGAGTCACCCCAGGCGCGTCCATGGGATGGCAAGATAGCTCTCCTTAGACCTGTATCTCCCGTACACCTTTGGGGTGTCGGGATTCAGCGCTAGGTGTTACCGTGACAGCGCACACGGCAACCGATGACCCGAACCATGTAGCCGCGCATGCGCCGCTGTTGTTTGATCCTGCTCCTCGGTTTATTCCTGACCAGCCCACTCCTGTGCCAGCAGCGGAGCCCCGCACGTGAGGCGCTGGACATCCTGCTCTTTCAGGGACGCCGGGCCGTCGAGCTCGCCCGGCTCCAGGGCCGAGACCCGTGGTTGGGGCGTCAGCCGGTCTACCAGGGGCTGTGGCTCCGCGAAAGCGGCTCGCGCGATTCCGTTGTCTTCGACCTTCTCCCGTTTGCGTCGGCCCCACGAGCCCGGGACGGTGTTGTCCTTGCCTTCGATCTCGGAACCGGGTCCAGGATGTGGTCTGGCTTTACCGACCCACAGCCGGTCCGCGGCGCTCTGCTCGGGACCGCAGCCCAGGCCCTGCTCGATCTATGGGGGTTGCTCCCTCGCACAGTCGGGGCCCCCGAGGACCTGCTCGGCCAGCAGCAGTGCCCGGGGATGCGGCTCCGGCTGGGCAGCGAAGCAGTCCACGGATTTGGCACCGACGGACGTGACACCCCGCTGGATACTCGCGCCGTAATCCTCTATGCAGACTGTCAGCGTGATCTGGGCGGATCCTGGCACCTGGCTGGTGGCCTCCGCGGATACTACTGGCGAACCCCGGGGATCACTGACCGGCAGGATGTCGAGACCGCCATTCGGGTAGGCCGGGTTCCTCCGGGCAATGGCTTGCGGTTCTTCGCTGACGCAAGCTGGACCCCGCACTACGCACGAACCATCCTCCACGTGGAGCGGCCCCTGACTCTGGGCAGCCTCCAGCTGCGGCCGCTGGTCCGCCTGGCCTGGGGCGACGGACTT
>Ga0307410_10001261_pt1 | contig 11246 bp, 8 predicted proteins | sample 322Ometagenome_3_FD_203707 | JGI IMG/M metagenome (GOLD analysis project Ga0307410, IMG submission 203707) | Maize rhizosphere microbial communities from greenhouse at UC Davis, California, United States - 322HYB-O-3 | ecosystem: Host-associated > Plants > Roots > Rhizosphere > Soil | place...
CTCCACCCGCGGCCCGGCGTCGAGGACCATCGTCGCCCGGACCCCGCGGCGAGCCTGGCCCCCGGTGTGATCGCGGTATTCGGGCCAGGGCGGCAGCCCGGCCGCCACGGGTGTGCCGGACCCGGCAAAGGCCGCCCACGCCGCGCTCATCCACTCGGCCAGGTCCGCCGGCGCCTTCCCGCGGGTCAGGTACGCCGCTTCCGCCGAGTCCAGTTGCCGGAACACGAACGGAATCTCCAGCGCATGGCATGAGCCGAGCTTACCGCCCATGGCCGGGCTCTTCCACGTGAACAGGTAGCTGAAGTTCCTCCCCGTAGAACCGCTGCGGGCGTCGAGGAGCCTGGTGGTCGGTTGCCGGTACTGGGCATCTGACAGGTAGGCCTCCAGGAGTTGCTTCCCGGTGGGCGCGGTGCCCAGGGTTTCAGCGAGGGCTTCCGCGTAGCGGGCCCGTTCCCCGGCCGGATCTCCGCTGCGTTTGGCCATCATCAGTTCCACCCGGTCAGCGAGGTCGGGCGGATCCGACGGCGACGCGGGCCTGAGTTCCACGGCAAAGGAACCCTCATTCAGGTTGGTGCCGGCCAAGAGGTCCACCCCCGCGTTGAGCCCCTGTCGGATTGCGGCCAGCGGCGGCTCAGGAATTGCCGGCGTGCCGGTGGCGGGCTGGAACGGAAGGGCAACGCCAAAGGTGCTGCCGGCAGCCGCCTTGCCCAACGCCTCCTGCGCTGCCAGCAACCGGGCCACGGGCAGGGTCAGCAATTCTGCGGCACGCGTCGGGTCCAGGCCGCAGTGCCGCAGGAATTCCCCGGTGATTTTTCGCGATTCTTCGGGGGGCCGGACCCGCTCGGCGGTACCGCTTTGCATGATGGCGCGCCGGAACAGTCCTTCCGAGGCCGGCATGCCCAACAGCGTGCCCACGGCCGCCGCGCCTGCGGATTCGCCGAAAAGAGTCACGTTGCCGGGATCGCCGCCGAAGGCCGCGATGTTGCGGCGCACCCAGCGCAGCGCCTCGAGTATGTCCAGCAGGGCAGAGCTGGACGAGTCCGCGTACTCCGGACCGAGGAGTTCCGGCAGGTGCAGGAAGCCCAGCGCTCCCAGCCGGTAGTTGACGGCCACCACCACCACGTCCAGCGCGGTAGCCAGCATGCCGCCGTCGTGCAGTCCGCCGTTGTTGGACCCGGTGAGGTACGCGCCGCCGTGGACCCACACCATCACCGGCCGGGCGCCGCCCGTACCGGGGGTCCAGACGTTGAGGTTGAGGCAGCTGTCCTCGTCCCACCGTTCCGCGAAGCCGTCCGACGGCGGCAGGAACGGGTCCGGGTTCTGCGGCGCCATGGTGCTCGGCACCGTGCAGTCCCGGGTCCCGTCCCAGGGACGCACTGGCACGGGCGGCAGGAAGCGCCGCAGCCGGGCGGGTGATTCCGCGTAGGGGATCCCCAGGAAGCGGTGCAGGGTTCGGCCGTCCGCCGTGCCGTCAACCGCGCCGTCTGCAGCAAGGACCGTGCCGCGGACTATGCCGTCAGGAGTGGTTGCGAGGCTCATGGCAGGGTCACGCCTGTGCCAGGTGCCGCACTCCGGCACTGACCTCGGCCTTGAATCCGAGGTTTCGGGACACCGCCCTTGCGGTGGCCTGGACTGCCGGCGCCAGCACGTTCGGGGGAGTGGCGCCGTCGGGAACCACGATGGAAAGCGCGGCGGCGACGGCGCCCTGGGCGTCGAAAATGGGCGACGCCACGGACACTGTCCGGGAAGGCGCTGACCTTCTGATCATGGCAACGCCCGTGCGGCGCACGTCGGAGAGGGTGCGCCTGAGCTGCCCCTCCGGCATGGCATCCACGCCGGCCTCGACGTCGGCGGGCTGCCTGATGACGGCGTCCTGGAAGGCCGTATCCGCACCGGCCAGAAGGACGAGCCCGACGGCGGTGGACCGCAGCGGCGCGCGGCCGCCCACCCGGTAGGCCACTTCCGTAGCCTCCTTGGAGGACAGCCGCTCGATCAGGACGGCCTCGTTCCCGTCGCGCACTGCCAGCAGTACGTGGTGGCGCGTCACTTCGAAGAGGTCCTCGAGGTAGGGCAGGGCGATTTCCCGCACGCCGTGGCCGCGGGGCGACAGGGACGCGACCTCCCAGAGGCGAACCCCCACCACGTACCGGCCGTCGTCGAGCCTTTCCAGGGCACCCCAGGCCACGAGCCGGGCGATCAGCCTCAGCGCAGTTGGAGCCGGCATTTCCGCGTACCTGGCCATCTCGGAAAGCGTCAGGGCCCGGCGCCGGTCGGTGAAGACTGCAAGAAGGCTCAAGGCACGGTCGATGACGGGTTCGCCCTGTTTGGGCCTCTTGCCGCGGATCGCCGCGGGCGTGCCGGGTCCGGCGCTGTCCGGATCCCTTTCCGGGGCTGCTGTCATTTCACACCGTTCCTTCTTCGTCGCCAGTGACGTCCACCACCCTAGTGTTCCACCCAATGAAAACCCATAGCTGGCCAGGCTGGCTCATGAACAACCTGGCTGTTTTTTGTGCCCGTTGATACAGGTTCATCTTGCACGTCCGGGCCCGCTCAGGCAGCACAATGCCGGGCACGTAGCGTTGTCCGCGAGACGTGCCCGGCATTGAAAGGCAATCTGCTAGGAAGCGGCCTCCTGCGCCTGGAGGCTGTCCATTTCGTCGGCCAGGACGGTCAACTCGACGCTGCCCGGCCGATCCACCGTGCTGTTGATGCGTACCGCCGAGCCGCTGTGGGCTGATTCGAGCACCGATTCCATGACTTCAAGGACGTGGTAGGCCAGGGTCCCGCCCGCCCGGGGTTCGGCTCCGTCAGGGGTGGAAGCGAGGTCCGCGATGCCAAAACCACGCCCGGCATCGACGTACCCGGCCGACACCGGGAGGGGTACCCAGGTGTCGGCGCCCAGGGAAAACAGCTGGACCTCGCCGTCAAAGTGGTTGGGGTCCGGCACAGCCAGCGACCCGCGTTCCCCATGGATCTCGATGTTCGGCGACTTGGACTTTACGGCATCGAAGCTCATGAACAGTGTGGACAGCGCGCCTGAGGCGTGGACCAGGACGCCGGTGACGTGGGAGTCGATGTCTACGGGGACAGTTTCGCCCTGGCGGGCCCCGGAGCCGATGGTGCGTTCATTGCGCGTGTGGCTCGCGGCGCCCACCACTGAGACGACAGGGCCCAGCAGGGTTACGAGGGCGGTCACGTAGTAGGGTCCCATGTCGAGGAGCGGACCGCCGCCGGGCTGGTAGTAGAAGTCCGGGTTCGGGTGCCACCGCTCGTGGCCGGGTGTCACCATGGTGGCGGAGGCCGAGATGGGTGCGCCGATCAGTCCGTCATCGATCGCTTTGCGGGCGGTCTGGATGCCGGTGCCGAGGACGGTGTCGGGCGCGCATCCGACCGCCACGCCTGCCTCGCGCGCTGCGTCCAGCACCTGGCGTGCCTCCGCAGTCGTGGCGGCAAGCGGCTTCTCGCCGTACACGCTTTTGCCCGCTGCGATGGCCTTCAGCGCCACTTGGGAGTGCGCGGCCGGGATGGTCAGGTTCAGGACAAGTTCGACGTCGTCCGCCGCGAGGAGCTCGTCAACGGATACGGCACGAACACTCTCATACTGCTCTGCTACCGCTTGGGCGCGCGCCGGATCCAGGTCGGCAACGGCCACCAGCTCAATGTCCTTGAGCTTGCGGAAATTAGTGAGGTACTGCGCGATGATGGCGCCGCAGCCGACGATTCCTACTTTCAACGGCTTGCCCACAGCAGGCCCCTTTCGATGATGGTACGGACGTTGTCGTCCTGGAGGATTTCGACACGGTGGCCCGGGGTGGCGACGAAGATGCGGCCCTTGCCCCATTGCCGCGTCCAAATGGCCGGAGAGGTGACTTCGCGGTTCCACGGGTCCCACTCGCGGACTTTCTGGGTGGTTGTGGCGAGCACGTCGATGTAGTCGTCCGAGAGCACCCAGTATTGTTCGGTGACGAGGTCGAAGTCCTTAATGCCCCGGGTGATGGAGTGCTCGGCGGCTGCTGGAAGCATGTTGACCGTGTAGGGCACGTAGTTGTCCGACTGCTCGCCGATGCACTCGTCAGGGTGCTTGCCGGGGTGGCAGGCGAACTGGCCGCCGATCAGGTGGAGGTAGTCGGAGTTGTTCCGGTAGGAATCGGCGATCCCGCCGTGCCAGCCGGCCAGGCCCGTGCCGTTTTCGATGGCGGTGCGCAGCCCGGCGAACTCGTCCTTTTCGATGGTGGTCATGGTCATGCATTGCATGATCAGGTCCACGCCTGCCATGTGCCCGGCGTCGGCGTAGACCTTTGGCGATTCCTCCACACGGACGTCATAACCGTGGTCTTTGAGGTACGGGATGAAGAGCTCGGTGGCCTCATAGGGCTGGTGTCCGTCCCAGCCGCCGCGGACCACCAGGGCATTTTTGCGTTCTGTCATGTCGGGGTTTCCTTTGTTCAGCTAACGGGCCGGGGCAGGCCCGCTCAGACTTTCTGCCATTGGCTGGAGTTGGCCGCACTGGACTCCACGGCTGCCAGGACCCGCTGGACCTGCAACGCGTCCGCGAACGAGGGTTCCGGCTGGCGGTCTTCGCCGATCGCGGTGACGAGGTCCACTACCTGGTGCGTGAAGCCGTGCTCGTAGCCCAGTCCGTGGCCGGTGGGCCACCAGTTCCCGACGTACGGGTGCTCCGGCTCAGTGACAAAGATCCGACGGAATCCGGCGTCGGGGGATTCGGCTGCGTCGTAAAACGACAGGACGTTCATCTCCTCGAAGTCGAAGGCAAGTGAGCCCCGGGTTCCGTTGAGTTCCAGGCGCATGGCGTTCTTCCTTCCCAGCGCGTAACGGGTGGCCTCGAAGACACCGACCGCGCCGGTGGAAGTAGCTCCGCCGTCGAACCGGGCGCTGAAGATGGCCGCGTCGTCGACCGTCACGTTCCCGCGGGGCGCGTCGCTGCTGAGGTCGCCGTGCCCGCCCAGGCCGACAAGCTCCCCGGCAAGGGGGCGTTCCGGGACGAATGTTTCCAGCAGTGCCGAGACGCCGGTGATGTTCTGTCCGGTGACCCACTGGGCGGCGTCAATGCTGTGCGCCCCGATGTCTCCGAGGGAGCCGGATCCGGACTTGCTCTTGTCCAGCCGCCAGGTCATGGGGGCATTCTCGTCGGAGAGCCAGTCCTGCAGGTACTGGGCGCGGATGTGCCGTAGGTCGCCGAGCCTGCCCTGTTCGACGAACCGTTTCGCTAGGGCCAGGGCGGGAGTGCGGCGGTAGCTGAAGCCGCACATCGACAGGATGCCCTGCTTGGCAGCAGTCTCCGCCGCGAGAGTCATCCTTTCTGCTTCCTCAACGGAATTCGCAAGCGGCTTCTCGCACAGCACATGCTTTCCGGCCTCAAGGGCGGCGATCGCAATCTCGGCATGCGTGTCGCCGGGCGTGCAGATGTCGATCAGGTCTATGTCGTCGCGCTCGATCAGGCGCCGCCAGTCGGTCTCAACAGATTCCCAGCCAAGCTTGCCTGCTGCGGCCCGCACGCCGTCGGCATTCCGGCCGGCAACGGCGGTGAGCCGGGGCTGCAGCGGGAGGTCGAAGAACCGGGGCGCAGTGCGCCAGGCGTGGGAGTGGGCTGCGCCCATGAACGCGTAGCCCACCATGCCCACCCGCAGGGGTTTGGGATTGGTCATCGGTGTTCCTTTCTACTTGCTGAAGCCGGCGGTGAGGCCGCTGAGCAACTGGCGGCGGGCGACGACGTAAATCACCAGGAGGGGGAGGGTCGCCAGCACGACGGAAGCCAGAATGGCGGGGATGTTCACGCTGAATTCTCCCTGGAACGTCCAGAGTGAGAGCGGCAGGACCCTGGTTGCGGGGCTCTGGGTCAGGATGAGCGGGAACAGGAAGCCGTTCCAGACGTGCAGGGCGTTGTAGATGCCTACGGTGATGACAGCCGGCTTGGTCATGGGAAGGGCAAGCCGCCACATCATGGCCCAGTCTGAGCAGCCGTCCAGCCGCATCGATTCGAACAGTTCGTTTGGCACATCCCGCATGAAATTGGACAGGATGAGGACGCTGACCGGGATGGCAAAAGCCACAGACGGCAGGATCAGCGCCAGCAGTGTGTCATACAGGTGAGCCCTGGTGATCATCCAGTAGATCGGGATGATGGTGGCGTGGAGCGGGATGGCGAGGCCAAGGAGGAACAAGTTGTTCGTCAGGCTCAGGAACCGGCTCCTGCCCCGGACGATGGCGTACGCAGCCATGAAGGACACCAGCAGGGCAGGGAGCACCGTACCGAGGGTGACGATGAGGCTGTTGGTGAAGTACATGACGAAGTTGTTGTCCAGCACCAGCTTGTAATTGTCCAGGGTTGGCTCCGTTGCCGGGAGCATCGGATTGGATGTAAAGAATCCGGCCTGGTTCTTGAAGCTGGTAATTACCACGTAGTAGATCGGGACGATGATGATTGCCAGCCAGAGCCACCCGCCCAGGCCGCCCAAAAGGTTTGGCCGCAGCCGTCCCGGGCCCTTGGTGCGGGTGACAGGTTTTTCAGCGACACTGCTCGTGGCCGAGGAAGGAGGAATCGGGAGTTGAGTCGTGGACGCCATCAGGCACCTTCCAGTTGGCTAGCGTTGCGGTTCTTGCCGCCGAGGCGCTGCAACAGAAGCGCAAGTCCCAGACCGATGACGATGAGCATGACACCCAGTGCGCTGGCGGCTCCCATGTCGTTGGCTTTGAATCCCGTCAGGTACATATGCAGCGGGAGGAGCCGGGTGCTGTAGCCCGGTCCGCCGCCGGTGAGCACGAAGATGAGGTCGAAGTATGCCAGGCTTCCCACCACCATCAAGGTGGAGGAAGTGATGACGGTGTACTTCAGCTGGGGCAGGGTGATGTTCCAGAACTGGCGGAAGCGTCCTGCACCATCAATTTCCGCTGCCTCGTACAGCGACGTGGGAATCTGGCGGACGCCGCCTTGGTAGATCAATGTGTGGAAGGGGACAAACTGCCACGCGATCACGAAGACCACCACGAAGAGCACCAGATCGGAATTCCCGAGCCAGTCCTGGGCAAGGATAGGCAGATTGAATCCGGGACCCATGCCGAAGTTGGGGTCGAGCAGTGCTTTGAAGGCAATCGCAACCGCTGCGGATGACAGCAGCAGCGGCAGGAAGTAGAGGACGGCCAGGGCGGCACGGTATTTCTGGCCGCCCGCGGTAAAAACGCCCAGCAGCAGGCTGACCGGTGCCTGGACAATAAATGAGAAGAACATGACCTTGGCGGTCACCACCAAGGCGTTGCCCGTCACCGGATCCGTCAGGACCGTGGTCCAGCTGGACAGGCCTTCCAGCTTGATGTCGCCCAGCCCGTTCCAGCTGGTGAAGCTGAGGAAGACGACGCCGATCAGCGGGACGACCGCAAATGCGAGGAAGAAGAACAGTGCCGGGGCCGCGAGCCACCCCGAGGGGCCCGCGTCGCGGACCCCCCGGTGAGCAGAATCAAGAGATGTCACCGTCTCTTACTTCCCGATCGTGGCGTTCATGGTGGTGATGAACTGGTCCGGGCTGATCTTCTTCAGGAAGATCTGGTCCAGGTTCGACAGCATCGCATCGCCCTGTGCCGGGCTGAGGGCCTGGTCCCAGGAGAGAGTGAAGTTGGGTGCGTTTTTGGCCATGCCGTAGACGAAGGTCAGGAAGTCCTTGTCCGGGGAGGCTTCGAGTTTGCTTTCAATGCCTGTGACCACCGGGACGGCTCCCGAGTTGATCAGAGCATCGGTATTGGCGTCAGTGAACATGCCGTCCTTGACGTAGTCCAGGGCGGCCTTCTTCTGCGCATCAGTGGCTTTAGCGGAGATGGACCAGAAGTTGGACGGGTTGCCTACGACGTTGGCCGGGTCCCCCTTGCCGCCGGAAACGGTGGGGAAGGTGGTGTAGCCGAGCTTGCCGCTCTTGACGAAGTCGGCGGCGTCCTTCTTCATGCCCTGGTAGATCCAGCCGCCCTGGAGGATCATGGCTGCCTTGCCGGTGTACATCAGTGCCTGGTCGGCGTTGCTGTCAGCGGCAACGGACGAGAAGCCGTTAATGAACCCGCCGGCGTCCACCAGTTCCTGGATTTTGGCCAGCGCCTCTTTCACGGCAGGATCGGACCAGGCTCCGGGCTTGTCGGCTGCGATGTTTGCGAAGACGTCGGGGCCGCCGATGCGCTCAACGAGGTACTCAAGCCACATCAGATCCGGCCACTTCGACTGTCCGCCGAGCGAAAACGGCGCGACGCCGGCTTCCTTGAACTTCGGCACGAGGGCCATCAGTTCGTCCCAGGTCTTGGGCGGCTGCGCACCGACCTTGTCGAATACTTCCTTGTTGAAGTAGAGGACTACCGGCTGGACGTTGTTGTTCGGCAGGGCGTAGGTCTTGCCATCCACTTCGCCGTTCTTGAGCACGGACGGAAGGTAGCGGTCCTTGACCTCCGGGTTGTCCTTGACGAAGTTGGACAGGTCCTCCACCTGACCGGCATCCACATAGGACTTCAACACTCCGCCGCCCCAGCCATAGATGAACGTGGGGCCTTCGCCGGCGCCGACGGCGGTTCGAACCTTGGTTTTGTAAGCATCGTTGGCGAAGAAGTCCAGTTTGATCGACTTGTCCGGATTCGCCTGGTTCCAGTCGTCCACCGACTTCTGCAGTACCGGCTGGTTACCGCCGGTAAGGCCCCACATGCTGGCCGAGCCACTGCTGACGTTTGACCCGGCAGGACCAGAAGAACCGCAAGCGGCGAGGCTTAGTGCCACTCCGGCGGCGGAAACTGCCAAGGCTACCGAGCGCAACTTTCGAATTTTCATTTCGTTTCCGTTCATCGTCCGGGCTCAACGCTGGGTCCCGGTAACGTGTGACGAGGGCCAGCCGTTCTCTGCTTCGAGGCGGAGTGCCCTGATCAATTGGTCCGTGGCCGCACTGGCAATCGTCGAAACATTTCGAAAACTTGCGACCGGTGAAGCAAATCTAACGGTGGCGCGGATCACAGTCAAGGAATTTCTTGCTCGGTTTGTGACTTATCCACCCTACCTGGTTGACGATGCTCGGATCGGAAGCCAAGATAAGAGCAAGCGAAATGTTTCGAAAAGACGGGATTATCCCTTGGTCATGAACGCACGCGCGGAAAAGACGACCCTGGCAGCTGTCGCCTTGCAGGTCGGGGTCTCAACCCCCACGGTCTCCAAGGTGGTAAACGGCCGTGAGGACGTGGCGCCGGAAACGCGTGCCCGCGTTCTTGCCGCCCTGGAGCAGGCGGGGTACCAGTCGCCCCTTCAGCGCCGCTCCGCCACTAAGGCCGCCACGGTGGTTGAGGTGGTTGTCGACGTGCTCACCGCGGCCTACACGGTGGAGGTCCTGAACGGGATACTGCAGTTCGCCGCTGGAGCCGATGTTGAAATCCTGGTGAGCGCCACCGGTCCGGCAACCTCAAGGGAGAACAACCCGGAGCGCCGCGCCCAGCGAATCATAGACGAGGGCAGGGCGGGAATGATTGTGGTGACATCAGCCTTCAGCGAGGCTCAACTGCACGCGTTCCGGCGCCGCCAGGTTCCCGTCGTCGTGATCGACCCGCTCAATCCGCCCCCGGCGGACGTGGTCAGCGTAGGAGCGACGAACTGGGCGGGCGGCAAGGCGGCAACGGAGCACCTGTTGGAGTTGGGGCACCGGCGGATCGCCTACATTGGCGGCATAGAGCGGGCCGAGTGCAACCAGGCGAGGCTGCACGGCTACATGGCCGCGCTGACGGCTCACGGCGTGCCGGTCGATCCCCGGTACGTCATTTCCGGCGGTAGGTTCCGGCGTGACAGCGGAACGGCCGGGCTGAAGGCACTGCTTAAACTTGATGAACGGCCCACAGCCATCTTTGCCGCAAGCGACAGCATCGCACTGGGTGTTTTGAGTGAAGCAGCCCGTCAGGGCATCAGGATTCCGGAAGACATGAGCCTCATTGGCTTCGACGGGACAACCCAAGGTGAGGAGTCCGTCCCGGCACTAACCTCCGTGGCCCAGCCGCTGGAGGAAATGGGGCGGGCTGCATTGCGGGCATTGCTCCGCCAGGCCCGCGGGGAGGTTCTCGACTCCCGCCGCGTCGAATTGGCCACGCAGGTGATTGTCCGTGACTCTACGGCCCCGCCTGCGGCCTGAGCGCATCTTCTCGAAAGGGAAAAACCGCGGAGCGGACCCCTGGCCGTCACCCGAAATAGCGTCGGACCAAGGGCCGCCGAAGGTGGCTCAGGTCAGGCCGGCTGCGCTGCCTCGCTGGCCAGCGTCACCTCACGCTGTGCCGCGTGCGCCTGCCGGCCAAGCCACCGTGCGCTCTCCTTGGGGGTCCGTTCCTGGGTGGTCCGGTCCACCGCGATCAGGCCGAACTTCGGACCGTAGCCAAAGACCCACTCGAAGTTGTCGAAGGCCGTCCAGGCGATGTATCCCCGGACGTCGATGCCGTCGGCCAGGCAGGACGCCACACCGGCAACGGCCACCCGGAGGTAGGCCACGCGCTGCGAGTCGTCGTCCGTCGCCAGCCCGTTCTCCGTGACGATGACAGGGATGCCGGCCACGAGGGCCGCCTCGCGGATCGTCGCCTCGAGGGCCTGGGGGTAGATTTCCTCGCCCATTTGGTTTGTCGGCACGCCTTCCGGGGCGGAGGCGAGGCCGTCTGGCCCGAACACAGTCCGGCCGTACGTCTGGATCCCCACGAAGTCGTCTCCGCGGGATGCCTCAAGGAAGCGCTCATTGACGGTGCGGCGCACGCGGTCGGCACGCTCCTGGCCGCCTTCCGCCGCCTGAATGTCGGTGTTGGCGAGCGTCCACCCCACCATCAGCTCGGGGCGCCGGGCCTTGATGGCCGCGCGGCCTGCCCGATGGGCCGCAAGCATCACATCGAAGCCGGCCTCCGAGGCCGTGAACTGGAACGGAGCTATGCGCCGGGCTTCGACGCCGAGGCGCTCCGCCGCTGCGGCCCACAGGGGCACTTCCGACCTTGATTCCGCGGGTTCACCGCCGATGCCGAGCTCCCGCAGCAGCCACGGCAGGTTCGGTTCGTTCAACGTGCAGGCCACGCCGATGAGATCGCCGAGGTGCTCTGTCACCCGGTCGCAATACCGGGCGAACCGCGCCGGCGTCTCCGGGTCCTCCCAGCCGCCCACCTCGAGGAGCCACCTGGGCGACGTGAAGTGATGGTAGGTGACTACCGGGGTGAGTCCGTGCTCGTGGCAGGCTTCTAGCATGCGCCGGTAATGGTTG
>Ga0307410_10001262_pt1 | contig 11242 bp, 11 predicted proteins | sample 322Ometagenome_3_FD_203707 | JGI IMG/M metagenome (GOLD analysis project Ga0307410, IMG submission 203707) | Maize rhizosphere microbial communities from greenhouse at UC Davis, California, United States - 322HYB-O-3 | ecosystem: Host-associated > Plants > Roots > Rhizosphere > Soil | place...
AAAACTGCAGCATATGATCCATTTTTATATTGCAAAATATTCGCATAATTGTCAGTTTTCAATTTGATTTTTTCATATCGTTTATCTTCGTGAAACAAGATATATGATTGATGTTTTGATTTGTAATCTTCATCAACAATAGTATTAAATCCTGTATTTACTCCGGAATTCATCCAATTCAAACTCACTTGAATTGCATTATCTATAGCATTCTCATGATTTTCAACATTTTGAATAATCGTAAATCGTGATGGATTCAGACTGTAAAAGTGGAAAAAGTAAGGATTTTCGATATCCGGAAACAATTTATCATACATTCTATTCACAAATGCACTCTGTTTATTATCTTTCCACATCTTTAATGATTCTGTATTTAAAAATATAGATTCGTTGTTGTGTTTGACAAAATCCATAATAGATGTATATGGATGAGATATTCGTTGTCGATTCTTATAATTTATAATACCTTGACTGTCATTCATACTAACAACACGTACAAATTCGACCAATTTCTGTTTAATATCTTTTGATGGAACAATTAAATTACTATCATTTATAAATACGCCATCATTCAATGAAAAAACACGATTGACATCCGAAAGATTATACGTCATTCCTTCATCAACAGTTATACGATTTTTATTCAATTCCAATAAAGACATTTTAAATACAGTCGATTCATCTTTAGGTTCATCTAATTGTTGATTGATTTCGAGTTTTTCATTCAAAATCCAACTATACAAATATAATATATATTGTTTAAGATATTCTGATATTAATCTATTTGTATGATATATTTCTCTTAGGGAAGTGTGCGTTTTTTGTGTTAATGGTGGAAACTTTTTAGTTTGTGGAATATTATCTATCGCATTGCGGTGAACGATAGGAATATATCCTTCTAATAATTCAGGATGTTCTATCCAAATACCTACACTAATTTCTACATCCACATTATCAATATTTTCATGTATAATAGATTGTTTTGTAATAGTTATATCATGTTCTTGACAAAAATTCACAACTGTATCATATTGTGATTCTAGATACTGTATATTATTTGTGTATATGGATACTTCTAATGGAGGAATTGGTGATATCATAAGACACACAATTTCATCATTCATATTAAAATAAATTGCTCGGCATTTTCCATAATCATCAATATATTGATATACAACAGATTCAAATAAACTCATATTATAATTATAACAATAATTATTTATTTAATGTAATTACATACAAAAACATAAATTATAAAACTACAAAAATGATATTTTGATTCGTCATATATAAATCTGATATAATTTTGATGGATGAATTTTTACGTTTGTTGGATAATGGTTTTATATTTGTTGAGTATATAGATGGGGTTGATTATAGTTGTGCATCTAATGATGAGAAAATTAAACACATTACTATATTAAATTGTTCAGGACGTGGTTTGACAGAAATACCTGAATTACCAATGTGCCAAGAATTGATTTGCACTGGAAATAAACTTACTAAAATACCGGATTTATTGTCGTGTATATTTTTATCATGTGGCGGAAATCTATTAATTGAATTAGGTAAATTACCCGTGTGTGATTATTTACAATGTAATAATAATCAATTATCTAAATTACCCGAATTACCCGCGTGTCGAGTATTATGTTGTTTAAAAAATCAATTGACTCAGCTACCCAAATTATCTGTATGTCAAGAATTAAATTGTTCAAGTAATCAATTACAAAATTTACCTGAATTACCTAAATGTAAAAAATTATATTGTAACAATAATCAATTAATCATATTACCAAAGTTAAATGAATGTCGAGAATTATTATGTAGAAATAATCAATTGTTTTATTTGCCAAAATTACCAATATGTTATTATATAAATTGTTATAATAATAAACTTGTTAATTTGCCAGATTTAGATGAATGCATGAATTTAACATGTGTTAATAATCTACTTCCTTATTTTATATTTGATATATCATCATATAGAATATTCAATAAATTTAAAAAGTATTATGTAGGATGGAAAATATTATATGTATATCGATGATATAAATGTCGCAAATTAAAATCTTTACTATTGTGTATTCAAGATAAATTGTGTTATGATATTTTAGAAATAATTTGTAGATTATACATATAACATTTTGGTTTTTTGTATACTTTGTATATAAAATATTTATTTATATTGTGATAATATGTTATATATATTATGACAAACACCTGCTAAACCATGTTTATGTATATCATTATCAATTTGCTCAGGAGATGGGAATTCAGGCAATTTATTTTTGATTGTGTGATAATTTAATTTACTATATTTTATCAAATGACATGTACTATATTTATCATCCGAAATTAGTATAATAATATCGGGTCTATTCAATATATAAAATATAGAATGTGTGCACAAACATGTCTGAATTGTATCACACTTATTATCTAAATCTTTATTGCACATACCTGACACACTTGTGGTACACACATGATCACGATTATGATTAGTATGATTATTATGATTTGTGGAATTTGAATGCGATATAGCTATACCATGATAACCATATTTATTATTAATAGTAAATATCAATTCTTCGTATAGTGTAATAACATCATTTTCAGGAAATTCTAAAATATCATTAAATACATTATAAATTTTAGTATTACGTGGATCAATTAATAGACATTTCATACTATTTTCGTTTTCATCTTGAAAGACATTTTCATAAATACGACCATCATCAACTGATATGAATTGTGTGTTGAACGAAATTTCAATAATATATAATTGACTTTTAGGATCTTGATAAACAGAACCACATCTAAACCACGAAAAATCGTGTTTTATTATAGGATTCGTATTTTTATCCATCAGCACACATTTTATGATATTTGTCATATATTATGATGTATTATACTATAATATAATACATTATTTATTTGTATTTTCTGTTCCAGTATTAGTTTTATTTGTAGTGTCATTCGTGTTATTCGTGTTATCCGTTCTGACAAGATGAGCACTGGTTTTATATACAACTTTATATGGTGATTGTATTTGGGATTGTGACATCGATGTAGACATAGATGTTGATCTAGATAATGAAATAGGTAATAGATTTGTAGCAGGAATTTCCTGGCTTTTTGTAATGAATTCTTGAATTTTATCTTCAATTAATGATAATTTGGTATTTAAAATGGTAAATTTAGAACGAGTGAATAATTCATGAAGAATCCAACCCAAACACATTCCATTGACAAATATTATAACATTATTAATATGATCAAATGATGTAAAATACGTAATAAATGTCATAAGTATTTGTGTATATTATAATACACATTGTTTGTAAATAAATTTAATTCACCTTTTCACATTTTTGTGTAAATCATAATAACAAAATATTTATTATTAATTAATAATAAATGACACAAACGTTATACATAAGACATGCATCTGGTAAATTTATGGGTGTCCACGAAAATAATTTGGTTTTAGTTGACGATCCTACTCCAGATGATAGATTTATATATACCAAGAATTATTTATTTCATAACAAATCCAAAAAGTATGTCGGATATAATTCAGCTATGCATATAATCTTAACTCGACATCCAATTAAAGTATTTTATAAAGATGCGTATTTGTACTTTATTCATCGACAAATTAAATATTATATAACTGTTCGATATGATGGATTCTTTATATTATCAATAAGTGGTTTGGATAATACATTCAACACATTCACATTTTTGTCAAATACTCATTTCGATGAAACGGCTTCAGGTAAATTATTGTTTCCTGAAGGATTTTTGAAACACAATCAATCCGGGTTATTTGTTAACAAAAAGAATTCATCTTATAGATATCACGAATTGACATTTCAGGATAGAAATGATGTAACACCAACTGGAACATCATATTTTACTTTAGATAAAGATGGTAAATTGCATGATTTACAAAATGATATGTATGTATCTGTCGTAAGTGGTATTTTGGTTGAAAGTAAGTGCAATATAAATAAAGGTGATACATTCTCATTCTATTCTAACGGTTATTTAAAACACACAGATTCTGGAATGTTTGTCAGCAAAATTGGATCGCAACTGATTTTGTCAAATAGTACAACAGACACATTCTCATTTGACAAACGGAATTATAATTATGATTGTCATAGTTGTTAATAAATTTGGAAATTCAGGGTTTTTTAATAATTAGAATTTATAATGGATCGATTGAGTTCCAGACAACAACGTACTCTAATTATGGTAATAGTTGCAGCTCTTTTTATAGGTGCATTTATATGGATATATGTATACGCATCCAAAAATAGACAAGGTTACACAGCAATGAAGAGTCACAATGATCAATATGATATACCGGAATCATATAGCGACATAGCTTGTCTTTACAAAAATAATCCTGCATGCAGTTCTGATCCAGATTGTTGCAGAAACCCTTATCCTCGATGTGGTGCATATTATGGATCAAAGTCATGTTGTAGTTAAAAATGATCTATTTATTATTGAAGTATGTTCAAGTGACTTTGTCACTTGAACTATTTTTGCTTCGCAAAAATGAATTTAGTTAAACATTATTATATAACATATAATAATCAAAAATACTAATATCCGCACGAATTGATTTTGTATCAAAATATGAATAACACAATTTTGGTCCAACTGAAAACGTATTTACACAATCATGATATGAATCTTGATAATATTACGGAAATTTTGAATACAATTGATCGACAAAAACACTACAGAATATTTGAATTTGTGTCAGCTTTTATAAATGAATTGGTAATGTGGGAAAATCTGTCTCCTGATATTTTAGAAAGTAGAAATGCATTAAGATATCGCAAAATCTTTCCAGATTATGGAATTGATTGCGCGTCAAATGATTTACAAACGGTTTTACAAGCCAAATGGTATTCTCCGAATGGAAAAGTATCATTCAAGAATTTGTCAACATTTATATGTTATGCAGAGAAAATTATACAATCTCAGGAGTTGATAGTTTCAACCAGCCAAAACGTTAAATTACACAGTTTATCCAAACAACTAAAAACCATCAAATATAATACAATTAACGACAATATTATTCTAGAAACATGTATCCAAGCTTTGAATTATGAAACTGAAAATAACATTGATCAAGAAGAAATTGTTTTGAGAGAATATCAGAAAACGGCTATTGAAAATTGCGTCAACGAAATTGACGACAGAAATTCAAAAATTATTCGAATAAAAATGGCATGTGGAACGGGCAAAAGTATTGTTGTTGGATGTGTTCTGAAAGAATTGTGCGATACTTATGTAGATTCGACCAAATATTGTGTCATGGTCCCGAGTAAAATTCTATTGCAACAAATGCACGAAAAGTTATTATTATACTTTGACAAATCGGATATTGGATTGGTTTATGATAAAAAGTGCATAATTGATAAACGAATAACTATATGTGTTTATAATAGCGTTTACAAGATTAAGGATTTGGAATTTCACGTTGTCTTTGTTGATGAAGGTCATCACATTGACGATATTATAGATATTGTTTCAAATGAAGAGAAGGATGAAGAAGAGAAAGAAGAAGAAAACAAAGATTCATATTTATATGAAATGTGTAGATTGAATACACACAAATTCGTCCTAACCAGCGCAACTTTATCCAAAGATAATCCATATATTTATGAATATACAACAGAACAAGCTATCACAGATAAATATTTAGTGGATTATGATATTGTTATTCCTTATTATGAGGAAATGCAAGGCGACAAACAACCATCTTTGGCAAAATTGATTCGTGATAATTTGGGAATTTGGACGAGAATTTTGGCTTATTGCAATTCACGAGAAGAAGCCCAAAGATTTTGTGAAATTTTGAAGAATTGTGGTGTAAAATCCGCATACATGGATGGAAGTTGGTCTTTGCCTAATAGAATGCAAGTTATCAAGGACTTTGAAAATGGCAAATTTCATGTATTGGTCACAGTAAATATTTTAGCTGAAGGAATTGATATTCCATGTGCAGATGTTTGTATGTTTGTCGAACCAAGATGTAGTTCGACAAATATTATTCAATGTGTGGGAAGGGTATTGAGATTATATAAAGATAAAACAATGGGACATGTAATCATACCAACATCACATGATGTAGAAGAATTAAGTAAATTCATGAAAGCTATGAGCATGGCAGATAAAAGAATTGGTAATGTTGTGAGAAACAGAAGTAATGGAAGAGCAGAAGTCATAAATATGGTAAATGACAATACTTCTATAAAAGAATTGAAAATATATATCACGTACTGAATATTCACATAATCTTGAAATATTCAAAGAATATGTTAATCTTAATGATAAATTACCAACACAATCTATTTTGTTCAAAGATGTACGAATTGGATTGTGGGCTTCAAGAATTCGACAATTATACTATTCAAATACACTTAATAAAGAACAAATAAAAGAATTTGAGTCTATCAAACACTGGACATGGGTTATCAGACAATCATTTGATGATTGGCTAGATTGTGTGAAAGATTATGTGGAAACTAATAATAAAATGCCAATAAATGATACTATTCACAATCATATGAAAATTGGGAATTGGTGTAATTATATGAGAAAAAAATATCGTAAAAAATTATTAACTGAACAAGAAATTAAAATATTAGAATCTATAGACGGTTGGTTTTGGGAAAAAGATATTTCATTTAATGATAAAATAGAATTAGTCAAAGAATATTGTCATAAATATAAAAAATGTCCTACAAGAAGCACTATATATAAAAATTGTAATATTGGTTCTGTTATAGGAATTTTACGTAAAAATAAAAAATTGGGTAAATTAAAACAAGAAGTTATATATGCATTAGAAGAATTACCTGGTTGGGTATGGGAATATAAAATTAGAAATATTGAAAATTTTATTATTTTGTATACTGAATATGTGAATGAATATAATAAAGTTCCTTTGGATAGAATTATATACAAAAGTGAAAATTTAGGTCAATGGTATAGACAATTATGTGATGGTAAAAAGGATAAAACATTATCTGAAGATATAATAGAAAGATTAGAACAATTACCATTATGGACATGGGAAAAATCTAAAAATAAATTTCAAACCAATGTGATTTTATTAGAAGAATTTATTGAGGAATTCGGACGATTGCCTCAACAACGAGAAAAATATAAAAATATTCGATTAGGTACATGGAGATTCCATTTATATAGATCATACAATAAAAAAGTATTAGAACAATATAAAATCAATAGATTAGAACAAATTCCAGAATGGAATTGGACAGCAAAATAATATATATTTTCAATTATTGAAAATATTAACAAGTCATTTCAACTTTTTCTTTTAACTAAAATTTTTATTTATGAATAATAATAATTGACATGGATTCTACAAACAGAAATTGGATGCCATTGATCCTGGTCGGAATTGGAATTATTATTTTACTGGTTTTGTTCAGTTCATGCAAAAAATCAGAAAGATTCGCCCGCAGCGAACTTAGCGGGAACTCGTTAAAGATGGAGCCTAGTACTGACTACCAGTACGACATTCAGAATTATCCCCATCTGTGGGCAAATCCTGAAAGTAAATATCAACCTTTGAATAGATCTGTTGATTTATACCAAGATAACCGAAATTTCTATGATGGCAACACTGTAATGTATACTTCGGGAGTAAACACAGATAAGCTCGGAATGGGGATTTACTCAAATAATACTTCACCGACGCGCCAGAAGCTCGTTTCCCTTGGCCAGCTTCAGGAGGTTCGCCAACTCATGAATCGTCCTTATCCAGCTCCCCAAGATCTTGTTTACAATTATTTCGAACCCCATTCACATGATCTGTAAACAGAAATTTTCGATGAAAAATTCTATATCTTTTAATAAAGCAAAAATCTCAGATTTTATTCAAAATTTCAAATGAATAATGTATTTTACTTATAATTATATTAATACAATTGTATTAATATTGTACATAATCAATTCATATCAATTTGTATCATAACAATTATGACAAAAGTCAAAATTCACAATTATTCATATACAAATAATCCTTATACATCATCCAATCCATTACAATTCAAAATATATGAATATATGACATTAGATAATGTTCCAGCCATGTATCTAATATTTTTGAATAATGTTATTTCATTATATCCACGTGATAATCATGTATTTATTCCATCAACTTTTCCGCATTATTTCTCCATTTATATTTCTCATTCCAACATACATTTTGTTTATAATGATACATTAATTCGTTCAACTATTACATACGAAAATATTGTTACAAAACAATTACCATTTCAGGGTTATTACATAACTTATGATATACCGCACACTATACCAAATATTAATTTACATTTTATCAATCCATTTATAATTTTTGTATCACAAATTCTATAAAAATGAATTACGTTATTTACAATTATATGATTTTATATTTGTCATATTAAAATGCTTCCAATTCAATTGAATGTTTTGGTCATAAGAAATTATATATTACAACATTTATCACACAATGATCATAATTCTTACAATTTTCACAAAACATGCTCATATTTATTGACACGATATCCAGATAATATGAATTATATACTTCACAGCGTATTCAAAACATATTCACACGAATCAAAACAACTTTTAACTTGGTTGTATTCGAATGAATATTCAGATGATATGTGTATAGATATTTTGAATGTATGGATTGATTACTCTACTGGATCATCAGATTCACACCATTTTTTGGATTATATGTCTAGAAATGGTAAAATGCGTATTTTGGATTGGTGGTTTATACAATCACAAAATAATAAATTGAGTATTCAATGGTGTGATGATGCAGAACCAGATCCAAACAATCCAAATTATTATTTAGTATGGAAATGGTGGATAAATAGTGGTATGAACAAATGGCGGGGGCACGTTGTGGATAATGTTGTAAGAAGTGACAGACGTGATGTGATAGATGTATTAAATTTATTTATCGAAAATTATAATGAACCTCATAAATTTTATTATTTCAATGCGATTGAAATTGCCACAAGAAAAAATAACATTGATATATTAAATTGGTTTTTAAATTCCGCCATAAAATATCAATTCAAATTTTATATGGGTAATGCTGTCAAAATAGCATATGAAAGTTCTGATATAGATACGTTAAATTGGTGGATGAATAATCGAGAAAAAATTATGAAATGATGTTCAAAATCATTGATTAGATTTTTATTACATATGTGTGTAATAAAAAATGAATTAATCATCATGTTATTAAAATGGTACATCACATATTACTATCAATTTAAAATTACAAAAATGTCTAATCAAATTTATAAACATGTTGCATATGTTTATGCATCTCTTGCAATACTAATTGCATCTTTTATATGTGGAATTTATTTCAATCAAGTATATATAACAAATGATCAAGTGTCAATATACGTATTAGGTGAATATACAATTCTAGTTCCAACAAATAGCACATTACCATACTCAATAATAATGAGTTTTATTATGATTGTATGTTTTATAATCCAAAATATTCGTAATGGATCATATGTAACACAATGTATATTTGCATCTTTATCCTCGTTCTTTATTGGAATGTTTTCTGGTCCATTTATAAACTATTATTTTGACAAACATTTTGATAATTTTATATCAAGTGTCTGTATATGTGCAATTGTATTGATATCATCATTTATTGTAATGATTGGTAAAGATAATAATCATGATCTCGTAAATTTTGAGAATATATTATACAATTGTTTGACATCTTTCACAATTACGTCCATCATATTTATATTTATTATTCCAACAACTATTTTTAGCATATTCATGTCATTTGTAGGAATTATTTTATTTACTTGTTATATCATGTATGATACAAATGATATGATTAAACGAATAAAACAAGGAGAGACAAATTATTGGATTCATTCCATGCATTTATTCTTAGATTTAATTAATCTATTTACAGATCTACTTCGATTTTTACATCTTAGAAATAATAACTCGTCCCGTATATCAAAGAAAAAAAATGTGTAAAATTTAAACGTACATATATTTTATTACACATATTTTATTACATATATGTAATAAAAATTTATATTCGTTCGTAGAAAAACATGTTTGGTTTTAGTCCACCTCTGGTTTTGAATACATCCGGTAATTCAGATTGTCTGAATTGTGGTCCCATATCATTATAATAATACCATACATCTCCATTTCTCAGATATCCAACATAATGAACTCCACTTGTATTAAGATTTCGGTTATATCCTTGTAATAATACTACACCACATAATCGATATTTACCATTCAAAATATATTCACCCAAAGTTCTAATCTTGACAGTTCCTTCTTCCACACCTTCTTGTGTCAAATCCTCTATTCTAGAATCGTTACGAATGACAAATGTTGGAACATCAAACAATTCCCATACTATTCCAGATCCAATTGTTGGGATGGACACATAATCTGTAATATCAATCATACTACTTATTTTATGAACATCATTATCAGAATATACTACATCTAATTGTAAATTGGGAAATAATTCTGCAAACAATTGATAGATATTGGAAGGTGCATAAGGAATATAATAATTACCACGTTTAATATCAGGTAAACATTTGAATATTGTATCTCTTAATGAAGCGCACTTTGTCGAATTGGATGACAAAGATTCGTATAAAATACGAATAGTATCTTGAACTTCAGTTGCATATATATTTATACTGATTTTGTTAGTGTAAATCAAACTGTCTTTTTGACACACCGTTATTTCAACATTTGAATAATCAGTTGATTGTGTATCCTGATCAAATATCATTTGTCGCCACCATGAACACGAATTCATAAAGATAATGGTAAGAAGTGTATCCAAATAACAACTATTATTGTGATATAACAAATAATTACCGACTATATTTGTAGTTTCATTATCATCATCTTTGTCGTGTTCATCATCTTTATCAGATTCATCTTTTTCTGTTTCTTCATCATCTTTGTCAGATTTTTGTTCATCTTTATCAGATTCATCTTTTACTGTTTCTTCATCACTATTTTGATTGGATTTTACAGTAATCATATCATAAATTGCTTGCATATATTTTTGATAAAATAATTTATTATACATACAATCAAATACAAGAATATTATTTGTAATATTCCCATATACTAGTAGAATAAATTTTATTATCATGTG
>Ga0307410_10001265_pt1 | contig 11235 bp, 10 predicted proteins | sample 322Ometagenome_3_FD_203707 | JGI IMG/M metagenome (GOLD analysis project Ga0307410, IMG submission 203707) | Maize rhizosphere microbial communities from greenhouse at UC Davis, California, United States - 322HYB-O-3 | ecosystem: Host-associated > Plants > Roots > Rhizosphere > Soil | place...
GAAGCGGAGCGCGCCGCCGCCAGGACCGGCACGACGCTGAAGGCTCGGCCGGCGGAGGAAGCCCGGCTTCCCGACGTTGCAACGACCGCCGACGGACCGCGCGCGCAGTTCCAGCGCAAGTTCGATTATACCCATGTCGGCGATGCCGGCGCGGCAGTGTTCGCCCGGCTTGTCGCCCGCGACCTGGCGGTGGCGGTCCCAGGACTGCGCAGCCAGATCGCTCCCTAACGGCGCACGTCCAGCGACCCTGTGCCGAAGGCGGCAAGGTCGGCTGCCGTGAATAGGGCCGCGTCGCCCGGCTGGCTGTGCTTGAGGCAGGCAAGCGCGAGGCCATCGCGGACGGCCTGTTCCTCTCCCGCGCCGCCCATCAGACCGTGGATCACACCGGCGGCGAACGCATCGCCCGCGCCGATCCGGTCGACGATACCGGCAATCTCCACTTCATCGGTCTGATGCCCGCCCGCGCGCGTATCGATCCGTGCGGCGATACGATGACAGTCGACATGATCTATGTGCCTCGAGGTGGAAGCGATCCGCTGAAGCTTCGGAAAGGCGGCGAACGCAGCCTCGGTCGCCTCGCGCCGGCGCTCCGGGCCATCGCCGCTGAACGGCCGGCCGAGCAACAGCGAAATGTCCCGGTGATTGCCGAACAGAAGATCTGCCTGTCCTACCAAGCCGCGCAGGATGTCGGAGGGGTCGGGATTCCACCTCTCCCACAATTGCGCCCGATAATTGGCATCGAATGAGGTTGGAATGCCGACGTCCCTGGCGGCGGTCATGGCGGCGAGCGCAGCTTCACTGCTCATCGGCCCCAGTGCCGCGGTCACGCCCGACACGTGGAGCATCGCCGCTCCTGCAAGCAGTTCGGGCCAATCGAACGATGCGGCGTCCGCGAGCGCGAATGCGCTTGCTTCTCGGTCATAGACGATCCGCGAAGGCCGCAGCGACGCGCCGGGCTCCAGAAAATAGAGCCCCATCCGCCCCTCGCCCTCACGGATCGGCGAAGTGTCGACGCCGGCCGCGGCGAGCGCCGACCGGGCCACCCCGCCAAGCTCGTTCGCGGGAAGCACCGAAATCAAGCGTGCCGGGTGACCCAACCTCGCGAGCGCGACGCAGACATTGGCTTCCGCACCGCCCACATGGAGGTCGAGCTGTCGCGCCTGCAGCAGCAAGCGATGGCCGGGAGCGGACAGGCGAAGCAGAATTTCGCCGAAGCCGACGAGGGGCTTGCTGATCACGGGTTGCTACCTCCAGTTTGCGCGAGAGATCGTGTAATACCAATCATTCGACAAATTGGTATGTCATTTCCTATGAACAGGCATGAACATCTGGCTTGACATCTCGTCGTCCCAGGCCCAGCAAAAAAGAAAAACATTCGTGCAGGAGAGGTCTGAAATGAGTCAATCGAATGGCGCATTTGCGTCTGGTCGCCGTGCCATGCTGCTGGCGTCGATCGCCGCCTGCGCCATTGCCGCGCCGGCTCGTGCCCAGGATGCACAACCCTCGCCATTGCCCGTCTCACCTCCTCCTTCGGACGCACCGGCACCCGAAGCGCCGACGTCTCAGCCGGCGGAAGCGCAATCGGCGCCCGCGTCGGCCAATCCGGACGACACCATCGTGGTCACTGGAATTCGCCGGACTATCCAGACGTCAATCAACGTCAAGCGCAACGAGACCGCCATTGTCGATGCGCTTTCTTCCGACGAGATCGGCGACCTTCCAGCATTGTCGGTCGGCGAGGCAATCCAGACCATCACCGGCGCTACCACCCATCGCGAGAAGGGTGGCGCCACCGAAATCGCCATCCGCGGCCTCGGCCCCTTCCTCAGCAACTCGACCTTCAACGGACGTGAGGCGACCAATGGCAGCGGCGACCGGTCCGTCAACTTCAACCAGTTCCCTTCCGAGCTGATCAACGGAATCAAGATCTATAAGACGCAGCAGGCAAACCTCGTCGAGGGCGGTGTCGCGGGGACGATCGAGCTCGAAACGCTCAAGCCGCTGGATTACGGCAAGCGGCTGATCCAGGGCGAGATCAAGGGGAGTTACAGCGACTATGGCGCCCGGGTGAAGGGCGACAACGGCCTCGGCTGGCGCGGCACGCTGAGCTATGTCGACCAGTTCAAAGTCGGCGAGGGCGAAATCGGCATCTCGATCGGTGTCCAGCGCAACAAGACCAGCAACCCCGAAGAGACGGTCGCGGGAAGTTCGACCTGGACCGCCTGCAATGCGACCTTGACGCCCAGCGGCAACTGCACCGAGATCACGCGCGCTCAGGTGGAGGCTGGAACGCCTTATTACTTCCGGCCCAACTCCTACGCCTGGCGGCAGATATCCGAAGACGACCAGCGCGACGCAGTTTTCGCTGCCGTCCAGTGGAAGCCTAGCGACCGGGTCGAGTTCAACGCGGATTTCCAATATTCGGACCGAGTCTTCGACGAGCAGCGCAATGACTTGAACCTGTCCGAAATGCGCCGGGGCCTCCACGATGCCGTATACGACGACAGTGGGGTGGTTTCATACATCGAAGGGTCGTCGACGATCGAGACGAACTCGACCCTGCTGACACGGGCCGAGAAGTATAAAGGCGGCGGCGCCTCGCTCAAATGGAAGGCGACGGACCGGCTAACCCTTTCAGGCGATGCCTCCTACTCCAAAACCTATCGATCGGAGAAAGAGCGCACCGTTCGTCTCCGCTCCGACGCGCGGGATATTTATGGCAACATTGCCGGCGTCGGCAACCAGCGCATTCCCTACATACTCGAGTTCGTCGACAACAATTTCGCTCCGACGCTGACGGTCGATCCGCGCTTTGACATCACGGATCATGACCTGTTCAGCGCCGCGGCCCGGCTGCGGCGGGATCAGGCCGACCGCAACAACAAGATTCTTGCGGGCCGCGTGGACGGCGACTGGGACATCGACGGCTCGTTTCTCAAGAACCTCGAGTTCGGTGCCCGCATTTCACGCCTGACCTATGATGATTTCGACGACCGGGTCGAAACCAATGTCAATGATCGGCCGGCTATCCGCGACGCCAACCTGGCTTGCCGGGTCGACTTCCAGCAGGATGAGTTTCTCGACGCGGCAGATGGCAACAACGTCCACAGCTGGGCATCCTTCGATCCCTTGTGCCTGTTCAGCGAGCTTCTGGGCACCGAGGATCCGGGCCGGAATGACGATGTGCGCGCGGTGGGGAACCGCGATGTCGAGGAACGGACGCTCTCAGGTTATGTCATGGCCAATTATGAGTCCCAGTTGGGGGAAATCCCCATCCGCGGCAATCTCGGCGTCCGTGTCGTCAAGACCAGCGTCACGTCGCGCGGCCTCAGGAGCGATCTCGAACTCGTCGACAATGGGGATGGCACGTTCGATCTCGAGGAGACCGGTGAGTTCGATACGGTTACGATCAAGAGCGACTCGACGCGTGTCCTGCCCAGCGTCAACGCCATCTTCGAGCTTCAGCCCAACCTTCAGCTGCGCCTGGCCGGCTACCGGGCGATGTCGCGACCAGACCCGAGCGCACTGGGCGCGGGTCGGGAAATCAACCTCGAAGACGGAACCGACTTCACTTCGATCGAGGAGGCCATCGAAAGCATCGAGGCCAATGGCAGCCCTCGCCTCAAACCGCTGATGTCCTGGAACGGAGATGTCTCGCTCGAATGGTATCCGAACCGCGATTCCATCGTTGCCGGCGCGCTCTACTACAAGAGGTTTTCCGGAGGGTTCATTCCGGTCGTGATCGACGAGACGTTCAACATCGGCGGCGAAGACGTGACCGTGCCGGTCACGCAGACCGCCAACAGCGATCGCAAGAGCTATTTGTGGGGCCTGGAGCTAACCCTCGCCAATCGCTTCTCATGGCTGCCAAAGCCATTTGACGGCCTAGGCGCGAAGATCAGTTACAACTACGCCAAGTCCAACTTTCAAAATGAGGACATTACCTATGGTGATCAGCTTAATCCGCTAACGGGCGACGTTACCGAAGGCTTCGTCGAGCCGGCCAACGTATTCGGCCTGTCGAAACACGTCGTCTCGGCGCAGGCCTATTATGAAAAGGGCCCATTTTCTATCCAGGCGATCTACAACTACCGCTCCAACTATTATCAGCAGTTCGTTGGCGGCAACACGCAGCTGCGTTACGTGCGGGGTAACCAGACATTCGATCTTCGCGCTTCGCTCAATTTGACGAAGAATATTTCCTTGCGGGCGGAGGGTGTGAACCTGTTCAATGAGCCGAAGGTTACCGACATGCCGGTTCACGGCAGCATGCGTCAGTATCATTATTATGGCCCGCGCTACTTCTTCGGCGTGCGCGTCAAGATTTGACCAGCGCGCTTGCGAACAGTTGGCAACAGGATAAGGAAGCGGACGATCTGGAGTTGGGAAGGGTTCCTTCATGGCTGAACGGCTGTTCCAGGGCATTGCCGACCGCATTCTCGAGCTGATCCGCTCGGGCGCCTTCCCGCCCGGCTCGCGGCTGCCCGGCGAGCGGGAGCTGGCGGAGCGTTTCCAGGTCAGCCGGGTCACCATTCGCGAAGCCGAAATCGCCCTCCAGGCCCAAGGCATTTTGACGATCAAGACCGGTGCCGGCGTCTATGTCTGCGACGATCCAAAGACCGCGACCGAGGAATTGCCCGAGGTCAGTGCGCTGGAGCTCACCGAGGCCCGCTCTTTGTTCGAATCCGAAGCTGCCGCCCTCGCCGCTCCGATCATTTCGGAAGATACGCTGGCCCGCCTCGACGAGCTATTGGAGGTCATGGCCGAGGATGACGGCGACGACGACCGGATGACCGAAGCGGACCGCGAATTCCATATGCTGATCGCCTCAGCGTCGGGGAACCAGGCGATTACCCATGTGATCGGCGCACTGTGGAAGCTTCGCACCGAACTGCCCGAGGTCCGCAACACCCATTCGGCGGTTTGCCATCACGACGGTCTTACTCGCCAGCAGGAGCATGGCGCGATCGTCGATGCTCTGCGGCAACGGTCGCCGGACGCCGCGCGCGCGGCCATGCGGGGCCACTTCCACCGCCTGCTGCAAGCGATGCTCGACGTTACCGAGGAGCGCGAGCTGTCCGAAATCCGGCGCAAGTCGGATGAAAGCCGGCAACGCTTCCTGATGAGCACGCGGCTCTGACCCCTTCGGATATCCAACGAATCGCGCAATGCTTCGTCGAAGCGCGGTTCCGGGGACAGGCTCTTTCAGATTATCCCGGACCATTTCCGGCTAATCTCGACGAAGCCTATGCTATTCAAACGGAGGCAGTGGCTCGGCTTGGAAGGCCGGTGCTAGGCTGGAAGGTCGCTCGGGTCAGGCCAGATTTGGTACCGAAATGGGGCGCGGAGCGGATTGCCGGGCCGATCTTCGACGCCCGTGATGCGACCGCCGGTGCACCGTCGGTCGCGCTGATCGAAGGCGGATTTGCGGCCGCGGAAGCCGAATTCATCCTCCCGATCGGCCGAGTCCCGAACGGGCCCGTCGTGACCTTCGATGAAGCCGCCGATGCGGTGGGCGCCGTTCGCGTCGGCATCGAAGTTGCCGGCTCGCCTTACGCGGCAATCAACGCGCACGGGCCGGCAGTGACTGTGTCCGATTTCGGAAACAATCTGGGCTTGGTGCTTGGCGACGATGTTTCGCAGGCCAACGCCGGCGAGGTCGCTGGCTGGGCCGTAGCCAGCTTCCTGAATGGCGAATTGGTCGGATCGGGCGACGCCGGGGGGCTAGCCGGCGGCCCGATCGACGCGGCACGCTTCCTGTTCGAACTGGCCGCCCGCTACGGGCTGGCTGTCGAAACAGGCCAATGGATTTCGACTGGCGCGATTACGGGAGGGCATCCGGTCGCGCCGGGCGACGAATTCGAAGCCCGCTTCGGAAACCGCGAAAGGGTTTCATGCCACTTCGGCCTGCAACGGCCTTAGTTTTAGAGAGAGAAAATGGTGGGCGTGGCAAGGATTGAACTTGCGACCCCTGCGATGTCACCACACTGCGTCGGGCGTGCGACATGTTGTTATCGCTCCCATGCCGGACCGGTATTGGAAGCCGGTCAAGCACTCATGGGAAAAGGCATCGTCGAACCAATCCCAAAGGAAGTTCGCGATGGACCGCAATCAATCAACCCGAATGCTCGGCGAAATTAAGCTATTCGCCAGCTTCACAGCCGCCGAGCAACGCTACATTCGCAGGTCGCTAGACGTTGGATTGAGGCGAAGCGACGTCATCGCCTGCTGGGCGCGAAATCCGGCCGAAACGGCGGCGATCGAGGCCCAGGCTTGCCGCTACCGGACGCTGGACCTAATCCGTGCATGCGTGCCGGACGAGGAGGCACCGGAAGAAGCAGAGCCCTTCATGGCATCGCTGATCATCATGTCCATGTCCGATCTCAGGGAAGGCAAGATCGCCAGCTTCGACGCCTATCGTTTTCTTTATGAGCGCCTCGTCGGTGCGGAGGCCAGGCCTTGGTTGGTAAGTGCTTTCTGCGCCGCGGCCGCCCAGCCCGGCGTGCATCCCGAGCTTCGCAAGGAATTGCTGCAATCGATTCCGGTCGTGGACGTGATCGCGGCGGGCTGGTCGATCCGGCCGCCGTCGTTTTACCCCGAATGGGTCGAGAAGGTCCCCGAAGCCGTCAACTGAGCTGTTCCAGCGCGGACAGCCTGGCGTTGACAAACCGTAGCGAGCGCCGCAGTTCACGAATGTCCGCCAAGCGCCTGCTCTCTCCCCTCTCACGTTCCGCGATCTGGAAAAGAGTTCGCTGCAAAGGTGAAGCGATCGCGGTCAGTGCCTCGATATCGTCCTTCCCATAAAAGCTGCCGTCAGGGCGCGGGCCGAGCAACAGCCAGCCACCTATACTGCCAAGCGGACAGCGCAATGCGAGGCGGAGCGGGAATGCATTCTCATCGGCCCGGTCGATCAGCTCGGCAGTTGCAGGCGGCGGCCAATCCATCAGCAACCTTCGCGCGGCGGCGGGTTTGATGTCCTGAGTCGCCACCAGCCGACCATCCACCAGAAGGGCTATGCGTGTCGATTGGACGGCCTGCTCGATGCGTGGCAGCACAGCCGCGGCCAGGCGCTTGACGGAACCCCCCGCCGATAAGGCCATGAGCAGGTCGGGCAGTTCCTGCTTAAACGACGCCAGATCATGCTGGAAGCGTTGTTCGGCCCAATCGCTGATCCGGCGGTGGAGCGGGGTCAGCATCACCGCCGCGATGGCGGCTGCGATGCCACTGGAGAGGTCACCGACGCCGGGCCCGAAGTAGCGTTGGCCTAGAGTTTGGATAATGGCTTCGCTGGCGGCGAAGGTTCCAACCAGCGCAAGCGTCAAGCCCGCATAGGCGGCGGAGCGACTAATCGCCGCCCCGGCGTCGTAGAGCCGATAGCGGAGCAGCGAAATGAGGAAGCCAAGCGCCAGGACGATGATTCCAATCTGGAACAACCCCTCGATCGCAACCGTGCCAAGGATCGGCATGGGTTTGCCAGCCGCGAGTCCGGAACCGGCGCGAGCCGATAGGATCAGGGTGATTCCGATAACCAGGCCTAGCGTGACCCATTTCAGTTGTTGTTTCTGCACGCCGGACTCCGCCGAGCAGTAACGTGCGAACAGCGCGGTCAACGCCCCCAGCACACAGCCTATGGCGATGGGCAGGTAAAGGCTGGATGCGAACAGCCCGGTGGACTCGGCGATGCCCAACAGGAACGTCGCGACAATTGTCAGCGCGATAGGTCTCGTCCAGCCGGGCCGCCATTCGCCATCGGGAAACAGCAACAGCGCCAGCGCAAACAGGAGGAAGCGGCAACGATCGACCAGGGCCGCCCAGATGGAGGCCCCGGCAAAGTCGATGCTGCTACTGATGGTCCACAGCAGGAAGGCGAGCGACAGCATCGCCGCAACCGGATCCGTGCGGCGGCGGCGAAAAAGGATTGTCGCGACGGCCACCAGCACGGCGGATTTTGCCAGCCGCAGGCCAAGGATCTCCGGCGCGGTGCTGGGCTCAATCCAGGACCAGGTCACTGCCGCGACCGCCACAACAAGTAACAACCACCAGATCAGCCGGTAGGCGGTAAAAAGCCCCCCGCCGAGAAGCGGGAGGCTAGTCATGCCGGCGGGGAGCTGAACCCGCACCAAGACACTCATTGCATTCGTGAAGCGGCGGCGATCCTTTGCAGCGCGCCTTCGACCTGGCGGGCCTGCTCCCAGGCCGGCTTGGAGTCGAACTCCTTGCGGTTGAGGTACGGGAAGATGGCGCGAAGGTCGCGGCGCGGCAGTTCGCCGAAGGTTCCGATAGGGATGCTGAGGCTGATCATGGCTGTTTCCTTGTCGATGAGGCGATCGAGGCGGCGACTTCGCTCGCCATGGCGATCTGGGCATCGCGGTCGGCGAGATGGTAGCGGTCGGCGACGAAACGGAAGTCGGTCCAGTTCACCCAGACGGTGCCGTCATCATCCTGGATCACCAACATGCGCACCGGCCAGTCGAGGCCGGCCAGGGGGTTCGCCTGAAGGAACTGGACTCCGAGCGGCGGATTGCCGAACAGCAGCAGCGTCGACCGGCCGATCGGCAGATTGGCGCCGGCGCCAAGCTTGGCGTGGTCGATCTCGTCGAAGAAGCGGATGCCCTTGGCGGCGATGTCTGCCTTCAGCCTGACGACCGTGTCGTCAAAGCCGTAGTCGCTACGCTGCTTGACGACACCGTCGGCGGGCGCCGAGGCGACCGGTACGGCGGCGCTGGCTGGAGCGGCCAGCGTTGCAAAGCCGGTCAACTGCCCCGTCGCCAGAACGAATGCGACGATCGGCGCTGAAATCTTCTTCTTGCGCTTCATCATTTATCTCCTTGGAAGGCGATCCGATTGTCTCGTTTTCGTGCAGCGTTGAGAAATCGCGATTGCCTATGGTTTCGATGCGCGCGCCGTATCGGATGCCGCTCAGTAGGGCGTTCCGGCCTTGCGCGCCTCGGCAAGCGCCCGTGCGTGCCAGGTGAATTCGTCGAGAAACCGGGCCGCCGATCGATCGGTAATGGGGTCGGCCGCCACGCCCTCCTCGTCGATCGACTGCGTAATGCGCGGGATCGGCAGGAGGCTGGAAATGCTGGGCATCCCGAGCTCGGCCAGGGTCATGCGCAGCTGCATCGCCGCGCGCACCCCGCCGAAGCCGCCGGCGGAGTAACAGACGATGCCCGACGGCCGCCAGAAATACTCCTCCAGGAAATGGTCGAGCAGGTTCTTGAGCGCTGGCGGAATGCCGTGGTTATACTCGCCGCTGACGACCAGGAATCCGTCGGCACGGCGGTATAGGGAGGCCAGCCGCTCGAGCGGCTCCGGCGCCTCGCCCTTGGGATATTCCTTGTACATCCGGTCGAGCAGCGGCAGCTGAAGCTCCAGCGGGTCGACCAGGTGAGGCCGGTGGCCGCGCCGCTTGAGTTCACGCATGACCAGCCGGGCGGCGCGCGGCCCTGCCCGATCGCGCCGGACCGATCCCAGCAGGACGGGGATGCTGAGGCTGACCGGCCGCGCCGATCGAGCCGACGCTTTCGGAAACGTCTGCTCCTTCACGACGCCGCCGCCGTGGCGACCATCTCGCCGCCCTTGGCCTCGTGGAGGATGAAACCTTCGAGCTCGTCCACCGGCGCACGCCAGGGCGCCTTGTCGAGCGTCTCCATCGTGTCGCGGTAGCCGGCCTCGCGACGACGGCGAATGCCAGCGGTGCTGAAGTCGATGTCCTTGCTGTGGTCCTCATGATCGAGCGCCGGCGCGAGCAGCCGGACGACATGCATCCGGGTCAGGCAGCCGTAGCTTTTGAGGTCGGCGAACAGATTGCCGTTGCGCTTGTCCTCGGGGACCAGTTCCGACAGTTCGGCGATGATGTGCCGCATCCGGTGGATCTGCCGCTGCCGCTGGATGTGCGACACGGCGCGGCTCGAATATTGGACGTCCTTCTGGCGGTTCATCACCTCCCAGATCGTCTCCGGTTCCTCGCCGTGCGGGTTCCAGATGTGCACTGCGAAGACCAGGCTGTCGCGGCGCGGATTGTCGTCGAACACCACTTCGACTGGCGTGTTGGAAAGGATGCCGCCGTCCCAGTAAAGCTCGCCGTCGATGCGAACCGGTGGGAAGCCCGGCGGCAACGCTCCGGACGCCAGCACATGGTCGATCGCCAGCGGCATCTCGCGGCTGTCGAAATAGCGCATTTCGGCGGTGCGGACGCACGATGCGCCGACCGTTAGCCGGGTTCCGCCATGGTTGAGCTGATCGAGGTCGATCAGCTCCTCCAGCGTGCGGCGGAGGGGCTCGACATCGTAATAGCCCGCCGCGTCCGACCCCAGCTTCTGATGCGGGCTAAGGAAGGCCATCGGGTTCGGGCTGAAGAATGACGGAACGCCGCTCGTGATCGATAGCCAGTTGCGCGCCGCGCTCTCCATCCAGGACGGAAGCCCCATCGGCACGAACGCGTCATTCTCGACCCGCGACCAGAAGTCGCACATCTTCTCGATCCGCTCATCGGGCTTGCTGCCCGCGATCAGCGCCGCGTTGATCGCGCCGATCGACGTGCCGATGACCCAGTCGGGCGCAACCCCCGCTTCATGCAGCGCTTCGTAGACGCCGACCTGGTAGGCGCCGAGCGCACCCCCGCCCTGGAGGACGAGGACCGTTTGGCCCAATGCCGAGACTTCGTCCGCGAGTGACTTTTTCATGATCATGCCTTTCAGGCCGCCTCGCGGCATATCGTGGAGGGATGTTCCGTAGCGGTCTCGCCGGTGATCAACCGGGCGCTGCGCTGGTAGGTCAGGTAATTCCATATCCAGCTGAGCCCGACCGCGATCCGGCTGCGGAAGCCGATGAGGAACCAGATGTGGGCGAACGACCAGATCAGCCAGGCGATGAAGCCGCTCTGCTGGTGATGTCCCCAGTCGATGACCGCGCTCTTGCGGCCGATGGTCGCGAGGTTGCCGAAGCTTCGATAGGTGAACGGGCCGGAGCATCGGCCGAGGATCTGGTCGGCGACGCAGCGGCCCTGCTGCTTTGCCACCGGCGCGATGCCGGGCAGGGCGCGCCCGTCGATCCCGGGGACATTCGCCGTGTCGCCGATCGCGAAGACATGGTCGTAATGGGGAACGCGAAGGTCACGCTCGACGAAAATCCGCCCTTGGGGATCATGCTCAGCGCCAAGCCAGCGCGCCGCCGGCGATGCCTCGACTCCCGCCGCCCAGATGACGGTTCGGGCAGGGATGCGGTCGCGGCCGA
>Ga0307410_10001267_pt1 | contig 11229 bp, 10 predicted proteins | sample 322Ometagenome_3_FD_203707 | JGI IMG/M metagenome (GOLD analysis project Ga0307410, IMG submission 203707) | Maize rhizosphere microbial communities from greenhouse at UC Davis, California, United States - 322HYB-O-3 | ecosystem: Host-associated > Plants > Roots > Rhizosphere > Soil | place...
CGGCGGCGCAGGTCAATCAGCAGCTGCGCCAGAGCAACCTCAACGCCGCCGGCGGACGGGCCGAGATCGCCGGGTCCGAACAGTCGGTCCGCGTCCTCGGCAATGCCCGCGACGCGTTCCAGCTGTCACAGACGCAGATTGCGCTGCCGGGCGGCCGGTTCGTCAGGCTCGCGGACCTCGGACAGGTGAAGGATTCCTATTCCGAGCAGCGGACGCTGGCGAAGATGAACGGCCGCGAGGCCGTCACCTTCGAGGTCCAGCGCGCCAAGGGGTCTTCGGAAGTCACGACCTATGACGCCGCGTGGGAGGAACTGCGCAAGGTCGAGGCGGAAAACTCGAAGGTTCGCTTTCACGAGGTCTTCAACGCGGTCGATTACACCAAGCAGCAGTATCACAGCGCGATCGAAGGCCTGATCGAGGGCGCGATCCTCGCGGTTCTCGTCGTCCTGCTCTTCCTTCGCGACATCCGCGCGACCTTGATCTCGGCGCTGGCGATCCCGCTGTCGGCGATCCCCGCCTTCTGGTTCATGAACATGCTGGGGATCACGCTCAACTTCATGTCGACGATGGCGATGAGCCTGGTCGCCGGCGTGCTTGTCGACGATGCGATCGTCGAGATCGAAAACATCGTCCGGCACATGCGCATGGGCAAGTCGGGCTACCAGGCGTCGCTCGACGCCGCGGACGAGATCGGCCTCGCCGTGCTGGCGACGACCATGGCGATCGTCGCCGTATTCCTGCCCGTCGCGCTGATGCCCGGCATCTCCGGCCAGTTCTTCAAGGCGTTCGGCTTCACCGTCGTCGTCTCGGTGCTGATGAGCCTGCTCGTCGCCCGCATGATCACGCCGCTCGTCGCGGCCTATTTCCTCCGCTCGCACGGCGTCCAGCCGCACGCGGACTTCAAATGGATGCACGTCTATTTGAATGTGCTGAAATGGAGCCTCGATACGCGGAAGGCGCACGCCTACGCCGGGCGCCATCCGGGCTTTTTCGGCAAGGTGAAGTCGCTCGTATTCGACCACCGCATGTACATGGTAGGCGCGGGCCTTGGCACGCTGCTGGCGATGGTCGTGCTGTTCGCCACGCTGTCGATGACCTTCCAGCCGCCGCTCAACCAGGACTTCACGGCGGTTAACATCACTTTGCCGCCGGGGACGACGCTCAAGCAGACCGAGGCCGTTGCCGACCACGTGGCGGAAATCGTCAAGAAGGATCCCAACGTCCAGCGCGTGTTCGAACGCGTCCGGGTCGGGACCGCCCGCGTCAACGTCGTCCTCAAGAAGGATCGCGACAAGACGAGCACGGAGTTCGAGCGCTCGCTTGCGCCGACCCTGTCCGCGATCGCCGACGCCCGGGTGAGCTTCCAGAGTCAAAGTGGCGGCGGACCGTCGGGCGAGTCGCGCGACATCATGCTTTATCTCGGCGGCGAGGATCCCGAGAAGCTCAACGCCGTCGCCATCCAGATCGCCGAGGAAATGGCGACCATCCCCGGCCTGCGTGCCCCGCGCGTCGGCGGCGACATGGTACGGCCGGAAATCACCATCAAGCCGCGCTTCGATCTTGCCGCCGACCTCGGAGTCACCACGGCCGCGCTGAGCCAGACGGTGCGCATCGCGACGATGGGCGACATCGAGCAGAACAGCGCGAAATTCTCCGTCGCCGACCGCCAGATTCCAATCACCGTCTCGCTGTCCGAAAATTCGCGGCGCGACATCGGGACGATTGAGAATTTGCCCGTTCCGACCTCGAACGGAGGGTCTGTACCGCTCAAGGCTGTTGCCCAGATCGGCTTCGGATCGGGCCCGACGACCATCCAGCGGACCGACCAGATCCGCCGGATCGCGGTCGGCGCCGACCTCGCGCCGGGCCTCGTCAGCGGCGACGTGTGGCCGAAGATCAACGAGCTTCCGACCGTCAAGAACATGCCCGACGGCGTGAGCAAACTCACGCTCGGCGACCAGAAGTGGCAGGCCGAGCTCATTTATTACTTCATCCTGGCGCTCGCCGCCGGCGTGCTGCTGGTGTTCGCGGTGCTGGTGCTGCTCTACCGGCGGATCCTGGCGCCGCTGGTGAACATGGGCTCGCTGCTGCTTGCGCCACTGGGTGCGGCAATCGCACTGCACATCGCCGGCCAACCGGTCTCGCTACCGGTGCTGATCGGCATCCTGATGCTGTTCGGAATCGTCGCCAAGAATTCGATCCTGCTGGTCGATTTCGCGGTCGAGATGATGGATCACGGCATGCCGAAGGACGACGCGATCTGGGAAGCGGGCCACAAGCGCGCCCAGCCGATCGTGATGACGACCATCGCCATGGTCGCGGGGATGCTTCCGATCGCCTTGTCGCTGACCGGCGACGGCAGCTGGCGCGCGCCGATGGGCGTCACGGTGATCGGCGGCCTCATCTTCTCGACGATCCTGACCTTGCTCCTCGTGCCGTCCTATTTCTCGATCGCCATCTCGATCGAATCGCGGTTCGGCCGCCTGTTCCACCGCTTCATCGGGCAGGATGCGCACCGGACGGGTACGGCGGTCCCGGCGGAGTGAGCCGGGACTTGTGAACCTCGACGCCCGCTTGTCTATTGAGCGGGCATGGTGGTTAGAATGACCAACGCGGCCTTGTCGCGCTTCAACCCGGCCCAGCCCGGCGCGCGCGGAATGAAGATCGCCGCGACGGGGCTCCTCATCGTCATGGCTGGCGTCTTCATCGCGGCCCGGGCGTTCGAAGCCCGCTATCCCGCGCTCAGCTACGTCAAGGCCTTTGCCGAAGCGGCGATGGTCGGCGGCCTCGCCGACTGGTTCGCGGTGACCGCCCTGTTCCGCCACCCGCTGGGCCTGCCGATTCCGCATACGGCGATCATACCCCGGAACAAGGACCGGATCGGCGAGGCGCTCGCGACCTTCCTGAAGGAGAATTTCCTGATCCCGTCGGTCGTCGCGCGGCGAATGCGGAACATCGACGTCGCACGCGCCACCGGGCGCTTCCTGCAGACCCCGGCGGGCGAGGGGACGCGGATTCGGGCGGGCGCCTCGCGCCTCATCGCCGACATTTTCGAAGGATTGGACGACGAGCGTCTAGGCGGGATCGTCAAGGGCGCCATCTCCTCGCGCCTGCGGAAGATGGAGGTATCGCCGCTGCTTGGCCATGCGCTGGCCTCGGCGATCAACGACGACCGGCACGTGCCGATGCTCGAGGCCGGCATTCGCTGGATGGCCCGCGCGCTCGACGCGAACGAGGAGCTGATCCGCGAGATGGTGCACAAAAAAGCCAACTGGGTGCTCAAGCTCGCCGGGCTCGACGCCAAGCTTGCCGACGCGATCGTCGATGGCCTCCGGAAGCTGACGGTCGAGATGTCGACCGACCCCGCCCACCCGGTGCGCAAGAAGATCGAGGAAGCGCTGGTCCAGCTCGCGAACGACCTGCAGACCCGGCCCGAGACGCGCGAGCGGGTGGAGACGATCAAGGAGCAATTGCTCGACAACAAATCGGTCAGCCTGTGGCTCGATACGTTGTGGCAGCGGGGGCGCGAGGCGATCATCAAGGCCGCGCGCAATCCCGATGCCGTGCTTGCCGGAAAGCTCGGCGAGATCCTCAAAACCATGGGCGCGACGCTGGAGAGCGACGCCCGCATCCATGCGGCGATCAACCAGTTCGCGCGCCGCGCCGTGGTGGGGATGGCAGCGAGCTATGGCGCGCAGATCGTGCGGCTCGTGTCGGACACGATCCGCGTGTGGGACGCGCAGACGGTGACCAACCGGCTCGAAGCGGCGGTCGGGCGCGACCTTCAGTATATCCGGATCAACGGCACTCTGGTCGGCGGGATGGTCGGGCTCGTGCTGCACATGGTGGATTCGCTGTGAGCGACGAAAAGCTCGACGAGCTCGCCGAATCGGCGCGCAATCGCGGCCTCAAGCTGGTTCGGTCGCGCGTCCGCACGCCGGGCAAGCGCCGGTTCGGCAAGGTCGGCCTCACCGACCCGCGCGGCAAGGCCGTATTCGGGATGGACGACAAGGGCCCGACTGCGAAGCCGGAAGAGATCGAGAGCTATTTGCGCAACCTTGGCGCGAAGGACTGGGGGGCCTCGCTCGGCGTCGCGGTGCTGCCGCGCAGACGCAAGGCGGCAAAACCGGACCGCAAGCCGGCCAACGACGCCGCGCCTCCGCCCAGGGCGAAGGCCGCTCCTGCTCCTAAGCCCAAGCCCAAGCCTCTGCCGAAACCGGAAGTGCGCGATGCGAGGCCTGGCGACGCGGCGCAGTTGGTCGAATTGATGAAGCTGCTTGGCCATGACGTGGACGCCAGGGGCGTCCGCAAGCGCATGGCATCGCTCGCGGCGGGGGGAATGCCGCAGCTGGTCGCCACGCTCAACGGGAAGGTGGTCGGGTTGATCGGCATCCACGCGATGGTGGCGATCCACCGCGCCAAGCCGGTGGGACGGATCACCATCCTCGTCGTCGCCGAGGACTCGCGGGACAAGGGTATCGGGCGAATGTTGGCCGAGACGGCCGAGCAGCGCCTGAAGAAGCTCGGCTGCGGGATGGTCGAGGTCACCAGCAACGACCGGCTCGCCCGCGCCCACGCCTTCTACCGGCACATGGGCTACGAACGCACGAGCATGCGGTTCATGAAGTCGCTTTAGCCGTCATTGGGTGAGGGGCGCTGCAATGCAGTTTGCGCCGCTGGATTGCTTCGCTACGCTCGCAATGACGAAGAGGGGGATTCCGATGAAACTGCGTTTGCTCGCGACCTGTGCCGCGGTTGCCTGTGGTTCACCCGCCTTGGCGCAACCGTCAGCCGAACCGGTCACCGTCATCCATGCCGGAACTTTGCTCGCCGAGCCGGGGCGCCCGCCGTTGCGGAACGCGACGATCGTCGTTCGCGGCAAACAGATTGCCGAGGTGCGCGAAGGCTTCGCCGACGTGCCCGGCGCGGAGGTCGTCGACCTCCGCAACGCGACGGTGCTTCCCGGCCTGATGGACATGCATGTCCACCTGTCCGGCCTCGATGACCGCATCCAGGCGCGCCTGACCGCGAACCAGCGGGATGACGAGGACGAGGTCTTCACGGCGCTCCTCAATGCCCGAAAGACCCTGCTGGCGGGATTCACCACCGTTCGCGACCTCGGTGGCGATCCGCGGCTGACCACCTCGCTTCGCGACGCGCTGGCCAGCGAGCAGTTCGCCGGTCCGACGGTCGTTCCCGCCGGCCGCGCGATCTCCGTCTCCGGCGGCCATGGCGACGGACGCAACGGGCTGAACCGCGAGGTCGCCTCGACCGTGGTCACCAGCAATGTCTGTAACGGTCCCGAAGACTGCCGCCGCGCGGTGCGCGAGCAGATCAGCCAGGGCGCCGACGTGATCAAGTTCATGGCCACCGGCGGAGTGCTCAGCAACGTCGCCGGCGGGCTCAACCAGCAGATGATGGACGACGAGATGCGCGCGGTGATCGAGACCGCGCGCTCGTTCGGCCGGAAGACCGCCGCCCACGCCCACGGCGTCGACGGGATCAACGCCGCGCTCCGCGCCGGGGTCAATTCGATCGAGCATGGCACCTTCACCAACGACGAAACCTTCCGGCTCTACAAGCAGACCGGGGCTTATTACGTCCCGACCCTGTTGGCGCCTGCAGCGGCGCTCGCCGACGGGCAGCGGGGCGCACTGACGGCGGCGCAATATGAAAAGGCGCGGGCCGCCGCCGGCAATGCGCAGAAAAGCCTCGCGCGCGCCGTGCGCGAGGGCGTCCACATCGCGTTCGGCACCGACACCGGCGTTTCCAAGCACGGCGACAATGCGCAGGAATTCGCGCTGATGGTCGCGGCCGGGATGACTCCCGAAGCCGCGATCCGCGCGGCGACCGTGAGCGCTGCGGACCTGCTCGGCCGCTCGGACACGGTTGGCACCATCTCCGCCGGCAAGGATGCCGACATCATCGCCGTCGATGGCGATCCGCTGGCCAATGTCCGGCTGCTCGAGAATGTCGCGTTCGTGATGAAGCACGGCCATGTCTACAAGGCCGGCGGGAAGCCGCAACTCTAGCCGCTGCTACGCCGCTCGATCGTCGCTCCGACGGCGCTGAGCTTCTCCTCCAGCCGCTCGTAGCCGCGGTCGAGGTGGTAGACGCGCAGCACCTCGGTCTCGCCCTCGGCGGCGAGGCCGGCGAGCACCAGGCTCATCGAAGCGCGCAGGTCGGTCGCCATGACGTTGGCGCCGGTCAGTCCGTCGGCGCCGTGGACGATCGCCGAGCGGCCGTGGATGTCCACCTCGGCCCCCATCCGGCGAAGCTCGGGCACGTGCATGTAGCGGTTCTCGAAGATCGTCTCCTCGAGGAAGCTGTCGCCCTTGGCCAGCGCCAGCATCGCCATGAACTGCGCCTGCATGTCGGTCGGGAAGCCGGGAAACGGCGAGGTCGAGATTGCCAGCGGGCGGAGCTTGCCGTTGGCGCTCACGCGGATTCCGCGGTCGTGGAACTCGACGACCAGGCCCGCCTGGCTTAGCGCGTGGAGGATCGCGCGCATGTCGTCGGGCCGCGCTCCGATGAGGTCGAGCGATCCGCCCGTGATACCCGCCGCGCAGGCGTAGCTGCCGGCCTCGATGCGGTCCGGCATCACTGCATATTCGGTGCCGTGAAGACCCTCGACGCCGTCGATGATCAGGTGCGAGGAGCCGATGCCCTCGATCCTGGCGCCCATCGCCACCAGCAGGTTGCAGAGATCAACGATCTCCGGCTCGCGCGCGACGTTGAACAGTTGCGACTGGCCCGTGGCGAGGACCGCCGCCATCACCGCATTCTCGGTTGCGCCGACCGACACGACAGGGAAGCTGAAGTCGCCGCCCGAAAGCCGGCCCTTGGGCGCGGTCGCCTTCACATAGCCGGCGGCAAGCTCGATCTCCGCGCCGATGCATTCGAGCGCCTTCAGGTGCAGGTCGATCGGGCGGTCGCCGATCGCGCAGCCGCCGGGCAGGGACACCGTCGCTTCGCCGGCCCGCGCAAGCATCGGCCCGAGCACGAGTACCGAGGCGCGCATCTTGCGGACCATGTCGTAGGGCGCGACGGTCGAGGCGATCTCGCTCGCCTGGAGCGTCATCCTGCGGCCGTATTCGCCCTTGCGAACCCCGGCGACGCTGGTCGAGACGCCGAGCATGTTGAGCAGGTGGCCGAAGGTGTCGACGTCGGCGAGCCGCGGCAGGTTGGCGAGGGTCAATTTCTCGTCGGTGAGCAAGGCGCAGGGGAGCAAGGTCAGCGCGGCATTCTTCGCCCCGCTGATCGGAATCTCGCCCTTGAGCTTGTTGCCCCCACTGATCCAGATGCTGTCCACGAGGGGGCTTTAGCGGCTGAGGGGTGCGTGACAAGAAGTCGTCATTGCGAGGAGCCGAAGGCGACGCGGCAATCCAGGTGCCACTGGATTGCTTCGCTACGCTCGCAATGACGAAGCTAAGCCTTCTCCAGCGTGCATTGCAGCGGGTGCTGGTTCTCGCGGGCGAAGTCGATCACCTGGGTAACCTTGGTCTCGGCGACTTCGTAGGTGAACACGCCGCAGACGGCGACGCCCTGCTGGTGCACCTGAAGCATCACCCGAGTCGCATCCTCGATGCCCATCGAGAAGAATTGCTGCAGGACCAGCACGACGAACTCCATCGGAGTGTAATCGTCGTTGAGCATCAGCACCTTGTAGTTGGACGGCTTCTTGGTCTTGGGCCGGGTGCGCGTGGCGACGCCGGTCTCGAACTCGTCGAGGCCGTCGTCGTCGGGGCCGTTGGCCATCGTCCAGCGCGGAACCATCATGATCCTAAAATATGGCAAGCGACAACGCTCGCAACCCGGCTGTAGCCGCGTTGGGTCAAAAAAATGGCGGCCGCCCCTTTTGGGAGCGGCCGCCTCGGTCGTTGCCTAACTTAGGAGGGGAGAGGGTCAGGCAACGAGAGTGTTGAAGCGCTCGGCATTGGCCGTGGCGCGATTCGAAAGCGGCTGGAACGCCTCGCCGGCCAGCTTGACCAGCGTTTCGGTCAGCTTCGAGGTCTCGGCGACCGCACGGTCGAACGACGCGCGGGCGATCTCGCTCTGCAGCTGCAGATACTCGGTCGGCGACTTCGCCTCGGCGAGCGAACGGATCGCGTCGGCGGCCTGCTCGACGCTGTCGCGCTGCTTGGCGACGACGTCCTGGCCGATCGAACGGGCGCCTTCGCTGGCCACGCGGCCGGCTTCGACGATCGCTTCGACGTTGGCGCGCGCGAGGTCGGCGAGCTCGCCGGCGACCTTCTGCGACTTCTTGACCAGGTCCTGGCCGCGCTCGTTGGCGTCGGCGAACAGGGTCTGGAACGGCGCGAAGGCCGGGACGGCGTCAAAGCCCTTGAAGAAATTGGTGTTGGTCATGGTCTCAATCCTTTCCTGGGCCGCGCGGACAGTCTTCCGGGCGGCGGTGCGGGAGTTGCGGCGGGTCGTCTTGGCCCGGCGCGCGTTCGTCTTCGGAGTCTTCACGGCAGCGGCCTCGCGCTTTGCCCGGCGGGCCGTCGTGGCGCGCTCGCGCGTGGCGACCTTGGCGGTCTCCGCGACGACCTTCTCGGCCGTCTTGGCCACGGTTTCGGCGATCTTGGCCGGAGCCTCGGCGGCCGCTTCCGCCTGAATCTTGGTTTCGTCTGCCATGTTGAAAATTTCCTCGGGATTAGTCTTTTGCTGCAGTGCACAATAAGCATTGCAGCGCAGCATTTCAAGCACTTTTTGTGCAGCGCATCATGCTGCCGCTTGACGCGCACGGCTCGGCGCATGATGAGCAGCCATGAACCCGCCAGCTGACCAGCCGGCCCGCCAGAGGCGCGGCCTCCTGATCGTCCTTTCGTCGCCCTCGGGGGCCGGCAAGACCACCATTTCGCGGATGCTGCTGGAGGCCGAGACCGGGATTGCGATGTCCGTCTCCGCAACGACGCGGCCGAAACGGCCGGGCGAGGTCGAGGGCCGCGATTATTATTTCGTCGGCGATGCCGAGTTCGACCGGATGATCGCGGCGGGAGACTTCGTCGAATGGGCGCCGGTCTTCGGCTACCGCTATGGCACCCCCAAGGCGCCGGTCAAGGATGCGCTGCGCGACGGCCGGGACATCTTGTTCGACATCGACTGGCAGGGCACGCAGCAGCTCAAGGCGGCAATGGGCGAGGATCTCGTCTCGATCTTCCTTCTTCCGCCCTCAATGTCCGAGCTCGAGCGGCGGCTGCGCGAACGCGGCACCGATTCCGAGGACGTGATCGCCGACCGGATGGCGCGCGCCGACGGCGAGATCAGTCACTGGCCCGAGTATGAATATGTGCTTGTGAACCGCGACACGGACGACTGCCTCGGCAACGTCCGAGCGATCGTCGCCGCCGAGCGCCTCAAAACGCGGCGGCAGGCCAATCTGGTCTCGTTCACGCGCTCACTGGGAGTGTCGCACTAGGCACCGAGCAGGTCGAGGAACCGGGCAGCGCCGATGAAGTCGCGCCGGCGGTTGTCGAGTGCGTGCTCGGCCTCCGGATCCGAGCCCCATCGCTCGAGCTGCCATCGCTCGTCGATGCTCACGGCATCCCAGGCGGCCTCGGGAGCGATGGCATTTTCGAGCACGGCCAGCGCGGCGATCAGCGAACCGCCGATCGTCACCAGCGGCGACAGGGCGGCAAGCCGGAAGGGGTGGAGCGATCCGACGGCGTGGGCCAGGCGGTCGATGGTTGCCTGGGGTTGCGCAACGTGGAGCAGGCCCGAGGTGGTCACGAAATCGACGTCGTAGCGCCTCCGGGCCCAGCCGAGCAGCGCATCCCACCCGTGGGCTTGTCGCTCGACCAACTCGGGCGGGGAGTCGCTGCGGTAGCAGGCGAGGTCGGCTTCAGCATAACGCGCGAGCCCGCCGGCAAACGCCTGCCGCTCCGGCGCGACCCGGTCGATCGCCGCATTGGCCATCCCGGTGAGCGGCATTGCGCGCGGGTCGAGGCTCTCCTCAACGCTCCGCCATTCGTCGGCGATCGCGTCCGCCAGAGCCTTGGTCGGGACCGTCAGCGTGGCCCGTGCGGGCGTGCGGAGGGGGCGCCCGTCGAGCTGGATTCCCCAGCCGTCATTTTCCTCGACGGTCGTGACGTCCTTCCAGAAGCGCTTCACCGCTCGCCCCGGTCCACTTCATCCCAATATTTCTTGAGCAGCCGCGGCGCGAACAAAGCGTCGATCACGCCCATGATGGCGACGATTGCGCCGACCTGAGGCCAGCCGCCTTCGCGCAGAAGGTCGGTGTAGATGATCGCAACGCCGAGGAAGAATATTGCCAGTCCCGCCGCTCGAACGCCCAGATAGGCAAGCAGCCGGTTGCGCCATTTGCGCTCGTCATCCATCGACGTGCTCGCGGACAAGATCGAGGATTTCCATCGGCCGTTCGGCGACCGCGACAGCGCCCGCGTGCAGCAGATCCTCGGCATCGTGATAGCCCCATCCGGCGCCAATCGGAGCCGCGCCGGCCGCCGCGGCCATCGCCATGTCGAAACTAGTGTCGCCGACCACGAAGCTCGTCGCGGGCGCGGCGCCGGCGTCCGCCATCGCCTGGACCACCATCGAGGGATGCGGCTTGGACGGATGCCGGTCGGCGGTTTGCAGCGACACGAAGCGCGCATGGATGCCGTGCAGGTCGAGGCAATGCTTGAGGCCGCGGTCCGATTTTCCGGTGGCCACCGCGAGCAGCCAGCCGTCCGCTTCCAGCGCGTCGAGCAGGTCGATCACGCCATCGAACAGCGGCTCCTCGACGTGGCCGGCGACGCGCATGGCCATGAAGTTGCGCTTGTAGGCCTCGGCGAGCTCGACTTGCTCGTCGGCGGTCGCGTCCGGCACGAGGCCGGCCATCGCCTCGACCAGGCTCAGCCCGATGACGCGCCGGGCGAGCACCGGCGGCGGCACCGCGATTCCGCTCTGGCGGAAGGTCTCGGCCAGCGCTCGGTAGATCGTCGCCCCGCTGTCGACGAGCGTCCCGTCGCAATCGAAGATCGCCAGCCGGTTCACCGGCGCTTGGCCTTCGGTTGCGATCCGCGCGAGCGGCGCTCGCCGCGACGCTCGCGCCGCCGTGTCTTTGCCGCGGCCGCGACCTTGCGCTCCTTCGCTTCCCGAGTCGGCTTGGGCGGCTCGAGTGGCAGCATGTCGCCGGCCAGCGGCTCGAAGCCGAGCATCGCCAGGCTCTCGGCGAAATGCGCCGGCAGCTCCGCACTCTGGTCGATGGTCCCGCCGTCGGGTGCG
>Ga0307410_10001268_pt1 | contig 11229 bp, 7 predicted proteins | sample 322Ometagenome_3_FD_203707 | JGI IMG/M metagenome (GOLD analysis project Ga0307410, IMG submission 203707) | Maize rhizosphere microbial communities from greenhouse at UC Davis, California, United States - 322HYB-O-3 | ecosystem: Host-associated > Plants > Roots > Rhizosphere > Soil | place...
GGAGTCGAGTTGTCCCTGGCAGATGACCATACCTCCGGAGTGCTGGCCGAGATGGCGCGGCAGATCCTGGATGGCCATGCAGAGTTCGAGATATTTCATCATGCGCGGATGGCGAAGGTCGCTGCCGGCATCGCGAAAATGCTTCTCTAGAGTTTCGTCGGGACCTTTGTATTCCCACGAGCCCACCATTTTTGAGAGGCGGTCGGTGGTGTCGGGATCGAAGCCGAGGGCTTTGCCGACCTCGCGGGCGGCGGAGCGTCCGCGATACGTGATGACGTTGGCAGTCATGGCGGCGCCGAGTTTTCCGTAGCGCTGGTAAACGTATTGAATGACGCGCTCGCGGTCGTCGCCGCTGGGGAGATCGAGATCGATGTCGGGCCACTCGCCACGTTCTTCGGAGAGGAAGCGCTCAAAGAGAAGGTCCATGCCAATGGGATCAACGGCGGTAATGCCGAGCGAATAGCAGACGGAACTGTTGGCCGCGGAACCGCGTCCTTGTACGAGAATGCCGTTGTCGCAGCAGAAGCGCACGAGGTCCCACACGATAAGAAAATATCCGGCGAGATCGAGTTTTTCGATGAGCGAGAGTTCACGTTCGATCTGGCGTTGCGCGCGCGGCCACAGTTCACGCTTGTCCGGTTTCAAGTAGCGGTCGTGTGCGCCTTCGCGCGTGCGTTCGCGAAGGAACGACATCATGGTCTCGCCTTCGGGCACGGGATAGCGCGGGAACTGGTATCCGAGATCGCTAAGTTCGAAATCGAGCCGCGCGGCAAGTTGTTCGGTGTTGGCGATTGCTTCAGGAATGTCGGCGAAGAGGCGCGACATTTCTTCTGGAGTTTTAAGGTGACGTTCGGAGTTGATGGAAAGCAGGCGTCCGGCTTGGTCGAGCGAGCAATGATTGCGGATGCAAGTGAACAGGTCCAGGATCTGGCGCTGCTCTGGACGCGCGTGACGAACTCCGTTGGTAGCGAGGAGAGGAAGTTGTAACGAGCGCGCAATTTCGATCGCGGCGCGGTTGCGTGCTTCTTCCGTGCGATCGTAGTGGCGCTGGAGTTCGATGAAGACGTTGTCGTGGCCGAAGATGTGCGTGAGCGATTCGACCGTTCGGAGGCCTTCTTTGAGGCCTCCGCGTGCGAGAGCCTGTGCGAGCGGGCCATCGTCGCCGCCCGTTAAGCAAATAAGTCCTTCGGCGTACCGCTGGAGTTCGTATTGTGTGGCGCGAGCTTCGCGAGGCTTGGCATGCTTCGGCACGCGGAGTTTCATTTGCGTAATCAGACGGCAGAGGTTTTGGTAGCCGATGCGGGAGTGAACGAGTAAGGGAAGTTGCGAGTTGTGAGTAGTGAGTCGTGAGTTAAAAGCAACAGCAGGTCCCTTGTCGGACTTGCGTTCTCGCTCGGGATGACAATCAAAAGTAGTTGTTATTTCAGAGCCTACGATGGCGCGTATGCCGAGTTTTTTGGCCGCTAGGTGCGCGCGTGCGGAGCCATAGACTCCATCACGATCGAGCAGCGCTAGCGTTCTCATGCCGCTGTTCACGCACACTTCCATTAGCTCCTCGGGCAGGGAAGCGCCTTCGAGAAAACTGAATGCAGAGCGTGCGTGAAGTTCGGTGTACATCAGTCGGTAGTCAGTCGCTAGTCGGTAGTGGTCGGTAAAAGCAACATCAAAAGCAAATGCATAGATCCTTCGCTTCGCTCAGGATGACAAGCATGGGAGTGTGCTTAAGGGCTGAATGCTGAATGCTGACTGCTGCTTCTATTAGTCATACGTTCCTTCCACGTTCCATTCGTTTGTCGTTCGATCGAGGAAGATTCGGTATAGGGCGGTGCTGCGGCCGGAGTCGGCGACGACTGCTACGTCCCATTGCTCGCAATCCCACGGGTTGTTCCACCACTCGCCTGAAGTGCGCCAGGGACCTGCTGCCCACAGGACTTCGCGACCAAGAGTCGATTCACCTTCGCGTGCGCAGAACAGGCGTGCGGGGCGGCCTTCGCGAACCTCTACTAAAGCTTTGAGCGGAGGGCGGAAGCAGCGCAGGGCCATGGTGGCACTTTCCGGTTGCGCAGACCCGTCCCGGAGCCGCGTACCGGTGGACGGATTGGGGGGGCCATCTCCACACGAGTCCTGTTCAGCGATGAAGCGCGATGTACGAAATGCATCGGGGCGATGGCTGTCAACGATTTCGGCGATTCCGGTGCGGCCTTCGCCTACGACACTCTGGATGCGAGCGAGGGTGAGCTCCAGTTTTTCAGGCTCGGGAGCGAGGGGCATGAATAGTCCGCTTTGTGCTACGCGCGGACGCGATGGTTCTACAGCAAGCCATATCTTCTTTATAGGCGCGCCCGGAGGATTCTGCTGCAAGTGAAGCTGTAACAGCTTGAGAAATATTCGCGCATCGTTCATTGCTACCGGCAGTGCAATGGTGTGCGTGTGGGTCGAGGGAATTGTCCCGAGTTCTTCGCTTGCAGTGGTTGCTTCGTCGGCGACGCGCGGCTCGAGTTGGAGTGTCAGGCGAAGTTCCTGGGCAGCAAGTGCGCGTGACGATAAACGCGTGCAGATCTGCTCAAGCATACGGGCAAAAAGAAATGCGAGCGGCTCGAGCAGATCGACAGCGTCTTCAAGTTCGAGAGCTTCTTCGAATGTCAGGTCGGGTTCGGTGAGCGCGAGTGCACGCGTGTGTGCTCCGCGCGCGAGGCGCTGAAGACGCAATCCAATTTCCCCGAGGCGCTCGGAAAGCGAAATCTCCGGTAAAAATGCGAGGGCGCGCAGGTTGCGAATTCCCCACCGTTCCAAGGTGTCGTGAATTTCGCGCAGCCGTTCGACGGCAGCGCGGGCATCGTCTTTGTTGGTTGCCTGCTCAGCGTAGGCGATCTCGGCGGCAATGAGCGCGTCAATTGGGAGGGCGGCGAGGCGGTCACACTCTTTACCAGAAGCGATCACGGTTGTGCCGCTGAAACCGTGTGATGCAATGCGGGCAGCATCAGGCGTGGAAGCGACTGCGATGTGCGCTTCCATGCCCAGATCGGCTACGCGCTTTGCGAGTTCGCGCGCAATTTTTGTTGGTGCACCAAACAGGCGGTCTAAACCATCAAGATCGAGAATGACTGTGTCAGGCGTAGTGACTTCAACTCGCGGTGAAAATCCGTGAGCGACGTCGAGCAGAGAGGCGTGAGCTGAAGCTTCCTGCTCGGGAGATCGGCGGCGAAGAATCGCTCCGTGAGTTCGATCCGGTCGGGGCTTTAGTCGCTTTGTGATGGGCTTCTCCTGCGCGTTGTGCATGTGTGCGGGGTCGCGAACAAGTTTGAAGCGCGGGTCTCCCTGAACGCGAGGGTGCTGGTGGAGCGTGTTCGGTTTGAGATCTTTGGCCGCGGGCAGGCCTTCGATAGCAAACGCTTCGGCCTGGATCTTTGTCATCCCAATTTCCATGCCGAGTTGCCGCGCAGCGTCATTCAGCGCGATGATGCGCATCAGCGGAGGGGTTCCTTCGAGCACAGCGACTGCACGATGGCGTACCGTGTCGTCAAGGCGCGCGAATGCTTCAACGGGAAAATCCGGGATGTGGATGGAAGCGAACACAAAAATCAGTTGTGATCGTGAGTTATGAGTTTTGAGCAAAGCTATTGATACAAAGACTAACTACGCGGGACTCGCTACTGCCTTCCTCGCCCATTGCGTGTGAGCTTCAAAGGTTCGCTTTACGGAATGTGGACGTTTCTTTTCCATGGCGAACCAGCGGACCACTTCGGCTGTGATGTTCATGTTTTCGAGCAGACATGCATGCGACGGCAATTCACGATTGATGTCTTGTGTTGCGCGTGTGAATTTCAAAACCAGTGACGCACAGCTTTTGGCGTTAGCCTCGCGTTCCAACAGCAGTAATGCAGTGCGTGTGTTTTCGACGGCGCGGCGGAACCGGAACCAGGAAGTGAGAGGCACTTTGCGCGCGACAGTCGCACGAATGTCTCCCATATCGACAACGACCATGCCGAAGCCTCCTGCCTGGAGAAGGAGGTCGGTTGCCTTGAGTGCTTGTTCCACGCGCGCGTATGCCGTTTTCTGAGTTGTTTTCAGGATGCGTGATTCATCAGTTGTTTTGCGCGCGCGTTTTGGAGGAGTGCTGCTGCAGCGGATCCACAGTAGTCGTTTCAGATCGACTCCGGCGCTGACGGCCGATGCGGGATCAAAGCTGTCGCTGACGTCGATAAGGGCACAATGTTCATGCGCACGCGTAATGGCAGCCAGTGCAGCGAGCATGGCGGTAGTCCGGCCGGAAGATGCCGGGCCGCAGAGTTCGTTCAGCGCGCCACGAGGAAATCCGCCGACGAGTTCATCGAGTTCGGCAACTCCGGTGGAGACTAATTCCGGATCGCACCGATCGGGCAGGCGGGTCGCAGGGTGGACAAATCCTTCTTGCGCCAGGTTGCAGAGTGAAAGATCTTCAATCTTGCGCCAGAGTGGAACGACAGAAGTCGTAGGCAGTGGCACAGGTTCGGTGTTGGCGGAAAATTCATCCCACGGTTGATACTGGAGAACGGTACTCATGTGAACCTCAGAGTGGGCGAGAGGAAGCGAAGTTGAATGCCGGACTCGTCTGCGGTGGGTGCACGCGGACAAAGCAAACCATGTCTAATTTCGCTTTTTGTTCGCCTAAGAGTTGAGATTCTGATACGGCGCGTTAAGGTTGTCAATAAGTTTTGTCGTTATCTTTTCACGTCTTCTTAGTCTGAATTGCAGCGCGGAGAAGCCAATGTTTACAGCAACTTACAGGCTACTTAGCTTGTCCCTATTCTCCCTGATGCTAGTGTGGCGCTGCTGACTCCCGTGAAGGCTGCAGCTGAGAAAGGATTTACACCACTCCGGATGGCAGCCAAGCTTTATTACCAAAAAGTCGGAATAGGGAAGCCAAGCGTCATTGTTCCGCTGCACCTCTTCTTATATGAGCCGTTCAAGAACATCGGGGAGCGTTATCTTTTATGACGTTCGTAATCGGGGACGCTCCTCGAAGAAGACACGTCCGATCGCTGCCGCAGGATATTCGTGACCTGGAACCCGTGCGCCAGCACTTCGGCGTGCAGAAGGTGAACCTGATCGGATATTCCTTATGCCGGAATAATGGTGGCGTTGTGTACTCCCAAACGGCCGGTAATCACTTGCCGAGCGCGGGGCGCACAACTCGTGGGTTGACGAGCCGCGTGTAGTCGGGATGCTCAAAAATTCTTGACCGGAAGTTGGCCCAAGGAAGCTGAGAAGCCTGCGGCGCGTGGTGTGCGTGCGGGCCTGTCCTGAGCTGATTTTGTTATAATTTGTAAGTCCTCGATGCATGGCGCTATCGTCTAGGGGTTAGGACGGAAGATTCTCAATCTTCAAACCCGGGTTCGATTCCCGGTAGCGCTACCAAATCTTCCACTTAGCACGTTTCCCCAGTATTTTAGCGGATTTGCAACGCATTTGCAGACTTTCTGTGCAATCTTTTCCGTTCTGCCGAGTCTCGCTCGTTTTCGCCAGTCATGGACAGTAAGTGGACAGTAAACGGCCCTCATAGACGGGAACAATTGACTGGCCGGCCCTCGATCACCTCAGCTTGACAAATTCCGTGAGTATGCTTTGATGAAGAGTCAGTTCCTTGAAGCCTTTCCTTGGGTGCTAAACGAGGCCTGCAATTGCAATTGTGGTCCTTAATAGCATCTGAGGAGGCTATACGTGGTTTCTAGACAGTCTCTGAAGCGACTCATCCGAGTCGCACAAATCGAATACCGTACCTTAAATGATGACAGGACACTGAGTGCTGCCGATCGGGTTTGACGGTGGAGACAACTTCTACGCCTACGCCGCAAACAGTGTTACAGGCCTTGCGGATCCCTTTGGTCTCGCGGCAGGGGACTGGTGGGATCCCCGAAGCTACAGCTATTCGTATATGTTCAGCAAACAGAATGCTTGGGACACGCTGAAGGATGTTGGCACAGCATCAGAAGCATTCGCCGACGCTCTCACTTTCGGAAGCGCGTCACGACTAAACGACGCATTGGGAGCGGGAGGAATGGTGGACAGATGCGGTATCGGACACAAGCTTGGTTCCGCGTCGGGCTTCGTAGCTAGTACTGCGCTGGGTGGCGGTATGGGAGCAAAGGCTGCCAAAGCAAATGCTGGAAAGAAAGGGTTTGAATTCTCCCACTGGATCCCAGATCGCTTGGGCGGTCCACGATCAATCTGGAATGGGAACTACGTGTCACAGAAACTCCACTATTTAACGGACTTTTCCAGATATCCGGCTCCGGCGGGTGCGGCGCTTCGATGGGGACCCAAGCTTGCCTCACCCCTACAGCAAATCCTGAGGATTCCCTGGGTTTACGATGGCCTTGCAGCTGGTGCCGCATACGGAGGAGCCGGCGCAAAGGCTGGCAAGAAATGTGGTTGTCAGTAGATTTCTCCAAATGAAGGACAGTGATTGCGCTATGGATGAGACGATCAGCGTTGAAACCGACATTTTTGAACACCGGCAGGTCAAGCCGCACTTTATAAATCCTTGTTGCTTTGGGGAGGACTTTGCGACGTGGTTGAAGGAACAACTTTCTCCTCTCACGAGTTTTGGTTTCAGTTATTCTGATGTAATCCAGGAAGACTACGGGTGGGGCTTTTGGGCGAGGCGAGGCAAGGATCCGTTTTGGGTGGCTGTGTCCTACGTCGGCGATGGACCTCAGGAGGCGCCTGCGCACTGGATACTGTCGGTCAGTTATGATCCCGGGTTGAATGTAGTGAAGCGTCTCTTTCACAGATTTGACCGAAATGCACTACGGCAGCTTCGCGACAGTGTGCGGCAAGCCGTGGTATCGAACGCCGACATTAGGACAGTGCCGGCTCCACGCTACAGCCGCTGATAATCGTAATCATCATACACCCGGCGACTAGCAGCACCGGGAACAGCGCAGAGGCGCGGTATCCATTCGAAATCGGGGTGCTGTCCGTAATTGAGTTCAGCACTAACGCCTTTCCTAAATCCATTGTTGTTGCCAACCCGACGTATCAGGTGAGCCGCCTGATGCTGTCCAACTAACTCGCGGATTCAGCCAATAGATGGCAGTTGCCGAGACTGCAGGAGCGAGGTGTGATTGAGTGGCAACAAACGCGCCAGATACCGGTGCCGGTTAGGGCGCTTGTCGATCAAATTGACGTTTTTTGTTTAGCATCAAGCATAATTTGAATGTATGACAACGCATACTGTCCACTTCTATGCTGATTGTGGACAGTATGCCACTTAACGCATTTGTTTTCAGTGAGAAGATTAGGACGGAAGATTCTCAATCTTCAAACCCGGGTTCGATTCCCGGTAGCGCTACCAAGCACTTTTGTTTCTATCATTTGCTTTTGTAGGTCCAGCGCGTTTGTCCAAAGCAGTCGTTTTCCCAGCCGCCCCGTTCGGGGCTGTTTTGTTTTGCGGGTCACAATCAGCGCGGGAAGTAGAAAGGGGAATTCGACAACAACAGATCTGTCGCTGCGCTGTGTTACAAAGCGTCATTTGCTTAGCAACGTACTCACTTTTTCCAGGAGCTGCACTGGGTGGACGGGCTTTGCCAGAAGATCAAAGCTGTGTCCAGCGGAAAGAGCTTGTTGCATCAACTGTTCGGTGGCGGCCTGTCCAGAAAACAACACTATCTTGGAGGACGGAAATTCGCGAGAAACGGTGATCGCGAGTTCGATTCCGCTCATACCGGGCATTACCACATCGGAAATTATGAGATTCGGTAAGCGCTTTCGGCATATCTGAAGAGCAGCCGCACCGTCGTAAGCAGCTTCGCATTCGTAGTTTTTAGAACAAAGAATGAGCGCAAGCGTGTCGGCGATACGAGTCTCATCATCAACTACAAGGATGAAAGGCGGCTTGGATCCCTGTTGCTGTGTCGTCTCTGAACTCATACAGCTTGGCTAAGAACATCCTTGGCCGCTTCGGCAGGAACGGAAGGCAAGAAGACGGAGAACACGGTCCCGCTTCTTGATCTGTCCGTGCTGCTTCTGACCGAGATGCGCCCACGGTGTCTATCGACAATATTCTTGCAAACCCAGAGCCCTAACCCAGTGCCAACGTCTTTCTTCGTAGTGAAAAACGGTTCGAAGATCCTCTCTCGAGCTTCGGAGTTTATACCGGGACCAGAGTCGGCGACGATGATGCGCACCCCCGATCGCCGGCCCGCCACGACAGATCTGACACGTACGCGGACACGTCCACCGAACGACACGGCGTCTATGCTGTTGGACAACAGATTGGCTATGACTTGGCGAATCTCTCCGCCCACTGCATATATTTCCGGTGCACCGAGGATTTCTGGGTGAATCTCTACTCCCTTGTTCTTCCCTCGGGACTTGAAAACAGAAATCAATGGATTGAGAAGCTCTTGCAACTTGATCTGACTCGGAGCTTGGGTATCGCGATAGAAGCCTAGAGTCTGCTTCGTCAGTTGAGCAACGCGATCGAGCTCTTCCTCCGCCATTCCCAAAAAACTACGGACGTCATCCTTTACAGCGCGATCTTTCGCGAGGTAGAGCAGGTTCGTTGCGGCTTCGAGCGGATTGTTTATCTCGTGTGCCACCGTAGCAGCTAGTCGCCCCACTGAGGCGAGACGCTCGGTGACGCGCAACGCGTGTTCCGTCCGTTTTTGCGCCGTGATATCCCGAGCGATCTTCGCGGCTCCGATGATCTTTCCAGTGTTGTCTCGGACCGGCGAGATCGTCAGCGAAACGGAGAGGCGCTCTCCACCTTTGGTCACGCGAATCGTTTCGAAGTGATCAATTCGCTCTCCTCGTGAGATGGTGTCGAGAATACGCGGCTCGTCGTCGTGGAGCTCGGGCGGAATGATTTTAAGAATCGACGCCCCTATCATTTCTTCTGCCGTATAGCCGAAAATTCGTTCGGCAGCGGGGTTCCAACTCGTCACAATGCCCTGAAGATTCTTGCTGACGATGGCATCGTCGGATGACTGCACGATTGCGGCCAGTCTCTGCTTGTACTCCGACGCTTCTTTCTGCTCGTGAATATCTAAGCAGCCCCCGATATATCCCTCGAAAGTTCCATCTGGCGCGTAGCGAGGTACCCCGTGATCGAGAATCCAGCGGTACTGACCGGTGTGATGGCGGAGCCGATACTCCATTTGGAATGGCTGACGTGCATCGAAGCAAGAAAGGTAAGTTCGAGCGCAGTGCTCAAAATCATCGGGATGGACGTTGGCGGCCCAGCCGTCTCCAATCTCCTGTTCCAACGAACGTCCAACAAATTTCAGCCACGAGTTGTTGAAGTTGAAGCAGCGCTTGTCTGGACCGGACATCCACACCATGATCGGAGCTGCTTCGGTGACTATTTGGTATCGCTGTTCACTTTCGCGTAGAGCTCGTGCCGCGAGTTTCCGCCCCGTAACGTCCAGAGTCACCGCGAGATGCGCTAGTGAACCATCGGGCAGTTGTAATGGCGCTCCGTGGGTCTCCATGTAATGGCGGCTTCCATCGAGCGCCATGAGGTCAAACTCCAGGTTCCCGCGCTCGCCTCCACAAATCCGTTCATTAAACTCGCGGAACGCCTCACGATGTTCAGGTGCGACGACGCTGTAGAAACTTTGCCCGATGACCTCCTTAGGGTCACGTGCGCCGACCATCGTGAGCCCGGCTCTGTTCATATGGAGAAGAGTGCCGTCTCGGGCAACGATCTTCATGCAATCGGGACTTGTTTCGAAGATAGCGCGCAGCCGTTGTTCACTCTGATGGATTTTTTCTCGGGCTAGCACTTTCTCCGTAACCTCAACAGCATGGATCAGTATGTTCTCTACGCCGCCATCACTATTTCGAATTGGCTCATATACAAAGTCGAAATAGGCGGTTTCAGGCAGACCAGTGTGGGCGCGGTTTAGCTGGATCTTCGTTTCCCGACCGACGTACGGCTTGCCAGTACGATACACCTCATCGAGAAGCTCATTGAACGCCGTAGAATCAACCTCTGGAAGAGACTCGCTTATGGTCTTTCCGATGAAATGGAATGCGTTCGTCCGGCCAGTGGCGTGTACGTAGTACTCGTTCACATACAGCCAGCGCCAATCGGGCGCCGACATCAAGCCAATGGCCGCCGGCGCATGCGCGAGTATCTCCTGAATCCGGTGCCGTTCCGATTCCGCTTTGGTTCGTAAACGAGCTGCCTGCACTGCGACTGCGGCTTGATTCGCCGCGACAGAAAGGAGCAGGCTTTCGTTTTCGCTGGGGAATCCTGTTCTCAAGCTGCCGACGGCGATAAATCCTTCTTCGTTCAAGAGTCCTATGGGACAGCAAGCGACTCTCAAAGGTTTTTGAGCGCCTGCAACCGAAATGGTTTCAACCGTCATTGCGCCGCCCGGTTCAGCACCGAGGCGTTCGGCTACCCCAACGAACTCTGGGAACTGCGATGATCGGACGCCTTTGATGGGCTCGCCTGAACGAAGTGCCACATAAACCGCGTCTACTCTCAACGTATGCAAGAGGATGTCAGCGATGCCATCGATGATGTGCGCCGGTTCGCGTCCCACCCAACTTGCAGGCGTTGTCGATAGCGCCACAAGATCGCGGATGAGGCGACGGAACTCGCGAATATCGGATTCGTACTGGTCGCTGGTGCGGGTTGGCATCAAGCCTTTGCGCTACTTCTGTAGGTTCCGCGCTCTCTAAGTTCCGCCAAGAACTCAGCCGGTGGCAGGAAGAACGGGTTACGTTGGAGCACCCCTCCGAGAATGACCATGGGATGCGTTCTTAAGATGTCTATTGCGATGCCGGCGCCAAACTTGGCGCAGTCATAGGTTCATATGACCGGGTCTTTATACTTCGGCAAAACGAAATTCAGACGGGTCTCGTACTCGACGAGATCGTTCACGCCAGGGAAATCCTCGAGCGCCCAGTCCATGTGTGCGACGAGTCTCGTCAGCGGGTACCCCTCAGCGGGTCCTGAGGTTAAAACCTCCTCGATCAACGCGAGCATCCGATCCTGGTCGAAATGCCCGTCGCGGAGGTAAGCGTCCTGCCAACGCTTGACGACCAGTTGCCCGCGGGACGTCGCCGCGTCGGTGTCCACTCTCCCAGACTTCAAGCGTTCGAGATGATCGTCAACGAGAACAGGATTGACAATGTGGAACGCCTTCTCCCCGCGTTCGATACCTTCACGGATGAACGGCAGAAGGACTCGATACTCCTCGTCGGGTGAGTGGAAGAACGCGCAAATGTGCCGTT
>Ga0307410_10001269_pt1 | contig 11227 bp, 9 predicted proteins | sample 322Ometagenome_3_FD_203707 | JGI IMG/M metagenome (GOLD analysis project Ga0307410, IMG submission 203707) | Maize rhizosphere microbial communities from greenhouse at UC Davis, California, United States - 322HYB-O-3 | ecosystem: Host-associated > Plants > Roots > Rhizosphere > Soil | place...
CTGCCTCTCACCGCAGTGCGGGTTCTCGTCCACCGTCGAGGGCAACGAGCTGACCGAGGGGGACGAGGTCGCCAAGCTCCGCCTCGTCACCGAGGTCGCCCACGAGGTGTGGGGCTGAGGGCCGACACGTCGACGACGTCGAGCGTGCGGTGCCGGGCACCGGGACCATGGGCTCGGGGATGGCCCGCAGCCTGCGCCGGGCCGGCCTGGTCATGACCGACCTGCTGCTGGACGCGCCGGAGGTGGCCCGAAGCGCGGTGTGGCTCCTGACGGCCACGGTCGGGCCCGAGGGCATGGCCCGCCCGGCCGCGCTCGCGGAGCGGCACGGCATACGGTCCTGGACTCCCCGTGCTCGAGGCGATCGGCTCGCGCACGGTGTGGGTCGGCGACCAGGTCGGCGCGGCCAGCCGCCCCAAGCTGGTGGTGAACGCCTGGTTGGCGTCGCTCAACGCCGCCGTCGCCCAGTCCGTGTCGATGGCACGGGCCCCGGACCTCGACCTCATGCGGGAAGCCACGCAGGGTCGCGACCACGACGCGACCCTGCCGGAGGTCTTGCGTGCGGTGTGCGGGCGCGCCGCCGGGCAGGGTCACGGTGGAGACGACATGGCCGCCGTCGTCGAGGCCTTCAGGCCAGGGTCGGCTTGACCTCGGCGAGGCGGGCCAGCAGGCCGTTGACGAACTTGGGCGACTCGTCGGTGCTGAGCGTCGTGGCCAGCTCGACGGCCTCGGCGATGGCGACGCCCTCGGGCACGTCCGGCGAGTAGAGCACCTCGTAGGCACCGAGGCGCAGGATGGCCCGGTCGACACTCGGCATCCGCTCGACCGTCCAGCCCTGGCTGTAGGTGGCCAGCAGCTCGTTGATGTCGGTCCAGTGCGCGACGACCCCCTCGACGAGGTCTGCGGTGTACTGGTTCAGCGGCGCCTCCGTGACCGGCTTGGCCAGCCGGTCGGCGAGCAGGTCGCGGGCGTTGATCCCGCGCTGCTCGGCCTCGAAGAGCAGGTCGACCGCGCGCTTGCGGGCCTTGGTGCGAGCCGACAAGTCAGTTCACGCGGCCGAGGTAGGAGCCGTCGCGGGTGTCGACCTTGACCTTGGTGCCGGTCTCGAGGAAGAGCGGCACCTGGATCTGGGCGCCGGTCTCGAGGGTGGCCGGCTTGGTGCCGCCGGTGGAGCGGTCGCCCTGCAGGCCCGGCTCGGTGTAGGTGATCTCGAGGACGACCGACGCGGGCAGCTCGACGTAGAGCACCGAGCCCTCGTGGGTCGCGACCTGGGCGGTCTGGTTCTCGAGCAGGTAGTTGGCGGCATCGCCGACGGTGGCCTCGGGCACGTGGATCTGGTCGTAGGTCGTGCCGTCCATGAAGACGAAGTCGGAGCCGTCCTTGTACAGGTACTGCATGTCGCGACGGTCGACGGTGGCGGTGTCGACCTTGACGCCGGCGTTGAAGGTCTTGTCGACGACCTTGCCCGAGAGGACGTTCTTCAGCTTGGTGCGCACGAAGGCCGGGCCCTTGCCGGGCTTGACGTGCTGGAACTCCACGACGGACCACAGCTGGCCCTCGAGGTTGAGCACCATGCCGTTCTTGAGGTCGTTGGTCGATGCCACGTGTCGTCGCTCTCTTCTCGGTCTCCGCGGGCCTCCGCGCAGGGCGCGCCGGAGACACGGACAGGTCTGGGATGGGAATCGCGCCGAGTCTAGCCGCGACCGGCTGGCGGACCCCAATCGCCGACCGTCACCGGAGCACGCCCCCCTCGGCAACCACCGGTTGCCGGCACCACCGCGTCCGCACGTAAACGCACGCGTCCGAAAAGATGGCATTCGAGGGTGGTCGAACCGCCCCTATGGTACTTTTCACCGGGAACGGGACCGTTCTCACATTGACTTTTGCAGGGGAGAAAGAATCATGCGCGCTCTGAAGGTGGCGGCCGCCACCGTTGGCCTGTCCGCCGCTCTGACCGGCACGGCTGTCGGCCTGGCCGGCCCCGTGAACGCCGCACCGGGCACCGGTGGCTGCACGCAGGGCAGCTACCCGCCCGCGAGCTCCACCGTGGCGCTCAGCCGCAGCCGCGCGACCGTGGGCATGCAGATGTCCTATGAGGCCCGCTGCTTCAAGCCCGGTGAGGCAGTCACCGTGACCGTCTACTCGACGCCGCAGGTCGTCGGCACCACGACGGCCAACAGCGCCGGCGAGGTCTCCGGCACCTTCACCGTGCCGAGCAACCTGGAGGCGGGTCGCCACACCCTCGAGCTCGCCGCCGCGACCGGCACCCAGTCCGCCAGCTTCATCGTGGTGCCGAACGCTGCTGCTGCGGACTCGTCCTCCAGCGATGACGACTCGCTGGCCTTCACCGGCTCCGACGCGGCCAAGACCGCCGGCGCCGGCGCGGTGCTGCTGCTCGGTGGTGGCGCGCTGATCGTGGCCGCCCGCCGTCGCAAGACCGCTTCCGCCGCAGCCTGACGCAGTTTCCTTGCAGGGTCGTCGGCGACGGATTCGCCTCAGCGCGTATGCCGTCGCCGCGGCCCTGCTGCTGTACGGCCTGGCCCTCGGGGTCACCGCTTTCCTGACCCACCGCCACCTGCGCGACGCACAGGTGGCGGTGGGTCAGCTGCGTTTGGCCATGGTGCGCCAGGACGCCCCGGCCACCGAGGTGGACCAGCACCTGCGGGCGCTCCAGCGTGAGGCCGACTCGGCCCGGAGGCTCACCGACGGCCCGCTGTGGGGGGCGCCGGCCGCCCTCCCCTGGGTCGGCAGGCCGTTCGAGACGGTGCGCGGGGCCTCCGACGCCGTCGCCCGCGTCGCCCACGACGTGCTGCCCCCGGTGCGGCAGGCCCGCGCCGGCCTCGTCGGCGTGAGCCTGGAGGACCGCAAGGGTGGCGTCGACCTCGCGCCGGTCGAGGCGGCGCAGGAGCCCTTGACCCGGGCGCTCGGGGCCACGACGTCGGTGCGCGGCGACGTCCGGAAGCTGCCCACGAGTGGCATCGGTCCCGTCGACGGCGCTCGTCGTGACCTGCTCACCCAGCTCGGCGAGCTCGAGGGCCAGCTGTCCTCCGCCCACGACCTGGTCACCCTGCTGCCGCCCATGCTGGGGTCGCAGGGACCGCGCCGCTACCTCGTGGCCTTCCAGAACAACGCCGAGGCTCGAGGCGCCGGCGGCCTCCCGGGCGTGTATGCCGTGCTGCGCGCGGACCGCGGCAAGGTCGGCTTCGACCGGTACGGCGTCAGTGGGGACTTCGCCGGCGTGGACGTGCCCCTCGACGGCCTGGGCCAGGACTACGCCACGCTCTACCGCGGGGCCGGCCCCGGTCGGTTCTTCGGCAACGCCACCGTGAGCCCTCACTTCCCCTCCGGAGCCACGTTGATGCTCCGCTACTACCAGGCGAAGTACCACGACCGGCTCGACGGCGCAGTGGCCATCGACCCGACGGCCCTGTCCATGCTGTTGGCCGTCACCGGTCCGACCACGTTGGAGGACGGTACGCACGTCGGCGCCGACAACGTCGTGGCGCTCACCGAGCGCGACGCCTACGAGCGCTTCCCCGACCCGGTGCTGCGCAAGCTCTACCTCATCGAGGTCGCCAAGGCGGTGGCCGACGACATCCTCACGCGCGGACCGCAGAAGGGCACCGCCTTCGCCACCGCACTCGGCAAGACCGTGGAGGCCCGGCGCCTCCTGGTCTTCAGCACCCGCGAGCAGGAACAGTCGGTGCTGGCGCGCCGGAGGATCGGCGGGACGCTGAGCGACACCGACGGCCTCTTCTCCGGAGTCGTCATCAACAACGGCGGCGGCAACAAGCTCGACTACTACCTCGAGCGCCAGGTGAGCTACGAGGCCGCTTCCTGCGCCTCCCCCACGCCCCACCAGGCCACCGTGACGGTCCGGCTGACCAACACCGCGCCCAGGTCCGGCCTGAGCGACTACGTGGCCGGTCGCGCCGACCAACCGGTCGTGCCCGTCAAGAAGGGCACCAACCGGCTGCTGGTCTCCTACTTCGCGACCAAGGGCGCCGGGTTCACCGAGGCCACCCTCGACGGCAAGCCCGCTCTGCTGGCGGTCGACGCCGAGCGGGGGCGGCCTGTCTTCACCTCCACCCTCGAGATCGGTCCGGGCCAGACGAGGGTCCTGCGCCTCACCGTCGACGAGCCGGCCGACGCCAAGGGGCCGGTCACCACGCTGGTACAGCCACTGGTGCACCCCCAGCAGACCACCGTCGAGGCCGCCGACTGCTCGACCGCGGGGGCCCCCTGAACGGACAGCGTGACTCGTCCGTTCGTCCCGCTCCGGGTCGGTTCACCCGCACGCTGCGGCGCGCGCCGGCACGGTGGGCGCCGATGTCGCTCCCCCAGCCCCCGAAGGACCCATGAACCTGTCCTGCAGCCCCCGCTGCGTCAACGCCGTCCGCGTCACCGCAGCGGCCCTGGTCGGCGCCCTGGGCCTCACCCTGGCGAGCCTCGGCGGCGTGGACACCGCCCGCGGCTCGTCGACGTCGGTGATCTGGGACTCCGCCACGACCTCGGGCCTCATCGACCACACGATCGACGGCGACACCGTCGCGGTGCGCGTCGAGGGCGACCCGCCTGACGTCACGCCGCCGCACGTCCGGAACGCCGGCATCCAGACGATGGAGACCGGGGACTGCCACGCCGCGGAGGCCACGTCGGCGATGAAGAGCCTGGTGACCGGCAGGGCGGTCCGCATGACGATCAACGACCCGGCCGCCTCCAGCCTGGGCCGGCCCGTCCGGTACCTCGACGTGCAGACCAGCACGGGCTGGACCGACCCCCAGCTCTCCCAGCTGCGCGGCGGACACGCCCTGCCGGTCGTCAACGGTGGCGACCCCACGCGGTGGCGGGCCTACTTCACCGCGGCCCAGCAGGCGGCCCGTGAAGGCCGCAACCTGTGGGACACCGACTACTGCGCTGCAGGGCCGGCCCAGTCGACGCCGCTGCGCCTCTGGGTGAACTGGGACGGCAACGGCAACGAGGGCGCGGACCCCAACACCGAGTACGTCCGGGTCCTCAACCCCGGCAGCACGGTGCTGGGGATCGGCGGCTGGGCCGTCCGGACCGGCGGCCAGGACTCCTACACCTTCCCCTCGACCGCCCGCGTGCCGGCCGGCGGCACCCTGACCCTCCGCGTGGGGAAGGGCACGAACACGACGACCACCTTCCACTGGGGCTGGTCCGTGCCGAAGTTCGCCAACGCCAACCTCGCCACCAACGCCTACGGCAGCGGCGCCTACCTGTTCGACCCGGACGGTGACCTGCGCGCCTGGTCGATCTACCCGTGCCTCACCGCGTGCAGCGACCCGCTCACCGGCAAGGTCTCGCTGGCCGTCCACCCCGACGCGTCAGGGGTGGACGCCGACAACGTCAACGGCGAGTACGTCCGCCTCTCCCCCGCCGGCACGAGCCGGGTCGACCTCTCCTACAAGGTGCTCTCGGCCAACGGCTACACCTACGAGCTCCCCCGGGGCACGGTCGTGGAGCCCGGCGAGACGCTCACGGTCCACGTGGGCCAGGGCTCCAGCAGCCGGTTGCGCCAGTTCTGGGGCAACACCAGGCCGGTGCTGGCCAACGCCGGCGGCGCCGTGGAGCTGCGCACCCCCGACAGCATCCGCTTGGCCTGCCGGGCCTGGGGCACCGGCCGCTGCTAGAGCGAGATCGCCCGCCCGGAGGCCTCGGCGCTGACCTCCGCGTAGGCCGCCTGGAGCAGCGCGGGGTCGGGGCCCTCGAGCCGGGTGGGCCGGGCCAGGCCCTGGAGCACGACGAAGCGCAGCATCGAGCCGCGCGACTTCTTGTCGCGCTTCATCGCCTCGAGCAGCTGCGGCCAGCGGTCGCCCCGGTAGGTCGTCGGCAGGCCGAGACCGGTCAGCACGGAGCGGTGCCGCTCGACGAGCTCGTCGTCCATCTTCCCGGCGAGCCGCGCCAGCTCGGCGGCGTAGACCATCCCGATGCTGACGGCGGCGCCGTGGCGGAAGCTGTAGCGCTCGACCTGCTCGACGGCGTGACCGAAGGTGTGGCCGTAGTTGAGCACCTCGCGCAGCGACGACTCCCTGAGGTCCTGGGCCACGACGTCGGCCTTCACCCGGATGGCGCGCTCCACGAGCTCGCGCACGTGGCGCCCGTGCACCGAGCGGGCGTCCTCGAGGTCGGACTCGACGAGGTCGAGGATCGCCGGGTCGGCGATGAAGCCGCACTTGACGACCTCGGCCAGGCCTGCGACGAAGTCGTGCTGCGGCAGCGTCTCGAGGGTGCCGAGGTCGCACAGCACCCCAGCGGGCGGGTGGAAGGCACCGACGAGGTTCTTCCCCTCGGCGGTGTTGATGCCGGTCTTGCCGCCCACGGCCGCGTCGACCATCGCCAGCAGCGTGGTGGGCACGTGCACGACCCGTATGCCGCGCAGCCAGGTCGCCGCGACGAAGCCGGCGAGGTCGGTGGTCGCTCCCCCACCGACGGAGACGACCGCGTCCGAGCGGGTGAAGCCCGCCTGGCCGAGCACGCCCCAGAGGAAGGCGGCGACCTGCGCGGTCTTGGCCTCCTCGGCGTCCGGCACCTCCGCGGCATACGCCTCGAAGCCCTTGGCGACGAGGTCCTCGCGGATGGCCTCGCCGGTGGTGGCCAGCGCCCGGGGGTGCACGACGAGCACCCGCTGCACGCCCTCGCCGACCAGCCCGGGGAGCTCGTCGAGCAGGCCGGTGCCGATGACGACGTCGTAGTCGCCACCGACGTTGATGCGGGTCGTGCTCATCGCTGCTCCTCCAGCCACGCCACGACCTCGTCGACGACCGCCGCGGGCTTGCGCCCGGCGGTGTCGACGCGCACCGTGGCGAGCCGCTCGTAGGTGGGTCGTCGCTCGTTCATCATCTGGGTCCACTGGGCGCGGGGGTTGACCATCAGCAGCGGCCGGGTGCCCTCGAAGCCGATGCGCCGCGCCGCGTCGGCGATGGCCACGTCGAGGAAGACCACGGTGTGGCCCGCCAGCGCCTGCTGGGTCTGCGGGTCCATGGGTGCCCCACCGCCGAGCGAGAGCACGCCGTCGAAGGCCTCCAGCGATCGGGCGACCTCGACCCGTTCGAGCTCACGGAAGTACGGCTCGCCCTCGTCGATGAAGATCTCGGAGATGCTGCGGCCCTGGGCCTGCTCGATCGCCTCGTCGGTGTCGTGCCACTCGACCCCGAGGCGGGTCGCCAGCCGCCTGGCCACGGTGCTCTTGCCTGCGCCGGGTGGCCCGATCACGATGACCCGCGGGCGCCGGACGGGCCGGTCGTCCTGCGGTTCCTGCGCGGTCACCACGTGCGCATCGCCTCGGGGATGGCCTCGAGGTAGGCCGCGTGGTTGCGCGCCGTCTCGGCCACCGAGTCGCCGCCGAACTTCTCCAGGCACGCCTGCGCGAGCACCAGGGCCACCATGGCCTCGGCGACCACGCCGGCCGCCGGCACGGCGCACACGTCGGAGCGCTGGTGGATCGCCTTGGCCGCCTCGGCACCCGTGGTGTCGACGGTGTCCAGCGCGCGCGGCACGGTGCTGATGGGCTTCATGGCGGCGCGCACCCGCAGCACGTCGCCGGTGGACATGCCGCCCTCGGTGCCGCCGGCGCGGCCGGTGCGCCGGCGGATCGTGCCGTCGGCGTCGCGCTCCATCTCGTCGTGGGCGGCCGAGCCGCGTCGCGCTGCAGTGCGGAAGCCGTCGCCGACCTCGACCCCCTTGATCGCCTGGATGCCCATGAGCGCGGCGGCGAGCTGGGCGTCGAGGCGACGGTCCCAGTGCACGTGCGAGCCGAGCCCCGGCGGCAGGCCGTAGGCGAGCACCTCGACGACGCCCCCGAGGGTGTCACCGTCCTTCCTGGCCGCCTCGACCTCGGCCACCATCGCGGCCGAGCCGTCGGCGTCGAGGGTGCGCACCGGGTCGGCGTCGAGCCGCTCGACGTCGTCGGGCGTCGGCAGCAGCGCGTCGTCGGAGACGCCGGCGCTGCCGATGGCGACGGTGTGCGAGACGAGCCGGATGCCGTAGGCCTGCCGCAGGAACCGGGCGGCGACCTCACCGAGGGCGACCCGGGCCGCGGTCTCGCGGGCGGAGGCCCGCTCGAGCACGGGGCGGGCGTCGTCGAAGCCGTACTTCTGCATCCCCACGAGGTCGGCGTGCCCCGGGCGGGGACGGGTGAGCGGCCGGTTGCGGGCGACCTCCTTCTCGGCGTTGACGTCGTCGGCCGCGGCGAGGGCGTCGGCGGTCACGGGGTCGGCCGACATCACGGTCTGCCACTTGGGCCACTCGGTGTTGCCGATGCGCACGGCGACCGGGGACCCCATGGTCACGCCGTGCCGCACGCCGCCGAGGAACTCCACCTCGTCCTGCTCGAACTTCATGCGGGCACCGCGGCCGAAACCGAGCCGGCGGCGGGCCAGGGCCGCACCGACGTCGCCGGTGGTCACCTCGACCCCTGCCGGCAGGCCCTCGAGGGTCGCCAGCAGGGCAGGGCCGTGGGACTCACCGGCAGTCAGCCAACGCAGCATGGCCAGAATCCTGCCACGCGGCGCTCAGCCGTCTGCGGCCGCGCCCGTCATCTGGTCGGGCGGGTCAGCCCCCGCTGGCCCGGCCGGCCTCCAGCCGCGCCACCGGCACCCGGAAGGGCGAGCACGAGACGTAGTCGAGCCCGGCCTCCTCGAAGAAGTGGATCGACTCGGGGTCGCCGCCGTGCTCACCGCAGACACCGAGGTGCAGGTCGGGCCGCACCGCGCGCCCCTTCTCCACGGCATACCGCACCAGGGCCCCGACACCGTCGCGGTCGAGGGTCTCGAACGGCGACACCCCGAAGATGCCCTTGTCGAGGTAGGCGCTGAAGAACGAGGACTCGACGTCGTCGCGCGAGAAGCCCCAGGTCATCTGGGTCAGGTCGTTGGTGCCGAAGGAGAAGAACCGAGCCGTCCTGGCGATCTTGTCGGCAGCCAGCACCGCGCGCGGCAGCTCGATCATGGTGCCGACCGAGTAGGGCACCTCGAAGCCGGCCTCCTCGGCGACCTCCGCCCCCACCTTCTCGATCTCCGCCCGCACCAGCTCGAACTCCTCGGCGGTCGCCACCAGCGGCACCATGATCTCCGGTCGCGGGTCTCCCCCTGCCGTGATGCGCTCGGCCGCGGCCTCGAGGATCGCCCGGGTCTGCATGGCGAACAGGCCGGGCATGGCGATGCCGAGCCGCACGCCGCGCAGGCCGAGCATGGGGTTCTGCTCGTGCAGCCGCTTGACCGCCTCGAGCATCTTGTGGTGCTTGCTGTCGGCCTTCCCGGCGTCGTCCTCGTGGGCGACCAGCACGGCGAGGTCGGTCATGTCGGGGAGGAACTCGTGCAGCGGCGGGTCGATGAGCCGCACGGTCACCGGCAGTCCGTCCATGGCCTCGAAGATGCCGAGGAAGTCCTTGCGCTGCAGCGGCAGCAGGGCGTCGAGCGCGGCGTCGTGCTCCTCCTGCGTCTCGGCGATGATGAAGTGCTCGACCAGCTCCCGACGGTCGCCGAGGAACATGTGCTCGGTGCGGCACAGCCCGATTCCCTGGGCTCCGAAGCGGCGGGCCCGCGCGGCGTCGTCCGGGGTGTCGGCGTTGGCGCGCACGCTGAGCCGGCGTCGCTTGTCGGCGTGGTCCATGACCCGCGCGACGGCCCGCACGGTGGCGTCGTCGGTGGAGGCGTCTCCCTCGAAGTGGCGGACGACGTGCGAGGCCATGACGGGCACCTCGCCCTCCCACACCTCGCCGGTCGTGCCGTTGATCGAGATCACGTCTCCCTCGCTGACCACGGTGCCGTCGGCGGTGGTGAACCGACGCGCCTTCACGTCGACGTCGAGCGACTCCGCGCCGCAGACACAGGTGCGGCCCATCCCCCGCGCCACCACGGCCGCGTGCGAGGTCTTGCCGCCCCGGCTGGTCAGGATGCCCGTCGCGGCCACCATGCCCTTGAGGTCGTCGGGGTTGGTCTCGCGGCGCACGAGGATGACGTCCTCGCCGCGCTCGGCCCACTCCGCAGCGGTGGTCGAGTCGAAGACGGCCCGGCCCACCGCGGCACCCGGCGAGGCGTTCATGCCGGTGCCGAGCAGGTGGCGCTCGTGCTCGCTGTTGAACTGGGGGAACATCAGCGTCGCCAGCTGGGCTCCCGTGACCCGCTGCAGCGCCTCGTCCATGTCGATCAGGCCCTCGTCGACCAGCTCGACGGCGATGCGGAACGCGGCCTGGGCGGTCCGCTTGCCGACGCGGGTCTGCAGCATCCACAGCTTGCCGTGCTCGATGGTGAACTCGATGTCGCACAGGTCGCGGTAGTGGTGCTCGAGGGTGGCCATGATGTCGAGCAGCTGGTCGAAGCAGGCCTTGTCGATCTGCTCGAGGTCGTGCAGCGGCACGGTGTTCCGGATGCCGGCGACGACGTCCTCGCCCTGGGCGTTCTGCAGGTAGTCGCCGTAGACGCCCTGCGCGCCGGTCGCCGGGTCGCGGGTGAAGGCGACGCCGGTGCCGGAGTCCATGCCGCCGTTGCCGAACACCATGGTGCCCACGTTGACGGCGGTGCCGAGGTCCGTGGGGATCCGCTCACGCCGGCGGTAGATCGTCGCGCGCTCGGTGTTCCAGGAGTCGAAGACGGCGCGCACGGCCAGGGCCAGCTGCTCGCGCGGGTCCTGCGGGAAGTCCCGGCCGGCGTGCTCGCGGATCGTGCGCTCGTAGGCGCGGGTCAGCTCCCGGAGGTCGTCGGCGGTCAGGTCGAGGTCGGTGGTGGCGCCCCGCTCCGCCTTGAGCCGGTCGATCTCGTCCTCGAAGGCGTCCTTGTGCACGCCGAGCACCGTCTCGCCGAACATCGACAGCAGCCGGCGGTAGGAGTCCCACGCGAACCGCTCGTTGCCGCCGCTCTGGCGCACCAGGCCCTCCACGGAGCGGTCGTTGAGGCCGATGTTGAGGACCGTGTCCATCATCCCGGGCATCGAGAACTTCGCCCCCGAGCGCACCGAGACCAGCAGCGGGTCGTCGGGGTCACCGAGGCGCCGGCCCATGGTCTCCTCGAGCAGCGCGAGGTGGCGGTCGACCTCCTCCGCGAGGCTGTCCGGCTCGCGGCCGTCGGCGAGGTAGGCCCGGCACGCCTCCGTGGTGATGGTGAAGCCCGGCGGCACCGGCAGCCCCAGCCGGGTCATCTCGGCGAGGTTCGCACCTTTGCCCCCCAGCAGGTCCTTCTGGTCCTTGTTGCCCTCAACGAAGTCGTAGACG
>Ga0307410_10001270_pt1 | contig 11220 bp, 7 predicted proteins | sample 322Ometagenome_3_FD_203707 | JGI IMG/M metagenome (GOLD analysis project Ga0307410, IMG submission 203707) | Maize rhizosphere microbial communities from greenhouse at UC Davis, California, United States - 322HYB-O-3 | ecosystem: Host-associated > Plants > Roots > Rhizosphere > Soil | place...
CACCCGGCGCACCTTGTAGGCGAGCACGATGACGCCGTCGAGGTCGACCTCCTCGACGACCTCGGTGGTCGTGGGCGGCGGGCCGGCCGGCACCCCGGGAGGCGGAGGAGGAGCCGTCGGCGGGGTGGACGTCCCGGGCGACCCCCAGCCACCCGAACCGGGCGAGCCGGAGCCGGGCGCGCCCCAGCCGCCACTGCCCGGCCACTGCACCGGTGGGGCTGTCACCGGCGGAGGAGGAGCGGTCTGCACGGGCGAGGCGCCGTGGACCCCACGGCCCCGCAGGATCCCGGTCACGGCCTTGACGACCGAGTCCACCGGCGCGGCAGCCGCCCTCGTCGCGCTGGGCGGAGGCGTGGCCTGCGCGTCGACGGACATCAGGCCGATCGCAGCGGTGGCCGGCGGCGCGGCGTGCGCGAACGGCATACCGACCAGCGACGGTCCGGTGACGACCGATTTGAGACGCGTCACCGTGGTGCCCTGCACCTTGGCTGCGACGACGGGGTTGTCGAGCGGTCCGACCTTCGTCGACGCAGCGCGCAGCTGGGCCACCGTGGGTGTCGGCTGCACGACCTCGGCCTTGACGACCACGTCCTGCGCCGGTCCGGCGGCGGGCTGCACGCGCCACTGCTGGTCGACACCGCGCAGCGACTGCGCCAGCACGCCCAGGTTCTTCAAGACCGGCCGGCTGCCGGTGGCCGGCACGGAGGGCTGCCCCGCCGGCACCGTGCGCTCGATGGTGACCTTGCGCGCCACGACGACGCTGCTGATGTAGGCCGGGATCCGGCCCTGCCGCGGCACCGAGCCGTTGCTGACGACACTGCCGTCCGGCATCCGCCACGAGCGCATCGCCAGGAAGGCGGGGTCGAACCACGGGCGCATCACGGTGATGCTCGTGTACTCGACCGTCAGGGCGCGGATGTCGTCGGCCGTCGAGGTGACGAGGGCCTTCAGCTCGGCCGGTGCGTCGGCGAGCAGGCTCTCCACCTCGTCGCCGGTGAGGTGGAGGGTGTTCCAGGTCGCCGTCGGCGTGAACACGTCGCTCGGGCTGTAGAAGGTGCTCAACACGCCGACGGGGTCGTTTGCGGCGAGGTCGGGCTCCGTGCAGAGCCCGTAGTCGGCCACGAGTGCCTGGCGCCGCACCTGCGGGTCCTTGCCCCCGAGCGAGGCGACGGTGGCCTGGGCCTTCTCCACCTCGGCGCGGTGGCCGAGCGCCGCCCAGGCCTGGTTGGCCTTGGCGAGCGCGGCCTCGAGGGCCTGGCGCCGGCCGGCCTCCCAGGCGGCCTTGACACCGGGGTCCTCCGACAGCTCGGCGGTCAGCTTCTCGTCGAGCCAGGTGCGCTCGACCTCCTCGGCCGCCTCCTTGTACTGGTAGTACGCCGTCACGGCGGCGGAGTAGACGGTCGTCTCGCCGTCCTCGGTGGTCACCGTGTCGGTGAGGTAGTTCCTGGCCGCGGCGAGGGACGTGCGCTCGGCGGCGGTGAGGACGCTCGTGGCCATCTCCGCCTGGTCGAGCACCTTCTTGTACTCGTCCCAGAGCAGCCGGTCCTCGGCGTCCCAGCGCAGGCCGTCCACCGGCACCTGGTTCATGAGGCGCGCGAACTGCGCCTTGTGGTGGCTGCGCAGCGTCACGTCCTCGGCACTTTCTCCCGGTCGCTGGAAGATCGCGAGCTCCGCCTTGCTGAACGCCGCGCCCGTGGTCGGGAACGCCAGGTAGGCGTCCTCGCTGGGCGGGAAGATCTTGAGCATCTTGGCGGCGAGCGCCACCTCGACGTTGGACTCCATGGGTCTTGCACTCCTTCTCGTATGCCGTGCAGAGACGCTGCGCGGGACCGCCCCCCTCGGCCGGTCCCGCGCAGACTCGTTTCACGTGCAACCAGTCCCGGCTGGGCCGGGCCGGCCTCACTTGCCGCCGACGAAGTCCTCGGGCTTCAGGCCGGGGGCGGGGTTCGGGCTCTGCGGGATGACGTTGTTGACCGTGCCGATCAGCTGCATGCCGTCGATGACGAGCGTGTCGCCCTCGAAGTGGTAGCTGCTGTTGCGGGCGGTCTGCCCGTTCGAGTAGCTGCCCCCGACGCTGAACGGGCCGTAGCCCACCCGGCCGCCGGCGCTGATCGACTTGGACATGAAGTCGGAGTGGTTCGACCAGCTGCTCGACGTGATCCGCACGTTGCGCACGAACAGGGCCGAGGTGGCATAGGCGACCAGCCGGCCGCTGTTGTCCTTCGCCTTGCCGTCCGAGACCGGCTTCCCGTCGTAGCTGAGGTTCCAGTTCTCGTCGAGCGTCCAGGAGCGCATCGAGAAGAAGCCGGGGTCGAACCACGGCCGGGCGATCGGCACCTGGGTGAACTCGAACGTCGCCGAGAAGTTCGCGGCCGACTGGTCGTCGCTCGAGGTGGTCTTGCTGCCCTTGGCCGAGGCGCCGAACGAGAAGAGGCCGAAGCCCACGCCCGCGTCACCGCCCCATCCGGTGGTCTCCTGCTTGGCGTGCGTCTGGAAGTCGTTCTCCGTGAAGGAGAACTTCGTCCAGCCCTGGGACGCCGCGAAGTTCCCGGGGAGGAGGGTCGTGTAGTAGAACTCGCTGTCACCGTCGGCCACGCTGGTGACGAGGCCGTTGTGGAACTTGCGCTTCAGGTCCTCCTTGTAGAGGACGAGGTTCCGCTCGGCGACCTGGGCGATGTAGGCGTTGATGACCTCGTACTCGTTCTTGTAGCCCTGCGAGACCCAGGCCATCTCGGCCGCGGCCAGCCGCTTCTTGACGTACTTCGCCTTCTCGTTCCAGTTGTAGACCCGCCGCTTGGACTCGGGGTCGTTGCCGCTGGCCGCGAGCGCGTCGATCTTCATGTCCATCAGCTCATCGGCGATGGACAGGTAGTTGTCCATCTTCTCCGTGTAGGCGACGGTGAGCTTGCCCGGCTTGGTGACGGTCCTGACCTCGTCGGTGAGGATGTCGGTCTCCTTCACCTCGATCGACAGGAGGTCGCGGTACTTCTTGAGCTTGGCCTCCTCCTGCTTCGACAGCGGCTTGTGCACGACGCGGCTGTACTTCAGCACGTCGTTGTAGACCGAGCTGATCCGGTCACCGGTGCCGGCGAAGATGGTCTGCTGCATCTCCGGCGTGACGAACCCGCTGCTGGTGTCGGGGATGTTGTCGAACAGCGAGGAGAGCACGAAGGCCTGGTGGTAGGCGTTCTTGACCTCCTCCGCGGTGTTGCCGGTGAAGCCGTTCGCGCAGTACTTGAAGTCCGCCGGGGCGAAGGGGATACCCGGGAGGTACCAGGAGACGTACTTGTTGCGCGGGATCTTGATGGCCTGGTCGTTCCCGGTGACGGTGGCGTAGAGCTTGGCGACGAGGGCCTGCATGAGGTCGCCGTTGTGTTCCATGGGCATGGCTGTTCTCCGTGTGGTGATGGGTGGTGCGGGTGGTGGTGGTTGCCGCGCACGCGGGCATGGCGAAGCCGTGGTGCGTGGGGTCGTTGCGCGCGGCCTGCGCCGTGGTGTGGCTGGGCCGTGGCGCGTGGCTTGCGCGGCCAGGAGCCGCGCCGCCGGTGGGCGGTCGGCCGGACCGATGGCTCGGCCGTCGGGTGACCGCGGATCAGAGGAGGACGAAGTCCTTCTTGGCCCAGGACCGGGTGCGGGCACAGACCTCGTAGCCCTCACGGTCGCCGGCGTCGTTGGTGTTGCCCTCGATGGTGGTGAAGGTGTCGTCGTCGGCCTCGACGACCAGGCCGGTGTGGGTCCAGTCGCCGTCCGTGCGACGCACCAGGAAGAGGCTGCCCGGTGTCACGGTCTCGGGTGAGGCGTCGGCCTCGCCCACGAACACGCCGGCCTGCTCCGCCTGGGTGGCCAGCGAGTCGCAGCTGAACGATCCCGCGATGGGCAGCTCGGCGGCCATGGAGTCGGCGGCCTGGTTCATCAGGAAGGTCGCGAACCCGGCACACCAGGCGGCCTGCGGCCCCTGGTGGCCTCGCATGTAGAGCCGCACCCACGGGCCGCGGTTGGCCCCGCCGACCTCGCGAGGGGCCGACTGGAGGTGTGCCCTGGCGTAGACCAGCGTGGCGTCCCCCAGCGGCATGGAGCTGTCGAGTCGCTGCCGCAGGACCGCGGTCATCGGCCTGGTCAGCTCGGCCCAGGTCTCGTGGTCGACCTTGCGGCTGGGCACGAGGCCGCGGCGGGTCTGGAAGGCGGTCACGGCGCGCTCGGTCGCCGGACCGAAGTCTCCGTCGATCACGACTCCGTGACCGCTGAGCGAGAGCCACTCCTGGGCTCGGCGGACGGCGCTGCTCCGGTCCCCCCGGCCGAGGACCGCCTCGAGGACGACCTCGGTGCGGATCCACGGATGCAGCTCTTGCAGTGACTGGCTGTAGATGGTGCTCATGAGTTTCCCCCGGCTGTGTTTTATCGGTGCCTCATGAGTTTGCGTGTCGTGACGTGCACATGGCATCCGTAGAACTACTCAGAAATACGTAGCGCCCATTTACCTGAATCGCCTTGAAACACAACGAAACCGGCGCTGGTCACATCCGACGAAAGGGACATGGCGGACGTCTCGGTCAAGCCCCCGCCCCGCGACGGTGGGGCGGTCAGCCCACCCTCACGATGAGGTGGTCAGGGGCACCGGCGAAGGCTCCGGCCAGCTCGTCCTGGTCGAGCTCCTCGCGTCGCACTTCAGCCTCGCTCGGCCCTTCGGGCGCCCGCTCCTCGACCTGGCTCGGCTCGCCACCCTCGCCCAGCCCCTCCGCGGGGGGCGGCTCCTCGCCGGGCCGCTGGGCGGCGGTGTGCCAGACCCGCCACACGAGGTAGAGGACGGCCGCCACGCGCAGCACCAGGAACACGGCATACCAGGGGGCTGGGAGGCCGCGGTCGGACTTGGACATGCCCCCGATGTAGAGCCAGACCATGGCGTAGTGCATCGCCTCGGCGCCCGCCCAGAGCAGGTGGTCGCGCCAGCGGACGGCGCACAGGGCGACCAGCGGCAGGAGCCACAGCGAGGCCTGCACGGGGAAGCTCTTGCCGGTGACCAGCGCGACCCCCACCAGCACGAGGGAGACCTCGGCGACCGAGGGTCGCCGGTTGGCGCCGAGCGCGAACAGGGCACCCGCCAGCACCGCGGCGAGGAGGCCGACGACCGCGAGCGCGGTGACCGCACCGTTGGGCAGTGGATGGCCCAGCAGCTGGGGGATGATCCACGGCGAGCCGAGCCCGGCGCCGCTGTCGGCCCAGGCGGAGAACGGTGCGGTGACGGCGTCGGGGTTGGAGACGAGGAACGGCGCCAACACCAGCGCCACGGCAGCCACGGCGCCGAGCAGCACACGGCCCACCACGGGCAGTCGCCCGCTGCGCACGCCGAGCAGCACGAGCGCCAGCAGCACGAGCAGCGGGTAGGTGCGTGCGGTCGTCGCCAGCCCCAGCAGGGCTCCGGCCAGCAGCGGGTGGCGACGCGACCACGCCCAGATGCCGGCGGAGACCAGGGCCACGCCGAACACGTCGGACGACACCAGCGGGGCGATGAGGAGCAACGGGCTGGCGGCGACGATCACGGCGTCGCCGGCGTGCCGGGGGCGCGAAGCGGCGGTGAGGTAGACGGTGCCGGCGACCAGGACCGCTGCGAGCACGGCCCAGAGCAGGAAGTACCACCGCGTCTGGTCGAGCACGCTGCCGTCGGGGACCACCCCCCCGACCAGGGCCATCAGGCCGCCGGTCAGCACCGGGTGGTCGAGCGACGCCGCACCGGAGAGGTAGCCGCCCAGACCCGTCTCGAGGTTGCCGATCCGGTAGAGCGCGGGCAGGTCGGAGAAGCACCCGCGCCAGAACTGGTCGGTGCCGTTCCAGCCGTTGCGGATGCAGTGGCCGCGCTGGGCGACGCCGAGCCCCACCATCGCCGAGGACAGCACCAGCAGGGGCGCAACGGTCGCCGCCCACGACCGGGCCCTCGCCGAGGCATGGCGACCCAGAGGACCGCCGACCGCCGCGAGGGCGCCGTCACCCCCCTGCCCGGTCACGGTGCCGTGGTTGGTCCAGCGGCGTTGCCGTCGCCCCCACCGAGCAGAGTGGTGCTCTCGCTCGGGCTCGGCTCCACCGTCGTCAGCGTCGGCTGGGGCTTTCCGCGGGTCTTCGTCGGGGTCGGCAGCGGGGCCTCGGTCGTCGTGGTCGTCGTGGTGGTGGTCGTGGTGGTCGTCGACGTCGACGAGGACGAGGTGGACGACGGGGTGCGGGTCGGTGTCGGGGTCGGCACCTTGTCGTCACCCACCCCCGCCCGCTGCGGGAACTCGAGCACCTTCTCGCCCTTCAGGGCGTCCTCCATGAAGTCCGTCCAGATCCGCACCGGGACCGTGCCACCCGTGAGCTCGCCGGAGGTGCCGGGGCCGTAGATCCCGGGGACGTCGTCCATGGGCTGCGGGGTGCCGTTCTTGTCCTTGTAGATGCCGACGGCCGTGGCCAGCTGCGGCGTGAACCCGTCGAACCAGGCGGCGTAGTTGCCACTGGTGGTGCCCGTCTTGCCTGCCGCGGGACGGCCGAGGCGGCTGGCGTACTGGCCGGTGCCCTCCTGGACGACCCGCGTCATGGCGTCGATGGTGTCGGCCATGACGTCCTTGTCGAAGACGGCTCTGCGGTTGACCTTGGCCTTGTAGCTGAGGTCGCCGGGGCCACCCTTGACCGACTTGATGAGGTAGGGCGTGGCCCGGACGCCGTTGGCCGCGATGGTCGCGTAGGCGTTGGCCATGTCGATGACCCGGACGTCGTCGGTGCCGAAGACGTTGGCGTAGTTCTCGCCGAGCTTGGGCTGCTTCCGGGAGGCTGCCGTCTTGTCGTCCGGCAGGCCGGCGCTGATGGCGGCGGCCTTGGTCTTCTTGGGAGTGACCTCGACGTTCAGCGGGAAGTAGACGGTGTTGACCGAGTGGGCGGTGGCGAACCGCAGGTCGATGCGGCCGAAGTTCTCGCCACTGAAGTTGACGACCTTGCCCTCGGGGTTCTCGTCGCTCTTGAACTCGTCGAAGTACTGGGGGCTGTGCCCGTCGAACTTGGTCTTGGTGCTGATCTCCTCCTGGAGGGCGGCGATCAGGGTGAAGATCTTGAAGGTCGACCCGGCCTGCATGGTGGCGTCGATGGCAGCGTTGAACTGCACCTTCTGGTAGTTCGCACCGCCGTACATCGCCTTGATGGCGCCGTTGCCCGGCTGGATGGACACCAGGCCGGCGCGCAGGCCCTCGGTGCCCTTGCCGCTGGGCATCCGGTTGTTGACCGCGTTGACGGCGGCCTTCTGGTCGTCCTTGTCGATCGTGGTGACGATCTTGTAGCCGCCGCGGTCGATGTCGGCGTCGGTGAGCTTGAGCTTGGTGCGCAGCTCCTTCTTCACCTCGTTGGTGACGTAGCCGTTCGGGCCACTGGCGCCCTGACGGCCCTTGTACTTCACGACCTTGGGGAAGGCCAGCTTGTCGCGCTCGGCCCGGGTCAGCCAGCCCTCGCTCACCATGCCGTTGAGGACGTAGTCGACGCGTGCCTCGGCGTTCTTCTTCTGGTCGGCGCCCAGGCCCGGGTCGTAGTAGGACGGGCCACGGATCACGGAGGCGAGCAGCGCACCCTCGGCAGCGTTGAGCTGGGAGACGTCCTTGTTGAAGTAGGCCTTGGACGCGGTCTGGATGCCGTAGGCGCCGCGGCCGTAGTAGATCGTGTTGAGGTAGTCCTCGAGGATCTGGTCCTTGGACTTCTGCTTGGCGATCTTGATGGAGATCAGGATCTCCTTGGCCTTGCGGCTGATCGTCTGGTCCTGGGTGAGGAAGTAGTTCTTGACGTACTGCTGCGTGATGGTCGAGCCACCCTGCGTCGCCCCGCCGCGCAGGCCGACCCAGACAGCCCGGGCGATGCCGGTCGGCGAGATGCCCGAGTTCTGGTAGAAGTTGCGGTCCTCGGCCGCGAGGTGGGCCTCGCGCACCACCGTCGGCACCTGCGGGAGCTTGACCGACTCACGGTTGATCTCGCTGATCCGGTCGATCTCGGTCTTGCCGTCGGAGTAGTAGATGACCGAGGCCTGCGCGTCCGCGAGGTCGTTCGGCTCCGGGATGTCGGTCGACGCGTAGGCGATGAAGAAGCCGATGACGCCGAGCAGCACGGCGCCGAGCGCGGCAAGGCCGAGGCGCTTGCCCCACAGCCGACCGTCGAAGCCCTGCTTCTTGCTCTGCGGGGCCTTGGCCCGGCGGGCCTTGGCCTGCGCACGCGTCTTGGGCGCCTGGGCACGCGTCTTGGGACGGGGAGTGCTCATCAAACCTTCTCGATCGACACACGGGCGGACCGTCGGGTGCCGACGGTCCGTCCCTCAGTATGACCGGCAATCACCAGAATGCTCATTTCGCGGGTTGCCGGAGGGGCGTTGACCTGCATCGTCGCGCAGCCCGGCCGCACGGCATACCGGCTGGTCAGCCCGGGTGGGGAACGCCCACCCACGCGAGCGGGTTCCCACATGACACCCCCAGGCTATATCGCAGCGATATATCTGGTGTTAGTGTTCGGGCTGACATAGATCGACTTTGTCACACCCAACCGCTCGTGGAAGGAGCCCGCATGCCTCGCCGCGCCGACCTGCTCGCGTTCGCGGTGCTCGGCCTGCTCCACGAGAGTCCGATGCACGGCTACGAGCTGCGCAAGCGGCTCAACGCCGCGCTCGGTGCCTTCCGGGCGCTGTCCTACGGCACGCTCTACCCCTGCCTGCGCACCCTGCTCGAGAAGGGCTGGATCGCCGAGGCGCCGCGCACCGCCGTCGGCACGGCCGGCAGCAAGCGGGCCCGGATCGTCTACGAGCTGACCGCCGAGGGCAAGGAGCACTTCCAGGCACTGGTCCGCGAGTCGGGCCCGGCCGCCTGGGAGGACGACACCTTCGACGTGCACTTCGCCTTCTTCGCCCGCACCGAGGCGGAGGTGCGGCTGCGCATCCTCGAGGGCCGGCGCAGCCGGCTCGAGGACCGCCTCGAGAACATCCGCGCCACCGCCGCGAAGAACCGCGAGCGGCTCGACGCCTACACCGCCGAGCTGCAGCGCCACGGCCTGGACTCCGCCGAGCGCGAGGTGCGCTGGCTGACCGAGCTCATCACGGCCGAGCGCAGCCAGCCGGCCCGCGAGACCCACAGGACCAGCACGACCAGCAGGACCACTGAAGAACCCACCACCCCCTGAAGAACCGAAGGAGATTCCATGGGATCCGTGCGCGTCGCCATTGTCGGCGTCGGCAACTGCGCCAGCTCGCTGGTGCAGGGAGTCGAGTACTACAAGGACGCTGACCCGTCGGGCACCGTCCCCGGGCTCATGCACGTCCAGCTCGGCGACTACCACGTCAAGGACGTCGAGTTCGTCGCTGCGTTCGACGTCGACGACAAGAAGGTCGGCAAGGACCTCGCCGAGGCCATCAACGCCTCCGAGAACAACACCATCAAGATCGCGGACGTGCCGACCACCGGCATCACCGTGCAGCGTGGCCACACCCTCGACGGCATCGGCAAGTACTACGCCATGACCATCGAGGAGTCCGCCGCCGAGCCGGTCGATGTCGTCCAGGTGCTCAAGGACGCCAAGGTCGACGTGCTCGTCTCCTACCTGCCGGTGGGCTCGGAGCAGGCCGACAAGTTCTACGCCCAGTGCGCGATCGACGCCGGCGTCGCCTTCGTCAACGCCCTGCCGGTCTTCATCGCCTCCGACCCCGCGTGGGCGGCGAAGTTCGAGGCCGCCGGTGTGCCGATCATCGGTGACGACATCAAGAGCCAGGTCGGTGCCACCATCACCCACCGCGTCATGGCCAAGCTGTTCGAGGACCGCGGTGTCACGCTCGACCGCACCTACCAGCTGAACGTCGGCGGCAACATGGACTTCAAGAACATGCTCGAGCGCGAGCGCCTCGAGTCCAAGAAGGTCTCCAAGACCCAGGCCGTCACCAGCAACCTCACGGGCTCGCTGGCCGGCAAGACCGAGGACAAGAACGTCCACATCGGCCCGTCCGACTACGTCGCGTGGCTCGACGACCGCAAGTGGGCCTACGTGCGCCTCGAGGGCCGCGCGTTCGGTGACGTGCCGTTGAACCTGGAGTACAAGCTCGAGGTCTGGGACTCGCCGAACTCGGCCGGCATCATCATCGACGCCATCCGTGCGGCGAAGATCGCCAAGGACCGCGGCATCGGCGGCGCGCTGATCTCGGCGTCGTCCTACCTGATGAAGTCGCCGCCCGTGCAGCGTGAGGACACCGAGGGCCGCGCCAAGCTCGAGGCCTTCATCGCCGGCACAGAGGAGCGCTGACCCCGACTTCTGTCGGGTGACCCGACCAGCACCCTCCGGTATGCCGCCCGCTCACCCGAGCGGGCGGCATACCGCTTTCTCCGGCGTGACTTCGTCTCCGTCGTGCCGGTCAAGCGGGGTGATCTGCGCGGTTTGACCGGCTCTCCGTAGACGAAGTCGGGAATGGGGCGGGCGGGGAGATAGTTGACGGTTCCATGAAGGTGGACATCTGGTCAGACGTCGTGTGCCCGTTCTGCTACATCGGCAAGCGCCGGCTCGAGGAGGCCCTCGAGTCGTTCGCGCACCGCGATGAGGTCGAGGTCGTCTGGCACAGCTTCCAGCTCGACCCGAGCGCCCCGGCCATCGCCGAGGGCCGCACCGTCGAGAAGCTCGCCGCGAAGTACGGCATGACGCTGGAGCAGGCGATCGCCGCCCAGGAGTCCCTCGCCGCCAACGCCGCGACCGTGGGCCTGGAGTTCAACTGGCAGCAGACCAAGTCGGGCAACACCTTCGACGCCCACCGGCTCATCCACTTCGCCGCCACTGTGGGGAAGGCCGACGCCATGAAGGAGCGGCTGCTGCGCGCGTTCTTCACCGAGGGCGAGCAGGTCGGCGACCGCGCTGTGCTGGTGCGCCTCGCCGGTGAGGCCGGCCTTGACATCGAGCAGGCACGCGAGGTGCTCGAGTCGAGCGCCCACGCCGAGGAGGTCCGCGCCGACATCACCCAGGCGCAGGCCTACAACATCCGCGGCGTGCCGTTCTTCGTCATCGACGGGAAGTACGGCATTTCCGGCGCGCAGCCGACCGAGCTGTTCAGCCAGGCCCTCAACCAGGCGTGGACCGAGGCCCACCCGCTGCAGATGGTCACCACCGACGGTGGGGCCACTGACGCCGCCTGCGAGGGCGACAGCTGCGCGATCTGACCTGACGACCTGACCCGGGGACGCCGGTCTCAGTGGCTGACGC
>Ga0307410_10001272_pt1 | contig 11210 bp, 7 predicted proteins | sample 322Ometagenome_3_FD_203707 | JGI IMG/M metagenome (GOLD analysis project Ga0307410, IMG submission 203707) | Maize rhizosphere microbial communities from greenhouse at UC Davis, California, United States - 322HYB-O-3 | ecosystem: Host-associated > Plants > Roots > Rhizosphere > Soil | place...
TCTCGGCGCTCGGCGCTCGGCCCTCGGCTCTCGGCTACGGCGGGGAGCAGGAACCCCTCGGCGTCGGACACGTCCTCCTGACGCCGAGGGGCTCCTAATCAACGCTCTGGCCGAGAGCCGAGGGCCGAGAGCTGACAACCGGTGTTAGTCATCGCACGAAGGTGATGTACCCTGCACTGTTAGTGATCGCGCCCACGCGGCCCTGCTGGCTGAAGGCGATGCGGCGCGGGTCGCCGCCAACGTCGAGCGTCTTCGTCAGGCTCCGGGACTGCAGCGAGAAGACCTGGACCAGGCCTGTGAACGCGATGGAGACGTAGGCCTGACCGTCGTCGGGAGTGACCCCGACCCCGAAGCCGCCGCCCTGGAGCGGGATCGTGGCAGCCAACTGGCCGCTCTGCAGCTCGATCTCGTTGAGGTAGCCGGCCTCGTTGGCCACGTAGAGGCGCGTCCCCTTCCGGTTGAGCGCCATCTCCTGGGGCGTGCCGCCCACCTCGAAAGTGCGGAGCACGGTGCCGGTGAACATGTCGATCTCCGACACCGTGCCGCCCACGAAGCTGCTCACGTAGAGCATGCGGCCGTCGGGGTGCACGGCGAAGCCGTTCGGCGCAAACCCCACCTCCACGCTGTTCACGACCTGGCGGGTGGGGATGTCGACGATGTAGACCGTCGTGCCGCCGGTGGCGACGAAGAGCTGCGCGCCGTCGGGCGAGACGCGCACGGCGAGGGGATTGTCTACGGGGATCGTCCCGACGACCTGCTGCGTCGCCACGTCGAGCACGCTCACCTGGCCGTACTGGTTCGCAACGTACGCCGTGGCACCGTCGGGTGAGAAGGCGATGCCGGTGGGGATCTCACCGGTCGGGATGAAGCCGTCCACCGTGCGCGTCTTCGTGCTCGTGATCCCGACCCCGCCGTTGTAGAGCTCAGTGAAGAATGCGAGCCCGTCGTCCCGCACCGCCACGCCCCATGGGGTGGGGGCGTCGACCTTGTCGATGATTCCGCCCGGGTGGGTGGGCGGCGTTCCGCATGACCCGCCCGTCGCGAGGGTGAGGGTTGGAGAGGCTTGGGGGGCACTCGCGTCGGCCGCCGTCGGCGCATCGCGGTTACAGGAGGAGAGTAGGAAGGCGACAGCACACGGCAGCATACCCGCGCGAGCGGCACGACGCATGACAACCTCGCTGTGTGGGGATGGCAGGCGCGACGTCGCGGGTGAGCGGCCAGGCCGGCGACGTGCGGCGCGGCTCCGCGGGGGCCGCGCGAGGCCAACGTGCAACGCACTGTGCGGAGTCGCAATAGTGGCGCGTGCGCCACAGCAGCCGGAGCGCCGTTCGTTAGGCTGCTCTAATCCGCGCGAGCCATGCTTTGTATCGCAATGTCACGAATTGCGACGCGGCCCGGAGTCGCCAGGACATGTCGACCACTGCGCCGGACGGGATGGCCGGTCACTCCCGCCGCTGCTCCGCGGGCACGCCGGAAGGCCCGTGAGCCGGCGCAGCGTACCTCTGGACAGTTTCGCCTCGGTCGCGCATCCTCTTAGAGGTTGCTCGAGATCCCACTGCACAGCTCGGCGTCAGGTCGCAGTATCCATCGCGCGACGTGCGCCGCGAGCCAGGGCACTCTCCGCCACTCTCCGCCACTCTCCGCTCCCGGGCGTCCTCCGGCGTCCTCGGGCGCTCTCCCGCGTTCAGTCCGCGCACCGCCGATCTTCGAGGTGACCATGGGAACCCGAGACCCGCGCATCGACGCCTACATCGCCGACTCGGCCGACTTCGCCCAGCCGATCCTCACGCACCTCCGTGAGGTCGTCCACACCGCCTGCCCCGACGTCGAGGAGACGATGAAGTGGGCGTTCCCCCACTTCATGTACAAGGGGATCCTGTGCAGCATGGCGTCGTTCAAGCAGCACTGCGCCTTCGGCTTCTGGAAAGGGTCGCTGATTGTGGACCGGGACGGCCGGCGTGCCGAGGAGGCGATGGGACAGTTCGGGCGGATCACGGCCTTGTCGGACCTGCCGTCGAAGAAGGTCCTCACCGGTTACGTCAGAGAGGCGATGCGGCTCAACGACGAAGGGGTCAAGTCGCCTACCCGCTCGGCCCCGAGGGCGAAGAAGGGAGAGGTGGTCGTGCCGGACGACCTCGCGAGTGCGCTGAAGCGGAACAAGAAGGCCCAAGCCACCTTCGAAGGCTTCAGCCCCAGCCACCGGCGCGAGTACGTCGAGTGGATCGCGGAGGCCAAGAGCGAAGAGACCCGGAAGCGGCGGCTCGAGACGGCGGTCGAGTGGATGGCCGAGGGCAAGTCGCGGAACTGGAAGTACGCGAAGGCGGAGAGGACGGCGTAGACCGTGGCGCCCGCGCCCGGTAACTTCCGAGCGGAGTCGAGTCTGAGCCTTCCTGCCCGCGGAGCCTGTGCCCTTCCGAGTTCTCGTTACCGACGACATCGATCGTGACGGCGTCGCCCTTCTGGCGAGTGAGCCGGACCTCCACGTGGACGAGGTGCCCACACTCCCTCGCGAAGCCCTGCTCGAGCGCGTGGGGGAGTACGACGCCATAGTCGGGCGCAGCGCCACGCGAATCTCCGAGGAGCTCCTGCGCCGGGCCACGCGGCTGCGCGTGGTCGGCCGCGCCGGCGTCGGCGTCGACAACATCGCCCTCGACGTCGCCACGGCGCTCGGGGTGGCGGTCATCAACGCGCCCGCGGGAAACACGATCGCGGTCGCGGAGCTGTTCTTCGGTACGATCATCGGCCTACTGCGCCACTTGTCGCAGGCCGACCTGTCGATGCGCGAGGGCCGGTGGGACCGCGCCCAGCTCCTCGGCGCGGAGCTGAAGGGGCGCACGCTGGGCATCGTGGGGCTCGGCCGCATCGGCGGCGAGGTCGCCGTGCGGGCACACGCCTTCGGCATGCCGCTCGTGGGGTACGACCCCTACATCGCCGACGAGCGCTTCGCCACGCTGCGCGTACGCCGCGCCGCCACGCTCGACGAGCTGCTCGGGGAGGCGGACGTCCTCACCGTGCACACGCCGCTCACCGACGAGACCACGGGGATGATCGGCCGGCGCGAGCTACTACGGCTCCCGCCCGGCGCTGTGGTCGCCAACCTGGCCCGCGGCGGCATCGTCGACGAGGCGGCACTCGTCAACGCCGTCCGGAGCGGTCACGTGCGCGGCGCGGCCGTCGACGCGTTCACGGTGGAGCCGCTCCCGGCAGACCACCCGCTGCGCGCGCTGCCGAACGTCGCGCTCACACCGCACATCGGCGCCTCCACCGCCGAGGCGCAGCGAAACGTCGCGGTGGACGTGTGCCTCGCCGTCCGCGACGCGCTGCTCCGGGGCGAGCTCTCGCGCTCGATCAACGTGGCCGCCACGGGGGGGGACGGGTGGACCGAGCTGCGGCCGGCGATGACGGTCGCGCGGCGCGCGGCCGCGGTGGCGCGGGCGCTCCTGGCGGAACAGGGCGCGCGCGCCGTGCACCACCTCGCCGTGCGCGTCGGCCCGGCGGTCGTGAACGGCAGCGGCGTGCTGCTCGCGTCCGCGGCGCTCGGGGTGCTCGACGGCGTGGTGGAGACGGACCGCCTAAACCTCATCAACGCGCGCGCCCTCGCCGAGGGGCGCGGCATGGAGCTGTCGGCCGCCGAGTCGGCGAACCTCGGGCACCCGCACGCGGTAGAGGTGCGGCTCGGCGCGGGGATGAAGGAGGTCGCCGTGCTCGGCGTCGCGGCTCCCGGCACGACGCTGCGGCTCACGCGCATCGGCAACTTCCAGGTGGACGTGACGCCGCGTCAGACGCTGATCGTGCTCACCAACAACGACGTGCCGGGCGTCATCGGGCGGGTGGGCACGCTCCTCGGCGACGCCGGTGTGAACATCGCCGAGTACCACCAGGCCCGCCTCGCGCAAGGGGGCGAAGCACTCGCGGCGATCTCCGTAGATGGTACGGTGGGCGAGGAGATCCGCCGCGCCCTCCTCGAGCTCCCCGACGTCCGCTCGGCGGCGGTCGTGCATTTTAAGGATCGCTGAGTGAATCAGGATCCTGTGCGCGAACTCTCGGCCCTCCGAGGACAGCGGCTCTCGGCTCTCGGCTCTCGGCCCTCGGCTGAGCGTCGCTTGGGAACTGCCTCGGCACTAGGCATGTCTTCCCGCCGTAGCCGAGGGCCGAGGGCCGAGAGCCGAGAACCGTTTATATGACCAGCCCGCGCGTCATCACCGCGGAGCCTGCCGACGGTGCCCCCGAGCGGCCGGCCGAGGTCAGCACCGACCCCGCCGTGCGCGCGGCGTTCGAGGCCGACGCGTCGGGGCTGCGCATGGTGCCGGAGGCGGTGGCGAGGCCGCACTCCGAGGAGGAGGTCGTCGCATTGCTGCGCCGAGCGGCCGCCGAACGGACGCCCGTGACGGCCGCCGGCGGGCAGACGAGCACCACGGGCGCGTCGATCACCGACCGTGGCGTGCTGCTATCGTTGCGCGGGCTGGACCGGATCATCGACGTCGACCCGGTGGGGCGCACGGCGCGGGTGGGGGCTGGCGTGCTCCTCGGCGATTTGAATCGCGCGGTCGCCGAGCACGGGCTCTTCTTCGCGCCCGACCCGACGAGCGAGGAGGAGTGCACCCTCGGCGGGGCGGTCGCGTGCAACGCGTCGGGGCCTCGCACGCTGCGCTACGGCGCCACGCGCGCACACGTGCTCGGGCTACGGGTCGCGCTCGCCGGCGGCGAGCTGATCGAGGTGCGGCGGCCGGGCCTGGAGAAGAACACCGCGGGCTACGCCTTCGCGCACGACCCGGTGGACTGGTTCGTCGGCAGCGAGGGCACCCTCGGCGTCGTGGTGGAGGCGGAGTTGTCGCTCCTCCCGGTGCCCGCGCACGTGGTGGGGCTCGCGATCCCGTTCGGCACCGAGCAGGACGCGCTCGGCTTCGTGGTGGCCGCGCGGGAGGCCACCGGCTCGCTCGGCGTCCGCTGCTTGGAGTACATGGACGGCGAGGCGCTCGCCGTCGCTCGCGCCTCGGGCGGCGGGGAGGGGCTGCCGGAGGGTGGCGCGCTCGTCTACGCGGAGGCCACGAGCGACGACGCCGAGCCACCGCTCGACGTGTGGCTCGCGCTCGCCGAGCGGCATCGGGCGCGCGGGGACGACGTGCGTGCGTTCGAGGGGGATCCGGCGCTCCGCGTCGCGCGCCGCCTTCGCCACGCCGTGCCGGCGTACATGAACGAGCGCGGCGCCGCGTGCCGCGCGGCCGGCGGGCGGAAGGTCTCGACCGACTGGGCCGTGCCCTTCCGCCGGCTCGGCGAAGCGGTGGCGCTCGCGCGCCAGATCGCCGCGCGGCTCGGCGCCGCGCGGCCCGTGGTGTACGGTCATGCCGGCAACGGCCACCCGCATCAGAACTTCATCGCCCGCGACGCGGACGAGCTCACCCGCACCGAGGCGGCGGTGGAGGAGACGCTGCGCGCCGTGCTGGCGATGGGCGGCACGGTGTCGGCCGAGCACGGCATCGGGAAGCTCAAGCGGCGATGGCTGCCGCTGCAGATGACGCCCGTGCAACTCGCGGCGATGCGCGCGGTGAAGCGCGAGCTCGACCCACACGGACTGCTGGCGCCGGGGAACGTGCTGTGAGGCAGGGACGAGGGACTGCCGGGAGTCGGGAGTCGGGAGTCGGGACACCAGGCCCAAAACGCCCCGAGCCGAGCGCCGAGCGCACCCGCCCGCCTGCGGCGGGCACCCGGCCGAGCGCGCGATACGCTTCCGTGATCCTCGACGTCGATTCCACCCTGTGCGGCATCGAGGGCGTGGATTGGCTCGCCGCGCGGCGTGGGCCGGAGATGGCCGCGCGGGTGGTAGCGCTCACGGAGCAGGCGATGCAGGGCCTCATTCCGCTCGACGCGGTGTACGGCGAGCGGCTCGCGCTCATTCGCCCGTCGCGCGACGACGTCGCCGCGCTCGCCGCGGCGTACGTGGGCGCGCTCTCCCGCGGCGCGGCCGACGCACTGCGCCGGCTGCGGGCGGCGGGGCTCGCGGTCGTGCTCGTGAGCGGCGGGCTGCGCGAGGCCATCCTCCCGGTCGCCCTGCAACTGGGATTCATCGCGGGTGACGTGCACGCCGTGGGCGTCGCGTTCGACGGGGCGGGGGCGTACGCGGGCTACGACCGGGCGTCGCCGCTGGCGACGCAGGCCGGGAAGCGCACGCTGGTCGAGTCGCTCGCGCTCCCCCGCCCCGCGCTCGCCGTCGGGGACGGGTCCACCGACGCCGCCATGCGGCCGGCGGTGGACGCGTTCGCCGCCTTCACCGGCTTCGTGCGCCGCGAACCGGTAGTGCGCGCGGCCGACATCGAGCTCTCCTCCTTCGACGAACTGGTGGAACTAGTGGAGGTCGCAACGCCATGAGCGTGGACGTGACACGCACGCCCGAGACGCCAGCGCACCCACGCGACGCCGCGAGCGCGTCGCCCGACGCGTTCGGCACATTCTTCCTGCCCGGCCCCACCGAGGTGCGCCGGGAGGTCCTCCTGGCGATGACGCGGCCGATGATCCCGCACCGGGGGCGCGAGTTCGAGGCGCTCTTCGCCCGGCTGCAGGAGGGGCTCAAGGCCGTGTTCAAGACGAGCCGCGCGGTGTTCGTCAGCAGCTCGTCGGCGACGGGGCTCATGGAGGGCTCGCTTCGGTGCGCCCCGCCGGGCGCGGTCCTCGCCCTCGTGAACGGCGCCTTCTCGTCGCGCTACGCGCACGTGGCCGCGGCGTGCGGGCGCGAGACGGTGGTGGCGGAGGTGCCGCTCGGGCAGGTCGTTCCGCTCGACGAGGTGGAGCGGCGGCTCGCGGCGAAGCGCTTCGCCGCGGTCACGGTCGCGCACTCCGAGACGTCTACCGGCGCGCTCACCGACGTACGGGCGGTGGCGGAGCTCGCGCACCGATACGGGGCGCTCTGCCTCGTGGACAGCGTGACGGGCGTCGCGGGCGCGCCGCTCCACGCCGACGCGTGGGGGCTCGACTACGTCTTCACCGGGTCGCAGAAGGCGCTCGCCCTCCCGCCCGGCCTCGCCTTCGCCGTGGCCTCGGACGAGTACATGCGCCACGCGGCGGAGGCGTCGGGGCGCGGGTTGTACTTCGACGCGGTGGAGTTCGCGCAGTACGCGGCGAAGAACCAGACGCCGAACACGCCGGCGCTCCCGCTGCTGTTCGCGCTCGACTACCAGCTCGCGGCCGTCGCGGCCGAGGGCGTCGAGGCGCGGTGGGCGCGGCACGCGGCGATGGCGGCCGCCACGGAGCGCTGGACCGCCGCGCTCGCGGCGCGACTCGGCCGCGACTTCGGCGTGCTCGCGCCGGAGGGCGCGCGGTCGCCCACGGTGAGCGCGATCACGGTTCCGGCCGGCGTGAGCGCCGAGCGGGTGGTGGCGGCGGTGGCGGCCCGCGGCATCACCATCGGCGGCGGCTACGGCAAGCTGCGCGAGCGGACGTTCCGCATCGGGCACATGGGGGACCACACGCCGGCGACGCTCGAGCGGTGCTTCGCGGCGTGCGACGCGGCGCTCGACGGGCTGACCGCGGGGTAATCCGGGGAGGGACGGCGCACGCCGAAGCGGCGGGACGGGGGCTGGCCGGACACTCGCGTTGGGGCTGCACCGATGAGACTCGGCGACTTTGCTCGTGACGTCGATCACGCGCTACGCGGCTTGCGGCGCCGGCCGGCGTTCACCGTCGTGGCGATCCTGACGCTCGCTCTCGGCGTCGGCGCCAACGCGACGATGTTCGGCGTCGTCGACCGGCTCCTGCTCCGCCCACCGGACCACGTGCGCGACCCCGAGCGCGTGGTCCGCTTCTACACTACCGGGCGCTCGGCGCTGTCTCGCGAGTCGCACACCACGTCGCTCGGCGATTACGCGGGGTTCGCCGCTGTGCGCGAGCGCGGGCGCTCGTTCGAGCGCGTGGCGGGGTTCCTTGCGCATGACGTCACGCTGAGTCGCGGCCCCCAGGCGCAGCTCGTCAAAGGCTCGCTCGTGACGGCGAGCCTCTTCCCGCTGCTCGGCGTCCGGCCGGCGTTCGGGAGGTTCTTCTCCGAAGACGAGGACCGCGCGTCGGCGGCGCCCGTCGTCGTGCTCGGCCACGAGATCTGGAGAGCTCACTTCGGCAGTGACAGCGCCGTGATCGGCCGTGTCATCTTCGTGCAAGGTTCTCCGTACACGGTGGTCGGCGTCGCGCCACCGGGCTTCACCGGCGTGGAGCTCGGCGGCACCGACGTGTGGCTCCCGCTGCACGTGGCGGCACCCTCGGTGCTCGGCATGGAGGGCACGAGCTGGCAGCAGATGTACGGCTTCTGGATGGAGTTCGTGGCGCGCCTCCGCCCAGGCGTGATGCCGCAGGCGGCGGATGCCGAAGCCACGGTCCTGTTCCGGCAGTCCCGCCCGGAGCACATGCTACGCCAGCCCGGCGAAGAGGTGAGCGTTCGGCTCGGCCCGTTGATCCGCGGGCGTGGGCCCACGCCGCTGGCCGAGGTGCGGACGGCGAAGTGGCTCGCCGCGATGTCGGTGGTCGTGCTGCTTGTCGCCTGCGCCAACGTCGCCAACCTGCTGCTCGCCCGGGCGGTCGACCGGCGGCGCGAGGTCGCCGTGCGGCTGGCGCTCGGCGCCTCGCGCGGGCGGCTCGTCAGGCAGCTCCTCACCGAGAGCGTGCTCCTCGCCGCGCTCGGCGGCGCGGCGGCGCTCGCCGTGGCCTACTGGGGTGCCAGCGCGCTGCGCGCGGTCCTCCTGCCCGACGTCGACTGGACCACGCCGCCGGTCGACCCGCGCGTCTTCGCGGCCACGGCGGTCGTCGCGCTCGGCGCCGGCCTGCTCACTGGCCTCGTTCCGGCGCTCCAGGCGAGCCGCCCCGACCTCACCGCCGCGCTCAAGCTCGGGGAGCGGAGTAGCGGGTCCGCCGTGCACAGCGCGACGCGCGTCGCGCTGCTCGTCGTCCAGGCGGCACTGTCGGTCATGCTGCTGATCGGCGCCGGACTGTTCGTGCGGAGCCTGCGAAACGCCCAGACGACCGACCTCGACATGGACGCCGAGCGGGCGCTCGTCGCGCACCTGGATCTCCGGGGCGTGGGGTACACGCCGCCGCAGGTCGCCGCGTTCTACGACCGAGCTGCGGACGCGGTGCGCGGCCTGCCCGACGTGGAGCGCGTCAGTCTCGCCGCTTCCTACCCCTTCGGCAGGGGGTACGGCGGCTGGTTCGAGATTCCCGGCCGCGACTCCCTGCCGACGTTGCCGTCGGGCGGCCCGTACGAATACGACGTCTCGCCCGGCTACTTCGCCACGCTCGGCACGCCGCTCCTGCGGGGGCGCGACTTCACCGACGCCGACCGAGCCGGTGCGCCACCGGTGGTGATCGTCAACGAAACGTTGGCGCGGCTCTACTGGCCAGGCAGCGATGCCGTCGGCCAGTGCGTCCTCCTCAGCGGGCCGAAAGACCAATGCGCGCAGGTCGTGGGTGTCGTCGCGAACGGGCGCCGCTTCCACATTCGCGAGGACCCGCAGCTCATGTACTACGTGCCGCTCGCGCAATCCGCGGGGCGCCACGCCGGCGCCTCGCGCGCGCTCGTCGTGCGGCCCCGCGGCGACCCGCTGGCGGCGGCGCAATCGGTCCGAAGCGCGATCCAGGGGCTCGCCGCCGATCTGCCCTTCGTGCAGGTGAGCACGTTCGCGCAGCTCGTGGAGCCGCAGCTCCGCCCGTGGCGGCTCGGGGCGGCGGTGTTCAGCGCGTTCGGCGCCCTCGCCCTCGTCGTCGCGGCGATTGGGCTCTATGGCGTCATCAGCTTCGGTGTCGCGCAGCGGCGCGGCGAGTTCGGCGTTCGCATGGCGCTCGGCGCGACGGCGGCCGACCTGCTGCGGATGGTGTTGGGCGAGGGTGTCCGCTACGCGGCGGTCGGCGTCGCCCTCGGACTCGTCGCCTCGCTCGCTTCGGCGTCGCTGATCGCCTCGTTCCTCTACGAGGTGTCGCCGCGCGACGGGGCGACGTACGGCGCCGTCGCGCTGCTCTTGCTCGCGGTCGCCGTGGTGGCTTCGGTGGTCCCCGCCTGGCGCGCGACCCGCGTAGACCCGGCGAGCGTGTTGCGCGCCGAGTGAACGCCGGGTTCCCGCCTCGGGCCGGGGCTAGGCCCTGGTCGTCGTGGAGCCCGGCCCGAGACCTAACGACGGTGCGCCCGGCGCGCCGGGCGGGAGCGGGACGCCCGCTCGCGGGAGCACGACCGTGAAGGTCGAGCCCTTCCCCACCTCGCTCGCCACCGAGATGTCGCCGCCCATGCCGCGCGCCAGGTCGCGGCTGATCGCGAGCCCGAGCCCTACGCCCTCGTCCGGCCGGTTCAGGGCGCGCTCGCCCTGGACGAAGGGCTCGAAGATGAAGGGGAGGCGCTCCGCCCTGATCCCGGTGCCGGTGTCGCGCACGTGTACGCGCACGTGCCGGTCGTCGGCGTCGCACTCCACCGTCACGACGCCGCCGGCCGCCGTGTACTTGATGGCGTTGGCGAGGAGGTTGAGCACCACCTGCCGGAGCTTGTCCCGGTCGGCCCGCGCCGAGAGGCCCCGGGGGCACGGGCGGTAGACGAAGGTGAGTCGGGAGGCGCGCACCTGCGGCGCCACGAGCGCGTCCAGCTCCGCGAGCGTCTCGTGCAGGGAGACGTCCTCGATCGCGTACTGCACCTGCCCGGCATCGATGCGGGCGAAGCTCAGCACGTCGTTGATGAGCGTGAGCAGGTGAGCCTGGCTGTGACCGATGCGCGCGAGCGCGTCGCGCTGCGCGTCGGTCACCGGCCCGTGCAGGCCCATCTCCATGAGCTGCGCGTAGCCGCCGATGGCGTTGAGCGGCGTGCGCAGCTCGTGGCTCATCGTCGCGAGGAAGTCGCTCTTGGCGCGGCTCGCGGCCTCGGCTTCCGTGCGGGCGCGCTCGGCGTCGGCTCGCGCGCGCTCGGCCTCCGCCATGGCCTCCCGGAGCTGCCGGTTGGCCCGTGCCAGCTCCTCGGCCGCGCCCTGGGCCTCGGTCACGCGGTGCTCCAGCGCCTCGCGCGCCGCCGCCACGTGTCGCGCCATCGTGTCGAAGCTCGCCGTGAGGCGACCGATCTCGTCACGGCCGGCGCCGACCACGTGGTGCTCGTACGTTCCCAACGCCACCGCCTCCGCGGCCGCCGTGAGGGACGCGAGCGGCCTGGCGATCCGTCGACTGGCGGCCCAGGCGAGTGCCGCCCCGACGGCCGTGACGGC
>Ga0307410_10001273_pt1 | contig 11210 bp, 15 predicted proteins | sample 322Ometagenome_3_FD_203707 | JGI IMG/M metagenome (GOLD analysis project Ga0307410, IMG submission 203707) | Maize rhizosphere microbial communities from greenhouse at UC Davis, California, United States - 322HYB-O-3 | ecosystem: Host-associated > Plants > Roots > Rhizosphere > Soil | place...
ATCGGCCGTGGCGGCATGCTGACGAAGGTGCTCGCCGCCAAGCGGGCGGCACGCTCGGGCGCATCGACGGTGATCGCATGCGGACGCGAGCCCGAAGTGCTGACGCGGCTGGCGGCCGGCGAGGCGGTCGGCACGATATTGACGGCGGAGCACACGAGCCTCGGCGCACGCAAGCAATGGCTCGCGGACCACGTGCGCGTGGCGGGCCGGCTCACGCTCGACGAAGGCGCGGTGCGCGCGCTGATTCGCGACGGCAAGAGCCTGCTGCCGATCGGCGTCGTCGCGGTCACCGGGAGCTTCGGACGCGGCGAAGTCGTCGGCTGCCAGGGTCCCGACGGCCGCGAGATCGCGCGGGGTCTCGTCAACTATGGCGCGCAGGAAGCCACGCGCATCATGCGCCGGCCGTCACACGAAATCGAGGCGGTGCTGGGCTACGTCGACGAGCCCGAGCTGATCCATCGGGACAATCTGGTGTTGCTCGGATGAATGCCGAACGGGATCCGACGGCGCCGGCCGGCCGAAACCGCGCGCTCCGCGAATCGCACGACAGGGGGACGCGATGAAGCATCGCTCGCCGGCCGAGGCTATCGAAGCCGTCGGCGCCAGGCTCGTCGACGCCTTCCACTATCTCGCCCTGTTCGTCATCGGCGCGTCCATCGTCTGGTCGGCGATCGTCGCCTACCTGGAAATCATGCGGAAGGGGTACGCCCGCCTCGACGACCTGCTGCTGCTGTTCATCTATCTTGCGCTGGGAGCCATCGTCGGCATCTACTTCAAGACGCGCCGCCTGCCGGTGCGCTTCCTGGTATACGTCGCCATCACGGCACTCACCCGCTATCTGATCGTCGACGTGAAGGATCTGACGATGGGGCGACTGCTGGCGGTCGCCGGCGCGATTCTGATGCTGGCCCTTTCGGCGCTCGTGCTCGAATACGGAATCGCCAAGGTCGGCAGCGGGCCGGATCGATAAACGGAGCGACACGATGAGACAGCGTTCGTTGGCCGAGGCGATCGAAGCCATCGGCTCCTTCCTCGTCGATACCTTCCACTATCTCGCCCTGTTCGTCATCGGCGCGTCCATCGTCTGGTCGGCGGTGGTCGCCTATCTGGAAATCATGCAGAAGGGGTATGCCCGCCTCGACGACCTGCTGCTGCTGTTCATCTTTCTCGAGCTCGGCGCGATGGTCGGCATCTACTTCAAGACCCGCCGCCTGCCGGTGCGCTTCCTGGTGTACGTCGCCATCACGGCGCTCACCCGCTATCTGACGGTCGACGTGAAGGATCTGCCGATCGAGGGATTGCTGGCCGTCGCCGGCGCGATTCTGATGCTCGCCCTTTCCGCGCTCGCGCTGGAGTACGGAATCGCGCGGGTCGCGCGCGAACCCGATCATTGAATCGGGCGTCCCGCTCGCGTCCGAGCGCAGGGCCAGCCGGGCAGACGCTCTAAGTAGGCTGCGGCCGGGCAGATGCTCGACGCAGGCTGCGTCCCGGCCGACGTTCGACAGCTTCGCCGCTCTACCCTACACTTCGCCGCAACTCGAGCGCAGAACACGAGGACGTCGACACCGGGCGACGCTCGCCACGCCATCAGGGGGCCGCATGAATCTGGTCGAACGAATCAAGGGAATCGTCATGGACCCGCGCAACGAGTGGGTCAAGATCGCGCCCGAGCCGGCGACCGTGCAGTCGCTTTACACGGGCTGGATCATGATCCTCGCCGCGGTCGGGCCGATCGCGATGCTCGTCGCCATGCACCCGATCCAGTTCGCCATCGCGCAATACGTGCTGTCGCTGATCATCACGTTCGTGCTCGCCGTCATCGTCGACGCGCTGGCGCCTTCGTTCGGCGGCACGAAAGACTTCATCGCGTCGCTCAAGCTCACCGCGTACAGCTACACGATCGCGTGGCTCGCCGGCATTTTCAACCTGCTCGGCATGCTCGGAAGCGTGCTCGCGCTCGCAGCCGCGATCTACGCGTTCTACACGTTCTACCTCGGCGTTCCGGTGCTGAAGAAAGCCACGCCGGAGAAGGCCGTGCAGTTCACGCTGGTGATCGTCGTCTGCGGCATCGTGCTCGGCCTGCTGTCCGGGTTCGTGTTCAGCGGGATGATGATGTCGCCCCGGGTCAACCCGGGCGTCGGGATGCTGATGCGTTGATCAGCTGCGCGAGCCGGCCGGATTCGCGTATGAAGCCGGCATCTCGGGATGCGCGAATCCGTACAGCCGCTCGCGGCGCGTTTGCGGGCGCATGTGCAGATAGCGCTCGAGCTCCATCAGCGCGCGCCGGTAGACCTCGCGCTTGAAGTCGATCACCGACTCCAGCGGAATCCAGTAGTCGTGCCAGCGCCACGCGTCGAACTCGGGATGGTCCGTCGCGCGCAGGCTCACGTCGTTGTCGCGCCCTGTCAGGCGCAGCAGGTACCAGATCTGCTTCTGTCCGCGGTAACTGCCGCGCCACTCGCGCTTGATCCAGTGCTGCGGAACGTCGTAACGCAGCCAGTCGCGCGTGCGGCCGAGAATCCGGACGTGCTGCGGCTGAAGCCCGACTTCCTCGCGCAGTTCCCGGTACATCGCCACTTCGGGCGCCTCGCCGGGATTGATGCCGCCTTGCGGAAACTGCCAGGAATGTTCGCGGATCCGTTTGCCCCAGAAGACCAGGTTCCTGCCGTTGACGATAACGATGGCGACGTTCGGGCGATAGCCGTCACGATCGAGCATCGCGTCACCCCGATGCAATATGCGTTGAGGCTATTGTTGCACAGTGCGACGGGCGTTGCCTAGCGGCGACCGCTTCGGCAACGCGAACACGCGCACCTGTTCGTCCGTCCAGACCGGCGCGCCCAGCGCAGCCTCGATGGCTGGAAGGCACGCGGCCATCTCGGGCCAGGAAGGCGGCTCGGCGGCCACGTTCGCGGGCCGCAGATGCACGACCAGATAGTCCGCCGCGACAGGCTCGCCACGAATGATCGACGCCAGATGCACGAACTCGCGCATTCGCATGCCGCTGTCGATCTCGGGATATTCGCCGAAGTCGAACGTCCCGCACGCCGGCGTCACGAGTCCGATCAGGATGCGCTGGCGGTGCGTGTCCTGGTAGAGCGAGAGCGCGTTGAAGTGCGATTCGAGCCGCCAGGGTGTTTCGATCAGCGTGACGCTGCCCGGCGGCCGCGCGCCGAGATCGGCATAGAACGCGGGAATCGGCTCCTTCCGCACACGCTGCACATACGGGTTGTGGCCGGGATCGTAGTCGAACTGGTAACGCAGATGCGCGATGAACTGGTTGGGGTAGTGCCACCACGCGGGGATCGGGCCGGCCACGAGCAGTGCGACGATCGCCGCGGTTGCGATGACCGCGCTCCAGCGGCGCTGCATGCCGGCGAGCGCTGCGGCTGCGCCTTCCGCCGCCAGCAGCAGCACGAAGGGTAACGCCGGCAGCAGGTAGCGCGCGAACACGAGCGGATGCGAGATCCATCCGGCGCGCGACGATGCGACAGTCACCGCGCCGAGGCCGATCACCGTCGCAAGATACGCGGCGAGATCGCCGTCGCGGCGGCGAAGCCGATACCAGCCGACAACCGCCGCCCCATAGACAACGAGGGCGACGCTCGGCAATCCCGTTCCAGCGAGCAGCAGCGCGCTGCGATAGAGACTTTCGACGGTGACGTGGTCGAGCCCGGCCTTGCCGCTGAATTCGGTCCAATCGACGACGATCGGTGGACCCAGCAGCAGTGCGAGCGGCAACGCCGTCGCGACGCCCAGCTTCGTGAGCCGCGCGAGCGCTGGCCGGTCGAGCGGCCACAGTGCGCGCGCGCCGTAGTAGACGAACGGTGCAAGCGTGAATGGCAACGTGATCGCGTGCAACCAGCCGGCGAGCACGGTCGTCACCGCGTAGAGGATGGCGTCGCGCGGCCGGCCTTCCCGACGCCACGCGCGGAAGCAGAAAATCGCGACGAACGCGAGCAGGCACGTCAGCGCATAGGGTCGCGCGATCCTGCCGTGGTAGACGAGCATCGGCGAAATCGCGGCGAGCGCCGTCCATAGCGCCCGCGTCGGCAATGCGAACGACGAAGAAGCGAGGAGCCGCGGCCCGATCAACAGCAGGCCGATGCTCGCTACGAGCGGCGGCAGGTGCAGGCCCCATTCGGAAAGCCCGGCGGTCCGGTACAGCCATTGGTAATACAGCGTCAGCGGGATGCTGTAGTCCGCGTACCCGACGTGCGTGAAGATGTCGAGCGGACCCGCCCGCATCAGCTTGTGGATCGCGTGCCACTCGTCGTCGATCGGAATCTGGATGTCGATCTGCCACACGCGCAGCGCGACGCCGGCGACGAACGCCACGACGAGCAGTGCATTGAAACCCGTCGCGTTGACGCGGGCGCCGATGCCCGCGCCGGGCGCGGCCGCCGCGGCGGGTGGAGCCGTCATCCGGCGGGAATCGCGACCGGTGGCTCGTGCCCCGACAGTCGCCACTCCGGTGCGCGGGAAAATATCCGCGGCGTCGCGATGCCGGCCTTCCACACCAGGTAGCGCGCGCAGACGCCGAGCACGCCGAGGCCATAGACGACCGAGCGGCGGAAGCCGATCTCGCTCGCGTCTTCGAAATATTTCGTCGGGCAGGAGATCTCGCCGATGCGCATCCCGAATGCATGCGCCTGCACGAGCATCTCGTTGTCGAAGACGAAATCCTGCGAGTTCGCAAGCAGTGGCAGCTCGGCGAGCACGCGGCGCGAGAACGCCCGATAGCCGGTGTGGAACTCGGAAAGCTTGGTGCCGACGAGCATGTTCTGCAGCGCGGTGAGCGCGCGATTGGAGACGTATTTGTACAGCGGCATCCCGCCGCGCAGCGCCGTGTTGCCGAGAATGCGCGAGCCGATGACCGCGTCGTAAACGCCGGAGGCGATCATCCCGGCCATCGCGGTGATGAGTCGCGGCTCGTACTGGTAATCCGGGTGCAGCATGACGACGATGTCGGCGGCGTCGTCGAGCGCCGCGCGGTAGCAGGTCTTCTGGTTGGCGCCATAGCCGAGGTTCTTCGGGTGGCGGTGCGTGACGATGCCGAGTTCGCGCGCGACGGCGAGCGTCGCGTCGTCGCTGCCGTCGTCAACCAGCAGCACGCGGTCCACCACGTCGTGCGGTATCGCCGCGTAGCATTGCGCGAGCGTCTTCTCCGCGCGATACGCGGGCATGACGACGACGATGCGGTGGCCGTGGAGCATGAGTACGGGCGCGCAGCCTTGCCATTGCGCGCCGCGATGATACAAGAGGCGCAAGGTGGAACCTTCATCGCCTCCTTCGCCAGGCGGCCGGGGCCTTTTCGAAACCCGAACCTAGCGGAAGACCCACCAACGATAGACGAGGTAATTGACGACGGTGAGCAACACCGTCGTCGCCACCTGCGCCGGCCACACGGCCACGCCGGCGTTCGTGAACGCCGCAAGCAGCGCCGAGTTCCCAGCCAGTTGTGCCGCGATGGCGACGACGAAGCGCACGCCGGCCGCGTGCACGCCGCGAGTCGGCGCGAAAATGTGCGCGTAGGAAAACGCAAAGCGCGTGAGCGCGCCGGCCAGGAAGCCGACGGCGCTCGCGGGCACCGGCGGAAATCCGGCCCGCAGCAACACGTACATCAGCGCATAGTGCGCCGCAACCGCCGCGAAACCGGTGAACACGTGCAGCGAGAAACTGTGGATCCAGTGCGCGAGCCCGCTGCCGGTTGGGCGGCGCAACGCCGCTTTGAGCAGTGCTGCAGGGAAGCCGCGGCGCGGCATGCGGGAATCGTCGTTCAACGGGGATGAGCGAGCATTTATCCTCGAGGCACGAGGCGCGCGCGCATCATACAAAAAGCGAAAGCGGCGCAGCCGAACCGGCGCCGCTTTCGCCATGCGGTCGCGGCGCCGGCCTCGCCGTCACCTTGGCGTTCCCGGCCTGACGCGAGGGCCGATGGCACAATGCCGCCATGGCGACCTTCGACATCGAGCTCGGGCTCGCGAACGGCGGCGATGCGCCGCAACTCGCGGCGCTCGCGCGCGACCTGATCGAAGCAGGCCTCGGCTGGGGCTATCGCCCACCGCGCATCGCCGCGCTGATTCGCGATGCGGACACGGTGACGCTCGTCGCGCGCGCTTCGCGGCGCGCGGCCGGCTTCGCCGTCATGCGCATCGGCGACGAGCGCGCGCACCTGATCCTTTTGGCCGTGCACGCGCCGCACCAGCGGCGAGGCATCGGCCGCAGGATGGTCGAATGGCTGATCGAATCGGCCGCGACGGCCGGCGTGTCGTCCGTGCACGTGGAGCTCCGCGCATCCAACGCGCCGGCGTACGCGTTCTATCGCGCGCTCGCCTTCGTCGAGACGATCCGGGTGCCCGGCTACTATCGCGGCCGGGAAACCGCGCTGCGGATGATCCGCATGCTGCGCACGCCGACCAGCGTGTAGCTTCCATGGTCGCATGTTGCGCCCGCCGGCCGGCGTCTAGATCCCCTTCTCGACCATCGTCAGCAGGCGGCCGGCGACGCTTTCGCGCTCGGCGTCCGTCATGCGTCGCAGCGGCCCGTCGAGCACGAGCATCGCGAGCCCGTGCACGGCGGACCACGCGAGGTACTCGGCCGCCGGCCGTCGCTCGGAAGGCAGCACACCGGAAGCTACGAGTCGATCGAGCGCCCCACCCAGCAGTTCGAACGGTCCGAGTCCGCTCGTTCCGGCAATGACACGATCGCCCTCGCCGGGCGCAGGTCCGCGGGTCGCGAACGCGGTGCGAAACAATCCCGGCTCGGTTTGCGCGAAGCGCAGGTACGCGGCACCGATCGCACGCAGGCTCGCCCGCGCGAAATCGGCGGCGTCGTCAATGCGGCGCACCGCCGCGAGCTCGTTCTCCATCGTCACCGCGAGCGCGGCAAGCGCCGCGTCGCGCACCGCCTGCAGGAGCTCGTCGCGACTCCTGAAATGCCGGTAGGCGGCATTGGGAACGACGCCCGCGCGCCGCGTCGCTTCGCGCAGCACCACCGCATCGGGGCCGCCATGGCGGGCGAGCGCAATGCCCGCGTCGACCAATGCATGGCGCAGATCGCCATGCCGATACGTGGCGCGGTGCCGGGATCGCAGCGGACGCCGATTCGTCATCGTCCGCCTCGCGATCGGAGAACCGCGATGGTCTCCAGCCGGTCTGTTCGGGACACGGGTGGCGTAGACATCGCTGAATTCCTCTGCTATCGTATTGTGGACAGCGTACACAATACACGATGCAAGGCCAGTCGCCTGCTTTGTCTCAAGATGGAGTCGAAAAGTCGATGGACGCGAAGGCGGAGTTGTCTCGCAGCGACGTCGACGCCCTCCCGGGCGCGACGCTGCTCGAATTCGGCGCGACGTGGTGCGGCGTATGCCGGGCGACCGCCCCGACGATTCGGAGCGCGCTCGGCGGTCATCCTGGCGTGCGGCATCTGAAGGTCGAGGACGGGCCCGGCCGCCCGCTCGGACGATCGTTCGGCGTCAAGCTCTGGCCGACGCTGGTGTTCCTGCGCGACGGCCGGGAAACGGCGCGCCTCGTGCGGCCGCGCGACACGGCGTCGATCGGCGATGCGCTCGCCGCGATCGACGCGCCCGCGGCCGCGACCGGGATGGCATCCCGCTGAATTTGTCGATTCCGCCGCGGCTCGTTCGACGGTGAACAGGAGCCGCAAATCCGGATGGCCGGCTGTGCGGGCCTTCCTGTCGAACCGAAACGGAGGCATGCAATGCGATTCATGGTGATCGTGAAGGCGACGAAGAACAGCGAAGCCGGAATGCTCCCGAGCGAGGAGCTTCTGACCGCGATGGGCAAGTTCAACGAAGACCTCGTCAAGGCGGGCGTCATGCTCGCAGGCGAAGGCTTGCATCCGAGCAAGAACGGCAAGCGCGTGAAGTTCTCGGGCGGACGGAAAACGGTCGTGGACGGTCCGTTTGCCGAGACCAAGGAGCTGATCGCCGGGTTCTGGCTGTGGCAATGCAAGTCGATGACGGAGGCCGTCGAATGGGTCAAGCGCTGTCCGGATCCGATGCCTGGCGAAGAGTCGGAAATCGAGATTCGCCAGGTATTCGAGGCAGAGGATTTCGGGGCCGAGTTCACGCCGGAATTGCGCGCGCAGGAAGACCGGATCCGCGCCGAGGCGGCCAGGCTCGCGAACAGCGGCGCAAAGCCTAGCCGATGACGGCGGCCATTGCCGCGCAATCCGTCGCGGCGCGACTCGATGCGATCTATCGTGCCGAGTCGCGCCGCGTCTTTGCCACGCTCGTCCGGCTGCTCGGCGACTTCGACGCGGCCGAGGAGGCGCTGCACGACGCGTTTCGCGCAGCCCTCGAGCAGTGGCCCCGCGAGGGCATACCCGGAAATCCGCGCGCATGGCTCGTGTCCACGGGCCGGTTCAAGGCCATCGACGGCCTGCGCCGCCGCGCCCGCTTCGACACGACCGATCCCGAGCTGCTCGAGGAGGTTCCGGAAGACGCGCCCGAGCGGGACGACGAGAGCATCGAGGACGACCGGCTGCGACTGATCTTCACGTGCTGCCACCCGGCGCTCTCGCCCGACGCACAGGTCGCGCTGACGCTGCGCGAAGTGTGCAACCTCACCACCGAGGAGATCGCGCAGGCGTTCCTGACCGCGGCGCCGACGCTTGCGCAGCGGATCGTGCGCGCGAAGACGAAGATCCGGGAGGCGCGCATTCCTTACGAGGTGCCGGCGCAAGCCGATCTGCCGCAGCGACTCGGCATGGTGCTGCGCGTCGTCTACCTGGTGTTCAACGAGGGTTACTCGGCGTCGTCGGGCCCGTCGCTGTTGCGCGCCGACCTCTCGGGTGAAGCGATACGTCTCGGCCGGCTGCTCGTGGAATTGCTGCCCGAGCCCGAGGCGACAGGCCTGCTCGCGCTCATGCTGCTGCACGAATCGCGACGTGCCGCGCGTGCCGGTACCGATGGCGACATCGTGCTCCTCGCCGAGCAGGATCGCGCCTTGTGGAACCGGGAACAGATCGCCGAGGGCTCCGCGCTCGTGACGCGTGCGCTGCAAGCCGGGCGCCCCGGGCCCTACGCGCTGCAGGCCGCGGTTGCCGCCGTGCACGCCAACGCGACGAACGCCGATTCGACGGATTGGCGCGAGATCGTGGGACTCTACGATGTGCTGCTCCAGGTCGAGCCGTCACCGGTCGTCGAATTGAACCGCGCAGCGGCAGTCGCCATGCGCGACGGTCCGGCCGCCGGTCTTGCGCTGATCGATGCGATCCTGCAGCGCGGCGACCTGCTCGACTATCACCTGGCGCATGCCGCGCGCGCCGACATGTGCCGCCGCCTCGGCGCAGCCTCCGACGCACGGCGATCGTACGAGCGCGCGATCGCGCTCGTACGGCAGGCGCCGGAACGCCGCTTTCTCGAGCGGCGGCTCGCGGAGCTCCCGCGCTGACGGCGCCTTCGACCGACCCGGTCCGGGCGCTCCAGGCAAACGTACGGGGACCTGTCGATTTCCGGCAACGCCGTTCGACCATCTTTCAATCGAGGAAAAAGGAGGGCCGATGAAGCCCGCGTTTCGCAACACGCCGCGTGAAGCCGCGATGGCGCCGAGCGCCACGATCCGGGTTGCCCGGCGCTACGACGCGCCCGTGGCGCAGATGTTTGCCGCCTGGCTCGATCCCGCAGTTGCCCGGCATTGGCTGTTCGCGACTGCGTCGCGTCCGATGCAGGACGGCGAGATCGATGCGCGCGTCGGCGGCCGGTATCGCTTCGTCGAGGATCGCAACGGCAGGATCTTCGAGCATTGCGGCGAGTACGTCCTGATCGTCCCTGCGCGGCGGCTCGCGTTCACGCTTGCATCGCCTGACGTGCCGGAAGCTGTCACCCACGTCCGCGCCGAATTCGCCCCGGTCGCGGCCGGATGCGTCGTAACGCTTTCGCACACGGGCCTGCCCGCGTCCCGTGCGCGCCAGGTGCGGGCACGCTGGACCGGCATGCTGTACGGGCTCGGCGCGACGCTCGGCGTCCGCCATGATGGGGCGCGTGCCGGGCAATCGCTGTATGCACCCCGCATTGTTACGGAGAGAAGCCATGCAATACCTGCTGATGTGCTGTTTCGATGAATCGCGCTGGTCGAGCCTGCCGGAGTCGGAGCGTGCCGACGTGATGCGCGACTACGGCCAGTTCCAGGCGGCGATTGTCGAGAGCGGTCATTACCGAGGCGGCGCGAAGCTTTGCGCCAGCTCGGCCGCCACGACCGTCCGCCAGAAGAGCGGCAAGGCGGTGATCACCGATGGCCCGTTCGCCGAGACCAAGGAACAGCTCGGCGGCTATCACCTCGTCGAATGCGGCAATCTCGACGAGGCGCTGTCCATCGCGATGCGCATTCCGACGCTGCGCGTCGGTGGAACCGTCGAGGTGCGGCCGCTCGACACCGTGCTGAATGCGACGTCGTGACCGAGGAGCGCAACAGACTTTCATCGGAGAAGACGATGCGTTTCCTGTGCCTGATCCGCGCCGAGAAGGTGATGGAGCAACTCGCAGCCGCCGATGCCGAGCGGCATTTCGCGGAATACACCCAGTTCGACCGGAGCATCAAGGCGAGTGGCCACTACGTCGATTGCAACCGACTGCTTCCGCCCGCGTCGGCCATCACGGTGCGCGTGCGTGGCGGCAGCACGTCCGCGACCGACGGGCCATTCGCCGAAACCAAGGAACAGCTCGGCGGGTACTACGTGATCGAGGCGCGCGATCTCAACGAGGCGATTCTCGTCGCTTCGCGAATCCCGGGCGCATGGATCGGCTCGGTCGAGGTGCGGCCGATCGCCGACGACGAGACCACGCGGCGTGCACTGGGGCGGGCATGAGCCGCGGGCGATCGCGCCACGACGAGGCCAGGCGTTTGCCGATGACCGAGGAACCCGATGCACGCGGGCGGTGGCTTGCGCTTTACGTTCTCTGCGCCGGTGTGCTGATGATCGTCCTCGACACGACGATCGTGAACGTCGCGCTGCCTTCGATCCGCGAGGACCTCGGGTTCTCGGCCACGTCGCTGGTCTGGGTGGTCAACGCCTACATGCTCACCTTTGGCGGCTTCCTGCTGCTGGGCGGCCGGCTCGGCGATCTCTTCGGCCACCGCCGGCTCTTCCTCGCGGGCATCGCGCTTTTCACGCTCGCGTCGCTCGGATGTGGGCTCGCGGGCTCGCAAGCGGCGCTGATCGGCGCGCGTGCGGCGCAGGGG
>Ga0307410_10001274_pt1 | contig 11207 bp, 12 predicted proteins | sample 322Ometagenome_3_FD_203707 | JGI IMG/M metagenome (GOLD analysis project Ga0307410, IMG submission 203707) | Maize rhizosphere microbial communities from greenhouse at UC Davis, California, United States - 322HYB-O-3 | ecosystem: Host-associated > Plants > Roots > Rhizosphere > Soil | place...
GCCGCCGACACGCTCGACAGTCCGCCGAGTAGGAAGGGGCCAATGATTTCTCGCCACACGACATCTCGGCTCGCGAGCCTGACCGCGCTGCTCGTCACGGTCGCGTGCGAGCGCTCGTCGGCCGCGGCGACGCTCGACGGGCTGCAGACCCCCCAGACCCCCGGCGCCAGACCCCCGACCCGAGACCCCAGACCCCAGTCTGTCACCGACACCCTCCGCTTCGTCGCGCACGGGGAGCACGTTCCCGCGGGCTTCCCGTCCGTGGCGCGGCCGCTGGCGCTGGCCAACCCGTACGAGGGAAACGCGCGGGCGGCGGCGGCGGGTGGGCAGCTCTTCGTGGCTTACAACTGCATCGACTGCCATGGCGCCGACGGCGCGGGCGCCATGGGGCCGAGTCTGGCGGACGGGCGCTGGCACTTCGGCGGGGGCCCGGCAGAAGTGTTCGAGTCCATCTACCAGGGGCGGCCGGAGGGCATGCCCGCGTGGGGTGGCCGGATCGCCGACGACCAGATCTGGATGCTGGTGACCTACGTGCGCGGGCTGTCGGCGGGCAAGGACGTGAGCACCGAGAACTTCACCGGGCGGACGGTCGAGCGCGTCGCCCACCGGGTGGCACTACGGCCGCCCGCGGTTCTCCCCCGGTAGGCCCGGGGCCGGTGCCTCCACGCTCGGAAGCCCGGCGCGGGCGCGCTCCAGCTCCACCGGATCCACCGCGCTCCCCGCGCTGCCGACGATGGTGCGGTCGCGCCGCTCGCCGAGCCCCTGGCTCCGCGCGTGGCTGTAGCCGTCCTCCACGTAGCGCCGCACGGCGTCCCACTCGCCGGCCCGGGTTCGGAGCTCGTCGGGCCAGCGGCGGCGCAGCTCCGGCTCCGCGTCGCCGAAGTAGCGGCCGGAGAACTCCGGCTGCTGGGCCGCGATGTGGCCGAACTGATAGGCCGGACGCACCGCCTCGAACGTGCGGTCCGACACGCGATCGGCCGCACCCTCCCACAGCGCCTGGTAGTGCGCGTCGTGTTCGGCCGTATACAGGTTGTCGGTGGCGGCCGCCCCCACCGCGCCGGCCGCGGCCCCGCCGACGCCGCCGGCGATCGCGCCGACGATCATGCCGATCGGACCGAACACCCCGGTGGCCAGCCCGGCCGTCGCCCCGGCGACCGCCCCCGCAGCGGCCGTGGCGGGGGTGCTCGCCGCCTTCACCGTGTCTTTCTCGCCCTCGGTGAGCGGTTGCTGGTCGGCACGCTCTACCGTGACGTCGCGCGCGGAGCCCGGCGCGGTCTCGGGCGTGCTGATACTCCTGCTCTCCTGGCCGTGCGTGGAATCCTTCATGCGCCTCCTCCCTGATTGAATGCGCCGAGCCCGGTCTGTCGGGGCAAAGGAAGGGCCAGAGGAGGGCGGCGCTCGGCGCTCGGCCCTCGGCTCTCGGCTAGGGCGGGAGCAGGAACCCCTCGGTGTCAGGGACGTCCTCCCGGGCTTCACGCAGTGGCCGAGAGCCGAGAGCTGACAACCGAGAGCCGCACTCCTCTGAGAGCCGAGCGCCGCGCTTAATGGAGCGCGGGTACGTCTGGCTGCAGGTCTACCCGCCCGACCACGGGCCGGTCAGAGTGAAAGAGCCCGCCACGGTGCGGCTCCTCCAGGACGCATCGCGCCCGCGAAGCGCCCTTCGGGGCTACTCGCCGCCGCTGTGCCCGTCGGCCCGCACCTCGAAGCGGCAGCGTGGTCGAGCGCCTTTGTCGCAGTGCTCCTGCACCGGCGCCCCCACCAGTTCGGCGACGAGGCTCTCCGCGGCCCGGCAGGTGGCCGGGTGCGCGCGCACGGCGTCGGCCAAGGGGCAGCTATAGCCGCGGAGGGCGAGCCCGCCATTACTCTGCTCGACGTCGACCACGCCGCCCAGCTCCGTGAGCACTGTTGCCGCCACCTCGGCACGCGCTCGCAGTCCGCCTGACGGCCGGCCCTTGCCGGCGGCCAGGCGACGCCCCACATCGCGCAGCACCGTTTCGAGCTCTGCAGGCGTCATTCGCTCCTCGAGCACCGCGACGAGTTGCGTCAGCACGGGGATGTACGCCTTGGTGAACAGACGCTCGGCCTCCGGCGCTACCTCGTAGGCGTACGCCGGCTTCCCTCCAGTGGGACGCACGCCCCGCTGCTGGACGACCCCGTCGCGCTCGAGCGCGGCGACGTGAAGGCGGATGGCGTTGTCCGTGATGCCGAGGGCCTTGGCAAGCTCTTCCACAGTACGGCTCCCGCGCCGGAGCAGCGCCAGAACCCGGCCCTTCGTCGTCTCGAAAAACTTCTCATCCCAACGTGTTACGGGCATCTCACCCTCCTCTGAGCCGCCTCAAGAATAGCAGAGAATAGACAACTTAGCAAGCTTTGTCAAGGAAATACTTGACAAACCACCTCGCCTGCTGTTACCGTTGCTCACCGTGACAGCGGAGCACCGGACCGCTCCAAGCCAGGGACGGTGGAGCAGCGGTGCCTCTGCCGCACGAACCGCGGTCCCTCACCGACTACCAGCGAGGACAAGCAACCATGAGCAGCATGCGCCTCATCCCACTCGCCGCACTCGCCACGCTGATCGCCGCGGCCTGCACCGCGAAGCCCGACCGTGACGCGACCGACACCGCGGCTGACGTCGCCCCCGCCACGACCCCGGCGCCGACGTCGGCACAGACCGCAGCGCCCGCCCCGGCGCTGAACGACCCGACGATCGTGGCGATCTTCGACGAAGCGAATACGGCCGACATCGAGACTGGGCAGCTCGCCGTAGAGCGCGGTAGCTCCAAAGCCGTCCGCGACTTCGGCGCGATGCTCGCGCGCGACCACAAGGCGGTGCGCCAGCAGGGACGAGACCTCGCCGCGCGACTTGGCGTGACACCTACCCCGCCGGCGGACGACGCGAGTGCGAAGGCGCACGCCGAGGCAATGGCCACCCTGCGGTCCAAGCGGGGCGCGGAGTTCGACCGCGCGTTCCTCGATCACGAGGTGAAGTACCATCAGGATGTCATCAACGCGATAGAGAACACCCTGATGCCCGCGATCCAGAACGCCGAGCTCAAGGATCTGGTCGTAAAGATCGCGCCAGCGTTCGAGGCACACCGCGCCGCGGCCGCGAACCTGCGGCAAAAGCTCGGCGCCTGAGGCGTTCCGCGCCCGCGCCTCACCCGGGCGCCGTCGCGACCGCGGCGCCCGGCATGCGCGGAGCGCGCCGCCTACCCCAGATGGAGCGAGTAACATGAGTGGCGAGCACACTGAGCTGAGCGGCCCGGACTTCGTTCGCGGCGTTCCGTTGACGCAGGTGCCAGACGGGGGCATGCTCGCCGGGCATGCGCATGGCAAGCCGGTGCTCCTCGCGCGGCAAGGCGACGAGCTGTTCGCCGTGGGCGCCGTGTGCACGCACTACGGCGGCCCCCTCGCCGACGGTCTCCTCGTCGGCCACAGCGTCCGGTGCCCCTGGCACCACGCGTGCTTCGACTTGCGCACGGGGGAGCCGGCACGCGCGCCGGCGCTCAAGCCGATCGCGCGCTGGGCGCTGGAGCGCCGCGATGGAACGGTCTTCGTGACCGGCGAGATCGAGGCGCCCACTCGGGCGACTGTGGCGCCGGGTCGTCCCCCGGCGTCCGGGCGGGCGTCCACGCCGGCGTCGGTGATCGTCGTGGGTGCCGGCGCGGCCGGTGACGCCGCGGCCGACATGCTCCGGCGCGAAGGATACGCCGGACCGATCACCCTGATCGGCGCCGATGACTCCGCGCCGTACGACCGACCGAACCTCTCCAAGGACTACCTCGCCGGCACAGCCCCCGAGGAGTGGATCCCGCTCCGCGCCGCGTCGTTCTACGAAGAGAACGCGATCGACCTCGTTCGGGGCCGCCGGGTGACGGCGATCGACCCGGCGGGCAAGCGCGTCGTCCTCGACGACGGCGGCACGCACGGGTTCGGCGCACTGCTCCTCGCGACCGGCGCGACACCGGTGCAGCTGCCAACGCTACTGTCGGGGGGAAGCCGCGTGCACTACCTGCGCACCCTGGCCGACAGCCGCGAGATCGTGGCCGCGGCCGCCGGTGCCCGGTGTGCCGTCGTCCTCGGCGCCAGCTTCATCGGCCTCGAGGTAGCGGCCTCGCTCCGCGCCCGCGGACTCGAGGTGCACGTCGTCGCGCCGGACCAGCGGCCGCTGGAGCGCGTGTTGGGGCCCCAGCTAGGGGACTTCGTCCGAGGCCTCCACGAAGCGCACGGCGTCACCTTCCACTTGGGGCGCACGGCCAGCCAGATCGACGCCGGCGTGGTGACGCTCGGCGGCCGGGAGCGGATCTCTGCCGACCTGGTCGTGGCGGGGGTTGGCGTACGCCCCAACGACGAACTGGCCGCGGGCGCCGGGCTGAGCGTGGAGCGGGGCGTCCTCGTCGACGAGTACCTCGAGACGAGCGCGCCGGGGGTCTTCGCCGCGGGCGACGTCGCGCGGTACCCCGACCCGCGGAGCGGTGAGCGCATCCGCATCGAGCATTGGGTCGTCGCCCAACGGCAGGGGCAGATCGCGGCGCGCAACATCCTAGGGCGACGCGAGCGGTTCGACTCGGCGCCCTTCTTCTGGAGCCAGCACTACGACGTCTCGATCTCCTACGTCGGCCACGCCGAGCGCTGGGACAGGATCGAGGTCTCGGGCAGTCTCGACAGCCGCGACGCGACGGTCGCCTTCCGCGCGGACGGTAAGACGTTCGCCGTCGCGACGGTCGGCCGCGACCGCGCGAGCCTCGAGGCGGAGGTGGCCATGGAGGCTGGCCTCGCCGAGACGCTCGCCCCGTCGGGGGCGAGCCGCGGGCGCGGCTGATGTCCCAGGTCACGGTCACGCGCCGGCTGCGCTTCAACGCCGCGCATCGCCTGCACAACCCGGCGCTCTCCGAGGAGGAGAACCGCGGCCTCTATGGCGCGGACAACAACCGCAACGGGCACGGTCACAACTACGTGCTCGAGGTGTCCGTCGCCGGCGAGGTGGACGGGCGCACCGGCTACGTGATCGACCTCGGCGCACTCCGGCACATCGTACAGGAAGAAATCATTGACAAGCTGGACCACCGCCACATGAACGAGGACGTCGACTTCCTCCGCGGGGTCAACCCCACGTCCGAGAACGTTGTCGTCGCGTGCTGGCGCGCACTCGAGCCGCACGTTAGGCCGGGGCGGCTGACCCGACTGCGACTCCACGAAACCGAGAACAACTATGTCGAATACGAAGGGAAGTAACGGCGGCGCGGCCGTGCGGGCACTCGCGCCAGGCTTCATGCGCGGGACGTCTTCGACCAGCGCGGGGAGCATCGCGCTCGAGCCCTCGCCGCCCGATCACGCAACGCGGCAGGCGGAGCTCGCGGAGATCGTCCGCCGGCAGCTCGAGCTGCTGGGCGAGGACCCCGACCGCGACGGGCTCCTCAAGACGCCAGAGCGCGTTGCCAAGGCGCTGGCGTGGCTGACCCGCGGCTACGACACCGACGTGCGCGACGTGATCGGGGACGCCGTTTTCGAGGAGACGCACGAGAGCATGGTCATGGTGCGCGACATCGAGCTCTACTCAATGTGCGAGCACCACCTGCTCCCGTTCTTCGGCAAGGTCCACATCGCCTACATCCCCGACGGCCGGATCGTCGGCCTCTCCAAGCTCCCGCGCATCGTGGAGGTCTTCGCTCGGCGCCTCCAAGTGCAGGAGCGGCTGACCGAGCAGGTGGCGCAGGCGATCGAGGAGGTGCTGCGGCCGCGCGGGGTTGGCGTGGTAGTCGAGGCCGTGCACCTGTGCATGATGATGCGCGGCGTCGAGAAGCAGAACTCCAAGACGATCACCAGCGCCCTGCGCGGGCAGTTCCGCGACTGCCCGATGACGCGCGACGAGTTCCTGCGGCTGGCCCACCGCGGCGCCTAGCGGAGCAGACGTCGGTGGCACGAGGGACACCTGAAGCTGCCGGCGGCGCTGCTGCCGCCGCTCGTGAAGGGCCGGGTGGGCGAACGACACCTGCGCCCGGCCAGCACGCCCAGTGCCTCGCCCTGTCAGGCCTGTTTCGCGGCAAGTTGTGCGAGCAGCTCACTGGCCGGCCCGCGCGCCGCGCCGCGAGTGGCGAGTTCCTGTACTTCGCCGGCGAGCCCGCGAGGAGCCTCTACTTCCTCCGCCGCGGCCTGGTGAAGACGAGCCGCGTCGCCCCGGACGGCCGCGAGCTCATCCTGCAGCTCCACCAGTCCGGCGCGATCTTCGGGGAGCTCTGCTTCTGCACGGGCGAGCGCCGCGAGCAGGCCGCGACGCTGGCGGCGAGCGAGGTGGTGGAGATCCCGCGCGACGACCTGCTCGCGCAGCTCGCGCGGAATCCCGAGGCCATGCTCGACCTGATCGCGGTCACCTGCGAGCGCCTGGCGGATGCGCAGTCGAGGCTCGAGAGCGTCTCGTTCGAGTCGGCGATGGAGCGGCTCGTTCGGACGCTGCTCCAGATGGCCGACGCCTTGGGTGAGGCCGCGCCGGACGGCACGCACATCGCCCACTACATCACTCAGGAGGCGCTGGCGCAGCTCATCGCGGCGCGGCGCGAGGTGGTGTCGGGCCTCCTCAACCGCCTTCGCGACCGGGGCCTCATCGACTACCCGCGCAAGGGCCGCATTCGCGTGCATCGTCAGGCGCTCGAGACCTACCTCCACTCGCTCGCGACCGTCGCCGATTAGTAAGCCGGATAACTGACCGCCGCGCACGAGCGACGTATCCTCCCATGCAACCGTGTCCGCGGACGGTCACGCGCCCGACGCGGGCAACTCACGCTCCGGCCCCCGCGCGACCCCGCGCGACCCCGCGCGACGTGTCGGTCGCGGCGTGACCCACGGCGGAGCGATTCACCGGACGCGGAGGAGGAAGGCATGGCGGCGAGCTCAGGGAACCATGGTGGCGAGGAGCCCATGACGAAGACCCACAAGCCGGGGGTGCGCGGGCCGGCCGCGACCCGTCCGAGCTCGCGCGCGGGACGGACGCGATGGATCAGGCTCTGGTGCGCGGCGGCCGTTGGCACGATCGGGCTGGTTGCCGGCTGTGACGATGACGATGGCGGGCCGGCGGAGCCGTCGCCGCAGCTCATCGCTGAGGGGAAGCAGATCTTCCGCTTCGACACCTTCGGCGACGAGACGTTCTGGACGGACACGCTCCGCATGCACGAGGTCGTGCAGACCGTCCCGCCGACCACGGCGCTCGCCGTTGGGCTGAAGGTCGATGCCGACACGCTGCCCCCGGAAGTGCTCCAGGCAATCCAGGCGGGGCAGGTGGACCTGAACGACCCTGCCACGACGGTCACGCTCCTCAAGCTGGGCGCGGTCGTGGGCCTGAGGGCCACCGTCGACGCGAACAACCGGATCACTCAGCTCGGCATCACGTGCGCGCTCTGCCACTCGACCGTCGACGACCGCGTCACGAACGGAATCGGCTCGCGACTGGACGGCTGGCCGAACCTCGACCTGAACCCCGGCGCCATCATCGCCCTCTCGCCCGCGCTCACCGACGCGCAGAAGGCGGTCTACAACTCGTGGGGCCCCGGGAGGTACGACGCCCGGTACAACCTGGACAACCAGAACGGACCCACGCTCATCCCGCCGGCCTACGGCCTTCGGGGGGTGAACAGCATTACCTTCACCGGCGACGGCCCGGACCCCGCGTACTGGAACCGCTACGTGGGCGTCACGCAGATGCACGGGCACGGCTCGTTCGCCGAGCCCCGCCTCGGCGTCAACGTCCGGAACACGCCGGACCTCATCTCCTCGAAGCTCCCCGCGCTCCAGGCGTACCAGCTCAGCCTCAACGCGCCGCGGCCCCCCGCCGGGAGCTTTGACGCCGCCGCGGCCGAGCGCGGCCGCGCCGTATTCACCGGTGCCGGGAAATGCGCGGACTGCCACTCCGGCGCGCTCCTGACGGACGCGAACACCCGGCTTCACGCGCCCTCGGAAGTGGTGAGCGAGCCCGAGCCGAACGGCGCGCCGAGCGCCGCCGCCCGGAGTGCGACGGGGATGTACCGGACGACGCCGCTGCGCGCGCTGCAACTACACCCGCCCTACTTCCACAACGGCGTCGCGCCGACGCTTGAGGACGTGGTCGAGCTCTACGACACGCGCAAGGGACTGAACCTCACGGCGGAGCAGAAGGCGGACCTGGTGCAGTACCTCAAGTCGCTCTGAACTACAGCTCTCGGCTCTGAGCTCTCGGCTCTCGGCTACGGCGGGACCGGCAGGGGGACGTGCCTCGTGCCGAGCCGTTCCTCACACCGCTCTCGCCGAGAGCCGAGAGCCGAGAGCCGCCCTTCAGAGAGCTGCTCTCGTGCCGTTGCGCGTCCCGATTGGGGTGCCTACCGTCCTGGTGCAACTGACTGTCGACGGACGGCAGGCACACACCCCCACGATGGACTGCGATGAGGCGAGCGCCGGGCTCTGAGCTCCGGGTTGGACTGATCGGGTACGGTCTCGCCGGCTCGGCGTTCCACGCCCCTCTCATCACCGTCACGCCCGGGCTGCGGCTCGCGGCGGTCGTGACGAGTGACCCCGAGCGCCGGCGGCAGGTAGAGCGCGACCACCCCGGCGCGGTCGTCGTGGAGAGCGCCGAGCGCCTGTGGGACCGGGCCGCCGACCTCGACCTGGTCGTGGTGGCGTCACCCAACCGCACGCACGTGCCGCTGGCGCTGGCCGCCCTGCGGGCCGGGCTGCACGTGGTGGTGGACAAGCCGCTCGCGCGCACCGCGGCCGAGGGCCGCCAGGCCGTGGACGAGGCGCGACGGCGCGGCCGATTCCTCACGGTGTTCCACAACCGGCGCTGGGACGGCGACTTTCAGACCCTGCGTCGTTTGCTGCACGAGGGGGCGCTCGGCCGACCGACGCGCTTCGAGTCGCGCTTCGAGCGGTGGCGGCCCACGCCGAAGCCCGGCTGGCGGGAGCGGGGATCCGTGGAGGAAGCCGGCGGCATCCTCTACGACCTCGGCAGCCATCTCGTGGACCAGGCGCTCGTGCTGTTCGGGGCCGTGCGTCAGGTGTACGCCGAGCTCGATCGGCGGCGACCGGGCGTCGAGGTCGACGACGACGCATTCGTCGCGTTGACCCACGCGTCTGGCGTGCGCTCGCACCTGTGGATGAACGCTCTCGCCGGGCAGCATGGTGCTCGCCTGCGTCTCCTGGGGAGTGAGGCGGCCTATACGAAGTTCGGCCTCGACGTGCAGGAGGAGCCGCTGCGTCGCGGGGAGCGGCCGGACCGAGCCGATTGGGGTGTGGAGCCGCGTGAGCGCTGGGGGGTCCTCGGCGCCGGCGACGAGCTGCGCCCCGTGCGCACCGAGCCCGGAGCCTACCAGCGGTTCTACGCCAGCGTCCTGGAAGCGCTCCGGGACGGAGGGCCGCCGCCGGTGGACCCGTCGGACGCCGTCGCCGGGCTGGAGGTGATCGAGGCGGCCCGCAGGTCCGCGGCGGAGGGTGTCGTCGTCGCGATCCAGCCGGGCACGCCGCCTCCGGCGGCGTGACATCGACACCGAACTGGCCAGCGTCGTGCCTCCTCAGCCCGGCCGCGGCGTGGAGCGTCGAATCGTCGGGTTCCACACCGACGAGGAAGGGCACTGGGTGGCCGACCTCGAGTGCGGTCACGCCCAGCACGTGCGGCACGACCCACCGTGGCAGCTCCGGCCCTGGGTGATCACGCCCGAGGGGCGGCAGGCCTTTCTCGGCAGCACGCTGCGCTGCGTGAAGTGCGGGCCTGCCGATGCGGCTCCCGGCGGTAGCCGGTGACCGGGGTGCGCGGTGTCAGTCGTGAGCGGTGACAGTCGTGAGCGGTGACGCGCGGCGGCGGTGACCCGCGGCCGCGGGTCGGCTGGTGCCCCTGGACAGCGCGGCCGCCCACCCGCATCCTCCCGGGAACCGCGGCAGGCGGGTGGCGTGCCGCGGCGTTAGGCAAGGACGCACACCGCACGGCTTCCTGGCGAGGCGCCCGCTCTGACGCACCGGCCGCAGGACCCCGACTTCGAGGCGCGCGTGCGCGCCAGCTTCGCGCGCCAGGCGTTCATGGCGACGCTCGGCGCCCGGCTCGCGGGGATACGCCCGGGGGAGGTGGCCATCGAGATCCCGTTTCGCGCCGACCTCACGCAGCAGCACGGCTTCCTGCACGCCGGCGTGGTGACGGCGGTCGTCGACAGCGCGTGCGGGTACGCGGCGCTGAGTCTGATGCCAGCAGGCGCCGCGGTGCTGAGCGTCGAGTTCAAGGTCAACCTCCTGGCGCCCGCGGCCGGCACTCGTTTTCAGGCGGTAGGCCGCGTGCTCCGCGCCGGCCGCACGCTCACCGTGTGCGCGGGCGAGGCGCGGGCCGAGCGCGAGGGCGGGTCGGCGCTGGTGGCCGTCATGCAGGCGACCATGATGGCGGTCCGCGACCGGGCCGGTCTGGCCGACTGATCGACCGCCGCGCGACACCGCCCGGACTGCTCCGTGCTGCTGCGAGTGCTCGACCTCGTCGGCGTGGCCGTGTTCGCGATCAGCGGCGCGCTCGCCGCCGGCCGGAAGCGCCTCGACCTGCTCGGCGTCGTCGTGCTCGCGATGGCGACGGCGGTGGGCGGCGGCACGATTCGCGACGTGCTCCTCGACCGCCACCCGATCCTCTGGCTGGCCGACCCGGCGTACGTGGTCACGATCACTGTGTCGGCGCTCGTGACGGTCGGCTACGCGCGCCGCTGGGCGCCGCCGGAGGCCGCGCTGCTCGTGGCCGACGCGCTCGGCCTGGCACTCTTTAGCGTCGCCGGGGCGCAGATCGCGCAGCGCGCCGGACTCCCCGCCTTGAGCGGCATCCTGCTCGGGACGATCACCGGCACGGCCGGCGGTGTCGTGCGCGACGTGCTCAGCGCCGAGGTGCCGCTGGTGCTGCGCCGGGGCAACCTGTACGCGAGCACGGCGATCGCCGGAACGGCGGCGTACTTCGCGCTCGACGCCGCGGGCGTGCGGCCCAACGTCGCGGCGCTGGTCGGCATGGCGGTGGTCGCGGGGTTCCGGTTGGCGGCAATCTGGTGGCGGCTGCAGCTGCCCGAGTTCCGCCTGGACGAGCCCGGCGCCGCAGAGCAAGATCCGCGGGGCCGTTGACCTGACGAGACAGTCGCGAGGAGGTGTGCGTTGGGTGTGCCGCACGAGGCGGGCGGAAGCCGCGAGGAGATCGCTCGCCGGGCGTTTGCGCTCTTCCGCGCCGACCTCGA
>Ga0307410_10001275_pt1 | contig 11200 bp, 12 predicted proteins | sample 322Ometagenome_3_FD_203707 | JGI IMG/M metagenome (GOLD analysis project Ga0307410, IMG submission 203707) | Maize rhizosphere microbial communities from greenhouse at UC Davis, California, United States - 322HYB-O-3 | ecosystem: Host-associated > Plants > Roots > Rhizosphere > Soil | place...
CGGCAGTCTCGGCGGACTTCGAACCCTTGGTGAAGTACCAGCCGGCACCGGCGAGCGCGAGCACGCCGACGACGGCACCGATGATCAGGCCCATCGGCTTGCCGGATTTTTCTTCGCCACCGCTGTTGGCGCTCGACGGCGCGGTCACCGCGCTCAAGGCCTCGGCCGTGGAGGAGATGCGCGCGGCGTCGTTGACGGCGCGCATGATCGCGGCCTGCTCCACCGGAGCGTCGACCAGCGCATGGATCGAACCTTCGAGCATCAGCTGATCGACCATGCCCGCGGAGGCATTGTCACGGATCGCGATGACGACGGGGTTGTGGGCGCTGCCGGCGATGGGCGCGAAGTCATCGGGACTGAGACCGCGCAGGTCGGCGAGCAGGATGGTGCGCGTGCCGGGTTTCAGCATCGCGGCCGCGGACGACAGGCTGTCGGCATGGCGCATGGCCACCGTGGACTCCAGCATGGGCCCGAGTTGCGCCCAGAGGTCCAGGTCCGGCGTCGCGATGACGGCGGTCGGCTTCTTCGATTTGAAGGATCCCGGCCCCGGATTACCCCGGGCCGCGGTTTCGGTGTGCGCAGCGGCGCCAAATTCACGTGCTTGCATGGAGCCCTCGACCTCTCATCGAACTGGTTTTGTCTCGACCCATTGCCTCTCGGGACGGACCTTTTTGGGCCGTCTCCGGGGAACGACAGTGCGAGACAGTATTAAGTCAGGGCTTTTCCGTTGAACGGTTATGCGTCACATCCGGACAAGCGGATTTCTACGGGAAAGGCTGGACCGCGACTTCGGTCACAAATGGTGCGAAGTCGGAAATGGGGACATTCCTCGATTCCTAGCAAACGGGGACAGGGCTGGGGTGGCGGACGCGTCCTCCGGGGGTTGACCCGCTCTGGTCCCCAGGGGGCCAAAGAGGTTCAGACGTGGGAAGGCGTGCCGCGAATCGACACCGTCCGCGCATGCCCGCAGACCTGACGCACACCACCGCCACCGCGACCCGGCAGGTCCGTCCCCGTTTGCTAGGAAACGAGGAATGTCCCCATTAATTGGGGACGCGGCGTATCTGGGCGCCCAGCTGCGCCAGCTTCTCCTCGAGCGCCTCGTAGCCGCGATCGATGTGATAAATGCGCTCGATCTCGGTCCGGCCCTCGGCCACCAGGCCGGCGAGCACCAGGCTTGCCGAGGCGCGCAGGTCGGTGGCCATGACCGGCGCGGCCGTGAGCTTGGGAACGCCCTTGATGATCGCCGTGTTGCCTTCCAACCGGATCTCGGCGCCGAGCCGCCGCATCTCCAGCATGTGCATGAAGCGGTTTTCGAAGATGGTTTCGACGATGGTGCCCACGCCTTCGGAAATCGTGTTGAGCGCCGCGAACTGCGCCTGCATGTCGGTGGGGAACGCGGGATACGGCGCGGTGCGGATGTCGACCGACTTCGGTCGCCTGCCTTTCATGTCCACTTCGATCCAGTTCGGACCCACGCCCACCCGGGCACCGGCCTCGCGCAGCTTCGCGGTGACCGCGTCCAGGTGCTCGGGCTCGACGTTCTTGGCGCGCACCACGCCGGAGGTGATCGCGCCCGCCACGAGATAGGTGCCGGCTTCGATGCGATCGGGCTGCACCTCGTAACTCGTGGCGCGCAGTTTCTCCACGCCCTGGATGACGATCTTGTCCGTGCCCGCGCCCTGGATCTTCGCGCCCATGGCGATCAGGAATTTCGCGAGGTCCACGACCTCGGGCTCACGCGCCGCGTTCTCGATGATGGTTTCGCCATCGGCCAGCGCCGCGGCCATCATCAGGTTCTCGGTGCCGGTCACCGTGACCGTCTCGAGTACCAGGCGCGCACCCTTCAACCGTCCCGCGCGCGCGCGGATGTAACCGCCATCGATCTGGATGTCGGCGCCCATGGCCTGCAGGCCGGCGACGTGGATGTTCACCGGGCGCGCGCCGATGGCGCAGCCGCCGGGCAGCGACACGTCGGCCTTGCCGAAACGCGCCAGCAACGGGCCCAGCACCAGGATGGACGCACGCATGGTCTTGACCAGCTCGTAGGGCGCGAAGCATTCACGCGTCGTGGTCGGGTCGATCTCGATGCGCATCTTCTCGTCGATGGTCACCGACACGCCCATGCGGCCTAACAACTCGATCATCGTGGTCACGTCCTGCAGGTGCGGGACGTTGCGGATGGTGACCGGACCATCGGCGAGCAGCGCGCCGGCGACGATGGGCAACGTGGCGTTCTTCGCGCCGGAAATGCGGACCTCGCCCTCGAGAGGGATGCCGCCATTGATCTGAAGCTTGTCCACCAGAGCGCTCTCGCCGGCCTGAAAGGGGGCGCTAGTGTAGTGGTTCGAGGCGGCGGCTGCGTATCCGCGCCGGCCCTAGCGGGCCTTTGCGGTGAGTTCGTCGGGCGTCAATGCCTCGATCGAGAGGGCATGGATCTCGCGGCCCACGAGCTCGCCCAGGGTCCGGTAGACCAGCTGGTGCCTGGCGATAGGCCGCAGACCGGCAAACTGCGCGGCGACCACCCGCGAGGCGAAATGGGTGTTGTCGTCCGACTCGACCTGCACGGTGGCGCCGGGCAATCCCGCGCGGATCATTTCCGCGACACGTCCTGGGGTGATGGAGTTCATGGCGCGATCTTAAGCGTCCGCGCGTTATGATTCCCGCATGAATGCGCAGCTCAAGCCGGACCCCGCCTCGCTGATCGCCGCCGGGCGGCGCGCCATCGAGATCGAGGGACGCGCACTGGCGGCGCTGCTGCCCCGCCTGGACGCCGGCTTCGTCCAGGCCTGCGAGATCTGCCTGCAGTGCCGGGGCCGCGTCATCGTCACCGGCATGGGCAAGTCCGGGCACATCGCCGGCAAGATCGCCGCCACCCTCGCCTCCACCGGCACGCCCTCGTTCTTCATGCACGCGGCCGAGGCCAGCCACGGCGACATCGGCATGATCACGCGTGAAGACGCGTTGCTCGCCATCTCGAACTCGGGCGAGACCGACGAAGTCCTGCTGCTGATCCCGCACGCCTCGCGCCTCGGCGTGCCGCTGATCGCCGTGACCGGCAATCCGAAGTCCTCGCTGGCGCGCGCCGCCCGCGTGCACCTGGACGTGAGCGTGGCCGAGGAGGCCTGCCCGCTCAACCTGGCGCCCACGGCGAGCACCACGGTGACGCTGGCGCTGGGTGATGCGCTGGCGGTGGCGCTGCTCGAGGCACGCGGCTTCACGCCCGACGATTTCGCGCGCTCCCATCCCGGCGGCACACTCGGCCGCAAGCTGCTGCTTCACGTCGCCGACGTGATGCGCAGCGGCGACGCGTTGCCGATAGTTAGCCCGGCGGCGCCGCTGGCCGAGGGCCTGGTGGTCATGTCGAAGAAGGGCCTCGGCATGTGTGTCGTCGTCGAAGGCGGCCGCATGCTCGGCGTGTTCACCGACGGCGACCTGCGGCGCGTGCTCGACAGACAGGCCGACGTGCACCGCATCACGATGCGCGAGGTCATGAATTCGCCCGGCAAATCGGTGAAGTCCCACGTGCTCGCCGCGGAGGCGGCGCACCTCATGGAGAAGCACCGCATCACCGCGCTGCCGGTGATCGACGACGCCGGCGCGCTGATCGGCGCGCTCAACGTGCACGACCTGCTGCGGGCCGGGGTTTTGTGACCGACCTCGCCGCGTTCCTGCCGGCGCTGCGCCGTGTGAAATTGCTGGTGCTCGACGTCGACGGCGTGCTCACCGACGGCCGGCTCTACTACGGCGCGCGCGGCGAATCGCTCAAGGTCTTCAACGTCAAGGACGGGCACGGCATCAAGCAGGTGGCCGCCGCGGGAATCACCGTGGCCATCATCTCCGGCCGCAAGTCGACCATCGTCACGCGGCGCGCGCGCGAGCTCGGCATCCGCCACGTGTCGCAGGGCGTGAGCGACAAGTTCGCGGCGCTGACGAAGCTCGCCGGCAGCCGCAACCTGCCGCTCGAACATTGCGCCTGCGTGGGCGACGACTCGCCCGACGTGCCCATGCTGCGCGCGGCCGGGCTGGCCATCGCCGTCGCCGACGCGCACCCCGATGCGCGCGCGGTGGCTGATCTGGTGACCGCGCACGCCGGCGGACAGGGAGCGGTGCGCGAAGTCTGCGACTGGCTGGTCGGCGCGCAGGGGATGCGCGCATGAAGTCCTGGGCACGACCGCTCGGCTACCTGGCGGCGATCCTGCTGGTGGGCTTCGCGTATTTCCTCGGATTCGCGGACCGCGGCGACAGCGGCGCGGACGCCGCGGCCCTGCTGGCGCCGGATCCGGGCTACGCGGCCCGTGACGCCGAGGTCATCGAGACGGGCTACGACGGGCGCGAACGTTACCGGCTGAACGCCCGCGTGGTCCGCCAGCAGAGCGACGGCGGCGTCATCGACCTCGAGCAGCTGGAGATGGACTACCACCCTGGAGCGCAAAGCGAGGTCCCGGGCGAGCGTCCCGCCGCCCCGGTGGCCGCCGGCGAGACCTGGCACCTGGTCTCGGACCGCGGGCAGGTGCGGGCCAACGGCGATGACGTGCAGCTGAACGGCAACGTCGTGGTGACCGGCCCGGCCCCGGGCACCGGCGAGCCACTGACGCTGAGCACCGATGCCATGCGCATCAACACCCCGACCGAGTTCATCGAGACGGATTCCCCCGTCCGGGTACGCTGGTCCGGCCACGAACTCCTGTCGCGCGGCATGAAAGCCGATTTGAAGGCCGGCACGCTGCGTCTAGAATCCGACGTACATGGCGAATTCTCCCCCCGTTAGGTATCGACGCATCGCCGCCGCCTGCTGCGTCGGGTTGTTAGGCGTGGCCGCCGCGGCGCAGTCGCCGCGCGAGACCGAGAAGATCGTCGTCGACGCGGTGCCGGTGGACGTGAACTACCGCGACAACACCGCGCTGCTGCGCGACGTGGTCATCACCCAGGGCGACATGCGCATCGAGGCGGCCGAGGCGCACGTCAAGGGCGGCCTCGATTTCGAGAACGGCGAGTGGACCATCTCCGGCAACGTGCGCATCAATGCCGAGGGCGGCAACCTGCGTGCCGACAAGGCCGTGGTCTCGTTCCGCAACAACGTGATCGCGCGCGCCACTATCACCGGCACGCCGGCGGAGTTCGAGCAGCTGCGCAAGGACGGCTCGACCTCGAAGGGCCGCGCGCCGACCATCGACTACCAGACCGCGAGCGGCACGGTGAGCTTTCGCGACGACGCCTGGCTTTCGGACGGGTGCAACGAGATCACCGGCAAGCAGCTGGTGTACAACATCAAGGAACAAAGCGTGCAGGGCCAGTCGAATGCTCTCGCCTCCGCCCTGCCCTCGGCCACGCCCACCGGCGGTGGCCGCGTGCGCATCGTGATCCAGCCGAATTCGCAGTCCGGCAAGCCCTGCGCGGCACCGGTTAAAAAACCATGAGCGTGCTGCGCGCCACCCACCTCGCGAAATCCTACAAGCGCCGGCAAGTGATCAGTGACCTCTCCGTCGAAGTGGAGAGCGGCCAGATCGTCGGCTTGTTAGGACCGAACGGCGCGGGAAAGACCACGGCGTTCTACATGATCGTGGGACTGGTGCCCCCGGACGCGGGCACGGTCACCATCGACGATCGCGACATCACGCACCTGGCGATGCACCAGCGTGCGCATGCCGGCATCGGCTACCTGCCGCAGGAAGCGTCCGTGTTCCGCAAGCTGTCGGTCGAAGACAACGTGCTCGCCATCCTCGAAACGCGCGACCTCGACGAGACCGCGCGCCAGGAGCGCCTCGAACAGATCCTGGCGGAACTGCGCATCGCGCACGTGCGCAAGAGCCTGGGCCTGGCGTTGTCGGGCGGCGAGCGACGGCGCGTCGAAATAGCGCGCGCACTCGCGGCCGAGCCCCGTTTTGTGCTGCTCGACGAACCCTTCGCCGGCGTCGATCCACTGTCGGTGATCGATATCCAGCGCATCATGACCGAGCTCACGGCCAAGGGTATTGGCGTGCTGATAACCGACCATAACGTCAGAGAAACCCTAGGTGTATGCGGCCATGCCTACATCGTTTCCGGGGGCACGGTTATCGCCTCCGGAACTTCCGAAGAAATCCTTGCCAACCCCCAAGTCCGTGAGGTGTACTTGGGCCAGTCCTTCCGCATGTAGGGATTGGTAGTTCCCGCGGGAAAATCTTCTTCTTTCAAAGCGTTGAGACACCCACGCCCGTGTCGATGATGAAGCCCTCATTGCAGCTGAAGCTGGGTCAGCAGCTCACCATGACCCCGCAGCTGCAGCAGGCCATCCGCCTCCTGCAAATGCCTGCCCTCGAGTTGCAGGCGCATATCCGCGAACAGCTCGAAAGCAATGTCATGCTCGAGCCCGTGGACGAGTACGAGGCCACCGGGACCTTCGAAGCCCTCGAGCCGCACCCGATGCCCGAGGAGAAGCGTGTCGACGCGCAGCCGGCACCGGAAGTCACCGTCGAAGCCGAGGTCATCGAGGACAACTGGAGCGAACGCAGCGCCGGCTCCGATTCCTGGCGCGACGATGACGAACGCGCCGCCGAAGTCGCCGACGACGCGCAGCTCTCGCTGCAGGATCACCTGCTGGCGCAACTCGAATACGCCAACCTGGCGCCGCGCGACCTGGCCATCGCACGCGCCATCGTCGATGCCATCAACGACGACGGCTATCTCACCGACTCACTCGAGGACGTCGCCGCCACGCTGCTGCCGGAAGTGGTCGCCGACGCGGCCGAGGTCGAGCGCGTGCTCAAGCTGGTGCAGACGCTGGACCCCGCCGGCGTGGCCGCGCGCAGCCTGGGCGAGTGCCTGACGCTGCAGTTGCGCATGCTGCACCCGGACACGCCGGGCCTGCGCCTGGCCCTGGCCATCGCCGAAAAACACCTCGACCTGCTGGCCGACCGTGAATTGACGCTGCTGCGCCGTGAGCTGTCCGCCTCCGACGAGGAATTGACCGACGCCGTGGTGCTGGTGCGCGGCCTGCATCCGCGGCCCGGCGCCACGGTGAGCGCCGCCAAGGCCGAGTACGTGGTGCCCGACGTGTTCGTGCGCCGCACCGATCGCGGCTGGACCGTCGAGGTCAACAGCTCGACGCTGCCGCGCGTGCGGCTCAACCAGAGTTATGCCGACCTGCTGGGGCGCGGCGCGGGGCATTCGTCCATGCGCGCGCAGCTGCAGGAGGCGCGCTGGCTGCTCAAGAGTCTCGAAATCCGCAATGAAACCCTCATGAAAGTGGCACGGAGCATCGTCGAGCGGCAGGCCGCCTTCCTCGAACATGGCGAAGAGTCCATGCGCCCGATGATCCTCAAGGACATCGCGCAGGCCATCGACATGCACGAATCGACCATTTCGCGGGTCACCTCCAGCAAGTACATGCACACGCCGCGCGGCGTGTTCGAGCTCAAGTATTTCTTCTCGAGCCAGGTCGAGGCCGCCGATGGTGGCGGCGCCTCGTCGACGGCCGTGCGCGCCAAGATCCGCAAGCTCATCAAGGAAGAGGACCCCGGCAATCCGCTGTCCGACAGCCGCATCGCCGAGCTGCTGTCGGGCGAGGGCATCGCGGTCGCGCGCCGCACGGTGGCCAAGTATCGCGAGGCGCTCGGACTGGCGCCGTCCAACGAACGCAAGGCAAAAGCAGCAATGTCCAGGTGAGGACATGGCGAAGTGAAGTAGATAGGCCAAAAAAGGAGACGAATCATGCAATTGTCGCTTTCCGGTCATCATGTCGAAGTAACACAATCGATGCGTCAATACGTCGAAAAGAAGTTCGAGCGCATTTCGCGCCATTTCGACCACGTAATCGACGTGCATTGCGTGCTCACCGTGGAGAAGCTCCGACAAAAGGCCGAAGCGACGCTGCATGTACGCGGCAACGCCATCCATGCCGACGCCACCGAGGAAGACATGTACGCCGCCATCGACCTGCTGGCCGACAAGCTCGACCGCAGCGTCGTCAAGCACAAGGAGCGCAAGTCCGATCACCACGCGGCCGAGGCGCGCAAGGCCCTCGGGCGGTAGCGTCGAGGTCGCCGACCACACATGAGGCTCATCCTCGTCAGCGGGCTGTCGGGATCCGGCAAGAGCGTGGCATTGCACATGCTCGAGGACGCCGGTTTCTATTGCGTCGACAACATCCCGGCGGCCCTGCTGAAGACCTTCATCTCCCACACGCTGCGCAACAACGAAGCGCAGTACAGCCGGGCCGCGGTGGGCGTCGACGCGCGCAACGCGGCCGGGGAAATCGAGACCGTTCCGCCGCTCATGGAAGAGCTGAAGAAGAGCGGCATCCAGTGCGAGATCGTATTCCTGCTCGCCAACGACGACGAGCTGCTGCGGCGCTTCGCCGAGACGCGCCGCAAGCACCCGATGACCACGGACCACGTGTCGCTCAAGGAAGCCATCGCCATCGAGCGGCGGCTGCTCGAGCCCATCCTGAACGCGGCGGACCTGGTCATCGACACTTCGCGCATGGGCGTGCACGACCTGCGCGAGCTCATCAGCCAACGCGTGGAGAAACGCAGTAACGCGCGCCTGTCGCTGCTGGTGGAATCGTTCGGCTTCAAGAATGGCATCCCGGGCGACGCGGATTTCGTGTTCGACGCGCGCGCCATTCCCAATCCCTACTGGGACCCGTCGCTGCGCGCGCTCACCGGGCGGGATCCGGACGTGATCCGCTTCCTCGAGGCGCAGCGCCCGGTGCCGCGGCTCACCGACGACATCCTGCAGTTCGTGGCCGCTCGCATTCCCGAGCACCAGGCCGCCAACCGCCGCTATCTCACCATCGCCATCGGTTGCACCGGTGGACGACACCGCTCGGTGTACCTGGCCGAACGCGTCGCCGAGCGGCTCGCGCAAACCTTCCCCGTGGTCGCCATCCGCCACAATTCGCTCGGTGAGATGCGCTCCATCACCAGGACTCCGACACTCGCCGGCACCCAATCCTCGTCCGTCGCCTGACGGACCTGCGTCACCCGAACCTGTTCCCGTTTTCCTGGGCAGCGAGGAATCGCTTTTGCCGGCGCAGTTCGCTCCACCGCCGGACTTCAACCCATTACACTCCCGCGCGTCATGGAAGCCACGCGCACTCACACCAAGGAACGACGGCTCGCCGCGCTGCGTGGCGCGCTGCGTGAGGGGTCGTGGCGTGGCGCCGCGCGCATGGTCGCGGCCATGCACCCCGCCGAGATCGCCAACCTGATCGAGTCCCTGCCGCCCGCCCAGCGCGAGGTGGTGTGGAACTTCGTCGAGCCCGAGGTCGAAGGCGACGTGCTGGTCGAGCTCAGCGACGAAGTGCGCCAGGCCTTCATCGAGGGCATGGATGCGGAGGAGCTGCTGGCCGCCGCGGAAGACCTGGAGCTCGACGACCTCGCCGACCTGGTGGGCGACCTGCCCGAAGCGGTGGTCGCGCAGCTGGTGAAGTCCATGGATGCGCAGGACCGGGAGCGCGTGAACACGCTGCTGCTGTACGAGCCGGACACCGCCGGCGGCCTGATGAACACGGACACGGTCAGCGTGCGCGCCGACGTCACCGTCGAAGTGGTGCTGCGCTACCTGCGCATGCGGGGCGAGCTGCCCGACAAGACCGACCGCCTGTTCGTGGTCGACCGCAACGACCTCTACCTCGGCACCGTGCCGCTCACGCGATTGCTGACCGAGGACCCGGAGAAATCCGTGGGCGAAATCCTCGACTCCGAGGCGCCACGCATCGCCCCCGAAATCAACGCCAACGAAGTCGCGCGCCTGTTCCAGGACCGCGATCTCGTGTCCGCCGCCGTGGTCGACGGTGTGGGCAAACTGCTCGGCCGCATCACCATCGACGACGTGGTCGACGTGATCCGCGAGGAAGCGGCGCACGAAGTCATGTCCTCGGCCGGCTTGCGCGACGAGGAAGACGTGTTCGCCGGCGTGTTTCCTTCGACGCGCCGGCGCCTGGTGTGGCTGGGCATCAACCTGGTGACCGCCTTCCTGGCGGCCGCGGTGGTGAGCCGCTTCGAGGGCACCATCACCAAGGTCGCCGCGCTGGCCGCGCTCATGCCCATCGTCGCCTCCATGGGCGGCATCGCCGGCACCCAGACCGTCACGCTGATCATCCGCGGCATGGCGCTCGGCCAGGTCGAATGGGTCAACGCGAAATGGCTGTTGTGGAAGGAGATCGCGGTGGGCGGTCTCAACGGCCTCATCTGGGCGGTGATCGTCGGCAGCGTCACGGTCGTCTGGTACGGCACCTGGATGATCTCGCTGATCATCGCCGCGGCGACGCTGATCAACCTGTTGTGCGCGGCCACCGTGGGCGTGATCGTGCCGCTGCTGCTGAAGCGCATGCGCATCGACCCGGCGCTGTCGGCCGGCGTGATCCTGACCACGTTCACCGACTGCATCGGCTTCGCCACGTTGCTCGGACTCGGGACGCTGTTCCTGACCTGAGCGACGGGCTCAGCTCTCGGCGCGGTATTCGCGCAGCCGGACGTCGGCCGCGGTCCCGGTCCCGGGCGGATCGAGGTATGCCAGTGCCAGCAGGTAGCCGCCCTGGGTGAATTCGCGGAATACCCAATGTTCGGCGGGTGAATCCTCACTGGCGAAGCCGATCACCGCGCCGTCGTCCAGTGTGAACGTCATGCGATCCAGGCCACCCGGCAGGCCTTCGCCCAGGGCCTTGAGATAGGCCTCCTTCAGCGTCCACAGCCGCAGGAACCGCCGCGGACGCGCCTCCGGCGGCAGCGCATCCAGCGCGGCCACCTCGCGCGGCGAGAAGTATCGGCGTGCCACCGGCAGCGGCACGGGCTTGTCGGACGCCTCGACGTCGACGCCGATGCGCGCCACGCGCCCCACCGCCAGGGCAACCAGCCCCGGCGTGTGCGCCAGGTTGAAATTGAGGCCGGTGGGCGCGAATGCCGGCGCGAGCTCCGGCCGGCCGCCCGCACCGCGCTCGAACCGCCAGTCGCGCGGGGCGACCGACGGCACGTAGCGGGACAGCACTTCGCGCTGCATGCCCCGCGTCAGCAGCTGCTGCCGCCGCCCGCTGTTGGTGGCCATGCGTTCGAGGCGGGCGCGTTCGTCCGGCGCCAGCAGCGCCGCGAAACGGGCCGCGACCGGCGCGTCGTCGAGCAGCGATTCCCGCGCGTACCAGAGGTCGACGGGTTCGGGCATGTGTGTCAGTCGAGGAACGCCAGCAGCTCGTCGCGCCGCGCGAGCGTGTCGCGAAAAC
>Ga0307410_10001276_pt1 | contig 11199 bp, 8 predicted proteins | sample 322Ometagenome_3_FD_203707 | JGI IMG/M metagenome (GOLD analysis project Ga0307410, IMG submission 203707) | Maize rhizosphere microbial communities from greenhouse at UC Davis, California, United States - 322HYB-O-3 | ecosystem: Host-associated > Plants > Roots > Rhizosphere > Soil | place...
GGCCGAAACGATTGGCGGGCTTCGTCCTCGACCGCGGCCGCATCTCAGTTCCGGCCGAAGATTTCTTCCGGAAAGAGCCCATCCGGCTGATCGAACTATTCGCGATTGCCGCGCGCGAGCAGCTGGAGATTCACCCGACCGCCATGCGGGCAGCGAGCCGCGATGCATCGCTGATTGACCGTTCCATCCGCGGGGATGAACGCGCCAACGCGCTGTTCATGGAAGTGCTGACCTGCATCCATCATCCCGAGACGGTGCTGCGGTGGATGAACGAGGCGGGCGTGTTCGGCCGCTTCATTCCCGACTTCGGCCGCGTCGTCGCACAGATGCAGTTCGACATGTATCACCACTACACCGTCGATGAGCATTCGATTCGCGCGATCGGCCTGTTGGCGGCGATCGACCGCGGCGACCTCAAGCAGGACCACCCTTTGTCGACCGCGATCATCAAGCAGATTGCATCGCGCCGCCTGCTTTATGTCGCGGTGCTGCTGCACGACATCGCCAAGGGTCGCGGCGGTGATCACAGTGTCATCGGTGCCGAGATCGCCCTGAAGCTCTGCCCGCGGCTTGGCCTCGACCGCGCCGAGACCGAGACAGTCTCGTGGCTCGTCCGCTATCACCTGCTGCTGTCATCGACAGCCTTCAAGCGCGACCTCGCCGACCCCAAGACGATCGAAGATTTCGTCCATCTCGTGAAAAGCCCGGAGCGCCTGCGGCTGCTGCTGATCCTGACTGTCGTCGACATTCGCGCCGTCGGTCCGGGCGTATGGAACGAATGGAAACGGACGCTTCTACGCACCCTGTTCGAAGCGGCGGAGGAACGCCTTCGGCTGGGACACAAGCAGCATGGCCGTGCCGCGCTGGTGGAAGAACGGCAAAAGGCCCTGGCCGAACGGCTCGGCTGGAAAGCGAGCGCCGCCAGGGCCCACGCGCGCCGGCTTCCTGACAGCTATTGGCTGGCCGAACCGCCCGCCTGGCAGCTCGCCAACGCTCGCCAGGTCGCGGTTGCCGAGGCGCATATCGGCGACGCTACTCCCAACGTCGTAGTCGAGGATGATCCGGAGAGCGGCGCGACCCGGATCAGCGTTTTCACGCCCGACCGCGAGGCTCTTTTTTACCGAATCTGCGCCGGCCTCGCTGCCGCCGGGGCTAACATCATCGATGCCCGCATCCACACCACCCGCGACGGGATGGCGCTCGATAATTTGCTGGTGCTGGACGGGCGCGGCAAGCCCTATCCCGACAAGAAGCTGCGGACGCGCCTGGTCAAGGCGGTCGAAACAGCGCTGGCGAGTGACGCGCCGCCATCGTTGCCGTCAGCGGAACCGCAGCGCCGAAGCGCGGCATTCGAAGTCGCTCCAGCCGTGAACATTGCCGAGCGCGCGTCGAGTCGAACCACGGTGGCGGAAGTGAACGCGCATGATCGCCCGGCCCTGCTGGCGTCGCTGGCGGCGGCGATCCACGAACAAGGTCACGCCATCCATTCGGCGCACATCGCCACTTACGGCGAACGAGCGGTGGACGTTTTCTATCTGACGAGAGCGGACGGCAAGAAACTGGAGCCCGACGAGATCGACCGGCTCCGCGCCGCCCTCCTTAACGCCACATGCCTCCGACGCTCCTCGCGCGTAGCCTGAAAAACAAGAAGGCCCCGCTCGCTGGGAGCAGGGCCTTCGATAGTTAGAACCTAAGCAGCCCTAGTGTCCGCGCTCTGGAGCCGGCGGCGGCGGCGGGGGCGGTGGCGGCGGAGCGGGGCAGGTCGCCGTCGCTTCGATCACCGATCCGTCAGGGCAAGTCTGGGTCGCCGGCGGCGGGGGCGGCGGCGGAGGCGGCGGGGTTTCGACGACCGGCGCCGGCTTGTTGAAGCCGAGCTTCGTCCGCAGGGTCACACCGAACGTCCGCGGCTCGCCCAGGAACGCGCTGTAGAGCTGCGTCGAACGGGGGATGAACCCGTTCTGGACACCGCGCGTGGTGCCCGAGCCCTGCAGCGGCGAGTCGAACGCCACTTGGATGAAGTTCTTGTTGAACAAGTTCTGGCCCCAGAGCTCGATCGCCCACAGACCGTCCGGCCCGTGAACGCCAACGCGGCCATTGACCACGGTGTAAGCCTTCTGAGTCTTCTCGAGATCGAGATCGGAGCCCGTGTTGTACCCGCTTTGATAGCGCGCATCGAGATAGACTAGGCCGCGGATACCCGAGTCCGTTACACGCGGTGTCCAGGCGATCGACCCGGTAGCCGTCCATTGGGGCGCGCCCGAGACGCGACGGCCAGGAAGCTGGAACAGGTAGTCGTTGAGCGGCTTGCCGTCCGCACCGACCAGGTCGTTACGATACTTGACGTCGGCCATCGTGAGGCCACCGTTGATCGCCAGGTCGGGCATGGGCCGGGTGAACGCTTCGAGCTCAAAGCCCTGGCTACGAACGCCGCCGCGGACACTTCCCGTGCAGGCGCCGGTGCGCGAATTGGTGTCGACATCGGCACCGCCCAAGTCCGCGCTGCACCCGTTGATGCTCTCAACGATGAAGTTGAGGCCGTTGAAGGTGTTCAGCTGGAAGTTGCGAAAGACCTGATGGAACAGAGCGAAGTTCACGTCGATGCCGCGGCCGTGGAACTTGAGGCCCGCCTCGAACGCGTCGTTGATTTCCGGCTTGAACTGGAGGTCGGCGCCCGAGGCGACGATGCCTTGGCAACCGGTCTGCGTTGCGCTGGTGCAAACCGCGCCGCTGCCTGAGAGCGGCGGTGTACCGAGCACGGCCGTTCCGGGAGTCGCGGGTACCGTCGTCGGGATCGCCTGCGCCCGCCACAGTGCCGAACGATCGAGGTTGAAGCCGCCGGCTTTATAGCCGCGCGAATAGCTGGCGTAGGTCAGCAGGCGGTCGGTCGGCTTGTAGCTGATGACTGCAGTGCCCGAGATCTTCGACTCGCTGCGCGAATCGTCGATCGCGAACCCGGAGGCGCCCACACTGGGAATGACGCACGGCACCTGCTGCAGGCCGCCGCCCGACAGCACGCGGCACAGCACGTTGTTGTCGACGAAGGTCGCCTCGAGCGTTTTCTTCTCGTGCGTGTAGCGGCCGCCCAGCGTCAGCTTCAAGCGGTCGGTGAACGAAATGATGTTGTGGGTGAACAAGGCCCAATTGTTGCTCTTTTGATGGTAGGCATCGTTGAGAGCAGAGCCGTTCAGTGTCGATCCGACCAACGACGGCCCGCCAAGCGCGATGGCGAGGTTGGTGAACCCGCTCGTGCCGAACGGCGCGGCGCTAAAGTTGATCGACGGCAAACCAGGCGCGACCGCCGTGTTGTTGAGGCCGGCAAATGCGCCGAGAGCAGTGATGTTACTGCCAAGAACGGCCGCCTGAGTTCCCAGCTGAGCCGCTAAGGCAGCGTTTCCGGCAGCCGCCGCGGCAGCGGCACCTGCCGCTGCGGCATTATAGGAACTAACGAGCGACGCCCGAACGCCGGTTGCAACCGCCGTGTTGAAGCAAGTGGGCGATGCGCCAGGAGCCAGAAGCGATGCAGGCACGCCTGGCGACGAAGCAAAGTTCGCAGCGACCAGGCAGTTGCCGTAGCGCGCGTAATCATTGCCGTAAGCGAGGTTGTCGACGACCGTCAGGCGCTCGTTGGCGTAATAACCGCCGACCAGCCAGTCGATCTTATTGTCCCAGGCGTTGCCCTGGAGACGAAGCTCCTCGCTGAACGTCTTGAAGCGGTTGAACGACCCGCCGCCATCTGCGCGATACAGGATGTCGAGGTTATTATAGTCGGCGTCGGTGCCGCGCGTGTACTTGTTGAAGCGGTAAGCAGTGATGGAGGTCAGCTCGGCCCCGCCGAAATCATACGTGACCTCACCTGACAGGCCGTAGTCGCGAACATGCGACGCATAGTCGCGCCCCGGCGAGATTGCGATCCGCCGCGAAAAGGTGTCGTCGTTGATGATGCCGCCAAGGCCTCGCTCGATCGCGGCGATCGTCGATGGCTGCGGACCGGCCGCGGTGACGTCCTGCACCGGATTGACGTACGTCGCGCCGCAGCATTCTTCGTCGCGCTTCGAATAATCGCCGATGAGCCGGACTGACAAATTGTCGCTCGGCTGGAACAGCAGCTGTCCGCGGAGCAGCCAACGATCGCGATCATTGATGCGGCGGCCGGAGACCACGTCTTTCAGGTAGCCGTCACGCTTCATCCACACGCCGTCGAGGCGGGCTGCGACTGTATCGCTAAGCGGTGCAGTGACACCGGCCTGGAAGCGACGGAGATTGTAATTGCCGATCGTCACTTCGCCTTCGATTTCTGGCGTGAAGCGCGGCTTGGCAGTGATGATCGAGATGAGGCCGGCCGAGGTATTGCGACCGAACAAGGTGCCCTGCGGACCGCGCAGAACCTCGATGCGGTCAAGCGGGCCGAGCTCAGTCAGCGCGACGCCCGAACGCGAGCGATAGACGCCGTCAACGAACACGCCGACCGACGCTTCGAGACCGGGGTTGTCACCGACGGTGCCGATGCCGCGAATGTTGGCGCGGGCAGCGCCGCCTTCCGAGGAGGTAGAGAAGACGTTGAGTGACGGTGCTACCTGGTTGAGCGCACGGATGTCCGTCGCGCCCGTGTTGCGCAGATTCTCCGCAGTGACCGCGCTGACCGCCATCGGCACGTCCGACAGCGCCTGGTTACGGCGAGTCGCCGTAATAACGATATTGCCGGTGTCGATGGGCTGGGCTTCGGCCGACTGATCCTGAGTCGCGGCGCCTTCGGTAGCGCCCGGAGTCGGCTGAGCCGTCTGCTTGTCGGTATCGGTGGTGGAAACCGCGGTTTGGGCAAAAGCCGGAGTCGCAATGGCAACAAGGCCCGTCGACACCAGCAAGGCAGACTTGCGGATCATACTCATCTCTCCCCCTCGGACGCGACTACGCGGCCGGTCTGAACCGACGCTAAACCCGAACGCGGGCGAAAGGGAAGCCGCGAACAGCCTTAGGGGCACAAAGCCCTAAAGCTGCAGCAATTTGGCAACACGAGTGTAAGTAGCGGCTGACGCCTCTTACTTGGGCGCGAGCACCATCAGCATCTGACGGCCTTCCATGCGCGGGTGCGCCTCGACCTTGGCCATCTCCGCCGTCTGTTCCTGCACGCGGCGAAGCACCGCCATGCCGAGCTCGCCATGCGCCATTTCGCGACCGCGGAAGCGCATGGTGACCTTCACCTTGTCGCCTTCCTCCAGGAACTCCACGACCTTCTTCATCTTGGTGTCATAGTCATGGTCGTCGATGTTCGGACGCATCTTGATCTCCTTGATCTCCTGCGTCTTCTGCTTCTTGCGCTGCTCGTTGGCCTTCTTCTGGGCCTCATATTTATGACGGCCGATATCCAGGAATTTGGCCACCGGCGGATCAGAGTTGGGGGAGATCTCGACCAGGTCGAGACCCACTCCCTGCGCCTGTTCGAATGCCTCTCGCGTATACATCACGCCTAGGTTCTCGCCGTTTTCGTCGATCACCCGGACCTTCTGGGACTGGATGAACTCATTGTAGCGAGGGCCGGTAAATTGCGGCGGCGCCTGATTACGGCGCGGGTAGGGCGGTGGTATAGCGAAGACTCCGTAGCGGTTGTTAGTCAGCGTGCGAGTTAGGGGTTCGTTGGCGCAATGAAAAGTCCGCGCGGACAATGTGAGTCATTTTTGCAGCGACCTGTGGCGCAGAGTCGTCAACGCGCGAGGTGAATCAGCGGGTAGGGCCGGCCCTGCGGGTCGGTTTCGGACCGTCCGACCACCCTAAAGCCGCGACTCATATAGAAGGGCAGCGCATTGGTCGCCTGCTCGCTGGCATCGACGACAGCGTCGGGCTGGAGTTGGAGCGCGTGGTTGAGCAGCGCAGTGCCGAACCCGCGCCCGTGAACAGCGGGGTCTACGAACAGCGCATCGATCATCTTGCCGTCCATGGCGAGGAAACCGGCCACCTCTTCCTGCTCATCTAGCGCCAGCCAAAGCTCGGCGTTCGGCAGGAACTGGTTCGCGACCATTTCGTCAATTTCGGCGCGGTCGTGCCTCGTCAGGAAGCCGTGAGTAGCATCAACAGCCGATCGCCAGATCTCCAGCGCGCGCGGCACGTCTTGTGGCGTGCCGCGACGGATTGTCGTCACTGGACGTCGGGCGGAACGGACTCGCTGACGATCATCGCCACCGCTTCGTCGAGGGTCATCATTTTTTGATGCTCGTCGCTACCGAGCCGGCGCAGCGCGATCGTCCCCTCCTCGGCCTCGCGCTTGCCCACGACCAACAGCAGCGGAACCTTGGCGAGACTGTGCTCCCGCACCTTATAATTGATCTTCTCGTTGCGAAGGTCGGTGTCGACGCGGACGCCAGCAGCCCGCAGCTTGTCGGCGACCTGCTGCGCATAGCCGTCCGCCTCAGACACGATCGTCGCGACCACCGCCTGCACCGGCGCGAGCCACAGCGGGAACTTGCCCGCATAATGTTCGATCAGGATGCCGATGAACCGCTCGTACGATCCGAAGATCGCCCGGTGGAACATCATCGGCCGATGCTTTTGCCCGTCCTCGCCGACGTAGGTCGCATCGAGCCGTTCGGGCAGCACGCGGTCGGATTGAAGCGTCCCCACCTGCCAGGTGCGGCCTATCGCATCCTTGAGATGCCATTCGAGTTTGGGCGCATAGAAAGCGCCCTCGCCCGGTAGCTCCTCCCAGCCGAACTCTTCCGTGGCCATGCCGGCGGCAACTACTGCCTGCCGCAACTCGTCTTCCGCCTTGTCCCAATCCGCGTCGCTGCCGAACCGGTTGTCGGGCCGGAGGGCGAGCTTGATCTCGTAAGTGAAATCGAAGTCCTTGTAGACCCGCGCCGCCAGCTCGCAGAACGCCTGTGCCTCGCTGACGATCTGGTCCTCGCGGCAGAAGATGTGCGCGTCGTCCTGGGTGAACTGGCGCACCCGCATCAGGCCATGAAGCGCCCCGTGTGGCTCGTTCCGGTGGCAACTGCCGTTCTCATAGAAGCGGATCGGCAGTTCCCTGTAGCTGGTGATGCCCTGCTTGAAGACCAGGATGTGGCCGGGGCAGTTCATCGGCTTGAGCGCCATCAGGTCGGCATCGCCCGACAGGATCGGCGCATCCTCCTCCGTGCTTGGGATCTCGTCCGGCACCACGAACATATTCTCGCGATACTTGCCCCAGTGGCCGCTTTTCTCCCACTGACGCGCGTCCATCAGCTGCGGCGTCTTGATCTCACGGTAGCCGGCAGCGTCGATCTGGCGCCGCATATAGGCTTCCAGCTGGCGGTAGATGGTAAAGCCGTGCGGGTGCCAGAACACGCTGCCGTGCGCTTCGGCCTGCAGGTGGAACAGGTCCATCTCCTGCCCGATCCGGCGATGGTCGCGCTTTGCCGCCTCCTCGAGCCGAACGAGATGCTCGTCGAGCTGCTTCTTGTTGAGCCACGCCGTCCCGTAGATGCGGCTCAGCATCGGGTTCTTCGGGTCGCCGCGCCAGTAAGCGCCCGACACGCGGGTCAGCTTGAACGCGTTGGGATCGAGCTTGCCGGTCGACGCCAGATGGGGCCCGCGGCAAAGATCGATCCAGTCCGCCTCGCCATGGCCCGTCTTGTACATGGTGATCGGCTCGCCCTCGGACAGCTCCATCACCCACTCGGCCTTGAACGCCTCGCCATGGTCGATGAAGAACTGGCGGACGCGCGCCCGGTCCCACACCTCGCGGACGAGCGGCTTATCCGCAGCGATGACGCGCCGCATCTCTTCCTCGATCACCGGCAGGTCTTCCTCGGTGAACGCACCGCGCTCCGCCGTCGGCGCGAAGTCGTAATAGAAACCGTCGTCGGTCGCCGGCCCAAAGGTGATCTGCGTTCCGGGAAACAGGTTCTGCACCGCTTCTGCGAGAATGTGCGCGAAATCGTGGCGCACCAGTTCCAGCGCGTCCTTCTCGTCCCGCGAGGTGATCAGCGCGAGCTTCGCGTCGCCCTCGAACGGGCGCATGATGTCGCGCACCTCGCCGTCAACCTTCGCTGCCAGCGCTGCCTTGGCCAGGCCCGGGCCGATGGCCGCCGCGACATCCGCCGGCGTCGATCCTTCGGGCATCTCCTTCACCGAGCCGTCGGGAAGCGCAATCTTGAACATCTTGGTCATGACGCTTGCCCTGTAGCGGGGGCCGTCCCCCGCCTCAACCGCACGGCATCAGTAAAGGTCGCTTGACATTCCCTTTGTTGGGTGTAAAGCGACATTGACTAAATGAAAAGGAACCTTGTCTAATGTCTCGCTTCAATCCGGCGCAGCGCCGCTACAACCGCTCGGCACTCATCCTGTCGGCGGTTTACGCCGTGTTGCTGGTCGGCTCGATCACATACTTCCGGAACATCGCGCCCACCGGCATTGCCGCCTACGCTGCTGCCATCCTCCCTGCGCTTCCGATCATCGGAATCTTCGTCGCAATGGGCCGCTACCTGGTCGAAGAGCAGGACGAATATGTCCGGATGCTCGTCGTCCGACAGACCCTTTGGGCGAGTGGCTTCGCCCTTAGCGCCGCGACCATCTGGGGCTTCCTCGAGAGCTTCGAGCTCGTCGACCACATCGACGCTTATTACATCGCGGTCTTGTGGTTCGGCGGCCTCGGCCTTGGCGCCTGCATCAATCGACTGACCCTCGGCTCGTCGGCGAGCTGCTGATGGAAAATCATCTCAAAACGCTCCGCGCGGCTCGCAACTGGAGCCAGCAGGATCTTGGGGACCGGCTCGAAGTCTCCCGCCAGAGCGTCAACGCCATCGAGACCGGCAAGTACGATCCGTCACTCCCGCTCGCCTTCCGCATTGCTGAGCTGTTCGAACGGCCGATCGAAGAGATTTTCGTCTCCCCGTCGAGCCGCAGCTCCAAAGCCATCTAGCCCATCAAATCAGGAGTAATCCCATGCTTCGAATCTGTGCACTCGCCTTGGCCTTTTGCGCCGCCTCAACGCTCGACTGGAGCACCCCAGCCCGTGCGGCTGCGCCCACCGCAGCGGAACAGCGCCTCGGCCGCATCACCGTCCGCAGCATCGGTGAGGGAACGCCCGTCATCCTCATCCCCGGGCTCGCCTCACCACCGGCGGTCTACGACGACCTCGTAAGCAAGATCGGGAAACGGCATCGCCTGATATTGGTGCAGGTGAACGGATTTGCTGGCAGCCCTGCCGGCACGACCGACAACCTGCTTCCCGGCGCGGTGGATGAGCTTGCGGCCTTTCTCGCCGCCAACAAGGTCGAGAAGCCGGCGATCATCGGCCATTCGATGGGCGGCCTGATGGCCATGATGCTGGCCAGCAAGCATCCCGCGGCGGCAGGCAAGCTGATGATCGTCGATGCCTTGCCATTCTATGGCATGCTGTTCGGACCGACAGCCACGCCCGACGCCATCCGGCCGGTCGTCGAGCAGATGCGCGCGGCCATGGTCAGCGGCAAGGCACCGCTCGAAGTCCCCCCGCACATGTCCAACACGGACGCCGGCAAGACCAAGATCCTCGGGTGGCTAAAGTCCTCCGACCGGAAGGTTGTTGGCGAAGCCCTGGTGGAGGACGCGACGATGGACATCCGGCCCGATCTTCCCGCGATCAAGCAGCCCATCACCGTGCTCTACGCTGTCCCTTCGCCAGAGCGCGCCGCCATGACCAAGGCCCTCTACGCCGACGCCTACAAACGCGCGGCCGGCGCGAAACTCGTAAGCGTCGAGGGCAGCGAGCATTTCATCATGCTCGACCAGCCGTCGCGGTTCGCAGATGAAGTCGCGGCGTTCCTCCGCTAGTTACGATCCCGCGAAATACTGCTGTTCCCCGCGGGCGGTGGCTTTAAGGCGAGGTGATGATTGTCGCCCTTCTCGCCGCCGCCCAGCTGTGGGCCCCGCCGGCCAAGCCAGCGCCGCCGGTCGAGTGCCGCTTCGACCATGTCACGCTGACCTTCGCGGGCACGCCGCTCGAGCAGGCCCGCTGCTTGCTGCGCCACGTGAACCAGGGTGGCGGCGCCGAGGCGGAGACCGACCTGCCGCCGACACTCGCCAGTCTCATCGGCGAGCGGCCGCAAATCGATTTCGTGAAGCTTGCCGCAGCCTTGCGAAAGGCGCGCATCCCTCTGCCCGCCGCCAGTCCGGTCTCCGAAACCTCCGACCACCGCCGCGCGGCTTACTTCGTCATTCACGACACCAGCTCACCCTACATCGGCGCTGAGGAGTTCGCGCCCAACTTCGATCGTTCGGTCCGCTACAACGACATCAACCAGTTCCTCGGCAAAGACGCCGTCGCGCACATCTTTAACGATCGCCTCGGCCGCGTTTCGGTCGGCCACGATTTCGAAGTGGGCTGGCGCGCAACCAAGCTCGAGCGTGCGGTTGGCGAAGGTGTTCGCGGCCGTTTCCTCCACATTGAGAATCTCCAGCCACGCCGCGCCGACCCCAACGGCCCGCCGAAGAACGACCGCATCGGGCCAGAGCCAGGCTTCACGCCCCGCCAGTATCGGACACTCGGCCTACTCTACGTTCTCGCCAGCGCCCGGCTAGGCCAGTGGATGGTCCCGGCCTTCCACGCCAACATCGACCGCGGCATTCCGCTCGCCCACGACGACCCGCAACATTTCGACCTCGCTGCCTTCGACCGCGAGGTCGCCTACTGGCTCAGGCAGCTGCAGGCTCGCCTAGCGCCTCCGCAATGATCTGCTCGGCCCGCTCATACAGCTGAGGATCGACCACAGCGCCGGACGCCGCGGCGTTCTCGCGGACCTGTTCCGGGCGCGAAGCCCCGATGATAGCGGAAGCCACATTCGGCTGGCGCAGCACCCAAGCCAAAGCAAATTGCGGAAGACTAAGCCCTGCCTCAGCCGCGATAGGCTTCAGACTCTGCACTGCGCGCAGCAGTTCGGGCATCATGAAGCGATCTATGAAACCACCCATCTCGGCGCTTGCCGCACGCGAATCCCGCGGCGGCGGCCGGTCAGCATTATATTTGCCACTGAGTACGCCCTGCCCAAGAGGCGACCAGACGATCTGCGAAATGCCGTTGGCCGCGCAGAGCGGGATCACTTCCTCCTCGGGCTGCCGCCATAGCAGCGAGTATTGCGGCTGGCTCGACACGAACTTTGTTACACCGTGGATATTGAGCGCAGCCTCAATTTGCGCTGCCGGCCATTCCGAAAAACCGATTGCTCGGGCCTTGCCGCTTTCGACCGCCCG
>Ga0307410_10001277_pt1 | contig 11193 bp, 11 predicted proteins | sample 322Ometagenome_3_FD_203707 | JGI IMG/M metagenome (GOLD analysis project Ga0307410, IMG submission 203707) | Maize rhizosphere microbial communities from greenhouse at UC Davis, California, United States - 322HYB-O-3 | ecosystem: Host-associated > Plants > Roots > Rhizosphere > Soil | place...
CCCTGGCGCGCCGCCAGCTCGTAGGACGCCAGCGTGTGCTCCGGCCGGTAGCCGGCCGCCCCCCGGTGCCCGATCACGAGCGGCCGTGCCACCAGCGCGCGCGCCGTGCCTTTGTGCGTCGTGGACGCCGAGCTCGGCGCCGGCGCGGCCCCGCCGTCCGCGGTGCACCCAGCGAGGGCCACAGCCACCGTGACGACGGCTGCCGCGAGGTTCGAGAGCCGGCGCGGGGTCATGGGCCACGACCGTAGGGCACGTCGGCACCTCCGCCGCGGCGACACCCGGAAACCGGCACGCGCCCGCCGCCCGTTGTGGGCGGCATACAAATTAGAGTGACCGTATGCCGTCCGCCCGAGCCGTCGTCTCCGCCGCGACCATGCGGCGGGTCGAGCGCAGCGCCGGGGACCTCTCGACCGCCGCGATCCGCCGCATGGAGGCCGCCCACGACTGGTACCGCGCGCTGTCGGCGGAGGACCGCTCCTGGGTCGGGCTGGTGGCCCAGGCCGGTATCGCGGCGTTCATCTCGTGGCTGCGCGAGGGTGGCGACCAGCAGCCGGTGACGGCCAACGTCTTCGGCACCGCGCCGCGCGAGCTGACCCGCTCGATCAGCCTGAAGCAGACCCTCGACCTCGTGCGCTCGGTGGTCGACGCGGTGGAGGAGCACGCCACCGAGCTGGCCGAGCCCGGCGGTGAGCAGGCCCTGCGCGAGTCGGTGCTGCGCTACAGCCGCGAGATCGCCTTCGCCGCGGCCGAGGTCTACGCGCACGCCGCGGAGGCCCGAGGCGCCTGGGACGCCCGGCTCGAGGGACTGGTGGTCGATGCCGTGCTGCGTGGCGAGGCCGACGACTCGATGCAGTCCCGGGCAGCCGCGCTGGGCTGGGGCTCGACCACCCGGGTCGCCGTCGTCGCAGGCAGCAGCCCGCCAGGCGGCTCGGAGGGCGTCGTCGACGGGCTCCGTCGGTCGGCGGCCAGGCTCGGGGTGGACCTGCTCGCGGCTGTGCAGGGGCGCCGCCTCGTGTGCATCCTCGGCAACGTCGACGACACCCTCGAGGCGGCGGGCGAGCTGAGCGCGCACTTCGGTGAGGGCGCCATCGTCGTCGGCCCGATCGTGCCGCACCTCTTCGCCGCCGGTCGGTCGGCCCGCGCGGCCCTGTCCGGCCAGTCCTGTGCCCACGCCTGGCCGGAGGCGCCGCGGCCGGTCTCGGCCGACGACCTGCTGGCCGAGCGGGTGCTGGTCGGTGACCAGCCGGCCCGCGTGCTGCTGCTGGAGCGGATCTGGAAACCCTTGTCCGACAGCAGTGGAGCCAACCTGCTGCAGACCGCGGCGGTCTACCTCGAGGGCGGCCACGGGCTCGAGGGCACGGCCCGGCTGCTCTTCGTGCACCCCAACACGGTGCGGTACCGGCTGGGCAAGATCGCCGACCTCACGGGCTACGACCTCACCGACGCCCATGACGCCCACACCGTTCGCATCGCGCTGGCCCTCGGCCGGCTCGCCACGCCTCCACACCGGGCGGTCCGTGCCGCACGGGAGGCACAGGGTGGCCACGCCGGCGCCGCAGCGCAATTGTAGGAACCCTCCAACAGCGGCCCGCGATGTTGGTGGCGTTCGGTCACGGCATGGTCACGGCTGGGGCGCAAGGCTGGGAGACGTGCTCGCGATCGTCTGCCCTGGACAGGGCTCCCAGACCCCCGGCTTCCTGACGCCCTGGCTCGAGATGCCTGCGGTGCGGGCCAGGCTCGAGTCGCTCTCGGAGGTGGCCGGCCTCGACCTCGTGGCGCACGGCACCACCTCGGACGCCGACACCATCAAGGACACCGCCGTCGCCCAGCCGCTGATCGTGGCAGCCGGGTTGGCCAGCGTGCCGGCGCTCTTCGGTGACGCCGACGCCGCCGCCATCGCATCGCTGGTCGACGTCGCCGCCGGTCACTCGGTGGGTGAGATCACGGCCGCGGCGTTCGCCGGTGTGCTGGCCGACGCCGACGCGATGGCGTTCGTCCGTGAGCGGGGTCGCGGCATGGCCGCCGCCAGCGCCGTGACCCCCACGGGCATGAGCGCTGTCCTCGGCGGCGACCCCGCCGAGGTGGCCGCCACCCTCGAGCGGCACGGCCTCACCCCCGCCAACGCCAACGGCGCCGGCCAGGTCGTCGCCGCGGGCACCCTCGACCAGCTCGCCGCGCTGGCGGCCGAGCCCCCGGCCCGCGCCAGGGTCATCCCCCTCCAGGTCGCCGGCGCCTTCCACACGACGCACATGGCTCCCGCCGTCGAGACGCTGCGCCGTCAGGCGGCCGGCTTCAGCACCGGCACCCCGTCGGTGGCGCTGATCTCGAACGCCGACGGTGCCGTGGTGCGCGACGGCGGCGAGATGCTCTCGCGCCTCGTCAGCCAGGTGAGCAACCCGGTGCGCTGGGACCTGTGCATGGAGACGCTGGCCGAGCTCGGCGTCACCGGCCTCATCGAGCTGCCGCCGGCGGGCACCCTCGTCGGTCTGGCCAAGCGTGGCCTCAAGGGCGTCGAGACGCTCGCGCTGAAGACCCCCGACGACCTCGAGGCGGCCCAGCGCATGCTCCACGAGCACGGCGGCCAGACCGCCGGCTCTTCCACTGCCGAGCAGGAAGCCTGACCATGACCCTCTCCCCCAAGGCCACCGGCACGCTGTCGACGCCGACCGGTGCGGCCCACGCCCGCATCCTCGGCGTGGGCGGCTACCGGCCGGCACGCGTCGTCCCGAACTCCGAGGTGATCGACAAGATCGACTCGTCGGACGAGTGGATCCGGGAGCGCTCCGGCATCATCAGCCGCCGCTTCGCCGCCCCCGACGAGACCGTCGTGGACATGTCCGAGCACGCCACCCGCGAGGCACTGGCGATGGCTGGGCTCGAGGCCAGCCAGATCGACGCCGTCATCGTCGCGACGGTCACCCACCCGTACCAGACGCCTGCCGCCGCGCCGATCCTGGCCGACCGCCTGGGCGTCCAGGCAGCCGCGTTCGACATCTCCGCCGCGTGCGCCGGCTACTGCCACGGCATCGCCCTGGCCAACGACATGGTGCGCAGCGGCAGCGCCACGCACGTGCTCGTCGTGGGCGTCGAGAAGCTCTCCGACTTCACCGACCCCTACGACCGCGGCAGCGCCTTCATCTTCGGCGACGGCGCCGGTGCTGCGATCGTCGGCCCCTCGGACAGCCCGGCCATCGGCCCGACCGTCTGGGGCTCTGACGGCTCGCAGTGGAAGACCATCTCCCAGCGCGACAGCTGGGTCGAGACCCGCGAGAAGCACATCGACTTCCCCGCCATCACCATGGCCGGCCAGTCGGTCTTCCGCTGGGCGGTCTGGGGCATGGCGCCCGTGGCCCAGAAGGCCCTCGACGCCGCCGGCGTGCGGGCCGAGGACCTCGACGCCTTCATCCCCCACCAGGCGAACATGCGGATCATCGACGCGATGATCAAGCAGCTGAAGCTTCCCGCCGACATCCCGGTCGCGCGTGACATCGCCGAGACGGCGAACACGAGCGCCGCCTCGATCCCCCTCGCGACCGAGCGGATGCTGCGCGAAGGTGAGGCGCCCCGCGGCGGCCTCGCCCTGCAGATCGGCTTCGGCGCCGGCCTCGTCTACGCGGCGCAGGTCGTCGTCCTCCCCTGACCCCAGCTCCCGCCGGTCTGACGGGTGTATCGGGCCACCGCAAGCGCACCACCGAGAACGCACACACCATGAAGATCGAACAGAAGAAGGAGACACCAATGGCACAGAGCGAGCAGGAGATTCTCGAGGGCCTCGCCGAGATCGTCAACGAGGAGACCGGTCTTCCGACCGACTCGGTGCAGTCCGACAAGTCGTTCACCGAGGACCTCGACATCGACTCGCTGTCGATGATGACGATCGTCGTCAACGCCGAGGAGAAGTTCGGCGTGCGCATCCCCGACGACGAGGTCAAGAACCTCAGCACCGTCGGCGACGCCGTCAGCTTCATCGCCAAGAACCAGAGCTGAACCGCGCGCCCGGTCCCCCGTCCCCAGGGCGGCGGGATCGGGCGCCTCCGCCGGGCGAACCACCGGCACCCCAGGTGACCTCACACGAAGGAGCAGATCCGTCCATGACCGCCACACGACGCGTCGTCGTCACCGGCCTCGGCGCCACCACCCCCCTCGGCGGCACGGTGGCCGAGACGTGGGACGCGGTCCTCGCGGGCCGCTCCGGCGCCCGCCCCATGACGTTCGACTGGGTGGAGAAGTACGAGCTCCCGGTCACCTTCGCCGCCACCATCAAGACGCCCCCGTCGGAGGTGCTGAGCAAGGTCGAGACCCGACGGCTCGACCCTTCCGCGCAGTACGCCATGATCGCCTCCCGTGAGGCCTGGGCCGACGCCGGCAGCCCCGAGGTCGAGCCCGAGCGCCTCGCCGTGGCCATCGGCACCGGCATCGGCGGCGTGTGGACCCTGCTCGACCAGTGGGACAACCTGCGCGAGAAGGGCCCGCGCCGGGTGTTCCCGCTCGCCGTGCCCATGCTCATGGCCAACAGCCCGGCCGGCAACGTCTCCCTCGAGCTCGGCGCCCGTGCCGGCGCCCACTCCACTGTCTCGGCGTGCGCCTCGGGCGCGGAGGCCATGGGCTTCGCCCTCGAGATGATCCGCAGCGGCCGCGCCGACGTCGTGGTCGCCGGCGGCACCGAGGCAGCGGTGCACCCCCTGCCCTTCGCAGGCTTCGCCGCCATGCAGGCCCTCTCCAAGCGCAACGACGACCCCGAGAGCGCCTCCCGCCCCTACGACACGGGTCGTGACGGCTTCGTCCTCGGCGAGGGCGCGGCGGTCATCGTGCTCGAGAGCGAGGAGCACGCCAAGGCGCGTGGCGCGAAGATCTACGCCGAGCTCGCCGGCGTGGGGATGTCGGCCGACTCCCACCACATCGCCGCCCCCGAGCCTGAGGGCGCCGGCGCCTCGCGCGCCATGGTCGAGGCGGTCGAGCGCGGCGGCCTCACACCGGCGGACATCGTGCACATCAACGCCCACGCCACCTCGACCCCTGTCGGCGACGTGGCGGAGTCCAACGCGATCAGGCGCGCGTTCGGCGACGCCGCCGACGGTATGCCGGTCAGCGCCACGAAGTCGATGACCGGTCACCTGCTCGGAGCCGCCGGCGCGCTCGAGGGCGTGTTCACCATCCTGGCCCTCCAGCACCGCGTGGCGCCCGCGACGACCAACCTCGACGACCTCGACCCGGAGATCAGGCTCGACGTCGTGCACGGGGAGGCACGGACGCTGCCCGACGGCGACATCGCCGCGCTCAACAACTCGTTCGGGTTCGGCGGCCACAACGTGGCACTCACGTTCAAGAGCGTCTGAGCCGCCCCCGGAGGAGCACGGGGACATCACGAAGACGTCCCACCCACAGGGTCACCCGTTTGGGTGACCCTGTGGCGTTATGTGCCAGCACAGTCCGCGGTGCCTCTAGCGTGAGGCCGCTTGGACAGGGGGCGGGCAGCGGTGAGTGTGACGTGGAACCAGGGCGCGGGAGTCAACCGGTACTTCGCCGACGCGTCCCTGCCCAGCAGGGAGAAGGCGGCCCTCAAGGCGTTCGCCCGTCGTGACCCCAAGAGCTGGATTCCCCTCGGCATCAACGCCGCCGTGCTGGGCGTCGTGCTGGTGTGGCTCTACCTCCAGTCGCCCTACCGCCACGACCCGCGCACGGCCATCGATGCGGCGATGGTCTCCCTGGCGGCGTTCGGGGTGTTCTGCGGGACGTCCTACCTCTGGTGGGAGCTCTCGCTCGCCAGCAGGGTCCGCCGAGTCGTCGCGCGCCAGGCGCGTGTCGGGGCGCTGCTGACGAGCTCGTTCGGGCCGCGGGCCCTGCGCGTCACCACCCCTGACATCAGCTACGAGATCCCGTACACCTCCATCGCGCAGGTCGCCAGGTTCGGGGACGTGCTCGTCATCAAGCCCAACAACCACCTGGTCCTCGCGCTGCCGATGGAGCTCGTCAGACGTGAGGACTACGAGCTCATCCTGGCCAAGGTCGGCGGACGCCCGCAGCGCGAGCGCTCCCTGTCCTGAGGGCCTACTTCTTCCCCGGCGGGGTGGCGTGGGGGTTGTTGGGCGGCCAGACCTTGATGTCGAGCGTCGTCGGGGTGGGCGACGTCGTCGTCGGCGCGGTGGTCGGCGACGTCGTGGTCGACGAGGTGGTCGTGCTGGTGCTGGAGGGCGCCGGCCGACGGCTCGACGTGGCGGTGGCGGTGGGCGTCCGCTTCTCCGAGCGCGCGGCGGCCTTGGCCTCGGTCCGGCGGGTCGGGGCCGCTGTGGTGGGTGCGGGCTCCGAGGTGGACGCAGGCGCCGTCGGGGTGCTGCTGGTGGTGGGTGGGGCGGCCGTCACCGCAGCCGCCTCCACCGAGTCAGGGGCCTGCGAGGGCTGCACGGCCAGGGACAGCGCGGTCGCGCCCACCCCGCCCAGGGCAAGGGCGCTCACCACCGCGGGACGCAGCCGCACCAGGCGAGGACCGTGGCCGGAGTCGGCGGCGTCGCGCAGGAAGGCCAGGACGACGACGGCGGCGGCCGCTGCCAGCAGCCACAGGGCCCACACGCCCACGGCGGCGACCACGGGCCGCTGCTGCGTGGTCGCCTGCCAAGCGAGGTACACCAGGCCGACCGCGGCTCCGTTGACCGCGTGGGTCCAGCCGGCGTGCGCCCACGACCCCAGCCGGGCCGTCACGGCCAGCCACGGCAGGCTGAGCCAGAACAGCGCGAGCGCTGCCAGGCCGAGCTGGTTGCGCTCGAGCACGAACAGCAGCGGCACGGTGGCGAGCAGCAGGCTGGCCGTGGCAGCAGCAGCACGTGGCAGGGCCGCGGCTCCGCCACGGTGACGGCTGCGGCGGCCGGTGCTCATCCGGCTCGCGAGCAGGGATCCCAGCGCGCCGACGACAGCAGCGACGGCGGCCAGCACGACGAGGGCGTGCACGTGTTACCTCCCGGGTCGGTCCGTTCGGTCCGTTTGGTCCAGATCGGCCGGCCACGCTACCCGAGGCACCCCCGTACCACGAAGTCCAGCACGAGGAGGCGCCCGCTGCGGGGGTCCTACCCCACCTTGTGGAGCCAGCGCACGGGCGCCCCGTCACCGGCATACCGGAAGGGCTCGAGCTCGTTGTCCCAGTCCGTGCCGAGGAGCTCGTCGAGCATCTCCGCCATGGCCTCGGGCGAGCCCTGGGCCAGGCGCAGGACCTCGCGCAGCCGGTCCTCGTTGACGACGGCGTCACCCGAGGCCGAGGTCCAGGTGTGGTGGATGCCGAGCGACGGGGTGTGCGACCACCGGGAGCCGTCACAGCCGGGGCTGGGCTCCTCGGTCACCTCGTAGCGCAGGTTGTCCCACCCACGCAGCGCGGAGGCGAGCTTGGCGCCGGTGCCGGACTCGCCGGTCCACGAGATCTCCGCGCGTACCAGCGCGGCACCGGCAGGCTGAGGCGTCCACTCCAGGTTGAGGCGCTGCCCGAGGACAGACTCCAGGGCCCACGTGATGTGCGGGCACAGCGCTTTGGGGGTGGAGTGAACGAACACCACCCCGCGGGTCGTGACACGCGGCATCGCGACAGACATCCGGGACCTCCTGTGTGCGAGGGACGTCTTCCCCAACGACCTCTGCACTGCTGGTCCGGCTGTGTGTCGATGCTGCTGTCTGTCGATGTTGTTGTGTGCGGCCGCGCGTGCCGTGCGGCTGCGGTGCCGTCGACTGCGAGCAGTCAACGCGCCCCATTGTGCACCAAGTGCCACATCTGCACCAGAGCTATCAGGAATCGCAGCGCTCCCCGGCCTTGTCTTCTGTGCTGGGTGCGGTGCGGGGTCGCCCGGAGACGGGCCGCTCAGGGGCGGCTGGGCGTGGGCCGGTCGGTCGGCCGCCGACTCGGGGTGGGCGCGGTCGTCGGCGAGCCGGTCGCCTTCGTCGTGGGTCGCGCTGTCGGCGTGGCAGGTGCCCGCGTCACGGCCGGGGCCGTGGTCGAGGGCGCCACGGTCGACGACGGCGCAGGAAGGCTCGAGGCCGGCGCAGACGTGCGGCTCGGGGTCGTGGCCGGTGTCGTGGTCGCGGCTGTGGCGCGCGGAACGACGGCCGGGCCGCGGGTGGCCGACGGCGTGCTCGCCCTGGTGGCGGCCGGGTGCGCCACCCCGTTCGGTGCAGGCTCTGCGGCACGACGCGGCAGGCTGGGCGCCGCCGAGGACCGGGGCGCCTCGTGTGAGCCGGGCTGGACGATGCCGAGGAGCAGCGCGACGACACCCAGCGCTCCGGCCAGGCTGGCCAGGGGTACGGCGGTGCGGGGGCGCCACCAGCCTCGGGCACCCTCGCCGTCGCGGCGGCGCCGCAGGCTCGCCGGGAGGTCTACCCGCAGGGCTGCCACGCTGTGCGCCGGGGCGGCCAGCCATCCGGCCACGGGTGGCGCCAGGAGCGCGGCGAGGCCGGCGCTCACCCAGCCGGGCCGCAGGACGACGCCGAGCAGGGCGACGCCGGCGCCCAGCGTGGCCAGTGCCATCTCGGCCCAGTGGACCCGCATGGCCTGGAGCCACGAGACGTTGCCGCGGGTCTTGGGGGTGCGCAGGAAGACGCCCTCGGGCTCGAGCAGGCCCCGGACGCACGCCAGCGACACGACCCAGCCGAGCGAGAGCCAGATGGCGAAGGCCCCGAGCGCGTCGCGCCAACCCGCCTCGCGACCCACTGCCTTCAGCACCGCGACGGCCCGCACGAGGCCGACCACGATCAGCGCCGGGGCGGCGAACAGCAGCAGGCCGCTCAGGCGGCGGACCGCCAGTCCCCCGCCCAGCGCGAGGTCGGCCAGGCTCGCCATCACGACGAACGCGAACACCAGGCCCAGCAGGTCACCGAACCACTGGAGACCGCCGACGAGGTACCCGACCCGCTGGCTGCCGCTGAGCTTCGTGGACCGGTCCCAGGGCATCAGCGTGCGCCAGTGACGCTTAAGGATCTGCATGCCACCGAAGCACCAGCGGAACCGCTGGCGCTTCAGCGCCTCGAAGGTCAGCGGCATGATGCCGTGGCCGTAGGACTGGTCGAGGTGGTGACCGGACCATCCGGCCTGCAGCAGGCGCAGGGACAGCTCGGCGTCCTCGGTGACGCACCACTCGTCCCAGCCGCCGATCCCGACCAGGGCGGAGCGGCGCACGAGCCCCATGGTGCCGCCGAAGATCGCTGCGCCCCGCTCGTCACGGGAGGGCTGCGAGACGGCGAAGAAGTAGTCGTAGCTGTAGTAGAGGCTGCGCAGGTACTGGGAGTGGGACCAGGCCCGGTAGTCCTGGGGGGTCTGCACGAAAGCCACCTGCGGGTCCGCGAAGGCCCCGACGGTGGCGCGCAGCCATCCCGGCTCCACCTGGTAGTCGGCGTCGACGACCGCGATCAGCTCGGCGCGGGGGTCGGTGTGCTCCTCGGCGTAGTTGAGGGCACCCGACTTGAACCCCGGCCAGTCGAGCAGGCGGTGGAAGCGCAGGATCTCGGGGTGGGCCCGGCAGAAGGCCTCGACCGGGGCGCAGAGGGCGTCGTCGTCGGTGTTGTTGTCGACGACCAGGACCTCGTAGGACGGGTAGTCGAGCTCGAGCAGGCGCTGCAGCGTCTCGATGAGCAGCTCGGGGGGCTCGTTGTGGCTCGGCACGTGGATCGAGACCATCGGCAGGTCGCCTGCCGGGGCGGCCGAGGCGGCCTGCCCGGGGTGACGGCGCCGCTGCCACCGCAGGCTGCCGAGGACGTCGAAGACCTCCCAACCGTAGGACAGCAGCATCACGAAGGCGGCCACCTCGAGGAGCCAGAGGCCCCAGGCCCCGGCGACGGCAAAGCCCCCGAGGTCGGACGTGACGGTCCAGAACGCCATCGCCACCACGTAGGCGAGGCCGGCCGCCACGGTGAGCGCCCAGCCGGAGTGCGCGGCCGCCGTCCACCGCCGGGTGCGGGGCAGCCACGGCAGGCAGGCCACCCAGACGACCAGGCCGGCCAGAAGGGTGTCACGAGGAGGCGCCCACACCAACAGCAGCGCGGCAGCCGGCACCACCGCCGCCGCCGGGGCCAGCGCCCGGGTCAGTGCGGTCGCGGGCCGGCCGTGCCGCGAGCGTGCACCCGCGTGGGAGCGGGACAGCACCAGGAAGGAGATGGTCGCGATGGCACACGCGGCCACCGCGAGAACGACAAGAAGAGACACTCCTCCACCCTCACCAGCTCGGCCCCTGCCGCGCAGACCCTACCGAGAAGGGACGAACCGGCGGAAACCGAGCGGGGGCGACGGTCGCTACCCGGCTGGCGGCGCGACCGCCGCGCTCGCCCTCCGTTGCTGCGGCGCAGCGGTGCTCACCGGGTGGAGGGTGACGGGGAGGCTGGTGGGCGTCGGCCGGCCGGACGACACGGTGACGATGCTGATGCTCATGCTGATGCTCCTTGGTCGTGGAGCCATCACCGTGGGACGCGAGCCTGTGCGGTATGCCGCGCCGATCCCGTGCGAACCCTGTGCACCCACCGCGATAGCATCGCCGCACCCCGGCCGCCGGAGCAGCCCCGGCGGCGGAGGGGCAGTAGCTCAGTCGGTCAGAGCAGCGGACTCATAATCCGTCGGTCGTCGGTTCAAGCCCGACCTGCCCCACCCCACGTCTTGCGCAGGTCAGCAGCCTAGGCAGCATCATTGCGACCTCCCTGAGGCGCCTCGACCTGGCCGTTGTGGCACAGTTGTGGCACAGGGGAATCGAGCAGGGCCGCCACGGTGTCCAGCTCGTCACCGAACAGGCCCGCGCAGATGTCGAACGTCATGGCGGCCGACGAGTGCACCAGCATCCGCGGCGCAGGCGGGATGGAAGACCCGGGTGCGCCAGCTGCCCAGCCGGAGCGGCCCTCCGCCATGCGCCGTGAAGACGAGGTCGCCCGGGTTCTTGGCCTCTCGTGGACGAGGGCGGTCGGTTCGGGGACGCTGAGGAACCGCGGCTCGTCCCGCACCACACTCGGTAGGCGGACGCCGGTCGCCGGGGTGCGCGACTGGCTCGACACCCCGTCCTAACCGTCATCTACCGGCACCTTGGGGATGCAGGTTGCGCCGTTCTGTCCGCACGTTTTTCGGGAGCGCGAACCCTCGCATCAGGAGCGAGCAATCTCGTTCCGTCGCGAAGCAGCGGCCAACGTGCCAGGACAACTCACGTCAAGCCGTTACTCCCGTGGGCCGGTATCGCAGGGCGACCG
>Ga0307410_10001279_pt1 | contig 11192 bp, 11 predicted proteins | sample 322Ometagenome_3_FD_203707 | JGI IMG/M metagenome (GOLD analysis project Ga0307410, IMG submission 203707) | Maize rhizosphere microbial communities from greenhouse at UC Davis, California, United States - 322HYB-O-3 | ecosystem: Host-associated > Plants > Roots > Rhizosphere > Soil | place...
CTGCAGCGGCCAGCCGTAGTTCCTGCCCTTCTCGAGCAGGTTCAGCTCGTCGCCGCCGCGCGCGCCGTGGTCGACCGACCAGAGCCGGCCCTGGGCGTCGAACGCGAGCGCCTGCACGTTGCGCTGGCCGATCGTCCAGATCTCGGGCCGCGCATCGGCACGACCGATGAACGGGTTGTCGCGTGGCACCGAGCCGTCGGGCACGATCCGCACGGTCTTGCCGAGGTGGCTGTCGAGGCGCTGCGCATAAGGCCGCATCCGGATGTCGGAGCGTTCGCCGGTCGTCACGTAGAGCATGCCGTCGGCACCGAAGGCGAGGCGCGAGCCGTAGTGCATCGTGCCGTCGAAGGTCGGCAGCACGCGGAAGATCACGCTGACCTGCTCGAGCAGTTTTCGGTCCGCCGACAGCACGCCGCGCGCGACGCTGGTGCCGTTGCCGCCGTCGCGCGGCTCGGTGTAGCTCCAGAAGATCGTCCGGTCGGTCGCGAACGCAGGACTCAGCGCGACGTCGAGCAGCCCGCCCTGGCCGCGTGCGTCGACCGCCGGCACGCCGCCGATCGGCGCGCCGACCTGGCCGGCGGCCGAGACGATGCGCAGACGTCCCGGCTTCTCGGTGACGAGGAAATCGCCGTTCGGCAGCGGTTCGACCGCCCAAGGGTAGGCGAGGCCCCTCGCGACGACGCTGACCTCGAACCCGGTCGAAGCCGGTTGCGTTGCGCACGCGCGCGTCTGGCCGGCGAACGCCGGCTGCTGGCCGTCGGCATTCGGCGAGCGCGTCTCGAGCGGCGTGCACGTTGCTCCGGTGGCCGTGGCTGCTGCGGTCGCGGGCTGTGCCGCGACACCGATCGGCAGCGCCGCGAGCAGGCCCATCGCGGTCAACGCAATTCTCGAAAAGCCCATCGCTGATTTCCTCATGACGACCGTGCGCACGCGCGGCCACGACCGGATTGGAGGGCAAGCGCAGTTCCCGTGCGGTTCTGCGGGACACTGGTGCTTCGCACGCTTTCCGGATCCGATGATCGTCCACCTCGTCGACGGCACCTACGAGCTGTTCCGCCACTTCTACGGCGCGCGCCGCTTCAACAAGGGCAAGGACCGCCCGCTCGGCGCGGTGCTCGGCGTGCTGCAGACAGTGCTGCAGATGGTCGAGCAGGGCGCGACCCACATCGGCGTCGCGACCGATCATGTGATCGAGTCGTTTCGCAACGACCTGTGGCCGGGCTACAAGACCTCGGCCGGCATCGAGCCGGCGCTGCACGCGCAGTTCCATCCGCTCGAGGATGCGTTGCGCGCGATGGGCATCGCGGTGTGGCCGATGGTCGATCTCGAGGCCGACGACGCGCTCGCCTCGGCGGCCCGCCTCGCGGCCGCCGATCGGTCGGTCGGGAAGGTCTGCATCTGGACGCCCGACAAGGACTTGGCGCAATGCGTCTCGACCGACCGCGTGGTGCAGATCGACCGGCGCAGCAAGCAGATCCGCGACGCCGCCGGCGTGCGCGCGAAGTTCGGGGTCGAGCCGGCGTTGATCCCGGACTGGCTCGCGCTGGTCGGCGATGCGGCCGATGGCTACCCGGGGATCTCGGGCATCGGCCCGGTTGGCGCCGCCGGCCTGCTGAACCGGCACGGTCCGATCGAACGCTTTCCGCCGACCGTGCTCGCCGACCAGCGCGAGCAGGCGCTGCTGTTCAAGCGCCTCGCCACGTTGCGGACCGATGCGAAGCTGTTCGAGGCACCGTCGGCGTTGCGCTGGGGTGGGACGACGCCGGCGTTCGCGCCGTGGACCGAGCGGCTGGAAGCGCCGCGCCTCGCCGAGCGGGCGTTGCAGGCCTACGGCGCGATGGCGTGAGGGGGCGGTTTCAGGCCGCCGCTTGGCGGGCGCTCGCCGCGCATCAGCCGGCCGCTTCGGCCACCGTCTTGCGCCAGTGGCGAGCCGCGGAGATCTCGACGAAGCCCCGGCGCCGATACAGCGCGTGCGCGCTGCGCCGGTCGGCGCGTACCGTCAGCGCGAGGTGCGCGCGACCGTGGTCTGCGCCCCAGCGTGCTGCCGCATCGAGCAGCGCGCTGCCGACTCCGCGGCCGCGCTGGTCAGGGTCGACGCCGAGGTAGTCGATGTAGGCCTCCTCGTCGAGCGGGGCGTCCTGCACGTAGAGATAGCCGGCGATCCTGCCGTTGGCACCGGCCGCCACGAAGAGGGCGCGGTCGACCGCATCGACGGCGCGGATCAGGTCCGCGTCGGTGATGTAGGTCGCTTCGAACAGCGTGCGATGCAGCGTCGACACGGTGGCGATTTCTGCCGGCGTCGCGCGCCGGACCATCCCGGCGTCGTCGCGCCGCTCCGCCTCGATCGGCGCGCGCAGCAGCGTGTGCACCTGCTGCGGCGCATAGCCGGCGGCTGCCAGCCACCCATTCAGCGGCTCGCTGGCGAGGGTGGGGAAGGCGTCGAAATGGCGGATGGCGGGCAGCGCGGTCTCGAGCGTCGGACCGACCGTCGCGAGCAGCTCGTGCACCGCGCGCGGATCCTTCCACAACGGCCCGCGCACCCAGGCGCGCTGCAGTGCCGGATCGAACTCGCAGCCGACCAGCGCGGTCGTCCGGCCGTCGTCCTGCAAGACCCAGAACGCGGCTTCATCGGGTGACAAGGTGCGCAGCTCGGTCGCATGCGACGCGACGTCGTCGCCCTGTTGCGCGTGCAGGCAGTGCACGCCACCGTCGGGGCGCCGGTTCCAGTCGACGATGGTGGCGGCCAAGCCGGGCCACTCGGTCGGCGCGAGGCGGATCAGCTCAGCGGACACGCCATGCTCCGTCTTCGGTCGATGCCAGGAGCCGAGCGTGGCTTCGCTGCATGGCCGGCCTCCCGGCTCAGCAGCAGGTCGTCGACACCTTCACGCGATTGCGGCGGCTCGCCTTCGCCTCGTACATGGCGACGTCGGCGTGGCGCATCAACGTGTCGGGATCGAGGTCGGGGCTGCAGCACATCGCGATGCCGATCGAGGCGCCGACCCGCACCCGCTGCGACTCGACGTCCATCTCGGCGCGGATGCTTTCCAGGATGCGTTCCGCGAGGCTGACCGCATGCACCGTGCGGTTCACGCGGTACTCCTGCACCGCCTGCCCGAGGTGCTCATCGGCATCGTCGAACACGCACATCGCGAGCCCGAGACTGTCGAGAGCCTCGGAAATCGATGTCAACGTCGGAAGCGCATCGGCCATGCGGGACGCACCTGGGAGAGGGAGGAGGGCGCCGCGGCGGGCAGGCCGAAGGTTAGCGCACTCTGCCGAGACAGCGGCCAAGACCGACGTCTTAGGTCGCCGCGATGGTGCAAACTTCCATGCGCACACCGAGGGAGACGACCCGATGCGAACGCTGGCCGACGATCCGTCCGTGGTGGCACGGATCCTGGATCACATCGACAACCGCAGCACCGATCGCGGCGCCGAGGTCTGGCACGAGCCGGTCGAGAACTATCGCAGCGAAGCCCGCCTCGGAATCGAGCTGATGCAGGTGCTGCGCCGCACCCCGACGCCGTTCTGCCCGTCCGCGGCGCTGCCCGACGCCGGCTCGTATGTCGCGCGCACGGCGGCCGGCGTGCCGCTGATCGCGGTGCGCGACAAGGACGGCGTCGCGCGCGTCTTCCGCAATGCGTGCCGGCACCGCGGCATGTCGCTCGCCGACGGCACCGGCTGCAAGCGCGTGCTGGTCTGCCCGTACCACGCCTGGACCTACGAGCTCGACGGGCGCCTGCGCGGCGTGCCGCACGAAGACGGCTTCCCCGGTCTCGACAAGCGCAGCCACGGACTGGTCCCGGTGCCTTCGTTCGAGGACCAGGGGCTGGTCTGGGTCACGCAGGAGGGGCCGGCGCCGGCGAAGTCGCCATGGGCCGAGCTGGACGGCCTGGTCACCTCGGCGCAGCGGCTCGCCGGGATGTCGGAGACGGACGTCGCGGCGAACTGGAAGATCGTCACCGAAGGCTTCCTCGAGGGCTATCACCTGCAGTCGCTGCACGCCGACACCTTCTTCCCGATCCAGTTCGACAACCTCAACGTCATCGAACAGTTCGGGCCGAACAGCCGGGTGACGTTTCCGTACCGCCGGGTCAACAAGCTGCGTGACGTCGAGCCCGGCGAACGCTCGGCCGACGGCGTGCTGACGTACGTCTACCACCTGTTTCCGAACGCGATGCTGATCACATTCTCGAAGAACACGACGATGGTGGTGGTCGAGCCGACCGGGGTCGACCGCTGCCGGCTCGTCAACTACACGCTGACCCACCGCGACCCGTCGAAGGGTGCCGACGCGGAAGCGCTCGAACGCGATCTGCACTTCATCGACGCCGGCACCGTGCAGGACCGCGAGGCCGCCGTCGCGATCCAGCGCGGCCTCGCGTCGGGCGCCAACGAGTCGTTCCAGTTCGGCCTTTTCGAGAGCGCGATCGTCCATTTCCATCGCACCCTGCACGGTGCGATCGATGCGGCACGCGTGGCCGGCCGCTAGCGACTCAAGCCGGGTTGGACGCGAACTCGACCGACTCGACCTCGCCGCGCCAGACGATGTCGAGGCGGGCTTCGGTGTACCAGCCGACCTCGCCGCGCATCGGGATCAGCACGCCGTCGATGCGGCGGTAGTTGCTGAAGTGGCCTTCCCAGGGCTTCTGCCGGTACTCGCCGTCGAAGATGCCCCAGCGGCCCGGCGAGAACACGCTCTCGACCTCGCCGTCGTCGGCGAACCGGAACTCGAGCGCGACCTCGGTCGTGCCTTCCTTCAGGGTCGCGAGCGCGGTGAACTCGTCGAGTGCCGACCAGGTCAGGCGCTCGCTCGGCAGCAGCGCCGCTGGGTACCAGACGGCTTCGGCCAGGTAGCGGTGCAGCGCGCCTGAATTGAGCTCCGGGTTGCCGGTCGCGCCGCCGACGCGCAACACCGACATCAGGCGGACGCGTCCGGCGCCGATGCCGTGCTTCAGCGTGTCGACGACGTGGATGTGCAGGAACGGCATCACCTTCACCTGCGCGTCCCAGACGAAGCCGGGCTCGCCGACCTTCGCCGCGTGCGACGCCGTGAACGTCATCCAGCGACTGTTCGCCGCCGCGGTTCGCAATTGGCCGCGCTGGCGCAAGCTCACGCCGCTGATCGGCGCGCGCTCGGCCGGCAATGCGCGGCGCAGGTAGCGCGCCACCGGCAGCGGCAGCGCGTCGAGCGCCGTGGTGTCGGGACGTTCCGCGAGCGCGCCCGGCTCGGTCAGGTCGGCGACCATCCTGCGCACGCCGCGCCGCGTCTGCTGGCGGCCGAAGAGCAGCGCAGCCGCGCCGAGCGCCAGCCATTTCGCGATTCGCAGGTTGCGCACCATCGAGCGTCGTCCCGCGGCCTGCAGCCGCCATGCCGAAGCAGCGATGTTAGGGCGCGGCGGCGAGTCCGCGGGCTTCGCGCCGACGTCGTTCAGGAAGCTCATCGGGATTCAGCGGGCGCGGGCGTCGCCGGCGCCGGCGCAGCGCAGCGAGGCGCGGGACGTCGCCGGTTCAGCGCGTGACGCGCTCCCAGGCGTGGCGGACGGCGTCCTTGAACGTCTCCCACGGATGGCTTGGATGGCGCTGCTCCCAATCGCCGCGAACCTCGCCTGCGATCTCGTCCCAGTTGCGACCGCGGTAGCGCATTTCCTCGGCCAGCGCATGGCCGTGCCGGTAGGCCGGCTCGAATTCCTCGTAGCTGGGGCCCCTGCCGGCGAAGCGCGCCGCGTGGTCGGCGCGGTAAGCCCCCGCGTAGCTCTCGAACGTGCTGCCGGGCGTGTGGCCGTAGACGCGCACGCCGCCGATGCTGACCTCGTGCCGATGGGTGACCAACGGTCGGTCGCTCGGCGTCTCAGGCGCCTGCGTCGACGTGACCGAGGCGTTGCCGGTCGCGCCGTCGCGAGCCGAGGCGGAGCGGGCGCGCCAGCCGCGCTGCTGCCATTGCTCGACCCGGTCGTCGATGTTGGCGGCGCCGAGCGCGAGCAAGGCATCGCGGGCCGCGGTGGCCTGCGCTTCGTCGTGCGCCTCGACGTGCACCAGGCTGCCGCCGCGCCGGACGGCCTCTTCATAGTGGTCGATGTGCGGTTCGTCGCTGACGCCGAACAGCACCGCGAGGCGATGCAGCAGGCCGCTCGCCGGGCCGCCTTCGATCTCGCTGGCGGCCGGCAGCGGATGCGCATCGGGGTCGGCGGCGCCGCTTCCGCTGTGGACCGAGGCCTGCGCGAAGCCGCGGTTGCGAAGATTCTGCAACGCGCTCTGCGCCGCCTCGGCGGAGTCGAAAAGGGCGATGACGGTGTGCTTCACGGTGCATCCTCCATGCAGTGCGGCCTTGCGCCGAACATACTCTTTCGAGCTGTCGGCAGGCGGCATGCCCGTGCGGGGCTCGCGGAATCATGAGTGTCGCTGGTCGCAGCGATTCCCGGACGCCAGAGGCCGAGCGCCGCCGATGAGTCACAACCTTCGAACCGGGGATATGCATTGGGAATTTATTCCCATATCTTGTGGCCTGACGGCATGCCATCGCAAGCCACCAAGGAGTCCCGTTCATGAAAGTGCATCTCAAGCCGCTGCTCGCGTCGGTCTTGGCCGCATCGGCGCTGGTTTCCATCAGCACCCCGGTCTCGGCGGTGGCTCTGACCATCCAGTCAGAAGCCCCGATGACGGTCGGACCTCAGAGCGCAAGCGCTCCTTGCATCATCGCCGGCACCACCTGCCAGAACGGAAGCTTCGCCTACACGAACTTCGATCAGTCCGGCAACGTCGCGTCGTACAACCTGTCGAGTCCGGAATACAAGGTCAGCGATCTGCCGTTCCTCACGTTCGCCGTCGCGATCGACGTCAACACGGCCAAAGGCGGCGAATACCTCAACTCGTTCACGCTGACCGACCTGACGACCAACACGGTGCTCTATACGTTCAGCGGCGCGCTGATCGGTGACCCGTTGGCGAACAACGGCAACGGCTACGCTGATTGGACGCTGCGCAGCTTCGATCTGACCAAGCTGGCCCTCACCGACGTGGTCCGCTTCGACGCGGTGCTCTCGAACACGAGCGATGGCGCGGAATCGTTCTTCCTCGTGGGTTCGACGGCGCCGATTCCGGAGCCGGAGACCTATGCGCTGATGATGGCGGGCCTCGGCCTGATGGGCGCGGTCGCGCGCCGCCGGCGCCGCGCGGCCTGAGTCTTCCCTGACGGATCAGGCGGGGCCGCCGGCCTCGCCGCGCCGACTGCTCCTGCTCGAAGCGTCGGCGCCATTTCGGATCTCGCTTCTCGGGCCCGTCGGACGGGCTCCGTGCGATCAGTCGAAGCCGAAGGTCGGCGCGCGCGTCACGTCGGCGTCGAAGTTGATCAGCACGCTCGCCAGCTCGAGCGCGCGCCACAGGTGCGCCGGCATCTGCAGGATCGCCTCGGGCGTCTTCAGGTCGGCGATCCACGCACTGATCTGGGCGTGCTGCTCGCTGCTCAAGAGGTGCAGGCTCAGCATCTCGTCGATCGTCTTCACCTGAAGGCCTCCTTGCAGTGGCGTCGGGATAGGGCGCCGCGCGACCGATGATAGGGGGCGTGGCGCACGGTTCGGGGTGCGTTCAGCGCGAAACCGACAGGGGTGCGTCGCCGAGTTGCGCCGGGGCAACCCACATGCCTGCGCTTCACCGGCGGGACGCAGGACGCGCGGTGCTGATCTCGAAACCGTCAGCGCGCCACATCCATGCGAGCGCGCAGAAGAACAGCGTGAAGACCAGGCCGGCCCACCACTCGGTGCTGTTCTGCAAGGCGTCGATGGTGTCGGCGTGCAGCCCGAACCATGGCGCGAGCGAGTTGACGAGGCCGAGCAGCGGCAGCGCGATGCAGAGCGCCGGCAGCGTGCGGCCGACCCCACGCGCGTGCGTGGCGACCGCGTGCGCGGCACCGCTCGCGATCAGCATCGCGATGCAGGTCGCGCCGAAGTACACGACCACGCCGTAGCGCCGCATCCATCGGTACGCGGTGCCCTCGGTGCCGAGGAAGGTCCCGTACAGCACCAGGAACAGTGCGGCCGCCAGGCCGAGCCACGGCAACGCGCGGAGCTTGCGCGTCGGGGCGGCGCCGAGCTCGCGCAGCCACGCGGTGCAGAGCAGCCAGCTCAGGCCCTGCAGCACGGCGGCCGGCAGCAGCAGCGCGCGGAACAGATGGTTCGGCAGCGCGTGGCGCGCCGCGCGGCTGATCGACGTGCAGCCGTCGAGGAACGGATTGCACGGTTCGATCAGGGCGAGTCGCACCGACAGGGCGTAGGCGATCAGCGTGGCGAGAAAAGGCAGCGCACCGGCAATGAACGCGAGCGGCCAGGCCGGCCACGCCATACCGGTCGGAGACGAGGTAGAAGTTTCGGGAACGTTCGGCATCGACATGCGGCGCGGCGGTCGATCGCACCCGATGATGGCCGAACGCGCGGGGGACGAGGACGGCTGGACTACCGCGTCGCGCTGTCGGCGTTCATCGCGGCGAAAGGCAGCTCGGGTCGAGAGGTCGTCGCCGATGGAGCGGGGTTGCCTCGCTGGGCATCGGCCGGCTCGAGACCGAGCTCGATGCGATAGGTCGTCGTACCGTCGTCTCCGGTCTCGATCTTCTGCAACGCGCCGCCGTGGATCGCGGCCACCTTCTCGACCACGCGGTGGCCGAGCCCGAGACCGAGCGAGAGCCGCGTCTGCGGATTCGGTGCGCCGTCGTGCATCGTCATCCGCGCCTGTCCGTCGTCGCACACCTGCAGCCAGCGGCCGGCGTCGTCGAGCTGCACTTCGATCGAGGTTCCGCCCGGCGTGTGGCTGACCGCGTTCTCGACCAGGTTGCGCAGCGCAAGCTCGAGCAGCACCGCGTGGCCGCGCCGCACGCAGGTCGCGGGCCCCCGGTAGGCCAGCACGTGGTCGTTGGCCAGCGCCTGCGGCGCGGATTCCGAAACGACGCGGCACGCGATTTCCGCCAGGTCGACCGGCTGCGCCGTCTCGGTCATCTCGGTCCGGCTCGCGCGCGCCAGCGCCAGCACCTGCGCGAGGACATGGCCGGACCGCATGGCATCGTGCGCGAGGCGCTCGAGCGAGAGCTGCCGATCCGCGTCGGCCAGCGGCTTCTGGAGCGCTTTCGCATGCAGGGCGATCGAGGCGAGCGGCGTGCGCAACTCGTGCGCGATCTCGTCGGCGAGCTGGCGCTCGCGCGCGAGCGCCGAGCGGCTGCGCTGCATCAGCAGGTTGATCGCATCGACGATCGCACGGAACTCGACCTGCGGATGGCGGATGCCGAGCGGCCGCTGCTGTTCGACGTCGAGCGCGTGGACATCGCCGGACAGCTCGTAGAGCGGCCGCAGCCCGCGCCGGATCGCGAGGCCGAGCAGCAGCGCGATCGTCGGCAGCAACCACAGGCCCGGCAGCGCGACCTGCCAGGCGATGTCGGAAGCCAGCTCGTCACGCTCCTCCCGCTTCAGCATCACCATCAGGCGCCGCGCCGGCTCGTTGCGGTCCCAGCGCGCGAAGGTGCGCCAGCCGGCGTTGTCGCTGCCGAGCACGAGATCGGCGAAGCCTTCGCTGTCGGAGAACGGCGGCACCGGCGCTTCGCCGAGCTGCCCGATCACCCGGCCTTGCCCATCCCAGATGACGACGCTGAGCGACTGCTGGTAGTCGTGGCTCTTCAGCTCCGGGCGGCTCAGCAGCTGCGAGGCGACCTGCTGGCCACGCGGCAACGCTTCGCTGCCGCGCAGGTTCAGCAACAGCGCGGCGACGCTCGCCAGATGGCCGTCGGTCAGCTCGTCGGCCTCGTGGTGGCCGATCTGGAAGCCGATTCCGACGAGTCCGACCCAGACCACGACCAGCGAGCCGAGCACCCACGTGAGCAGATGGCGCAGCAGCGACGGATGTCTCATCGCGAGGTTCCGTCCGGTGCGAAGTAGCCGACGCCGCGTACCGTGCGGATCACCGCATCGCCGAGCTTGCGGCGCAGCCGGTGCACGTGCACCTCGATCGCGTTGCTGTCGAGCCCGCTCTGCCAGTCGTACAGGCGCTCCTCGAGCTGGGCCCGCGAGAGCACGCGCGGCGACGCTTCCATGAGCGCGAGCAGCACGTCGAACTCGCGCGTCGAGAGCTCGACCGGCTGGCCGTTGCGCTGCACCGTGCGGGCGGCCGGATCGACGGTCAGCTCGCCGCGCCGCAGCACCGCATCGGCGCGGCCGGCGGCGCGCCGGCGCAGCGCGCGCATGCGTGCAGCCAGCTCGTCCGGATCGAACGGCTTCACGAGGTAGTCGTCGGCGCCCATGTCGAGACTGGCGATGCGCGAGGCCACCTGATCGCGCGCGGTCATGATGAGCACCGGCGTCGCCGGGTGCGGCAAGCGGCCTTCGGGAGCGCGCCGGATGCGCTGCAGGATCTCGGCGCCGTCGCCGTCGGGCAGACCGAGATCGAGCAGGATCAGGTCGAACGGCTCCGCGCCGAGCGCCCGCCAGGCCTCGGCGACCGACCCCACGGCATCCACCACGCAGCCGTGCTGGCGCAGGTGCACCCGCAGGCCGGCGGCGATGCCTTCGTCGTCTTCGATCACCAGCACACGCACAGCCGATTGTCGCGCCCCTTAGGATGCGCGCTTCGTCTCGCCGGCCCGGGGCCTCTTGCGTATCCTCCTCGTCTCCGACCTCCACTACACGCTGCCGCAGCTCGACTGGGTCGTGCGCTCCGCGCCGGCGTTCGATCTGGTGGTGGTGGCCGGCGATCACCTCGACATCAGCTCGGCGGTCGCGCTCGATGCGCAGTCGGTCGTGATCCTGCGCTACCTCGCGCTGCTCGGGCAGGTCACGCGCGTCGCGGTGAGCTCGGGCAACCACGATCTGACCGGGCCCGATGCGCAGGGCGAGCAGGCCGCGCTGTGGATCGGCGACGCACGCGCCGCCGGCGTCGCGACCGACGGCGATGCGCTGACGATCGGCGACACGCTGGTCACGGTCTGCCCGTGGTGGGACGGTCCGCTCGGGCGCGCTGCGCTGGCCCGCCAGCTCGCGCGCGACGCGGCGCGTCGGCCGGCGCGCTGGGTCTGGGTCTACCACTGGCCGCCTCTCGGCACGCCGGTCTGCTGGACCGGCCGGCGCGACTACGGCGATGCCGATCTCGGCGGCTGGATCGCGGAACACCAGCCCGACATCGTGCTCACGGGGCACGTCCACGAATCGCCGTTCAAGCCG
>Ga0307410_10001282_pt1 | contig 11181 bp, 13 predicted proteins | sample 322Ometagenome_3_FD_203707 | JGI IMG/M metagenome (GOLD analysis project Ga0307410, IMG submission 203707) | Maize rhizosphere microbial communities from greenhouse at UC Davis, California, United States - 322HYB-O-3 | ecosystem: Host-associated > Plants > Roots > Rhizosphere > Soil | place...
CACGCTCTACGGCGACATGGCGGGCGGCTATTCGGTGCTGAAGGACGCCTACAAGACGACCTGCTTCGCCCTGTCGCGCTGGCGCAATGACAACCGCCCGAAGGGTGCGCTCGGGCCGAAGGGTCCAGTGATGCCCCAGCGGGTGATCGAGAAGCCGCCGACCGCCGAGCTTCGTCCCAACCAGAAGGATGAGGACAGCCTGCCGCCCTATTCGCTGCTCGACCGGATCCTCGAAGGGCTGGTCGAGAAGGAGATGTCGGTGAAGGAAACGGCCGCCGCGACCGGCGCCGACCTCGCCATCGTCGCCGACATCGAGAAGAAGCTGCTCCGCGCCGAATATAAGCGCCGCCAGGCTCCGCCGGGGGTGAAGCTCGGCAGCCGCAACTTCGGCCGCGACCGCCGTTATCCAATCAGCAACGCCTTCCATACTAGCTAGGTGCGGATGGAACGTCGGGCTCGGTCGCCGCGTAGTGCAGGCATGACCCGGATCGCGTTACTCGCCCTGCTTATCGTCGCTTGCAGCCCGTCGAATCCGGCCGAGAATGCTGCTGCTCCTGCGGGAGCCGAGGCGCCCCACGTCGCGGCGCCGGCTCCGCCGATCCTTCCGGCCGATGCGACCGCCGTGGACGCCATCGGCTCGATCGAAGGCGAATGGCGCGTTGCGGGGGTCGCTGCGCAGCCGCTCAGCCAGCCCTTCGGAATTTCCGCGACCATCCGCGACGGGCGCGTCCGGTTCGTCTCCCAGTGCGTCAGCCGCATCTATGAGCTGGCAATCAAGGGAGGATTGGTCACCGCCCGGCTGGTTGACAATGATGAACCGGAATGTCTGCGGCCGCTGACCATGGATGAACGCGGGCTCGATCAGGCGATGGGCCAGGCCAAAACTATTTACCGCCTTCCCAGCAATGCGCTGGTGTTCGATGGGCCGGCGGGTGCCGTAACCCTATTCACCCAGTGACGGACGGCGGCTAGATCGCGCTCGTCCAATCGAGAAAGCATCATATATGATCCGTATCGCCCCCATCGCCGCCCTGTTGTTCCTCGCGGCGTGCGGCCGGCAGGGAAGTCCCGCTCCTTCCGAAGCCAACACAGTGGTCGAGCCGGCCAAGGCTCCGGCTGAAGTTCCAAGCCTGGAGGGCAACTGGACCGTGACCCGGGTCGGCGGCGTTGGTGATGCGGCGGCGCTGGGGATGACCGCCGAGATCACGAAGGATAGCGTCACCTTGTCGACGGGCTGCTTCAAGCGCGCCTGGACCTATACGCAGAACCGCAACGTCGTCGCCTTCACCGCTTCGCCCGGCGGAAGCGCCAACTGCGGGGGATCGTCGCCAAGCGCCAGCGCCGAGACCGCCTATGCCGCCCTGGCCGAGGCCAACATCGCGATCTTCTCGAAGGACGGGAGAGAAGCCGGCCTGTCGGGCACCGGCGGAACATTGACGCTGGAGCGCCGCTAGCCTTTGCGGCCGCGCCGGTGTTAGGGCGCTCTTTAAGATGAGTGTCGTCACCCGCTTCGCCCCTTCGCCGACCGGCCGGCTTCATGTCGGCAATATCCGCACGGCGCTCCACAATGCGCTGTTCGCGCGGAAGAACGGCGGGCGTTTCCTGCTGCGGATCGACGACACCGACCTGGAGCGAAGCCGCGAGGAATATGTCGAGGCGATCCGGGGCGACCTCGTGTGGTTGGGTCTCAATTCCGACGGGGAAGCGCGGCAGTCGGAGCGGTTCGACCTTTACGAGCGCGAGTTCGAGCGGCTCAGCGAGGCGGGACGAGTCTATGCCTGCTTCGAGACGCCGGAGGAACTGGACCTGCGGCGTAGGGTGCTGCTCGGCCGGGGGCTTCCACCGGTCTATGAGCGCAAGCCGGAAGGCGCGCCGGTTCCGGAAGGCATCGCGCCGCACTGGCGCTTCAAGCTGGACCATGAGTTGCCGATCGAATGGGACGATCTGGTGCGCGGTCACCAGAAGTTCGATCCCAGGCTGATCAGCGATCCCGTCATCCGCCGTGCCGACGGAAGCTGGCTCTACCTGCTGCCAAGCGTGATCGACGATATCGACCTTGGCGTCACGCACATCGTGCGCGGCGAGGACCATGTGTCGAATAGCGCGGTGCAACTGCAGATGTTTGCCGCGCTCGGCGCCCGGCCCCCGGCGCTGGCCCATGAGGCGCTGCTGGTCGCGGCGGAAGGCAAGCTTTCCAAGCGCCTTGGCTCGACGGGCGTCCAGACGCTACGCGAGGCTGGCATCGAGCCGCTGGCCCTGCTCTCCCTGCTCGCGCGGCTCGGAACGTCCCGGCCGGTCGAAGCCAAGGCGAGCTTCGATGAGCTTGCCGAGGGTTTCGATTTTTCGACCTTCGGCCGCGCGCCGGCCCATTTCGATCTGGCCGAGGTGGAACAGCTGAACTCGAAGCTGCTGCATCACCTCGATTATACCGACGTTGCCGATCGCTTGCCGGACGGTATCGGCGAAGCCGAATGGCTGGCGCTTCGCGGCAACCTCGCCCATCTTGGCGAGGCAGCGGAATGGCTTCCCATCCTTCACGGGACCATCAAAGCGCCGGAGGTCGTGCCGGAAGATAAGCCGCTCGTCGCCCAAGCCGCGAAGGCGGCAGCCGTCCTCGATTGGTCCGCCGACCCTTGGCATGCCCTCACCGGGGCTCTCAAGGAATCAACTGGCCGCAAGGGCCGCGCCCTATTCCATCCGCTTCGTCTTGCACTGACCGGCCGCGACTCGGGACCGGAGATGGCGCCGCTGATCAAGTTGATCGGCCGGGTGCGCGCGCTCGAACGCCTGCAGGCGGCCGCAGCCTAGATAGCCGTAAAACCCACGCAAAATCCCGCTTGCGCGATGTATGTAATGATGTAACATTCACTGTCTCTTGAAGAGGAGGCTTGTGATGCTTGCATATGCCGCCAACGCTCCCCGATCCGCCAGCCGCGCCGGTTCCCCTCGCGTTCTTGCCCTGATCCTGGTCGGCCATGCCGTGCTGATTGGCGCGGTGATGAGCGCGAAGATGGGCGTCATCCCCATCGATGTTTCCGACCCGACCGACATTTTCAACGTCCCGATCAAGCCGCCGCCACCGCCCGAGCCTCCGCAGCCCGCAACCAAGCCAAATCCACAGCCTTCGTTCATCGAGCATCCGGTAACCGTCATCGATGTGCCGGTGATCAACCAGAACCCGCCGATCGATAAGGGACCTCCCATCGTCCCGTGGAACCCGCCGGTCAGCGGCAACGGTCCGCCGCTTCCCCCGGCAAATCCGATCAAGGCCGCACCGGTTCGCATCGCCGCGATTTTCGCGACCCCCGAAGGCGCGATCCGACCGCCTTACCCCACGTCGAAGATCCGGTTGCAGGAAGAAGCGACGCTTCGCCTTCGCCTGTCGATCGACGCTCGCGGCCGGGTGACCTCGGTCGAGCCGGTCGGCGCGGCCGATCCCGAATTCCTCGCGGCGGCAAGGCGTCACATCATCCGCTCCTGGCGCTACAAGCCGGCGACCGAGGACGGCGCCAGAGTGGCATCGAGCATCGTCATCACCCTGCGCTTCCAGCTGGAGGATGTGTGAGCATCGCCATCGCCCGGGGCTGGCAGACCGCCGCCGGGCGCCCTACATCTGCGTCCATGGCAATCCTTCCACCGACGGTCGGGCCGCGCGCGGCGCTTCGCGACCTCAAGGCCTTCCTCGGCCAGCGGAGCCGCGAGCAGGTGCTGGGCGCGACGCTGGCGGTGCTGGTGACGATCATCATCATCATCATTTTCCTCGTTGATTCGAAGATCAACACGGCGCCCGAGCCGACCGTCGTCTACGTCGAAAATTACGGGCCCGACCGGACCGACGCCGACATCATCGCCGACCAGAAGAATGCGTCGGAGGAGCGCCGCAAGGCAGAGGAAGCGCGCCAGCAGGAATTTCAGAAGCTGGAAAAGCAGTTCGGCATTGAGTGACGCGCAGTATATGCGCGAGGCGATCCGGCTGGGAGAAGCCGCGCGCGGACGGACCGCGCCCAACCCCAATGTCGGCTGTGTCATCGTCAACGACGGGAAGATCGTCGGGCGCGGAGCCACGGGCGAGGGCGGCCGTCCCCATGCCGAGGCTGCCGCGCTGGCGGAGGCGGGCCGGAGGGCAAAAGGCGCGACGCTTTATACGACCCTGGAGCCCTGCGCCCATGCGAGCGAACGCGGCCCGACCTGCTCCACGATCATCCCCGAGGCAGGAATTGCCCGTGTCGTTGCTGCGCTGAAGGACCCTGATCCCCGAACCGCCGGCAAGGGCGTCGGGATGCTGCGGAAGGCCGGGGTCGAGGTAAAGGTCGGCACCGGCAAGGATGCCGCTCGCGACAGCATTTCCGGTTTCCTCAGCCGCATCGAGCGCGGCCGCCCGCTCATCACGCTCAAGCTCGCGCTCTCGATCGACGGCAAGATCGCGCTCCCTTCCGGCGAATCCAAATGGATCACGGGCGAGGACGCACGCGCGCATGTCCATCTCGAACGCGCGCGGTGCGACATGATTTTGGTCGGGCGAGGCACGTTCCTGGCCGATTCCCCGAAGCTCGACGTACGCCTGCCGGGTCTGGAGGAGCATTCGCCCCGACGCGCCCTCCTCACCCGCGGAGAGCCTGTCGAAGGATGGGAAATCCTTTCATCTCCGCAGGATGTCTATCGGCTTCATGACGTCAACGACCTGCTGGTCGAGGGCGGTTCGGCGACCGCGACGGCCTTCCTCGCCGCCGACCTGGTCGACCGGATCATTATCTACCGAGCCCCGATCATCGTCGGCGAGGGCAAGTCGAGCGTCGGCTATATCGGGCTCGACGCGATCGCCGACGCCCACGGGCGCTGGCGTGTCGCAGACGGCTCGAACCTTGGCATCGACCGCCTCGAAGTCTACGAGCGCAACCGAGATCGAACTTAGTTCCGTTTGCCCTGAGCTCAGGACGAATGGTTAGGGGCTAGCAGCATGTTCACCGGCATCGTCACCGACATCGGCACGGTCCGCAGCGTCGAGCAGCGGGGCGATCTGCGCCTGGCGATCGGCAGCAGCTATGACATGGATACGGTCGACCTGGGCGCGTCGATCTCCTGCTCCGGCGCCTGCCTGACGGTGGTCGACAAGGGCGAGGACTGGTTCGCGGTCGATGTCAGCGGGGAAACCGTTTCCAAGACGGCGCCCGGCCTTTGGGCAGAGGGTTCCCGGCTGAATCTGGAGCGGGCACTTCGTGTCGGCGACGAGCTGGGCGGGCACATCGTCACCGGCCATGTCGATGCCGTCGCGTCGGTGGCCGGAGTCCGGGAAACCGGCGGAAGCCTGGACGTCACCATTGACGCTCCGCGCTCGTTTGGCGAGGCGATCGCGCCCAAGGGCTCGATTTCGCTCGACGGCGTGTCGCTAACCGTCAACGAAGTCGAGGACGCCGGCGAAACCACCCGCTTCACCGTCAACCTGATCCCGCACACCGCCGATCACACCACATTGGGAGGCGTCGCGGCTGGTCGGCGCCTCAACCTCGAGATCGACGTGCTGGCGCGTTACCTGAAGCGGATGACCGAAGCGCGCGCATAAACTGGAGCGACGGCCTTCGCGACTGGTTCGCGAAAGACCTAGTCCCTGGCCAGGCGTTTGAACCGGTAGCGGCCATTGACGGGCCTCGCCTGGAACGACTGTCCCGAAGAGCAGGTGACCGTATAGACGCCTGACGCCCCTTCGACGGGCACCGCGGAGGCCACTGCGCCGCAGGAATAACCGATCCTATCGATGGTGCGCGCGACGGTCTTGTGCGGCAGCGGCATGGTGGCCGCCACAGTCGGAACAGAAGCCGTTTCGGGCGCGAGCGGATCGCTGGAGGCCTGATCGGCCAAGTCCTCCGGGGGCTGGATCAATTGGGCCTCGGCCTGTGAGGCAGGGAGCTGCGGGTGTCGATCGATGCGCTCGGCCCGGGCTTGTGCGGACAAGGATTTTCGTGGCCGTTCAACCCTCGCCTCGGCTGCAGCAATCACCGGTTCCGGTTGCACTTCGGCAGCGCCTGGTGCCCTTGTCTCGGGTTGATCGCTCGAACGCGCGGATTCCAGTTGCTGAGGTTTCGCGGCTTCGCTTCCCGACCACCAGCCGGCCATTGCGCCAACGAACACCGCCGCGGCGGCGAAACCGCCAGCGATTGCTCCCGTGCGCTTCCATTCGACCGGGCGAATTCCGGCACCGGGATCGTCGAAAGCGGACGGGCGCGGTGGCGGTGAATTGAACCGCGCCGGCGGAGGCTTCGGCCGATGATGTGGAGGCGGCGGCGATGCTGGCCGATTCCGCGAAATCACAGGCGGCGGGACGGGTGCGTGGGGGCCGGCGGACGCCGGTCGCGCGATGAAATGCGCGGAAGCCGGACGCGAAGCAGGCGGCAACTTCGGTTCCGGCTTCAGTCCAAGCGATTCATCGTAGGCGCGGCGCCGGGCCGGGTCGCGCAGAGTTTCATAAGCGACGCACAGTTCGGTGACCCGGCCGAAGACGTGCGGCCGGAGAAGGTTGGCGGCTCTGGAAAAGGCTTGCGCAACAGCGTCCCCGGCGGCTGAAGGCGTGAGGCCGAGCAAGTCATAATAGTTGGGCCCAGACGTACCGGTGCCGATCATCGCTTACCCCCCGCTAATCTCATTTCAGGACCAAGCGCCGGACGATGCTGTTCTTTTTCCCGGCTATCCAGTTCACGCCGCCGCAGATTTGAGGCTGTTCACGGCTACCGGCGCCCATTATGTGCGAGTTTAACGCCACCTTCCGACTCTGAAATGTGACGTTGAGGCCTTTGGACAGAGTTTTGGGGTAGAGAATCACATTTGAGTGTGATAGCGGCGCCCTCATGTCCACGACTCTCATCGATCGTCTGACCGCCTTGGTCGACTCCGGCGAAGCCAGCCGCAGCGGGCTCGCCCGCGCCGCCGGCCTCCACCCGAACAGCCTTCGCAAGCTCGGCGCGTCCGATTGGAACCCGACCGCCGACACGCTCGTCCGCCTCGAGAAACTGATCGATGGCGGAGTCCAGGAAGTGCTGGTCGGGGCCGAGGCGATTATCGACGAGGCGCGCAACGGGCGGATGTTTATCCTTGTCGACGACGACGACCGGGAGAATGAGGGCGACCTCGTCATTCCCGCCCAGATGGCGACGCCGGATGCGATCAACTTCATGGCCCGACATGGGCGCGGCCTGATCTGCCTCGCGCTCGGCAAGGAGCGGGTCGACCAGCTCGGTCTCGAGCCGATGGCCCGGGTCAATGCGACGCGGATGGAGACGGCCTTCACCGTCTCGATCGAGGCGCGTGAAGGAGTGACGACCGGGATCTCCGCCGCCGACCGCGCACGAACCATCGCGGTGGCGATTGACGCCTCCAATGACGCCGATGCGATCGTGTCGCCGGGGCATGTTTTCCCGCTGGTGGCGCGTCCCGGCGGCGTGCTGGTCCGTGCCGGGCATACCGAGGCGGCGGTCGACGTGGCGCGGCTGGCCGGGCTCAACCCGTCGGGCGTGATCTGCGAGATCATGCGCGAGGACGGGACCATGGCCCGGCTCGACGACCTGATGGAATTCGCCCGGATCCACGGGCTCAAGATCGGCACGATCCGCGACCTCATCGCCTATCGGCTGAAGAAGGATCATATGGTCGAGCGGGTGTCCGAAACCCGCTTTACTGCCCGCTCCGGCGCCGCCTGGACGGCGCAGGTGTTCCGCGACAAGGCGAGCGGCGAGGAGCAGCTCGCGCTCGTCCATGGCGCGATCGATCCGTCGAAGCCGACGCTGGTGCGGATGCATTCGATCGACCTCTTCGCCGACTTGCTCGGCGAACGCGGCGAGCGCGCCGGGCTGCTCGACGGGGCGATGGCGATGATCGAGGCCGAAGGCTCCGGCGTCATGGTGGCCCTTCACGCCGCCGCGCCCGGATCGCTGAGCCGCGCGACCGATCTTCGCTCTGGCAAAGGCGGCGAGTCGTCGCCGGCGCTTCGCGGCTATGGCATCGGCGCGCAGATCCTGGCGGCGCTGGGCATCCATGACATGATCCTGCTGTCCAACACGACGCATTCTCCCGTCGGGCTTTCCGCCTACGGCCTCGCCATCGTCGAGGAACGCTGCATCCAGAAGCCGGAGGCCTGACGTGGCGCACATCCTGATCGCCGAAGCGCGATTCTACGCGCACCTCAACGACATGCTGCTTGCCGGCGCCCGGGCGACGATCGAGAAAGCGGGTCATAGCCATGAGACGATCACCGTGCCGGGGGCGCTCGAACTCCCGGGTGCGCTCGCCCTTGCGGCGGAAACCGGCAAATATGATGCCTATGTCGCATTGGGCGTCGTCATCCGGGGCGAGACTTATCATTTCGAGATCGTCGCCGGCGAAAGCGCGCGCGGCCTGATGGCGCTGACCATGGACGGGCTCGCCGTCGGCAATGGCATCCTCACCGTCGAAAACGAGCGCCAGGCGATCGAGCGGGCCGATCCAAAGCATGCCAACAAGGGCGGCGGCGCGGCCGAAGCGGCGCTGACGCTGATGGATTTGAAGTCGCGCCTCTAATATGATTGCCTAGCAGCCGGCCTACCGCCAATGGGGCAAGGTGACCACCGACAAACGCAAAATCGAAGGGCTGGCCTTCGCCGCCCTGCTTGCGGGCAATCTGGCGCTGGCGTGCGGTCCGTTTCTTGTGCGCAATAGTGGAGTGGGGCCTGTCGCCGCCGGCTTCTGGCGACTGGCGCTGGCCGTTCCGTTCCTCTGGCTGCTCGCCCGGGCATTCAGGCAGCCGGTTCACCGGCCGCGCAAGGCGCTGACGCTGGCCATCGCGCTGGCGGCTTTCTTCTTCGCCGCCGACCTCGCCGCCTGGCACGCCGGGATCCTGCTGACGAAGCTCGGCAACGCTACGCTGTTCGGCAATATCTCCAGCTTCTTCTTCGCCGCCTGGGGATTGTGGCTCGCGCGCCGCCTGCCCTCGCCGATCCAGGCGCTTGCGTTGACGCTGGCGGCCGCGGGTTGCGGCATGCTGATGTGGGGCAGCGCGGAACTGTCGGCGTCACACCTGCGTGGCGACCTGCTCGCCGCTTTCGCGGGACTGCTCTACACCGGCTACCTCATCATCGTCGAACGGACGCGCGGCGAACTGCAACCGCTGCCCCTCTTGTTCCTCGCCAGCTTGTTCGGAGCGGCGATGCTCCTTCCCGTGGCGCTGGCAGCGGGGGAAACCGTGGTTCCCGCCGACTGGACCGGCCTGATCGCGCTGGCCCTGTGCAGCCAGGTCGTCGGCCAGGGCTTGCTGGTCTATGCGCTAGGCCACATCCCTCCGCTGGTCGTCGGCGTCGCCATGCTGACCCAGCCCGCCCTCTCCGCGTTGCTCGGCTGGCTCTACTATGGCGAATCCTTCACGCCGCTCGACTGGACCGGGGCGGCGACCATCGTCATCGCGCTGATCCTCGTCAGGTTGCGCGAACGCGTGCCGAAGCCCAATTAGCGTCCATGGCCGACCCGACTCCCCTGAAAGCGCTCCGGCACCGCCTTGCCCTCAAGGTCGGCGAGCATGCCGTGTTCGACGGATGGACGCACAAGGCCGTCGACAGCGCCGCGGCCGAGCTCGGCATCGATCCGGCCCAGGCGCGCCTCGCTTTCCCCAAGGATCCGCCGCACATGATCGAAGCGTGGATCGAGGGCGTCGATGGAGCCATGGAGGCGCATTTCACGCCGGAGGTGGTCGAGAAGCTGCGGATCAGCCAGCGCATCCGCGCGATGATCTGGTTCCGGCTCGAGACCACCGGCCCGGCCCGTGAGGCAGTGCGTTCGGCCCTGTCGATCCTAGCCATGCCTCAGAACGTCCCGCTCGCGCTTCGCACCGGCTGGAGGTCGGCCGATGCGATGTGGCGGCTCGCGGGCGATACGGCGACGGACTACAACCATTATTCGAAGCGGCTGATCCTGTCGGGTGTCTACACCGCCACCCTGCTCGCATGGCTTGACGACCAGAGCGAAGGCTGGACGGATACCGCTGCCTTCCTCGATCGAAGGCTGGCCGATGTCGGACGGTTCGAGAAATGGAAGGCGGGCTGGAGCAGGGACGATTTCAGGCGCCCGAGCATCGCCCGTTTCCTCGGCCGCCTGCGCTATCCGGCGCGCTAGCTAAAGCGATTATAGCTTCCCGCCGATCGGGCCTGGGGGCGCATCGGTCCTGAGCCAGCCGGTGACCGCAAGCCGGTCGCCATAGGCAAATGGCGAAACCAGCCCGACGCTATGGTCGGTCGGGACCAGGAAGATGTTCATCGCGTTGAAAATCGGGCGGAGCGCCAGCTCGATGTCGTGGTTCTCGTTGAAGAACTGGAGATAGCCCCCCCAGTCCCGCTCCCACAGCTTGGTGAAGTTAAGGACATAGGCGGCCGCCCGCGCATTCGCCGGGTCGTGATCCGAATGCGATTTCAGGAAATGCCCCGATTGGTAAAGGGTCGCCTGCGCATCGATCCACTGGACGTCCGGCCGGCCCGACAATGTGCGGAACCAGTCGAGCACCGGCGGCGAGTTGAGGAATTCGAACACTTTCAGGATCGGCAGCTTGGGCGCGGCCGGATCGAAATAGCTGCCGACGATCGGATAGAAGGCATAGACGAACTGGTAGTTGCGCTGGGCGCGCTCGACGATCCCGGAAAAAATCTGCTCGACCTGGTGAGCGCCCAGCCTGGCAAGATGCTCGGGCGGAAGCTGCTCCACCCGGTCGCCAACATTATAGACCATCCACCAGGGCGTTTCGTTCGCCAGCATCCCGTGGACCTGCTCGGCGCTGTCCTGTTCGAAAATGTCGCGCACCTGCAACCGGCGATTCTCCGCCAGGTCGCGCGCGAGTGCGTCAATGTCGAGATTGGGATTGAGCTTCATGATCCCGGCCGGACTAGCGGGCCGGCACCGGCCTGTCACGAGGGAAGCCGTGTGTGCATGAAGTCTGGAGCGGGCGAAGGGATTCGAACCCTCGACCCCAACCTTGGCAAGGTTGTGCTCTACCCCTGAGCTACGCCCGCTCTGGCGCTTCCGGGAAGATGTCCCGGTCGGGTGGAGGGGGCGCCTAGCATCGGTTGCCGATGCCCGCAAGCCCTTGTGCTGCCCAGCTTGCCGCAACCCGCCTCGCGGCCCATATGCCACATACGAACGAGGAGTAAGGCGTGGCGACTTTGGGCGTGAGCGAGG
>Ga0307410_10001284_pt1 | contig 11179 bp, 8 predicted proteins | sample 322Ometagenome_3_FD_203707 | JGI IMG/M metagenome (GOLD analysis project Ga0307410, IMG submission 203707) | Maize rhizosphere microbial communities from greenhouse at UC Davis, California, United States - 322HYB-O-3 | ecosystem: Host-associated > Plants > Roots > Rhizosphere > Soil | place...
GCGCGTCGTCGTCCAGGGCGCCCATGGCCTCCGCGCGCGCCTCGCGGTCGCGCGGGGGCGGCCCGCCGGGGAAGGCGCCGAGCACGCGCTCGAGCAGCGCGGCGGTCTCCGCGGCGCCGACGCGGCGCAGCCCCGCCAGCGCCTCCAGGGCGAGGTCGCCCGTCGCGTTGACGAAGTACTGGTCGAAGCCGCCGTTGCAGACCTCGCCGACGGTCCAGTGGAGCGCCAGGAGCGCCCGCTGCCCGGGCGTCAGCGGCGCGAGGTCGGCGTCGAGCGCGGCCGGCCCGTCGTAGATGTTCACCGCGTCGTAGGCGGGCGCGATGACGCGCCAGGCGAGTTGGCCGTCGTCGGCCTCGCGCAGCACGTCCGGCGAGACCCGGAGGTCGGTGGCCATGTCAGCCAGAGGTGTCGAGTTGTCTGTTGCCGCCCAACGCTTCAGCTCAGTTGCGAGCGCCTATCATAGGACGCGGCGTAGCCGCGCTCCATAGCGCGCTCGGCAGCTGCGGTGCTTTGATGTTTCCCGAGAGTTCTGGACGCCGTACCCTCCGGCATCCCCTCTCCTGGACGCGTCATGCTGCACTCCGGCATCGACCTGCACAAGCAGACCCTCGCCATCGCCGCCGTCGATCCGGCTGGCCACCCCGCTCGGGACGTGCAGCTCCCCACTAGGCGCGAGGCCCTCCGCCGGTACTGCGCCTCGCTGCCCGAGGCGCCCGCCGACCAGCGGGCGGTCGTCGAGTCCACGTCGAACTGGTACCGGTTCCGCGACCTCCTGCGGGCGCGCCTCCAGCTGGTCGGGCAGCAGACCCGCTGCAAGAACACGATCACCGGCCTGCTCGCCCAACACAACGTCGCGGCCCCCGCGGCCCTCCCACCTCTCGTGCAGCTCCGGGTGCGGCTCCTCCACGAGCAGCTGACCCTCCTCGGGGAGCAGGCCAAGCGGCTCGCGGCCGAGCTCCACCCGGTCCTCATTCCCACGCCCGACGTGCAGCGGCTGCTCTGGATCCCCGGCATCGGGCGCGTGGTGGCGTTCACCGTCTGGCTCGACGTCGACGGGATCGGCCGCCTCGCGAGTGCTCGCGACTTCGTCTCGTACTGCCGCCTCGTCCCCGGGGCCGGGAACTCGGGCGGGAGGACCCGACACCGCCGAGCGAAGGACGGGAACCGCTACCTCAAACTCGCCTTAAACCCGCCTTCAGCCACGCCGCCGTTCAGGCGATCCAGTACTTCCCCGAGATCCGCACCTTCTACCGCGCCCTGTGTCGTCGCAAGCCCGCCGTCGTCGCCCGCGCCGTGGTGGCGAAGGAACTCGCCCGCATCGTGTACTACGTGCTCACCAAGCAGGAGGCGTTCAACGGGACCCTCAAAGGGAAGCCGCTGAGTCGCAGGGAGCAGCCGAAGTGGCCCCGCCTGGCCAGCCCGCCCGTCTAACTGGAGCCGCCCGCTCAGCGGGCGTGCATCTCCGCCGCATTTGATTGGGTGCCGGGCGGCGTGCCGCCGACCGACCGCTGGGACCCGCCCCCTGGCCGCGAGCCCGCAATGGTGTGTGGCCGCCACGGAGGCATCCGGGCGAGACCCCCACGAGGTGAGCACGGCACGGCCGCAACATCGGTTCGGACGGATCACTCGTAGACCGACGGCCCCACCGCCGCCGCGCCGTCGTGTTCCCCCTTGCGCCGTAGCTCTCGAATGGCGTTAGCTGGCCGCGGGCACGGGCTCGCCGAACACGATGCGGTGCCCGTCAGGGGTGCGCAGGACGAACTCGCGGAGGCCCCACGGCTTGGTGGCCGGCACCGACAGGATCTCGGCGCCCCCGCGCGCGACCTCGGCGTGCAGCCGGTCGACGCCGTCGACGGTCAAGTACACGAACCAGGAGTGGTCGCCCAGCTCGCCGGCCGGCGTGGCGTCTCGGCACTCGCCCAGCATCAGCCGGAAGCCGTCTCGCGACAGGAAGCTCCAGCCGTCCGAGCCGTCCCCGAAGTCGCGCTGGAATCCGAGCACCTCCATGTAGAAGCGCGTCGATCTGGCCAGATCGCGCACGGCGAGGACGCAGCGGGAGTTCGTGATGCGAGGCATTCGTACCTCCACAAGCGTGTGCGCCAGCTAACGCTTCAGCTCACCTGCGAGTGCGCTACCACAAGGCGCCGCAGCGCAGCTGCGGCAATCCACTGAGCGCTCGTCTGAGCGCTCGTCTGAGCGCTCGGCGGGTGCAGCGCCTCGTTGGGCGGCGCCCCGGCGGGCCCGTCACGCCGGGTCGCGGTGGACCGCGTCGGGCGCGAACGCGGGGAGGCAGACGGCGACGTACTCGGCCCCGCCCGGCTCGGGCGTGCTGTAGCGCACCCACTCGCCGGGGTGCGCGACGACCGCCTGGCCGGCGCGGACGTCGAGCGCGCCCCCCTCGTACTCGACGCGCACCAGGCCGCGCAGGACGACGGTGACCTCCTCGAAGGTCGGGCGCTGGCCGGGCTCGCGCCAGCCCTCGGGCGAGACCATCCGGGCCACGCTCACGCCCGCGTGGCCGGTGTTCACGCGCCCGGCGTACTCCTCGATTCGCTTCGGCGTGCTGCCCGCGGCGGCGACGACCGCCGGTCGCTCGATGAAGGTTGGCACCCGGCGTGTCACTCCGCGCGTCGTGGTTGGTTGTCCGCCGAACGCCGACGTTGAGCTGCGAGCGAAGTATCGCCATCGCGGCGTAGCCGCTTCCGCAGATCGCTCGTCAGCTCCAACGTCACGTTAGGCAGCATCCTTTCTATGGATCGTCCAGCCCAGTTCCCGCGGCATCGGAATAGGGCGCTCGAGATCGAACCTCTGTGCAGCCCAGCGCTGGAGTCGTGGAAGGCACTCCGTCCGCACGTCCGCTGGCACATTCCAGATGTATGACAGCTCGCCTTCAGCAAGACGTCGCAGGAACTCTCGGAGCGTGAGCGTCGGCCCCGGCCCAGATCGAGCTGGACTTCTCGGACAAACCCAAGGCTCACCGTCTCCCGATCCGCGTCCGCTTCCGCGCGAACGCCAGGGTGGAACGGCGCCTGAAGGCCAGCCTGCTCGAACAGCCGCCGAGCCTCCTCCCGAATCTGCACCCACTCCTCGTCGGCCTGTCCGTTGCTCCATTCGTGGAGCAGACGCCCACCGACCCTGAGCACCTGATGAGTCTCGTCAAGAATAGCGCGCCAGTCCGGCGTCAGATACAGGAGCCGAGCGATCACGACGGCGTCGAAACGTCCCGCCGGGAATGGAAGTCGCGCTCCCTCGGCGACAACCACGGGCACGGCGGTGCCGGAGGCTTTGGCGCGGAGCTGGGTCAGCATGTCCATGGCCGGGTCGGCCGCGACGACATGGCACCCATGCCTGGCAAGCGGGATCGCGACTCGCCCGGTCCCCGCGTCGATGTCAAGCACGCGCGCGCCCGTCCGAAGCCCAGCAGCCTCCCACAGGCGTTTCAGCCCTTCGTCAGATAGGGCTGCGCCGTGACGCCGGTCGTAGACGTTGGCATTCCCGGAGAAGTCGACGCGCTCGCTCACCGATTGATGTCGTAGGGATGCCCGAATCACTGCCGATGCTGCCGAACGCCAGAGTTCAGCTGCGAAGCGGCCCACGCGGAGGCATGGATAGAGTACGCCGGTCGGGCCGCTTCGTCAGCTGCAACGACTCGTTAGGCTACAGCGGCGTCCGAGCCTGCTGGCGGCCCGCCCGTGGGCGGCTGCCAGAGCTCGAACCGGGTCCCCTCCGGGTCGGCCGCCCACCCGAAGCGCCCGTACTCGCTCTCCTGCACCTCGTCGGCCACCCACGCCCCCGCGGCTCGCAGTTGGGCCAGCATCGCGTCCAGGTCCGGCACGCGGTAGTTGATCATCCAGCTCGCCGGCCCGGCCCCGAAGTACGCAGTGTCGGCCGGGAAGGCCGACCACACGGTGACGGCGGGGGTGCCGGTGGGGGTGCCGGCGGCGTCGCCCCCGTCCGGGTCGGCGGCGAACAGCGCGTGCGTGCCGTCGGGCGCCACCGGCACGCCGAGGTGCTCACGGTACCACGCCGCCAGGGCGACGGGGTCGCGCGCCTTGAAGAACACGCCGCCGATGCCGGCCACCCGCACACGCGCACCCATGATATCGCCTCCCGCGAGAAGTTGTGTGTTGTGGCCGAACGCCCAGCGGTAGGCTGCGAGCGCTTCTAATAATGCGCCGCCGCAGGCGGCGCCCACGACAGCGCGCTCGGCGGCTTCACCGCGTCGTTAGCCAGCAGCCGCGAGGGCCTCGAACTGCTGGATCAGGGCCGGGAGCGAGCCGGGGTCGATGTCGAGGCTGAAGCTGACCCGGTCCCGCAGCACGCCCTGGCGCGCCGCGTACTCCCGCCCCACCCACCCCTCCGCGGCCAGGTGCCCGGCGCGGTCGGTGGCGAACACCGCGAGCCGGAACTCCTCCGGGCTCATCGCGACGACGCGGGCCTCGCCGCGCCGCGAGCGCTCCAGCTCCGACAGGTGCTCCAGGAAGGCGGCCCACTCGTCGCGGCCGATCCAGACGGTGTCGTTCCGCCCGGCGAACGTCGGTCCCGAGACGGCCACGTCGACGCCGAGGTCGCCCTCGCCCGGCGTGCCTTCCGGACCCATCTCGCGCAGCGTGATCTCGAACCAATCGGAGCCGTCCCGAATGACCATGGCCGTTGCTGGCTAACGCGAAGTAGGCCGCCGGCCTAGTTCCGCCATGGTTGCGGGCTCCGCGGCCTATTCCGCCGCGGCGCGCCGTGCGCCGAGCCCGCAACTGTCGACAGTCACTCGATTTGCGGCCCCTGATCGCCTCCAGGCCTGCCCACCCAACATAGCGGCGGCGCGCCGCCTATACCAGGAGCAGGAGCCGCCCCACGCCGCCCTGCGTCACCACCGCGCTAAACGCGCCCCCTCCGGCTCGCGTCGTCAGAGTGCATCGGCGGGACTCCGCACGGCGCGGCCCCCGCGGTTGAGCACGTGCGTGTAGATCATCGTCGTGCTCACGTCAGCATGTCCAAGGAGTTCCTGCACCGTGCGGATGTCGTACCCGTCCTCCAAGAGGTGCGTGGCGAACGAGTGTCGAAACGTGTGGCAGGTTGCCCGCTTTGTGATCGCCGCCTTGAGCACGGCTTCTCGGACCGCGCGCTGCGACACCGACCCGTGCAGGTGGTGCCGCGCCCAAGTGCCCGTCGCCCGGTCCCGGTGCGGCCGGGCGGCGAAGACGTACTGCCAGCCCCACGCGTGCGCCGCCCCGGGGTACTTGCGGGCCAACGCGCCGGGGAGCTCGACCGCGCCGCCCCCGGCTGCGAGCTCCCGATCGTACTGCCGGCGCCGGGCCTCCAGGTGTGCCACGAGCGCATCGTGGGCCGCGGTCGGAAGCACAGTGACACGATCCTTGTCGCCCTTGCCACCACGCACCGTGAGCTGGTTGGCAGACAGGTCCACGTCCTTCACCCGGAGCCGGAGGCACTCGAGCAATCGGAGCCCCGATCCGTAGAGCAGGAGCGCCATGGGCCGCTTGCCCCCGCCGAGCTGCGACAACACCGCTCTTACCTCTTCTCGGCTGAGTACCACGGGTAGGCGCTTCGGTCGCTTGGCCCGCACAGCCTCGGCTCCGAGCGCGAACGGCTCGCCCAGCACCTCACGATACAGGAACAGGAGCGCACTCAGCGCCTGGTTCTGCGTGGACGCGCTGACTTTGCCCTCGGTCGCGAGGGCCGAGAGAAACCGCGCCACCTCCCGGCGGCCGAGATCGCGTGGGTGGCGGCCACCGGAGAATCGGATGAACCGTCGCACCCACGCCGTGTACGCCTCTTCCGTACGCGGGCTGTAGTGGCGCGCTCGCAGTACCGCGCGGACGCGCCCGAGCAGCGTCGGTCGACGTACCGAGTCGGGCAGCGGAGGCGGCCGGGTGCTCCCGCTGGCGCTCGGTGGAATGGGCCGCTCGGTCACGAACGCATTCTCTCGCCGGTCGTCCCAGCCCGCGGCATCATGCCGTCGCGCCTCGGCGCACTCCGGCGCACCCATCGCCGCCACCGGACATCGCAGACGCCGATCGCCGGCCTCACGCCCCGCGCCCAACCGCTCGACTCCCGACTCCCGACTCCCGACTCCCGACTCCCGACTCCCGGCCGTTCTACTCCCTACTCCCCACTCCCTGCCCCGTCCACGCGTTGTTCCCCCGGTCAATGTCCGGGAACCATTGCTCGGGATCGATCTCCACGCGGGTCACGTGCGGCGTGCCCGCCACGCGGAGCGTGTGCCGCCGCGCGCCGGCGAGCCAGACCGCCACCGGTACCTCGACGCGCTCGACCGCGCCGCCCTCCCGCGTGACGGCGACGCGCGCCGGCATCGGCGCCAGCCCACGGTCCTCGATGACGATCGCGACCGAGTCGCCGCCGATCTCGACGCCGGCCACCGCCTGGTCGAGCGTCCACGTCTCGTGGAACCAGGTGCGCCAGAACCAGCCGAGGTCCTGGCCGGTCACGTCGTTGAACGTGTTCCACAGGTCGTAGGGCTGCGGGTGCTTGTTCACCCAGCGGCGGCCGTACTCGCGGTAGGCGCGGAGGAACACGTCGTCGCCGACGAGCGCGCGCAACGCGGCCAGGTTCGTCGCCATCTTCGCGTAGCTCGCGATCCCGTACGCCGGCGAGCCCGCGGGGTAGAGGTCGCCGTGTCGCAGCAGCTCCACCTCCCCCTGCGTGCCCGGCGTGCTCACGCCCTCGCTGCGCCGCGCGAGGTCCAGGTACTGCCCGCGGGCGATGCGCTCGAGGTCGTACCCGTTGAAGAACTCGCGCATGGCTTGCGCCTGGTTGAAGCGCGTGAGCCCCTCGTCCTGCCACGCGTAGCGCTTCTCGTCGCTCCCCACCTGCATCGGGAACCACATGTGCGCGATCTCGTGGACGGTCACCGAGTAGAGCGAGAGCGTGTCGCGCCGCCCGCCGATGCACGTCAGCATCGGGTACTCCATCCCCGCGCAGCTCCTCACGCCGTCCACGGCGGTCATGTGCGGGTACGGGTACGGCCACAAGTAGCGCGACAGGAACTCGATCGAGTGGCGGGCGTAGCGCGCCGACTGGTCCCACGCCCACTCCACCCGCTCGGGGCGGTAGAAGCTGTGGATCATCACGGTGTCGCCGCGCGCCGAGCTGCTCGCGTTGCCCGCGCCGTTCGCCCGGAGCCCCGCCGAGTCGGCGGCGATGGCGCGCGTGGCGTCCCACAGGTACTTGTCCGAGGTGCCCCACGCGAAGTCGCGCACGTTCTGCGCGGCGAAGCGCCAGGCGAGCTTCCCGCCCTGCCCGGCCACGGTCGCGCGTCCCGGCCCACGGTCGCCAGCCGCGACGACGTGCACGACCTCGTTCGTGCGCCGAGCCCGCCCCAACCGCTCGCGCGTCTCCGGCGAGAGCACGGCGCTCGCGTTCCGCAGCTCCCCGGTGGCGGCAATCAACCACCCCGCGGGCACGGTGAGCGACACGTCGTAGTCGCCGTAGCCCATGTAGAACTCGGCGTTGCCGCGGTACGGGTCCGCCTGCCAGCCGCTCACGTCGTCGTAGACGGCCATCTGCGGGTACCAGTAGGCGACGTAGAAGATCTCGCCGTCCGTCCCTTCGCGCGGCGCCCCGTCGGGCGGCACGGTGAACGCCCACGCGAACTCGAGGTCCGCGCTCCCGCCGGGCGGGATCGGTTGCGGGAGCCGCAGCCAGGCGACGGTCCCGTTCACGTAGTAGCCGGGCGTGCTGTCGCGGGCGGAGCCGGCGGAGAGCGTGACGCCCTGCGCGGCGACGCGCGACAGCTCCATGCCGTTCGTCACCGGCACCGACTCGGCGCGCTCGGCGCCCGGGGCGAACAGGTTCTGGTGGAGCTGCACCGCGACCTGCGCGAGCGCGTCCGGCGACCGGTTCTGGTAGCGCACCGTGCCGCGGCCGGTGAGTCGCTTCGTGGCCGGGTCGAGCTCCGCCTCCAGCCGATACTGCGCGTACTGCGTCCAGTAGCGCGGCCCCGGGCGGCCGGTGCGGGTGCGGGTCCCGCGCTCCACGGCGCGGCGGAACTCGGGCGTCTCGAACACCGGGTACGGGCGCGGGCGATCGCCGTTAGGCGCGGGCGCGGCGGCCGGCGACGGCGCTGGCGCCTGACGAGGCGAGGCGCACGCGCCGACGAGGAGGACGAGGGCGCCCGTGAGCGGGACGAGGCGGCGAGCGGGCAACGACGGCATGGCACTCCTTCGGGTGCGGGGTCGAGGTCCCGAAGTCTGCCCTGCGTGCCGACGCCGTGCAACGGCGCAGGGATCGTTGCCCCAAGGCGGTTCCTAACCCTGGCCCTCACCCTGGCCCTGACCCTGCAACGGGTGCTCGGGCCCGACGCCGTGCACAGGGGACAGCATCGATGGCAAACGCCCTTTGAAGGGTCAGGGCCAGGGTGAGGGCCAGGGTCAGGGAACTGCGACTACTCTCTACTCTCCACTCACTACTCGACTCTCCACTCACTACTCGCTCCGCAGTGCCACGATCGGATCCACCCCCATCGCCCGCCGCGCCGGCACGTAGCTCGCCACCACCGCCACCGCCGTCAGAAACACGGCGACGCCGGCGAAGCTGAGGGGATCGCTCGGGCTCACGTCGAACAAAATGCTGGCGATGAGCCGCGTCACGCCGAAGGCGCCCAGCACGCCGACCGCCACGCCGACGAGCGCGAGCGCCACGCCCTGCCCGACCACCAGCCGCAGCACGTCGCGGCCGCGCGCGCCGAGCGCGACGCGCACCCCGATCTCGTGCGTGCGCTGCGACACGCCGTACGCGATCACGCCGTAGACGCCGATCGCGGCCAGGAACAGGGCGATGCCGCCGAACACCGAGAACATCCAGCCGAAGAGCCCGTACTGCCAGTAGCTGGTCTCGCGCACCTTGTTCATCGTCGCCGCCTCGAACACCGGCAGGGCCGGGTCGGAGGCGCGGATCTCGCGCCGCACCGCGGCCGTCACGGCGGCGGGGTCGCCGGCGGTGCGGATCGTCAGCCCGGTGTTGCGCGCCGCCCCGTGGTAGGGGTAGGGCAGGTACGCGGCGGGGTCTACCTCGCGGTCGTCGAGCTGCGCGTACTGGAAGTCGCGGGCGACGCCAATGACGGTGAGCCAATGGTTGGAGGTGTCGTCCGCGAAGCGGAAGCGCTGGCCGAGCGGGTTGGCCTTGGGCCAGAGCTTGTTGGCCAGCGCCTCGCTGACGACGGCCACGCGCGAGCTGTCGAACCCTTCCGCGTCGGTGAACGTGCGGCCGCTCACGAGCGGCACGCCGATCGTCTGGAACAAGTGCGGGGTCACGCCCGCCCAGAAGATCTTCGGCTCGTCCCCCGCCTCCACCGGGCGCCCCTCGACCACGACGTTGCCGCCGTTACCGCCGCCGCCGAGCGGGATGAGGTTCGACGCGAACGCCGCCTGGACCCCGGGGAGCGCCTCGACGCGACGCAGGATGTCCTCCACGCGCTGCGTCTTGGCACTCGTCGAGTCGTACCGGTCGCCCGGCAGGTAGAAGCGGAGCGTCATGAGCGGCGCCGTGTCGAAGCCGGCCTTGGCGCCCTGGATGTTCATGAAGCTCCGCACGAACAGCGACGCGCCGACGAGCAGCATGAGCGACAGCGCCACCTCGGCGACGACCAGCGTCGAGCGCAGGCGGCTGCGACGCGCGCCGGCGCCGCTGCCGCGGCTCCCCTCCTTGAGCGCCTCCTGCAGGTTGCTCTTGGACGCCTGCAGCGCCGGCGCCAGGCCGAACACGACCCCTGTGAGCAGCGACACCGCGAGCGTGTAGGCGAGCGTCTGCCCGTCCACCGCCCAGTGGATGTAGTACGGGAGCGCGTCCTCGGGCGGGATGCTGGCGTCGATCAGTTTGAGGCCGACGTAGGCGAGCGGAACGCCGACCGCGCCGGCCATGAGCGCGACGAGCACGCTCTCGGTGAGAAGCTGCCGGACGATCCGCGCGCGCCCCGCGCCGAGCGCGGCGCGGACGGCGATCTCGCGGTGCCGCGCCGTGGCGCGGGCCAGCATCAGGTTGGCCACGTTCGCGCAGGCGATGAGCAGGACGAACGACACCGCGCCCATCATCGTCAGGATGACGAGGCTCGTCTCGTCGCCGATGAACCGCTCGCGCAGATCCGCCGCCCTGCCCCCCCAGCCGCGGTTCTCGACCGGGTGCTGCGCCTCGAGGCGCTTGGCGATCGCCGCCGCCTCGGCGCTCGCCTGCTCGAGCGTCACGCCCGGCTTGAGCCGCCCGATCACGCTGATGCCGCGCGCGTTGCGCGGGGTCGCGTGCATGAGCGGCGTGAGCGGCACCCACAGCTCGTTGTTCTCGGGGAACTTGAAGCGCGGGGGCATGACGCCCACCACCGTGCGCGGCTCGTCGTTGACGCGGATCGAGCGGCCGACGACCGCCGGGTCGCGGTTGAAGCGCCGCCCCCACAGCTCGTCGCTCAGCAGCACGACCTTCTCGGCCCCCGGCTGGTCCTCGTCGGCCCGGAACCCGCGCCCGAGCTGCGGCCGGATGCCGAGCATCGGGAACAGGTTCCACGTCACCGAGCCCCCCGCCAGCCGCTCCGGCTCGTCGCCGTCGGAGATGGTGAGGCTGCGCCAGTCGTACCCGGCCACCTGCGTGAACGACGTGCTCCCCGCCTGCCAGTCGCGGAAGTCGAGGTAGCTGAGGCCCGCGTCGTCCCACCCGTTCTTGGGGTACGTCCCGTTCAGCATCACCAGCCGGTCGGGGTCCTCGAACGGGAACGGCCGGAGCAGGGCGCCGTTGACGACGCTGAAGATCGTCGTGTTCACGCCGATGCCGAGCGCGAGGCAGAGGACGGCGAGGGCGGTGAAGCTCGGGCTCTTGCGCAGGGTGCGCGCGGCGAAGCGGAGATCGGTGAGGAGCGTCTCCATGGCATTGCCCCGAAGAGGGTAGGGCCCGGCGCATCCGGAAATCGACGGTCGGGCGAGGGGATGCGGTGTTCTGCTCCTACGGCTGGGGGGGCGCCTGAGATTCGGCTCTCGGCCCTCGGCCCTCGGCTACTGCGGACGGGCAGGTCTCCGGTCCCCGCGGTGGGAACACGGCGTACGCACGAGCGGGGATTCGGTTGCGCGACCTTCGGCGGCTGCACCCATCGTTGTAGTTGGGGGGGCCCCCGCGTCCGGGACCGTGTGTCGCCCCCGACCTCGCCTGGGCCCGGAAACGCGAA
>Ga0307410_10001285_pt1 | contig 11179 bp, 8 predicted proteins | sample 322Ometagenome_3_FD_203707 | JGI IMG/M metagenome (GOLD analysis project Ga0307410, IMG submission 203707) | Maize rhizosphere microbial communities from greenhouse at UC Davis, California, United States - 322HYB-O-3 | ecosystem: Host-associated > Plants > Roots > Rhizosphere > Soil | place...
CTTCTCCTCGGTGTCGTCGGTGTCGTCGGTGGTGTCGTCGGTGGTGTCGTCGTGCGTGTATGCCGGGTGGCCGCCCCTGGGCGGCCAGGTCTCGTTGTGGTCGTGGGAGAGGGCGGTGCTGTGGTGGTGCCCGTGGGCGTGCGGCGTGCTGCCGAACGGCTGCGTCGGCTCGGGCACCCGGCCGGCGAGCAGCGGCTGGGCCGGGTCCCACCGGGTGCCCTCACGCTCATCCCTGCGCTTGCGGGCGATGGCCGAGAGGGCTTCCAGCACAACGCGGTTCGCGAGCGCGGCGGTGATGTCGGCATGGTCGTAGGGCGGGCTGACCTCCACGACGTCGATGCCGACGACCGGCAGCTCGAGGCAGATGCGGCGCACCGAGTCGAGCAGCTCACGTGCCGACAGGCCCCCGGGCTCGGGGGTGCCGGTGCCGGGCGCGTGCCCGGGGTCGCACACGTCGATGTCGACCGACAGGAACACACCGTCGCACTCGTCGGTGGCGATGGTGAACGCCTCGGTGAGGCACTCCTGCAGGCCGCGGTGGACGACCTCGGTCATCTCGAACGAGCGCATCCGCTGGCCGGCCATCCAGTCCAGCGTCTCGGGCGGCGGCCAGTAGCCGCGCAGGCCCACCTGGAGGAAGCGGTCGCCGCGCAGGGCGCCGGACTCGATGAGCCGGCGCATGGGCTGGCCGTGGCCCCAGAGCGAGCCGAACTCGATGTCGCCGGTGTCGGCGTGCGCGTCGAAGTGGATCATCGAGACCCGGCCGTGCCCGAGCACGTTGGCCACGCCCTTCGCGTCGGGGAACGCGATCGAGTGGTCTCCGCCGAGGACGACGGGGATGGCACCGGCCCGGGCCACCTTCTCGACCGCGGCCTCGAGCGCCGGGAGGGCCACCTCGATGTCGCCGGAGTACATCTCCACGTCGCCCGCGTCGAGCACCTTCAGGTCGACGAGGCCGTCGGTGCGCAGCGCCAGCGAGGGGCGCGAGCCGTCGTGGGGCAGGTAGTCGGTCATCCGGATCGCCTGCGGGCCGAAGCGGGTGCCGGGACGGTGCGACGTGCCGCCGTCGAACGGGGCACCGAGGATGACGACGTCGGCGCCGGCATACGTCTCGGGCTCGTCGAGGTCGCACGCGGGCACGCCGAGGAAGGTGATGTCGGGCCCGAACTGGGCGCCGTAACGGGTCATGGGTCCGACCCTAGTCCGCGGGCGTGGCGGCCGCCGGGCGGTCCTCCATGCCCCAGGGGGAGCCGTAGCCCTCCGGCTTCGGCGCCTTCAGCAGGTCGAGGAAGGGCACGGCGTCGAACGCCTCGGGGCCGAGCACGCCGGCGCCCGACCAGGCACCGGTGGCGAGCAGCTCGAGCGCGACGACCGGGTTGACGGCCGTCTGCCACACGACGCACTGGGCGCCGTAGTCGCGCATGGTCTGCTCGTTGTCGGCCACGTGGTAGAGGTACGTCGCCCTCGGGCGGCCGTCCTTGCCGGTGCCGGTGACCCACAGGCCGGCGCAGGTCTTGCCCGTCATCCGCGGCCCGATGGTGGCGGGGTCCGGCAGGCAGGCCGCGACCACGTCGCGCGGCGACACCTGCAGGCCGCCGACGCCCACCTTCTCGGTGCGGTCCAGCCCGAGGGTGTGCAGCGTCTTGAGGACGCTGATGAACTCGTCGCCGAGGCCGTACTTGAACGTCACGCGCCGGGCGTCGATCCAGCGCGGCATGAGGAGCACCTCCTCGTGCTCAACGTTGACGCACTCCACCGGCCCGATGCCCTCGGGGAACTCGAACACCTCCGGCTCGGAGAACGGCGGCGTCGTGAACCAGCCCCGCTCCTTCTCCCACACCACCGGCGGGTTCAGGCACTCCTCGATGGTCGTCCAGATCGAGAAGCTCGGCGCGAACACCTCGTTGCCGTGCTCGTCGTGCACCGCGAGGTTGGCCCCGTCGCGGGTGCCGAGCTCGTCGATCTCCGAGAACAGGTGGTCGGCGGCATACCGCGCGAACACGTCGGACAGGCCGGGCTCGACGCCGATGCCCACCAGCGCGAGGCGCCCCGCCGACTCCCACTCCTGCGCCAGGGCGAACTGCTCGTCACCGAGCTTCACGCCGACCTGCGCGTAGGGCTGCTCGGGGTGCCGTTGCGACAGGCTCATCGCCATGTCGAGGTAGTCGGCACCGGCCGCCAGCGCGCCCCGGAAGATCGGCATCACGAAGCGCGGGTCGACCGCGTTGAACACATGGGTCGCGCCGTGCTCGCGCGCCAGCGCCTCGACCTCCTCGGCGCTCGACGCGTCGACGCGTGCCGCCACGAGCCGGCCCTCGCCGGGGCGACGGGCGGTGGCCGCCTCGACGGTGGCCTTCGCCCGCGCCTCGTCGTGGTCGGCGACCACGAGCAGCTCGAAGAAGTCACGTTCGACGGCGATCCGGGCGGCGGCGTCACCGACGCCCCCGGAGCCGACCATGAGGATGCGCACGGGTGTCAGGCTGCCTTCTGCCGCCGGTTGCTGAGCACCTGTCCGGTGACGACGACGAGGAGCGCGATGAGGAACATGATCGTGCCGATCACGTTGATCTGCACCGGTGTTCCTCGGGTCGACGCACCCCAGACGTACATCGGGAAGGTGATCGAGCTCGGGCTCGCGTTGAAGTTGGTGATGATGTAGTCGTCGAAGCTGAGCGAGAACGCCAGCAGCGCACCGGCGGCGATGCCCGGCGCCGCGAGCGGCAGTGTCACCCGCATGAACGTCTGCACCGGGTTGGCCCCGAGGTCGGCTGCGGCCTCCTCCAGCCGCGGGTCGAGCGAGGCGACCCGCGCCTTGACCGCGACGACGACGAAGGACAGGCAGAACATGATGTGGGCGATGAGGATCGCACCGCCGCCCGAGGGCAGCCCCATCATCACGAACAGGGTCAGCAGGCTCGAGCCCATGACGACCTCGGGGGTCGCCATCGGCATGAAGATCAGCAGGTTGGTGCCGGCGCGGCCACGGAACCGGTGCCGGCCCAGGGCGAAGGCCACCATGGTGCCGAGCACGGTGGCCACCAGCGAGGCGACGATGCCGATGCGCAGCGACAGACCGAGGGACTCACAGATGCCCGGTGTGCCACACGGGTTCTGCCAGGCCTCCGTGGAGAACTCGGTCCACTGGTAGTTGTAGCGGCCCTTCGGGTTGTTGAACGAGAAGATCGCCACGACGACGTTCGGGATGAGCATGTAGAAGAGCACCGCGAGCGCCGCGAAGGCGAGCAGGTGGCGTCGGATCCAGCTCACGTCAGACCAGCTCCTCGGTTCCGGCCTTGCGCACGTAGGCGCTCACCAGCAACAGGATCAGCACCAGCAGGACGAACGACAGGGCCGCCGCCAGCGGGTAGTTGAGGACCCGCAGGAACTGGGCGTCGATGACCTGGCCGATCATCACCGTCTGCGTGTTCCCCAGCAGCTTGGAGTTGATGAAGTCACCGGCCGCGGGGATGAAGGTCAGCAGGGTCCCCGCCACGACACCGGGCAGGCTCAGCGGCCAGGTGACGTACCGGAAGCCCTGGGCCGGCGAGGCGTAGAGGTCACCGGCAGCCTCCACCAGCCGCGGGTCGAGCCGCTCCAGCGAGGAGTAGAGCGGCAGGATCATGAAGGGCAGGAAGTTGTAGGTCAGCCCGCAGATCACGGCGAACTTGCTCGCCATGAGGTTGTCGTTGCCCGTCAGCCCCACCGCCTGCAGCAGGTCGGTCAGCCCGATGGCCCGTGCCGTCTCCGTGACGATGCTGCTGTCGCTGAGGATCGTCTGCCACGCGAGGGTGCGGATGAGGAAGCTGGTGAAGAACGGTGCGATGACGAGCACCAGCAGGATGTTCTTCCAGCGCCCGGCGCGCAGCGCCATGAAGTAGGCCAGCGGGTAGCCGAGCAGGAGCGCCAGCACGGTGGCGGACGCGGCATACCCGATCGAGCGCAGCAGTTGCGGGAAGTAGCCCTGCAACGCCTCGGCGTAGATGCCGATGTTGCCGGTGAACGTGTAGCCCTCGTCGACCGAGCCCTCCTGCAGCGACTGCGAGAAGAGGGTGACCATCGGCACGACGAAGAACACCGTGAGCCACAGCAGTCCCGGCAGCAGGAGGGCGTAGGGCACCCAGTTGCTGCGCCGCCGCTCGGGGGGCGCCGAGGCGCCGGTGGACAGCGGGTGGGCCGCGCCCGTCGACACGCTAGCCACGGTCGTCTTCCGTCTCCGCGCCGGCGTCGGCGTCCTGGTGCGCGTCGAGTGCGAACCCGTGCTCGGCCGCCCAGGAGATCGTGACGTTCTCCCCCACCACGGCCCGGGCGGAGCCGTCGTTCTGCTGCACGACCATGAGCTCACGGCCCCACGGCATCCGCACGAGGTACTGCGTGGCCACACCGGTGAAGGAGACGTCGGTGACGGCGCCCTTGAGCTGGTTGGGGCCACCGGAGGTGCCCAGCCGCAGCTTCTCCGGGCGCACGCCCAGGAAGATCTCCCGTATGCCGTCGGGCACGTGGTGGCGCGAGACCTCGAGGTCGGTGTCGTGGCTGCGGACCACGACCGTGCCGTCCGAGCCCGGCACGTCGGTCACGGTGGCCCTCAGGAGGTTGGACTGCCCGAGGAAGTTGGCGACGAAGGTCGACCGCGGCTGCTCGTAGAGCGTCGCCGGGTCGCCGAGCTGCTCGAGGTGCCCGGCGTTCATGACCGCGATGGTGTCGGCCATGGTCATGGCCTCCTCCTGGTCGTGGGTCACGTGGACGAACGTGATCCCGACCTCGGACTGGATGCGCTTGAGCTCGATCTGCATCTGGCGGCGCAGCTTGAGGTCGAGCGCGCCGAGCGGCTCGTCGAGCAGCAGCACGTCGGGCCGGTTCACGATGGCGCGGGCGAGCGCCACGCGCTGCTGCATGCCGCCGGAGAGCTGTACGGGCTTCTTCCTGCCCACCTCGGCGAGCTGCACCAGCTCGAGCGCCTCCTGGGCCTTCTTCCTCGAGTCCTTCTCGCCACGGCGCTTGAGCCCGAACTCCACGTTCTCCAGCACGGTCATGTGCGGGAAGAGCGCGTAGGACTGGAAGACCGTGTTGACGTTGCGCTGGTAGGCCTTGGTGGTGGTGATGTCCTTGTCACCGATGAGGATCCGGCCACCGCTCGGGTCCTCGAGCCCCGCGATCATCCGCAGGGTCGTCGTCTTGCCACAGCCCGACGGGCCGAGCAGGGCGAAGAAGGACCCCTGCGGGATGGTGAGGTCGAGGGGGTGGACGGCGGTGAAGTGCTCGAACGACTTGGTCAGGCCCTGCAGTCGCAGGTCGCCGGAGAGCTGCTCTGCCATCAGCCCGCGGTCAGCTCTGCCCACTTGGCGGAGTACTTCGTCTCCTCCGTCGGCGTCAGGCCCCGGAACACGTGCGCGCGGGACAGGGTCTCGGCGTCGGGGAAGATGAGCGGGTTCTTCGCCACGTCCGGGTCGTCCTTCGCCAGCTGCTCCTTGGCACCCTTCACCGGCGCGATGTAGTTGACGTACGCCACGACCTCGGCCATGACGGCGGGGTCGTAGTAGTAGTTGATGAGCTGCTCGGCGTTCTTCTTGTGCTTGGCCATTGCGGGGATGACGAAGTTGTCGGACCAGAGGGTGCAGCCCGCCTTCGGCAGCACGTAGGCCAGCGCGGGGTTCTCCGCCTGCAGCTGCACGACGTCACCGGTCCACGCCACGCAGGCCGCGATGTCGCCGGCGGCCAGCGGCTTGGTGTACTCGTTGCCGGTGAAGCCGCGCAGCTGGCCTGCGTCCTTGGCCTTCTGGATCTCGGCGATCGCGGCGTCGAAGTCGGCGTCGGTGAACTTCGTGATGTCCTTGCCCATCTCGAGCATCACGAGGCCGACCGTGTCGCGCATCTCCGAGAGCAGCGTGACCTTGCCCTTCAGCGCGGGGTCGGTGAGCAGCTGGTCCATGCTCTCGACCTTCTTGCCCCCCGTCGACTTCGGGTTGTAGGCGACACCGGCGAAGCCGCTCTGCCACGGCAGCGAGTAGACGCGGCCGGGGTCGAACTCGACGTTCTTGAGCGAGTCGTCGACGTTGTCGTGGTTCGGGATGTTGGCCAGGTCGAGCTTCTGGACGTAGCCCTGGCGGATCAGGCGGGCCACCATCCAGTCGGTGCTGCACCACACGTCGCGACCGGTGTCGTTGCCGGCGGCCAGCAGCGGCCGCACCTTGGCGTAGAACTCGTCGTTGTCGTTGTAGTCCTCGGTGTAGTTGACCTTGATCCCGGTCTGCTTCGTGAACGCCTCCAGCGTCGGGCGCTTCTGCGTGTCGTCGTCGACGTCGATGTACTCCGGCCAGTTCGACCAGTTCACCAGCTTCTCGCTGTCGGACAGGTCCTGCGCCGCCTTCGCGGTCGCGCTCGTGCCCTTCGCGGAGGGGCTGCGGCCCTCGGAGCCGCAGGCGGCCAGCGCCGTCACGCCGAGCCCGGCGGCGCCGACCATGAGCGTCCGGCGGGAGAGCAGCCCTCGCGCGAGCGCGACGCTGAGGGTGGGGGGGATCTGGTCGTTCATGAGGCGTTCTCCTGAGACGGCGCGGCGGGCCGCGAGTGGGGTGGTGCGGGGGTGTCAGCTCTCGATGTTGGCCATGACGTGCTTGATGCGGGTGTAGTCCTCGAAGCCGTACATGGACAGGTCCTTGCCGTAGCCGCTCTTCTTGAAGCCGCCGTGGGGCATCTCGGCAACGATCGGGATGTGCGTGTTGATCCAGACCGCGCCGAAGTCGAGTCGCTTGGACATGCGCATGGCACGGCCGAAGTCCCTGGTCCAGACGCTGGAGGCCAGGCCGTACTCGACCCCGTTGGCCCAGCGCACCGCCTCGTCCTCGTCGGTGAACTGCTGCACCGTGATGACCGGCCCGAAGATCTCGTTCTGGATGGCCTCGTCGTCCTGGCGCAGCCCCGAGAGCACCGTCGGCTCGATGAAGAACCCGTCGCCGAGGGTCGCGACGCGGTGGCCGCCGGCGGCGACGCTCGCGTGGTCGGGCAGCCGCTCGAGGAAGCCCTGGACCCGCTGCAGCTGGTTGGCGTTGTTGACCGGGCCGAAGGCGGCGTCCTCGTCCTCGGGCATGCCGACCTTGGTCGAGGTGTTCGCGTACTCGGCGAGCGCGGACACGAAGTCGTCGTGGATGCGCGGGGCGGCGAGCACGCGGGTGGCGGCGGTGCAGTCCTGGCCGGCGTTGAAGTAGCCGGCGCCGGCGATGCCCTCGACGGCGGCCTCGATGTCGGCGTCGTCGAACACCACGACGGGTGCCTTGCCACCGAGCTCGAGGTGCACGCGCTTGACGTCGAGGGCGGCGCTCTGGGCCACCTGCATGCCGGCACGCACAGAGCCGGTGATGGCGACCAGGGCCGGGGTCTTGTGGGACACGACGGCACGACCGGTCTCGTGGTCACCGGTGACGACGTTGAAGGTGCCCGGCGGCAGGAACTCCGCGGCGATCTCGGCCATCAGGAGGGTGGTCTCGGGCGTGGTGTCCGAGGGCTTCAGCACGACCGTGTTGCCGGCGGCCAGGGCGGGGCCGATCTTCCAGACGGCCATCATCATCGGGTAGTTCCACGGCGTCACCTGCCCGACGACACCGATCGGCTCGCGCCGCACCCACGACGTGTGGCCCCTCATGTACTCCCCGGCCGACTTGCCCTCGAGCACGCGGGCGGCGCCGGCGAAGAACCGCAGCTGGTCCACCATCGGCGGGACCTCCTCGCTGGCGGTCAGCGCGTGCGGCTTGCCGGTGTTCTCGGCCTCGAGGCGCACGAAGTCGTCGGCCCGTCGCTCGATCGCGTCGGCGAAGTCGAGCAGCGCCTTCTGGCGCTCGCTCGGCGTGGCCTGGCCCCACTCCCCGAAGGCGGCGTCAGCAGCGGCATACGCCTTGTCGACGTCGGCCTGCGACGACACCGGCGCCTTGGCGACGACCTGGGCCGTCGCCGGGTTGACGATGTCGGAGGTCGCGTCGGTCTCCGCGTCGACGTACTCGCCGTTGATGAAGTTGCGCAGGACACGAGGCTGGGCAGTCACAGGCTCTCCCGTGGGATCGGTACGGATTCCGGTGTCTGGAACTGTAACCATCCAGCCAGCGATTTCAATAGGTTCGGGCCACCGGATCGCAGAAATCAACACCGATTCAACCCATGCGCAACTGATTCCGTCGTCTGGGTACTTGCGCGGCCCCGCCTTTGACGCCACGATGGCGGGCGTGACCCGCTCCCCCAACCACCACCACGAGGCCCGCCTCGACGACGTCTCCAAGGCGATCATCGAGCACCTCCAGGAGGACGGGCGTCAGTCGTACGCGACGATCGCCAAGCAGGTGGGGCTGTCGGAGGCGGCGGTGCGCCAGCGGGTGCAGCGCCTCCTCGACTCCGGGGTCATGCAGATCGTCGCGGTCACCGATCCGCTCCAGGTGGGCTTCCGCCGCCAGGCCATGATCGGCATCCGCGTCGACGGCGACCTGACGTCGGTGGCGGATGCGCTGACGGCGATGCAGGAGGTCGACTACGTCGTCACCACGGCCGGCAGCTTCGACCTGCTCGCCGAGGTCGTCTGTGAGGACGACGACCAGCTCCTCGAGCTGCTGACCAAGCGGGTGCGGACCCTGCCCGGGGTCCAGTCGACCGAGACCTTCGTCTACCTGAAACTCAACAAGCAGCACTACAACTGGGGTACGAGATGACCACCGAACCGTCCACCGTCTACGAACCGTCGAGCGACACCCACACGCCGCTCGGCACGCTGCACAGCGAGGCCGCCCGCGACCACCTGTGGATGCACTTCACCCGGCACTCGGTCTTCGAGGACCACGGGGAAGGCGGGCTGGGCCACTCGGTGCCGATCATCACCCGCGGCGAGGGCCACAAGATCTGGGACGACCGCGGCAACGAGTACATCGACGGCCTTGCCGGGCTGTTCGTCGTCCAGGTCGGCCACGGCCGCGAGGAGCTCGCGGAGGCGGCTGCCAAGCAGGCCAAGGAGCTGGCCTTCTTCCCGCTGTGGTCCTACGCCCACCCGCGCGCGATCGAGCTCGCCGAGCGGCTGGCCGCCGGCGCCCCCGGCGACCTCAACCGCGTCTTCTTCACCACCGGTGGCGGCGAGGCCGTCGAGACCGCATGGAAGCTCGCGAAGCAGTACTACAAGCTGACGGGCAAGCCGACCAAGCACAAGGTCATCAGCCGGGCCGTCGCCTACCACGGCACCCCGCAGGGAGCGCTGTCGATCACCGGCATCCCGGCCGCGAAGGAGATGTTCGAGCCCCTGGTGCCTGGTGCCTTCAAGGTCCCCAACACCAACCACTACCGCGCGCCGGAGCACCTGCGCGACGACGAGAAGGCGTTCGGCCGCTGGGCCGCCGACCGGATCGCCGAGGCCATCGAGTTCGAGGGCCCCGACACCGTCGCGGCCGTGTTCCTGGAGCCGGTGCAGAACTCCGGTGGCTGCTTCCCGCCGCCGCCCGGGTACTTCGAGCGGGTTCGCGAGATCTGCGACGAGTACGACGTGCTGCTCGTCTCCGACGAGGTGATCTGCTCGTTCGGCCGCATCGGCTCGATGTTCGCGTGCGACGACTTCAACTACGTGCCCGACATCATCACCTGCGCCAAGGGCATGACCTCCGGCTACTCGCCCATCGGCGCGATGATCGCCAGCGACCGGCTCTTCGAGCCGTTCAAGAAGGGCACCACCTACTTCCCGCACGGCTACACCTTCGGCGGGCACCCGGTGAGCGCCGCGGTGGCGATGGCCAACCTCGACATCTTCGAGCGCGAGGGCCTCAACCAGCACGTCATGGACAACGCGCCCAAGTTCCGCGACACCCTCGAGCGGCTGCTCGACCTGCCCATCGTGGGCGACGTGCGCGGCGCGGGGTACTTCTACGGCATCGAGCTCGTCAAGGACAAGAACACCCGCGAGACGTTCAACGACGACGAGTGCGAGCGGCTGCTGCGCGGCTACCTCTCCAAGGCGCTCTTCGACGCCGGCCTCTACTGCCGCGCCGACGACCGTGGCGACCCCGTCATCCAGCTCGCGCCGCCGCTCATCATCGGCCAGCCCGAGTTCGATGACATCGAGTCGCGCCTGCGCTCGGTGCTCAAGGACGCCGAGAAGCACCTCTGAGCGGTATGCCGCCCCGTCCCCTCTGGTGGGAGGGCGCCCGCACCGTGGCCGACCAGGGGTCCAGCCTGGCCGGTGACACCGCCGCCGACGTCGTCATCGTCGGCGGCGGGTACACCGGGCTCTGGACGGCCTACTACCTGCTGCGCGAGGACCCCTCGCTCGACGTGCTCGTCCTCGAGGCCGAGCACGTCGGGTTCGGGGCCAGCGGCCGCAACGGCGGCTGGGTGTCCGCGCTGTGGCCGGTCGGGCCCGAGACCGTCGCGCGTGTCCACGGCCCTGACGCCGCCCGGGCCATGGTCAGCGCGCTGCAGGAGACCGTCGTCGAGGTGGGCGAGGTCGCCCGCGCCGAGGGCATCGACTGCGGCTTCGAGCAGGGCGGCACCGTGGTCCTCGCCCGCAGCCGCGCGCAGGCCACCCGCGCCCGGGCCGCGGCGGAGGCCGGGCAGCATTGGGGCGACGGAACGCAGTGGCTCGACGCCGCCGAGGCCCGCGAGCGCCTCGCCGCCAGCGACGTCCACGGCGGCACCTGGAACCCGCACTGCGCCCGGGTGCACCCGCGACGGCTCGTCGACGGCCTCGCCGCCGTGGTGCGCCGGCGACGTGGTCGCATCGCCGAGGGCACCCGCGTGCATTCGGTCGGCCCGGGGTCGGTGCACACCGCGGGCGGCCACCGGGTCACCGCCCGCCACGTCATCCGCGCCACCGAGGCCTGGACCGCGACGCTGCCCGGGCGCCGTCGCGCCGTGGCCCCCGTCTACTCGCTCATGGTCGCCACCGAGCCGCTGACCCCGGCCCAGTGGGACGGCATCGGGCTGGCCGCGCGGGAGGTGTTCGCCGACCACCGGCACGTCATCACCTACGGCCAGCGCACCGTCGACGACCGCATCGCCTTCGGCGGCCGGGGCGCTCCCTACCACTGGGGCTCGCGGATCCGGCCCGAGTTCGACCGGGAGCAGCACGTCTTCGCCGACCTGCGGGCGACGTTGCGGCAGATGCTCCCCCAGCTCGAGGGCGTGGCCTTCACCCACGCCTGGGGCGGCCCGCTGGGCATCGCCCGCG
>Ga0307410_10001286_pt1 | contig 11174 bp, 9 predicted proteins | sample 322Ometagenome_3_FD_203707 | JGI IMG/M metagenome (GOLD analysis project Ga0307410, IMG submission 203707) | Maize rhizosphere microbial communities from greenhouse at UC Davis, California, United States - 322HYB-O-3 | ecosystem: Host-associated > Plants > Roots > Rhizosphere > Soil | place...
ACCAGCAGGGGGGTGCTGACGAGCGAGCACCGTGCCACGCCGAACCCCGACCAATCTGAGGGCTTTTCCGCCTCGATCGTGCGTGATGGAGTGATGGGTCATGAAAGGGAGGGCGGAATGGGTCCCGGCATGATCATGACCGCGGACAGGTATCGATCGCGCTCCGGCAGGCGGCGAACCCGCGGCGGACCCGTTGGCAATCGAACGAATGGATCGTGGAACGGTTCACCAGGTGCCGGTGTCACTGGTCGCGCGTGAGGCAAGGTTCTCCTGCTGGGAGCCCAATCCTGCGAGGCTGGTGCAGCGCTCATGAGCGGCGACACTCGACGCACCGCATCGGTAGGAGGCCCTATGTGTCACGTTATGCGAATGGCGTTGGTGGTCGTGGCTGCGTTCCAGGCGTCCGCTGCCCTGTCGGTGGCGACGGCGCAATCATCGGGTGGGACGCTCCAAGCGTGCTCGCTCCTGAGCCCAGCCGAGTTCAAGCAGATCACGGGGCGGACGGATATCCTGAGCCGCGGGCCCCAGGCCGCCGAGCCCGACGAGGTGCCGGAGGGAGTCAGTGAATGCGAGTTCCTGGGCTTCAGCGTGTCGCTCGTCGACAAGGTGAACCACGAGCGGTTCGAGACGACGCGAAAGCAACTGGCCCAGAGCGGCAACAAGATCCAGCCGGTTTCGGGGGTCGGCGACGAGGCATACCTCTACGAAGGAACGGGCCAGTCCTACCGGCAGCTGGCCATCGTCATGAGAGTCGGCGAGAGGAGGCTGGCCTTTATGGACTTGGTGGATCCGGACTCGGTCGAGGCGGTGAAGCCGGTGCTCCTCAAGCTCGGCAAGGCCGCCGCCCCGAAGCTGCGCTGATCGTCACTCGGCCCGCTCGGGGCGTCGGTAGTCGGCCGACCGGAACTGGTCGCCCTCGTCGACGACGTTCGTCTCCGCGCCGGGCACGACGTCCGTGTTGTGCGCCGACGCGCAGCGCCAGCCCTCGGGCGTCCGGTGCACCACGAAGGAGAAGATGTTCGTGCGCGGCTGCGGGCTCGCGACCGCGCCTACAGGGGTCTGCCCCTCGAGCCGCATGCGCGCGTGCACCACGGCGATGTCGTCCGACAGTCGCTTCACTCGCACCGCGCCGAGGCGGAGCGTGGAGCGGTTGAAGATCCGCTCCAGGCCGTAGGCGTGGGCCTTTCGGATGGCCTCGCGGTCGTGCCACCAGAGCCCCACCACGTTCACGAACTCCGCGTCCTCGTCAAAGACTGCGGCGAGCGCGTCGGGGTCGCGGTTGTTCCACGCCTCGACGAACAGCGTGGGGACGCTCTCCGGGCGGTCCAACGGAGTGTAGTCCATGTCTCCACCGCCATGACGAGTCTGAGGATGCCCTGGCGCTGGGGCTCCCGTCGAGGAGCCGCTGGCCAGCGCCCCCTCAAGCGCGCCGGGGCGGATCTGGATCGATGGGCCGGAAGAGCGCCTCGAGCGCGAGCGTGAACGCCGAGCCCGCGCCGGCCGGGTGCCACACCAGCCGCTCGCGCTCGAAGTGCGGGAACCGGTCGTCGGGCGTCCACACCTCGACGAGCTGCGCGTCACCGTCCACGAGCCAGAGGCACGGGACGCGCGCCTCCTGATAGCGGCGGCGCTTCAGAATGCGGTCGGCGCGCGCCGTCGAGGGGCTCAGCACCTCGGCTACGAGGAGCAGCGTCTGTACGTTCGCCCACTCCAGCGTAGCCAGCTCGCGCGCCGGCGCGACGAACACGTCGGGCTGCACCAGCACGTCGGGCCCCCACGAGATGTCGGCCGGTGACATCACGACGCGCCCGACCGGCTCGGTCTCGAGGTAGGCGTCGATGGCCTTCGCGAGCCGGAACGCCAGCTCCTGGTGCCACCACCGCGGCGCCGGGGTCACCAGCAGCTCGCCGTACACCACCTCGTACCGGTTGCCGTCGTCCGGCATCGCCCGGACCATGTCGGCCGTGTAGTAGATGGCGGGTGCCATACCCATAAAGTCGGCTCGGCGGAACGGAGTGCGCAAGCCTGGGCCATGGGCCAACGTCGCCTACCAGCCGCTGGAACGCGGCATCGCGCTCACGCTCCGTGGAGCAATCCGATGCGGCGGCGCACCACGCGCGATGCGCTTGCGCGCTCCGGCCACCCGCTTCAACGTAGACCCCCGGCCTGCGGCTCACGCCCTCACTCATCTCCCCGAGACCCCGTGGCAACAGCGCCATCCAACGGCGTGATCTACGCGTTCGGCGACTACGAGCTCGACATGCGGCTGCACGAGCTGCGCCGCGCGGGCGAGCGCCAGCACGTCGAGCCTCAGGTGTTCGACGTGCTGGCGCACCTGTTCGCGCGTCGCGACCGGCTGGTGCCGAAGGAAGAACTGCTCGACGTCGTCTGGGGCCACCGCTACGTGGCGCCGACGACGTTGAACAGCCGGATCAAGCACGCGCGGCAGGCGGTCGGCGACGACGGCGCCGCGCAGCGCGTGATCCGGACCGTCCACGGGCTGGGCTTCCGCGTGGTCGCCAACGTCGAGGAGCGCGGCGCCGCGCCGGCGCCAGCCGTAGCACCGGCGGCGGACGCAGGGCCGCTCGAGCAGCGGATCCGATTCTGCACCGCGTCCGACGGCGTGCGGATCGCGTACGCGACGAGTGGCGCTGGCCCGCCCCTCGTCAAGCCGGCCAACTGGCTGACGCATCTGGAGAACGACTGGGAGAGCCCGGTCTGGCGCCACTGGCTGCGCGAGCTGTCGCGCGGCCATACGCTGGTCCGCTACGACGAGCGCGGCTCAGGTCTCTCCGACCGCGACGTGCCCGACCTCTCCTTCGACGCGTGGGTGCGCGACCTCGAGACGGTCGTCGACGCCGCGGGGCTCGAGCGCTTCCCGGTGCTTGCCCTCTCCCAGGGGTGCGCGGTGGCGATCGCCTACGCGGCGCGCCACCCGGAGCGAGTGACCCGGCTCGTGCTCTACGGCGGCTACGCGCAGGGAGCCATCGCGCGAGCTCGCACGCCGCAGGAGCTCGAAGAGGCAACGATGCTGACGCACTCCATGCCGCTCTTCTGGGGGCGCGACAACCCGGCATTCCGCCTGTTCTTCGCGGCGAGGTTCGTTCCCGAGGGGACGCCCGAGCAGATGCGCTGGTTCAGCGAGCTGCAGCGCGTCACGACGTCGCCCGAGATCGCGGTCCGGCTGCGCTCGACGGCGGCGGAGATCGACGTGACCGATCTCGCGCCGCGCGTGCGGGCGCAGACGCTCGTGCTGCACGCGACCGGCGACGCCGCCGTACCCTTCGACCAGGGTCGGCTCCTCGCGGCCCTCGTGCCGGGCGCCCGCTTCATCTCGCTCGAGAGCCGGAACCACATCCTGCTCGAGGGCGAGCCCGCCTGGTCGCGCTTCACCGACGAGGTGCGCCGCTTCCTTGACGGCGGCTCTCGGTGAACGGCGGCTCTCGGCCCTCGGCTGTGGGCTTTCGGCGACTGCGGGACGAGCAGGAGGCCGTGCCTCACGCCGAGCCGTTCCCGACCGCCGCCCCAGCCGAGAGCCGAGAGCCCACAGCCGAGAGCCGCCGTTCACCGAGAGCCGCCGTCTTCCGAGATCACGCCAGCACGGCAAACAGCGCCGCTCCGACCATTGCCGCGGCCCAGACCACGTTGAGGTTGATCCACGCGCGGCGCAGGATCCGCAGCCCTACCTTTTCGTAGACGACGACGGCGAGAACGCCCGTCACCACGAGGTAGCCGAGCGTATGGATGATCGGCGCCGCCACCCCGACCGCGTCCACGCCGGTGAACCCGGCCGCGAGCAGGGTTGCGGCGGGCCCGCCGCCGAGTGACGCGGCGTGGTGGTGGTGCAGCGCGGCCGCCGGCTGCGGCACGGTAGCACCAAGCACGAACGGGAGCACCATGAGCCCCGCGCCGTGCGCGGACGCCATGAGGAACGACCAGGTGGTCAGCTCTCGCGCATTCACTCGCATGCCGCCCAGCCGGACGTGACGATGGCGGACGAGGCCGTCGACCCCGACGCCGAGCAGTGCCGCGGCGACGATCCACCGCAGCCAGCCCAGCGGCAGCACCTGGCCGAGCATGATCGCGAGCAGGATGGCGGCGCCGATCGCCAGGGCATGTCCGAGGGCGAGCGGACCCAGCGCGCGCCATAGCGCGCGCCGGTCCCGCTCCTGCAGCCCCCGCCCGACCGCGAAGAGCCAACCCATCGCCGGGTTGATTCCGTGCGCGGCGCCGAGGGCGAGCAGGGAGAGCCAGGGAAGTGAGGTCTCGTGCATCGTCACTCCGCGTAGCAGAACGAGTCCGACGACGCGTCACCGCCCTGGAGCCGCACTTGGTGCGGCCGCAGCCCGTCCTCGAACTCGACGAGGAAGTCGCTGTCGAACGCGATCCCGCCCGTGGGCTCCACGTCGATCTTCGCCATCCACCCGCGAATGCCGTCCGGGTAGAACTGGGCGTCCCACGGCGTGTAGAGCGCGTTCGTCAGATACACGCGCCGACCGTCGCGGCTGATCTCGACCATCTGCGGCCCGCCGTTCAGCGCGCGGTGCGCGTATCTCGGGTGGGGCGTGCGCCGCACGATCCCGCCGATGTGCACCGAGCCGACGAACTTCGGATTGAAGGGGTCCGACACGTCGTACTGCCGCAGCTCGCCGGTGCCCCAACAGCTCACGTACAGGAAGCGGTCGTCGAGTGAGAGATTGATGTCCGTGACCAGCGGCGGCACGGCCTTGAAGCCCTGGAGCAGCGGCGGAAGCTCCGACGGATCGGCCGGCTCCGCGGGGATCTCGATGACCTTGCGAGTCTCCCAGCGCCCGGTCTTTTCGTCGCGATACCACATGAAAATGGCGCTGGAGAGGTCGGTGAGACTCATCACGACGCCCACGAAGCCGTAGGCGCGCCTCGGGTCGTGCGCCGGGCGCAGCTCGAGCACCATCTGCTGCTCGGCGCCGAGCTCCAGCTTCTGCAGGTGCGTGTGGCGCCGCAGGTCCCAGACGTGCAGGGCGTTGCCGTACTTGCCGGCGAGCAGCAGCTCGGGGTTCACGCCGTCCTTCACCATGTTCGGCGTCCCCCACTCGCTGGTGATCATGACGTCGTGGCCGAGGTGCCACCCGAAGTCGTAGGCGAGGTACTGAGGACCGCGCTCGCGCTCCCAGCGCCCCCGCAGCTCGAACGTCTCGTGGTCGAGCACGATAATGCCGCCCGGGCCGTCGCCGCCCGGGGCGCCCAGGGCGTTCATGTAGATGCCGTCGGGACCGCAGTGCACCGTGTGCGGCGCGGCGTACCCGGTCTTCGCCATCACCTCCTCGCCCTCGATCACCTTCACGAGGCGCGGCGCGCGCGGGTCCGGCGCGGTGTCGACCACGTGGATGCGCGAGCTGTGCGTCCCCGGCACCACCAGATAGCGCCGCTCCATGTGCGGGTTGGGCGCGTAGGCGCAGAGGTGCGAGCTGCAGGCGTTCCAGCCGAAGTGGTGCAGCTCGTTCCCGCCGTTCGGGAACTCGAGCTTGCCCACCAGCCGCCCGTAGTCGGGCGACGCCGGGTCGGTGTCGACGACGCCGAGGGCGTCCTTCTTTCCGTTCTGCCCCGAGGTGAGGAGCGCGACGTACGCCAGGGCCTCGGCCGGCGCCTCGCTGGCCATCGTGGGCGACGGGTAGAACGTGGGATCCGGGAGCATGCGTGCCATGATCGCCTCTTCTCTGGAGTGGGTTCAGGACTGCAGTTGCTTAGGCGCAACTCGTCGCGGAATCGAGCCATGTCGGTCGGCGAAGATGCGCCGACCCACTCGCCGATGCTTGGAGGTGGCGTGGAGACCGTGTGGAGGTTGGGTGGAGATTCGGCGGCCGGGGCCGCTCCCGCGCCTGCGCTCGCCGCTTCACTCGCGCCGTCCCCTGCGAGTGCGGGCCGCCATCGGTCGGCGGCCGAGCAGCGGGCCGCGCAGGCGTCGCCCAGGTCGCGCCTCGACTTGCCTCAGGCGTGGGGCTTCGCCTCGGGGTGTCGCCCGCGGAGGCGCCGCGCGCCATGCGCCCGATGCGCGCGATGCGCCCGATGCGCGCGAGCGATTGACCCGCTGGCCACCGCGGCGGGCGCGGAGGTCCTCCGCGCTGCGGGGGAGCGAGTCTTACGCGCCGGTCGGGGCGCGGTCCGGGCTCGATGCGGGCGCCGCCCGCGGCTCCCCACCTCGGACGGCGATGCGCGCGATGGCGTCCTCGTGGTACGTCGGCACGGCACCGACCTGGGTCGCTACGTAAGCGCCCAGCAGGTTCGCCTGCTCCAGGAGCGCGCGGTCGTCCTTGCCGGCGAGGAGCCCCGACAGCACCGCCGCCAGGAACGCGTCGCCTGCCCCCACGGTGTCCGCCACCTCGACCTCGAACCCCGGGTGCTCCGTCCACGCGCCGTCGTGCCACATCGCGGCCCCGTCGCCACCGCGGGTGACGCACACCATGCGGCAGCCGAACGCCTCCGCCATGGCGCTCGCCGCCCCGCGCAGGCCCGCGGGCAGGTCGAACCACGTGGCGATCTGCCGCAGCTCATCGTGGTTCAGCTTCACGATGTCGGCCTTGTCCAGACATCGCCGGACGATTTCCTGGTCGACGTGCGGGGCGCGCAAATTGACGTCGAAGACCTTGAGCGCCGAGGTGTCGAGGAGCCGGGCGATCGTCGCGCGCGTGATCGCGTGGCGCTGGGCGAGGCTGCCGAAGACGAGGATTCGCGCGGCGTCGGCGTGCTGCAGCAGCGCATCCGTCAGCTCGATCGCGTCCCACGCCGCCGGCTCGACGATCTCGTAGGTGGGGTTCCGCGGATCGTCCACGTTGACCTTCACGAAGCCGGTGGGGAGCGCGGGATCCACCTGCACGAGGTCCGTGCCGATCCCGTGTCGGGCCATCCCCCGCAGGGCGTCGTCCCCGAGCGGATCGGTGCCCACGCGACTCACCATCCCGACCGGCACCCCGAGGGCGCGCAGGTGGCAGGCGACGTTGAAGGGCGCCCCGCCGAGGGACAAACCGGTCGGCAGCGAGTCCCACAGCACCTCGCCGATGCAGAGGATCTCCGTCGCGCGCATGCAGTCGTCTTCTCTCTCGAGCCCGACGCGGTGGGCGCCGACGCGGACGCGCGGACGCGCGTGACGGAGGTGCCTACCGCTGCGGGGGTTGCGGGGGTTGGTGATTGGTGTGGCTGCTGTCGCTCGCCTGCGGGCCGCTCGCCGTCCACGCCGACTGGAGCGGCCACGCCTCGAGCGTGACGAGCCGCGCCGGGCCGCCGGTCGCGTAGAGGGCGACGCCGTCGCTCGCGGGGTCGGGAAAGATCTGGTCGGTGATCACGGTCCGGCCGTCGCCCGCGAACACCTCGACCGACGACCGGTCCACGAGGATGCGCAGCCGCACCCGCCCGTTCTCGATCGGGAGCGGGCCCGCGTGACGTCCGGGGAAATCCGGGTGGAAGCTCACCTCCCCCGACCGCGTCCGGTCGACGAAGAGCCGACCCGCGCGCGGATCGACCCCGATCACCGTCTCCTCGTTCCGGCCGGTGCGGACCTTCACCCCCAGCTCCGATGCCGCACCCGCCTCGAGCTCCGCGACGATCTCCAACGCCGTCCCCGAGATGCCGCGTGCGGCGAGTGGCGTCGAGCCCACCGGGATCGGTTGCGCCCCGAGACGCCGCCCAGTGCCGCGCAGGCGCTGGATCTCGGCCACGGGCCGCTGGACGAGCCGGACGCCGTCGCGCGTGGTGCGCAGCGCGAGCTCGCGCGGCACGCTCTGGGCGCTGCGCCACGGCGACGTGGGGATGTCCTTGCCGTACTGCCAGTTGTTCATCCAACCGATCCACACACGGCGGCCGTCGGTGCGCGGCATGTCCGACCACGACACCGCGGCGTAGAAGTCCTTCCCGTAGTCGGCCCACAGCGCTCCACCGTCAGGCGCACCCGCCGCGGCAGTCGCGCCGCTCGCCTCGGCCCTGAAGCGCGTCCCGTCGAAGTCGCCCACGAAGTACTGCGCCCCCGAGCCGCCGGCCACGCCGCCGGGGTTCAGGTTGACGATCAGCACCCAGCGCGTCTTCTGCGGGTCGCCGTCCACCGGCAGCTCGAAGAGGTCGGGGCACTCCCACACGCCCCCCACCGCGCCGGTCGGACCGAACTCGCTCAGCGGCGTCCACCGTTTCAGGTCCGGGGAGCTGTACAGCAGCACCTTGTGCTCGAGCGAGAGCGCCAGGACCATTACCCACTTCTGCTGCGGCTCGTACCAGAAGACTTTCGGGTCGCGGAAGTCGGCGACGCTGATGTCGAGCACCGGGTTGCCCGCGTACCGAGTCCACGTTCGGCCCCGGTCGGTGCTGTAGGCGAGGAACTGCGACTGGCTCGGCCGATCCGTGCGATGGCCCGTGTAGATGGCCACCAGCGGCGGCTCCCCGCCCCGCCCGAAGCCGCTGGTATTCTTCCAGTCGACGACCGCGCTGCCGGAGAACGCCATCACCCCGTCCACCTCCGGGATGGCGACCGGCAGGTACTGCCAGTGCACGAGGTCCGGACTGACGGCGTGCCCCCAGCTCATGTGCCCCCACGTGTTGCCGAAGGGGTTGTACTGGTAGAAGAGGTGGTATTCGCCGGCGAAGAACACGAGCCCGTTCGGGTCGTTCATCCAGTTCGCCGCGGGGGTGAAGTGGAATTGCGGCCGGTAGCGCTCGGAGTAGGCGGGCCCGGGCTGCGCACGTGCCACCAGCGCCGCGAACGGGGCAAGCAGCACCCCGCAGAGCACCCCGCGCAGAGTCATACGCGTCACCATGTGCCAGGACCTCGTGAGTGCGTCTCGCGCACCGTCGCGACGCCGGCCGTCACTGCGGTCGATCCGTACCGGCGATCGGGTCGATGCCCGGCACCGCGCGCGGCGGCCGCGCGGTTGCGGGCTCGCCGACCGTGAGGCGGAGCTTGCGCTGCAGCTCCTCGAGGGAGAGCCCCTTGGTCTCGGGCATGATCCGCCACGCGAACAGGGCCTGGAGCACCATCATCGCGGCGAAGAAGGCGAAGGCATGCCCGCCCGACGCCTGCGCCACCACCGGGAACGTCCACGAGACGACCGCCGCCATGAACCAGTGCGTGAAGCTGCCGAGCGCCTGGCCCTTCTCGCGCACCGTGTTGGGGAAGATTTCCGAGATGAACACCCAGATCACGGCGCCCTGCCCGATGGCGTGAAAGGCGATGAAGCCGAGCAGCCCGACGAGCACGAGGTGTCCGGTCGCGTCGCCGCGGTAGAAGCCGGCGGCCGTCAGCGCCAGCGAAGTCGCCGCGCCCACGCCGCCGACGAGCAGCAGGGGCCGCCGGCCGAAGCGGTCGATGACGAACAGCGCCAGCGCGGTGAAGACGAGGTTCGTCCCGCCGACCGCCACGGCCTGCAGCAGCGCGTCGTCCGCGCCGGCGCCCGCCATGCGGAAGATGCGGGGCGCGTAGTACATCAGCGCGTTGATGCCGGAGAGCTGGTTGAGCATCGCGACCGTCCACGCGAGGAAGATCGGCAGGGCGTAGCGGCGCTGGAACAGCTCCGCCTCGCGATGTCCGGTCTCCGCCGTCACCGAGCTCGCGATCTCGGCCAGCTCCCGCTCGACGTCGCCCTGCTCGATCCGCTGGAGGATGAGGCGAGCCTCGTCCGGGCGCCCCCGCTTCACCAGCCAGCGCGGGCTCTCCGGGATGAAGAACAGGAGGACGAAGAAGAGCGCGGCCGGGAACACCTGCACGCCCAGCATCCAGCGCCAGGCCGACAGATCGCCGACGCTTTGGGCGATCAGGAAGTTCGAGAGGAACGCGAGGAGGATGCCGGCGACGACGTTGAGCTGGTTCAGCGCCACCAGCCGCCCGCGCAGGTGCGCGGGCGCGATCTCCGCGATGTACAGGGGCGAGACGACGGAGGCCCCGCCCACGGCCAGCCCGCCGATGAAGCGGAACGCCACGAAGACGGCGAGCGACGGGGCCAGCGCGCTGCCGGCCGCCGAGACGAAGTAGAGCACGGCGAGCACGAACAGCACGCGGCGCCGCCCGAAGAGCTCCGCCGGCTTTCCCGCGGTGAATGCGCCGACGATCGTGCCGATCAGGGCCGACGCGACCGCGAAGCCGAGCCGGAAGTCGTCGAGCGAGAAGACACGCTGCAGCGCGTCGGTCGTGCCGGAGATGACGGCGGTGTCGAAGCCGAAGAGGAGGCCCCCGAGGGCGGCCACGAGCGCGCTGAAGACGACGGGGTTGCGGGATCTCACGGCGTGGACCTCGGGTGAAGGTCGACGTGCGACGTGCACGGGTGCCGGCGCGCCCTGGCGTGCGCTCCCCGGGAAGGGAGGCTCGCGGCGCCGTCTTGTCAAGCACCGGCCCACTTCCGGGCCCGCCCGGTCAGTCGGTCGACAGCACGACGTTGCCGATCGCGCCCCCACGCTCGACGAGCTCGTGCGCGTCGGCGATCCGCGCCAGTGGGAGCCGCGTCGCGATGTTGTGCGCGAGATCGCCGCGCTCCAGCATCGCCGTGAGATGTGCGATCTCGCGTGTCCGCACGTCCGACCGCAGGTTGTACACGATGAAGAAGCGCACCGCGACGTTCTTGCGGATCATCGGGCCGAACGGGACTGGGATCTCCGGGCGCCCGCTCCCGTAGACCACGAGCTCGCCGTCCGGACGGACCAGCTCGTGGTCCAGCGCGACGTTGGCGGCGTAATCGACCTCGATGACGCGATCGACCATCTCGCCGCCCGTCGCCGCCCGCACGCGCTGGACCACGTCTTCGCGGCGGTAGTTCACGACCACGTCAGCGCCGGCGGCCTGCGCCAGCGCCCCCTTCTCCGGCCCGCTCACCGTGGCGAGCACCTGCCGCGCGCCGAGGAGCCGCGCGAGCTGGACCGCGTAATGTCCCACCGCGCCGGCGCCGCCGGCCACGAGCACGCGCTTGCCCACCACGCCGCCGTCGGCGGCGACCGCGTGGTACGCCGTCAGTGCCGGGATGCCGAGGCACGCGCCCACGGCGAGGTCGACCCCCTCGGGTAGAGGGACGGCCTGCTCGGCGGGGAGCACGACGTACTCCGCCGCCGTCCCGAAGGGCCGGCCCCACGCCGCGTTCCACGTCCACACGCGCTCGCCCACCCGCGCGGCGGGCACCCCCGTGCCCACGGCGTCGATGGTCCCCGCGCCGTCGCTATGCGGCACGATG
>Ga0307410_10001288_pt1 | contig 11170 bp, 9 predicted proteins | sample 322Ometagenome_3_FD_203707 | JGI IMG/M metagenome (GOLD analysis project Ga0307410, IMG submission 203707) | Maize rhizosphere microbial communities from greenhouse at UC Davis, California, United States - 322HYB-O-3 | ecosystem: Host-associated > Plants > Roots > Rhizosphere > Soil | place...
GAAGTCCGCTGGTGGTCAGAAAATAAAACGGAGGCTAACCAGTCGCTAGAGCCAACGGCACTACTTGTCACGCCCCGTGCTTTCGCACGTGTCGCGCCAAGTAGCGCCGTGGCTCATCTTTAACGTTCGGCATATCGGAAATTTAGGACAGGAATGCGCATATCGAGACCGCATCGAAAAACGCGCGAATGAAAATCGGAGATTAAAACTATATATAGATCGCAAGCGTGGAAGCCACGGGGCGAAGCCTTCTCATATCGCTCGATTCCGAACCATTTCAAACCTGTAGAACCGTCTCGATCCGATTCCAATCCACCCAAACAACCAAACCCTCGGCTGCGTATATCTCTAGTTATCGAATGAATACTGAGCCGAACCACGCGCTAGAGCCAACGACCCTAGCTGTCACGATCTGTGCTCCGAGCCGCACAGATCGCGCCAGCCATGGTCGCGGCTCATCTTGAACGTTAGGCAAAAATGAAAAAGCCTCTGATCATCTCAGTATTCATATTGAGCCTTGCGGGCTTCACTTGGGCGATAGGCTTTCCCGAACTCCACACCAAGCAGCTTGCTTATCGTTCAGCCGAAAATGTTATTAGGCGTCAAATTGACAGCTCCTCCGCAACACCGGAAGAAAAGAAAGCCCTTGCGGAAACAGTCGCGTGGAATCTCGACAGGCTCAGCGGCCAAAGATTCGAAGAAGAGAGAATTAGCAGCAGGCGCATTTTCGTCAGTTTTTCATTTCTTATCCTCATTACGTGCTTATGCACATCACTATTAAAGCAGAAAAATACCGCCTAACCAGGCGCTAGAGCCAACGACCACAGCTGTCACGGAATGTGCTCCGAGCCGCACATTCCGCGCCAGCTGCGGTCGTGGCTCATCTTGAACGTTCGGCAATAAAATGAATGACCTAGATCACGCCATTCGCGAATTTACACCTATCAACGGCGATTGGCGTCCACTCGAAGCGTTACTTGAGCGTGCGTTTAATTCGCCTAACCCAAAGGAATACTATCACGCCATTTTCAATCTATTCGAGCGATTCCCCGAAGATGACGGAGCCGGCGTCTTTTGGAGTGCAGTTCACGGAATGGAATCCGTAGGAGATTACGAAAAGCATTTACTATCCTATTTTAGGCGATGGCCGAATTTGATGAATAAGCTCATGCTTAGACGAATTTATAATTCCGGACAAAAAGAGATCATGAATTTCCCCATCGAGAGATTGATCGAAATTAATGAAAAGAAATAAAACCACGGAGCCGAACCAGGCGCTAGAGCCAACGGCACTACTTGTCACGCCCCGTGCTTTCGCACGTGTCGCGCCAAGTAGCGCCGTGGCTCATCTTTAACGTTCGGCAAAAATATGAAACTCGCCTCGTTGCTCCTCGTATGTGCGATTGCGGTGACCGCCTGCGGACGTCTGCGAACCGCACGCGAGTATGAATTGCCATCCGGCTTTTCCGGCTGGGCACTCATAGAATTCGAAGTGCCCGACGCGCCGCCTCTCCCGAAGAAGGATGGAAAGTATGTTCTCCGCTTGGGGAAAGATGGTCGCCTAAAGACTTCCTCGCGCGAAGAAGAAGGGTGGACTCGCGATAGTTATTTCTTTGTCGGCACCGGTCGCACGCCAATTCCCGCGACGACTCCAGGTGGTGGCGGCTTGATTTGGTCGCAAGCAATGGGTGGGGTGAAGGCTCCCGGCCAGAAGGAAAGAGTATACGAGATTTTCTTTGTCGGTTCCGAGCAGAGCCTAAGAGAGTCGAAACAGAAGCCTCCCACACCTGAATGAAAACCACGGAGCCGAACCAGGCGCTAGAGCCAACGACCCTATCTGTCACGTTCCGTGCTCCGAGCCGCACGGACCGCGCCAGCTAGGGTCGCGGCTCATCTTGAACGTTCGGCAAAAAAAACACTATGCCCACCCTTATCCAAAAACTAAACGGCAATGAAACCGAATTGGCAGATGTGCTCAATGTTTATGAGGACGCCCCTATAGTGGTGCGTGAATTCGGAACTTCAGCGTCCACTGAGACGAAGACCTATCGAGTTGTTACAGACAAAGATTGGGCACCTAAATCCGGAGCGACTTACATAATTCGACAAGAAGCAGGCGAAGTTACCATCGGCTGTCTGCAGGTGATTCCGGATTTTCATAAGGGACTTGGATACGTAATGAAATTTCAGCAAATGAAATGAAAACGGAGCCGAACCAGGCGCTAGAGCCAACGACCACAGCTGTCACGGATCGTGCTCCGAGCAGCACGCTCCGCGCCAGCTGCGGTCGCAGCTCATCTTTAACGTTCGGCAATGAAATATCAGTTATCGAGACGGTTTTAGATTATCGCGAGAGCCCAAATATATAAACTCATCGAGATGGTTCAGGTAAGCGCGAGAGCCGGGAAGAAGACATTCGCGAAGTAGCGTCCAGACGGCGCGCGGAGCGCGAAAAAATTTTTCAAACCCTAAATAACCGAAAAAAGAAGTGATGGGGCGAAGCTATCTTTGAATGGAAATATGAATCTCGAATCTGAAACACCGCGTATGGAAGCCTCTGGAATGAAAAGAAAAACGAAGACGCCGAACCAGGCGCTAGAGCCAACGACCCTATCTGTCACGATCTGTGCTCCGAGCCGCACAGATCGCGCCAGCTAGGGTCGCGGCTCATCTTGAACGTTAGGCAAAAACATGAAGCACGTGCGTTATCAGTCGGTCGGTAACAGTGTCGGCATTGAGGAGAATGCGGACGATTTCTGGGAGATTGCCGACGACGGTTATGTGGTTCGTTCAGTTCACATCCTGCCCGATGGATCGCACCTGAAGTATGATCGAAGCCACGATTCCGACCATTTCGGTGCGCTGCCCGAAGGAGTCATCACAGATGAGATGTTGGCCGATCGTTCTGTTGGGAGGATAACGATCATTCCTCCCGATGAATTTGAGGTGAAGTGGTCAGTGAAAGCCAAAAATGCCTAACCATCAGCCCGAAATCGAACCCATGCGGATGAATATCACAGGTTATATAATCCAAACCACGGAGCCTAACCAGGCGCTAGAGCCAACGACCACAGCTGTCACGGAATGTGCTCCGAGCCGCACATTCCGCGCCAGCTGCGGTCGTGGCTCATCTTGAACGTTCGGCAAAATGAAGCCACCGTTTCCAAATCGACAGGAGTTTATTGCCGCGTGGCTAGCGCTTACCAAGGCAGAATCGGATACGACTGAATACAAATCAAACTTCTGGGCGCACGTGCATTGGGCTGACCTGATTACAGATCATCCTGAAGTGGCATTCTCAGTGATCTTGGAAATCTTGAATATGGACACTTCGACAAAAGTTCTTGAATGCCTCTCTGCGGGACCATTGGAGGACTTGCTTGTTGAGCACGGCACAAGTTTGATGTCTCGTATCGAAGACGAAGCAATGAGAAGTCGCTCTTTCCGTAAGTTGCTCGGCGGTGTTTGGAAGAATGCTATGCCGGATCCCGTCTGGGAGAAGGTTCAAGCACTTTGGGACCGCAGTGGTTGGGATGGTATTCCAGAGGCATGAAAACCACCGAGCCGAACCAGTCGCTAGAGCCAACGGCGCTACTTGGCGCGACTCGTGCGGAAGCACGAGTCGCGCCAAGTAGCGCCGTGGCTCATCTTTAACGTTCGGCAAAAAATATGAAAAAGGCCTTCAAGATTCTTTGCGTATGCTTAGGCATCGCTTCCCTAATCATCATTTATCCTGTCTATCGAGTATATGATTTCCAAAAATATTACGGTGAAGCCGAGCCTCTAGTCGGATTAGTATGGCCACTGGCCATTGAGTCCTCCGAATTCGCAAGTATTCATGGACGTCGCCCATATCATCTAAAAGAAATAGATTTATTCTCTAATTCTCATGATTTCTCAGCACTCGAAAAATATCGCCCTGAATTTCATAAGGACGGAGAAGTTTATTTTCGCATGCGAGTGAATAAGCGATATTCCTTCGTTATCGACCAGAAATACACCCCACGATGGGAAGCAGAAAAATAACCACGAAGCCGAACCAGGCGCCAGAGTCAACGACCACAGCCGTCACGGAATGTGCTCAGAACCGCACATTCCGCGCCAGCTGCGGTCGCGGCTCATCTTGAACGTTCGGCAAAAATGCTCAGCAATCTACAAGGCGAATGGGTAAGCGTTTCTTCAGAAGTTCCGGCTTACGAAGTTGGCAAGGACTGCGTTCGATTTCGGCCAAATGGATACATAGAGTATTCAAGCGAACATGAAGGACGTATCTTCACATCCCTATTTACGGCTCAAAAAGACGGAGAAGAATATGTCATTCAGCCGCCGAATGGATTTCTTATTGGCGAGCCATTGCGAATTAAGATTAGGGCAATTTCAAAGCATGAGATCGGAATAGAAAGGGTCGGAATGACCACAGTTTATAGAAGAAAATCATTATAAATGAGCAGCGCACTGGGAGAGTGCGCCGCTTTTTTTGGTGCGCGGTGGAGCACCTCCGGTTCACTGCTGGATCTTAAAGGGGAGCTTGCGAAGGCGGTGGCCAAGATCGTTGAACTGCTTGCTCGTCGGGCGGCTCGCCAAGTCGTCACCTGTTTTGATGACCTGCGAGGGAAGGAAATTCGTGACCAGGGCGCAGTATTCGCTGTTCACCATGATACCGAGGAGTTCGCCGGTCTTGCTCAGCACGAGGTCACCTCGCGAGGGGGCGAAGTCGCCAAAGAGGCGGCGAACAAGTCGGTTGTCCATGCGCACGTAATTGGGGTTGGACGGATCGAGTTTGAAGGGCACTTCGCCGTAACCCGTGCCGCCGTTGGCGATGAGCAACGCTTCGGTAAACTTGAACGGCTCCAACGCGATGGGATAAGCCTTTACGCCCAGCCCGGCGAGTTGCGCGGATGTGACCGGGAGCACGGCCACGCGCGGATCGAGTGCTAGGAAGACGAGACGATCGGCAGTGTCACGGTAACCGGCCTTGCTGAACTCGGCTTTGAGGGTGTTCCAATCCCACACCGGCTCAACGAGTGAGAAGGGCGTGTCGTTGATGTGCAGGAGCGCAAAGGTTTCACGGCCATCGGTCACGAAAACCGTGCGCGTGTCCTTTCCTTCGGTGCGGACGCCGAAAAGGCCGGGGCGCGTGCCGGTGAACGAGGTCTGCACGCGGTTGGCAAGGAATTCGTTGAAGAGGACGTTGACGTTGATGGGGCGGTTGTCGCGGATCTCCTTCGTGAGCGCGTTGGAGTTGTCGGCGAGCTGGCCGACGCCTTGCGCGAGCTGCGTGGTGGTTTCTTGCACGCGGATGCGTTCCTGACGCTCGGCTTCGACCTGCGTCTTCAACGTGTCGGCGGCGACGCGAAGCATCTGCTTCTCCTGCTCGGCGACGCGGACGGTGACGCTGAGGTCCTCGATTTTGGCGCGGGCCTCGGCCTGGGCTTTTTCCAAGGAGGCGAGTTCCTTCGCCTGACGCTCGGCCTCGGCCTGGCGTTTTTCGAGTTCGCGCTGGAGCTGGTCGAGCTGCGATTTGGTCAACGTGGCGTCGGCGGCGGCTTCGGTGTATTGCTTCGAAAGCGTGTCCACTTTCGAGCGCGTGTCAGCGAGGGCGGTGGCGGTTTGCGAGAGATCTTTTTCGCGATCGCTGAGCGTGGTCTGCGTGGTCTGGAGTTGTTGCGAGAGTTGGTCGCGTTGCGCGCGTTCGTCTTCGAGCGAGAGCTTCATCACGGAGACGATGTCGTCGTCCTTGGTGGCGGCGCCGGCACCGGGAACGGCGGCGGTGGCGGGAGGCTTGGGCGCGGCATCCGCAGGCGCGGCCTTCTGCCAATCCGTGAGCGCGAGGAGCGTCAGCAGGAGGAAGTCGCAGAGGATGAGGAGGAGAGTTCTATTCATGGCGCATGGGCGCGAGTGACGGGTGCGTCAGACTGCGGCGAGCGCCGGCTTGGACTCGTTTTGTCCTTCGAGGATGAGGCGGCGCTTGTAGGGGCGCACATGGCGGATTTTAATGAGGGCGACGCAGCAGATGCCGAAGAGGTTCGATGAATACGCGGCGAGCAGGTTGGGCTGAATGACGCCGAGCACCTGGAGCACGAGGGCGGTGGCGGTGCCGGCGATGCCGATGTAGAGACCGCCGTCAAAGAGGTTTTCCTCGTTTTCCATGAGGCGGAGCTTGAGGAGCGAAGGCGCGGGCTGGCGGTCGATCTCGCGCATCTTGGCGATGCAGAAGAGATACATGCCGATCTGAAGGAGGGCGAAGAAGCCGATGGTGAGGAGCGTTGAAATATCCATGGAGAACGTGGCTGCGGTGGGCGTGAGGGAGGCAGGGTCGGTGATATTGGCGAGGACGGGAACGGTTAACTTGAGTTGAAATTCGGAGGGCGCGGGGGTTTTGAGCAGGAACGGTTCCGTGCCGAGCACGAGCATCGCGGCGGTCAAAATCGCGAGCATGCCGCTCTTCACGCGAGGCAGCGCAGAGTCCTCGTCTTCGTCGAAGAGCAGGCTCCCCAAACCGCGAAAGATACAAAAGGTGCCGAGCAGGAAACCGAGATACTTCGCGATGAGCGCGAGCTTCGGATAGAGCAACGCGGCCAGCGCGACCGGGCCGAACGACGGGGCCGGCTGGCGGTTCACGGGGACTTGACGAGTGAGCAATTGCTCGGTCGCGCCCTGGCCGAGGGTGAGCGCGAGTCTGAGGTCGGCCAAGCCGGCGCGGCCGTAGTGCAAGAGATAGGTCGCCACGCCGTCGGCCGAATCGGTGAGAAGTGCGGCGGCGTAGATGAGCGGCAGGTCGTCGGGCGTGGCGCGGGCGAGCTGGGCGAATTCGCCGACGGTTTTCACGTCGCCGGTCACGCGAAGGAGTTCGCCGAGCTGGGTCCAGTCGAGACGTTTTCCGAGTGACAGCAGATCGGTGAAGAACGGCTCAAGTTCGCCGAGCTGGTTTTGCTGAACTGCGGTCTCGGCGAGCGTGCGCAGCTCGCGTTGGAGCGGCGTGGAGAAGTGTTCGCCCTGATAGAGCAACGCGGAGAGCAGCACGACGGCATCAAGCGTTTGCCCGCCGGGCTTGGTCGCGGGGACGAAACGACCGGTCTGCGAAATTTCGCGCACCCGCAGGAGTGTCTGCACGCCTTGAGAGCGGGAATTTTGAAGGTAGCCGAGGAGATTCGCGCGGGCCTTGCCGGTGATGAAGAACGTGAGCACGGGAGTGCTTTGCGTGCGACCGGTGTTTTCCTTGAGGTTAAAAAGCGGATCGAGAAACGGATCCCAACCGCCCCAGGGAACGAGCTCGGGCTGACGGTGCGCGGCGTTGTCGAGGGCGGTGGCCAGCGCGGGCGCCTGCGGATCACCGAGCGTGCGGGCGGCGGCGAGAACAAGCGCGGACGGACCGGGCTTCTCACGTTCAAGCAATTGACGGCCTTGGCGGGCAACCGTGGGCGTGTTGACGCCGGCGGCCTTGAGCAGCGCGGGCGTGACTGACTTGAGGTTGACCGGCACCACCCACGCCGCGGCCAGCACGAACAAGCCGGCTATCATCCAGATCGTGGCAGATCCGGAACGGGTGTGGTGGGAGGAACTCATTCTCTATGCAGTATTCATTTGCCGCTCGCGCATGGCAAATACACGTTACGCGGCCTCATCATAGACTAATGGCTCTGCGAATTGTTCATTACAACGATCCCGTCCTCCGAAAAAAGGGCGAACCCGTGAAAACTTTTGATGCGTCGCTGACCCTGCTTTCCGAGCAGATGCTTGCAACGATGCACACCGCCGCGGGCATCGGTCTGGCCGCGCAGCAGATCGGGAAGGCGCTACAGTTTTGCGTCGTCGATCTGCGCCAAACGGATCGTGATTTCAGCTGGCAACTCGACGGAGCCACGCCGCCGCTTGAGCTGTTCATGCCACTCGCACTCGCGAATCCGGTGGTCACGACGCTGCCGTCCAAGAAAACGGTTTACGAGGAAGGTTGTCTCTCGTTTCCCGACATCCGCGGCGATGTGTTTCGTCCCGATGCGATCCAGGTGACCTATCAGGATCTTCAAGGCACGCCGCACACGCTGCTGTGCGATGGCCTGCTCTCGCGTTGCATCCAACACGAAGCCGATCACCTCAACGGCACGCTCTTCATCGACCGCATGGAGAAAAAAGTCCGCGCAACGATTGAGAAGGACATCAAGGAACTCGCGAAGAAAACCCGCGAGGAAGGTGAAGCGGCCACAGGCTGCGCAGGGTAACAAAGACCCAAGGGGCAGGTTGTTCGGGCTAGGCGAACGTAGCAGCCGAGGTAACGAGGCTGTCGGAGCGCGAGCAAGCTCGCGGCCTACTCGGAGGGATTATTCTGAAGACATTGCCTACCGAGCCGCCTCCCCTGAGATCGCACCGAGAAGGCCATGACGCAGGCCCACGTGTTCAAAGCCGCCGAGCTTTGCCTCAGGGCTCAAGCGGCCGCGCGAAAGATCGCCTGAGTAGGCGGCGGCAGCGAGCTTGCTCGCGCTCCGAACCGCGCCTGCAAGCAGGCGGCCTACCGCTGAAAGCGGAGGTCCTGTTTTTTAAGACAGCGGTTAACGCACTTTTTTGAAGGGTTGTTGCGAACCACCCGCTGGTTCGTGTGTCCGTCGCCCGCGTGGCAGTTACACGCACACCTTTTTCACTTCCCGCTTACAAGCACCGGAGTGAAAGGGACGTGCGTTTAGCGCATCCATGAACCAAGCTCATAACACAGTCGCATCGTTGCGACCCTGTTACCTAACACCTATGAACCTCCTCAAAACCCTGTCTGTTCTGACCGTCGCCAGCACCCTTGCCGTCTCCGCTCATGCCGAGGCGTTTTTTCAAGCCTCTCTGTGGGCGCCCGAGCCGCAACTCGTTTCCTCCACGGAAGACGTAACGGGTATCCGTCTTCAGGTTTACGGTGAGAACCGCAACGTGAAGGGCGTCGACATCGGTTTCGCCCATTCGACCACCGGCGACTTCGTCGGCTTTGGCGGTCTCTTCACGCTCTACAACCATGTCGGCGGCTCCACCACCGGCGTGCAATGGGGCGTGGTTAACTACACCGAAGGCACCGTGCTCGGCTGGCAAAACGGGTGGCTCAATCTGGGCAAAGCCAAGCTCACCGGCCTTCAATCCGGCTTGGTGAACTGGAACGATCGCATGAGTGCCGACGTCTCCGGCGCGCAACTCGGCTTCGTCAACGTCGCCAAACACGTGCACGGTCTCCAGTTCGGCTTCGTCAACTATGCCGCTTCGCTCAAGGGCGTGCAGCTTGGCCTCTGGAACCAAGTCGACTCGCGCGACTGGGACCAGTTTGACCCCCTCCCGAAGGTGTTTCCGTTTATCAACATCGGCTTCTAATCGTCGCCTGAAAAACTTGGTTCGTCCGCGTGCCCCGGGATGAAACCCCGGGGCTTTTTTGCGTCTCAAAAAGTCGATCCGGGCTTATCTGGAACTCAGGAAATCAGGAACGGAATCGAACATGGATTTTTCCTGAGTTCCTGAATTCCAGATAAAAATCGCCTTGAACAAAAAAACGCCCGCCCCCTTTCGAGGGCGGGCGTCTTGGTTTTCCAGATTGTCTGGTCGTTGGCTTAGAGCAGGTCGGCCGCGAGTTCGGCAAGCTTCGAGCGTTCGCCCTTCGTGAGCTTCACGTGAGCGGAAATCGAGTGGCCTTTCATGCGGTTGTGGCAATACACCAGACCGTTGCTGCGAGCATCAACGTAGGGATTGTCGATCTGCGCCGGGTCGCCGATCAGCACGATCTTCGAGCCTTCGGAGATACGCGTGATGACCGTCTTCACTTCGTGAGGAGTGAGCTGCTGGGCCTCGTCCAAGATAAAGAAGCGGCGAGCGATCGAACGTCCGCGGATGAAGCACAACGCCTCGACCTCGACCAAGCCGCTCTTGATGAGCCGCTCGTAAGGTTTCATCGGCGCGGCCGGACCATGTCCGCCACCGCCGTGGTTGCCGCCACCATGACTGGAGACGGATTCCTGGCGCGAAGCCTCCAGCGCGCTGGGCTGTTTCTTCTGCTGCTTCTTGGAAACTTTCTTGGTGGCAAACTGCGGCTCCTTGGTGGGCTTCGAGGGCATGAGCACTTCGAGCGCATCAAAGTAGGGCTGCAGCCAGGGCTTCATCTTTTCCTCCATCGTGCCGGGGAGGAAGCCGATGTCCTTGCCGAGCGCCATCACAGGGCGGGAGATCGACACGCCGTCGTAGAGCGAGCGGTCGTCATGCGTCTGGTGGAGCGCACAGCCGATGGAGAGGAGGGTCTTGCCGGTGCCGGCCTTGCCGAAGCAGGTGATCAGCGAGATCGAGTCATCCAAGAGCGCGTCCATGAAGAACTGTTGCTCAAGGTTGCGAGCACGAATCGAGATGCCACCCGGCGCCTTGATGCTGTCGGGGATGCGCAGGCGCTTGACGACACGGTCACCGTAATAACGTGCCGGCATGGTCTTGCCCTCGTCGGAACGGAGCAGGACGTATTCGTTAAGGAACAGCGTCTTGGCAGTGCCCTCATCCAGCTCGAATTCGCCCTCGGAGCAGAAGCGCTGGATCTCGTAGATCGTGACGGGGATCTCGCGATAAGCATCCTCGTCCTCGCTTTCGGGAACCTTGTCGTTGAGGTAATCCTGCGCCTCGAGACCGACCGCGCGCGCCTTGAGGGCGACGTTGACGTCTTTCGTGACGAGGATCGTCGGAGGCGTGTAGCGCTCCTGGACAAAGAGGGCCGAGGCGATGATGCGGTTGTCCTTCTTCGAGAAGTCGGAGAGGACGGCGCGCAACTTCTGCATGAGGGGCGCCTCGCGCATGACGGTGTTGTCCGCCATGTAGGGATTGATGATCACTTGAAGCGTGCCGCCGTTTTCAAGTTTCACGCCCTCGTGCATGGACCGCGAGTCCGGCAGGAGCTCCGAGAGGATGCGGTGCACGCGACGGGCATTGCGGCCTCGCTCGGTGGACTGCTCGGTTTTGATGGCATCCAGTTCTTCCAAAACCTCGACCGGGATGGCCAGGTTGTTGTCCTCGAATTTAAAAATCGACTGCGGGTCGTGGAGGAGGACGTTGGTGTCCAGGACGAAGGTCTTCGCCTTTGCGGAGACCTTGAGCTGCGTTTTAGAGGCTTTAGCCTCGCTCAGGTGTTCCATTTAAAGGGTGGTGGATAACTTGTGAATAACACGCTGCATGA
>Ga0307410_10001290_pt1 | contig 11159 bp, 5 predicted proteins | sample 322Ometagenome_3_FD_203707 | JGI IMG/M metagenome (GOLD analysis project Ga0307410, IMG submission 203707) | Maize rhizosphere microbial communities from greenhouse at UC Davis, California, United States - 322HYB-O-3 | ecosystem: Host-associated > Plants > Roots > Rhizosphere > Soil | place...
ATCAACTAATAACCACAAAATGAGTAACAATACAAATGCAAGATTAATTTCTTTGGATGCGCTACGCGGATTTGTTATGTTTTGGATTATGAGCGGAGAACATATCATTCACGCTCTGGCAAAAGCAGCTCCAATTCCTGTTTTTATCTGGATGTCATCGCAATTGCATCATGCGGAGTGGAATGGGATTACATTTTACGACATGATTTTTCCTGTATTTCTTTTTGTTGCAGGAGTTTCAATGCCTTATTCTTTTGAAAAGAAAATGCAGCTTGCCGGTGTAAAAACGCCACAAGAATTACCGGGTAGCGAAAAGCGAAAAATATACTTATCAATGCTTAGAAGAACCTGTATTTTACTGGTTTTAGGTTTTGTGGTAAATGGATTATTGCGATTCGATGGTTTTGATCACACCCGCTTTGCAAGTGTTTTAGGAAGGATTGGACTGGCTTGGTTTTTTGCCGGAATCATCTATTTAAATTTTGACTTTAAAAAACAATTAATCTGGTTTTTCGGAATTTTGATTGGTTATTATGCCGCAATGAAATGGATTCCCGTTCCTAATTTTGGAGCAGGAGTTTTGACGAAAGAAGGATCACTTGAAGGTTACATTGATCGCTTATTTTTACCAGGTAGGCTACACAGTACCGTTTATGATCCGGAAGGAATATTTTCTACCATACCCGCTATTGCTACAGCATTATTAGGTGTTTTTACAGGAACATTTTTAAAGACAAAATCGACTTTTTCAATACAGGCAAAACTCATTTTAATGACGCTTACGGCACTCATACTGATTATGTCAGGATTAGTTTGGGATATTAATTTTCCAATCAATAAACATTTATGGACGAGTTCGTTCGTGTGTTTTGTTGGCGGATTCAGCATATTGTTTTTTGTCTTTTTTTATTTGATAATTGATTTTTTCGGATTTCATAAATGGGCATTTCCTTTAATTTTAATTGGTTCAAATTCTATTTTAATATACATCGCTGCCGAAGGTTTAGTAGATTTTAAACACACAGCAAATTATGTTTTTGGCGGACTTATAAATTTTACGCCGCTCATTTGGCAGCCATTTTTTGCAGCGTTGTCTGTAACCATTGTACAGCTTATTTTACTTTACTTTCTATATAAAAGAAAATGGTTTCTGAAAATTTAAGAGACAGGAAGTTTTAAAATACATTTTACTATCTAACCAAACAATAACCACACTATTATGAATGTATTACAAACCGCAGATTATATTGTTTTCTTTATTTACTTTGTCATAGTCACGGCTTATGGAATGTATATTTACAAAAGCAAGAAAACCGCAGCAACCAGTTCCAACGAATATTTTTTGGCCGAAGGATCACTTACCTGGTGGGCAATTGGAGCATCGCTGATCGCTTCTAATATTTCAGCAGAGCATTTTATTGGTATGAGCGGTTCTGGTTTTGCCATCGGATTGGCTATTGCTTCTTACGAATGGATGTCTGCCGCCACATTAATTATCGTGGCAATGTTTATTTTACCCATTTATCTCAAAAATAAAATTTTTACCATGCCGCAGTTTCTGGCCAAAAGATACAGCGGAACAGTAAGTACTATTATGGCCATTATCTGGCTGTTGATTTATGTGTTTGTAAATCTTACTTCGATCATTTATTTAGGTGCTTTGGCTATTTCATCAATTGCTCCTGTAAGCTTTCAGTTTTGTGTTATTGCGCTAAGTCTATTTTCGGTTATTGTTACTCTAGGCGGAATGAAAGTAATAGGATACACCGATATGTTTCAGGTTATAGTCTTAATTCTGGGCGGATTAGTAACAACTTATTTGGCATTGACTTTACTTTCAGATCAGTTTGGTTTTGGAAAAGATATTTTAAAAGGACTGTCTATTATTGCAGATGAAGCGCCTGGGCATTTGCATATGATATTAGAAAAGTCAAATCCGCATTATACTGAACTGCCGGGAATGTCTGTTTTAATCGGAGGTATGTTAATCAATAATCTGGCTTATTGGGGATGCAATCAATATATTGTTCAGAGAGCTTTAGGAGCCGATTTAAAAACAGCCCGTAAAGGAATTTTATTTGCTGCTTTTCTAAAATTATTAGTTCCAATTATTGCTGTTTTACCGGGTATCGCGATGTTTGTGATGCATTCAAACGGAATGTTTCAACAGGAAATGGTAGATGCCGCAGGAGTTTTAAAACCAGATCAGGCATATCCGACTTTAATGAATTTACTTCCTGCAGGCTTAAAAGGCGTGGCTCTTGCCGCTTTAACAGCCGCTATCGTAGCTTCTTTGGCAGGAAAAGCCAATAGTATTTCGACTATTTTTTCTTTAGATATTTATAAAAAATATTTCAATTCGCAGGCATCAGAAAAAAAGCTCGTACGTACCGGAAGATGGTGTGTAGTTGTTTGTATGATCATTGCTGCCATTGTAGCGCCGGCATTAAAATCATTAGATCAGGCGTATCAGTTTATACAAGAATATGTTGGGTTCTTTTCACCTGGAGTTTTAGCAGTTTTTTTACTGGGAATGTTCTGGAAAAAAACAACACCATCAGCAGGGCTTGCAGGAGCATTGTTGACAGTGCCACTTGCTGCTATATTGAAATTCCTGCCAATGTGGACAGATGGCGCTTTTCCTGATTATCCTTTCCTGGACCGAATGACGATTGTATTCTTTTTAATCGTTTTTATAATGGTTGGTATCAGTCTGGCAAATCCAGTATCTGAAGAAGAGGCTGAAATACATAAAATCGAAGTCGATAATTCAATGTTTAAAGTGTCTTCAGAGTTTATTGTAGGATCCTTTATTATCTGCGGAATATTAGTGGCTTTATACACCGTTTTTTGGTAATTTGTATTTGGCCACAAAGACACAAAGGCTCAAAGTTTATTAAAAAGAATAAATTGAAAATTGCTTGCAAAGAATAGAAGGCGCAAAGTTTATTGAAAGAAACTGTAGAGAAAAAAGCTTAGCGACTTAGTGTCTTTGTGGCATAAAAAACAAAATGTAATGAAAAAGAAATCTATAATCGCGATCCTAATTTTCTGTATTTCCTTAACCGTTTCGGCGCAAAAGATATTTGACATTAAAAAATATGGTGCCATAGGAGACGGTAAAACTTTAAATACAAAAGCCATTCAAAAAGCGATTGATGCGGCTAACAAAAATAAAGGCGGAAGAGTTGTTTTTTCTAAAGGTGAATTTTTATCAGGAAGTATAGTATTGAAAAGCGGAGTTGAATTGTTTTTTGAAGAAGGAGCAATTTTGTTAGGAAGTACCAATCCGGATGATTATCCGAAATATGAAGGAATAAGAGCTTTGATTGTAGCTAATCAATCAAAAAAAATTGCGGTAAACGGAAAAGGAATTATCGACGGACAATGGAGAGAACTGGCATTGGCAATCGATAGTTTGCATCATACAGGAATTCGAATTGATCCAAAATACAATTACAGAAGAATGCGCCCTGAAGATGGAAGAGGAAAGCTGATTTCGTTTGTAAAATGCGATTCTATAACCATGATCAACATCACATTAAAAGATAGTCCGGGTTGGGTGCAGTGTTTTACCGAATGCAAAAATATTGTAATTGATGCTATGAAAGTCAACAGTACCGCGTATTGGAACAATGACGGAATCGATGTTAACGGATGTGAAAATGTTCGAATAACAAACTGCAATGTAAACGCTGCAGATGATGGTATTTGTATAAAATCAGAGTCGCCGGGATTGCAGAATAATAATATTTACATTGCCAACTGCAGAATTAGATCAAGTGCCAATGCAGTTAAATTTGGTACAGGATCTTATGGCAGTTTCAAAAACGTAATCATTGAAAACATCGAGATCTATGATACTTTTAGATCGGCAGTCGCAATTGAATCTGTAGATGGAGCTGAGATTGAGAATATTAAAGTTTCAAATATTACGGCCGTAAATACAGGAAATGCCATATTGATTCGTTTAGGTCACAGAAATGGAGACAAGCCGGGTTATATCAAAAATGTATCTATTAAAAATGTAAAAGTACAAGTTCCTTTTGGCCGTCCCGATATTGATTATGATATGCGCGGACCAGAAGTTGATTATTTCCATAATCCGTTTCCGGCTTCTATTGCGGGAATTCCGGGGCATTTGATAGAAAATGTGACTTTAGAAAATATTGAAATCACCTATCCGGGAAGAGCCTCAAAAGGAATGGCGTATCATCCTTTAAGCAGATTAAAAGATGTAAAAGAAAACATAAACGGTTATCCCGAATTTTCCATGTTTGGAGAATTGCCTTCGTGGGGATTTTATGTGCGTCACGTAAACGGAATCGAATTGAAGAATATAAAACTGATTTTGGAGAAAGAAGATTTTCGTCCAGCTTTTGTTTTCGATGATGTAAAAAATCTGACGATGAAAGCTATTGATATTCCTTCGGATAAAATCAATCAGATTATTTTTAAAGATGTTTCATCAAGCAATTTAGACAGTGAATCTTTAAAAAGAAAAATAGAGCCAGAACAAAATAAGTTTGAGTTACCCGTAAAATAAGTTTTCATAATATAACATAGCCCGCGGTTTCAACCGTGGGAAACATAGAGATTCATCTTAATCACGTTTTGGCGAGATTAAAAAATAAATAAAATGAAATGAAAAAGAAATCTATAATCGCGATACTAATTTTTTGTCTTTCGCTAACCGTTTCGGCGCAAAATATTTACGACGTTAAAAAATACGGAGCAAAAGGAGACGGAAAAACCAACGATGCCGCAGCCATTCAAAAAGCAATTGATGCCTGCAGTAAAACAGGCGGAAGAGTTTTAATTCCGGCGCCTTTTACATTTTTAGCCGGGCCAATTGATGTAAAATCCAAAGTGGATCTTCATATCGAAGCCGGAGCAAAATTATTGGCAAGTCCGGATGAAAAATTATACACCAAAAGTGCTTTTAGAACCAATCCGGGAGAAGGAACCATTTGGATTGGAGGAGAAAATGTAGAGGATTTTACCATTAGCGGAAGCGGAAAAATAGATGGAAACGGAATTTCTTTTATGGGTGAAGAACTCGAAGATTCTTATGTTTTAAAACCTTTTAATGTACTTGATCCAAGACCGCACGTATTGACCATTATTGGAGGAAAAAACATCAGAATCAAAGATGTTCATATCGGAAATTCGGCTTATTGGACCATCCATTTGGTGGGTTGTAATGATGTTGTAATTAGCGGTATTACTTTGCTGAACAGCTTAAAAGTGCGTAATAGTGACGGTATAGATTTGGATCATTCAAAAAATGTGAGAATCAGCGATTGTTATATCGAAAGCGGCGATGATTGTATTTGTTTAAAAAACAGAAGAGAATTTGAAGAATTTGGAGCCTGTGAAAACATTACGGTTACCAATTGTACGATGACCAGCAGCAGTTGTGCTATTAAAATTGGTTCAGAAAATATGGATGCCATCAGGCAAGTGGTTTTCAATAATTGTATCATTAAAAACAGCAATCGCGCTTTGGGAATTCAAAATCGAGATGAAGGAACAGTTAGCGATGTTATTTTTTCTAATATCATTATCGAAGGTAAATTGACTACAGATACCTGGTGGGGAAAAGCAGAACCCATTTATGTAACGGCTTTTAGCAGGGCAAAAGGAAATCATAAAGATGCCAACTGGCGTTTTCCGAAAGGAGCTACAGAAGGAAAAGTAGGTGAAATAAAGAATATTTATTTTTCTAATATTCAGTGTACAGGAGAAAATGGTGTGTTTGTAAGCGGAGAATCAAAAGATAAAATCAAGAATATTGTTTTTGATAATGTGAGTGTTTTTATTGATAAAACAACTTCTTTTCCTGGCGGAGTTTATGACCGACGTCCTTCTAATGTAGAAGGTTTTGTAAAAGGAAGTACCTCGGGATTCTATTTTGATTCGGCAGAACGCATTAAAGTGCAAAACTGCACGGTACAATGGGGGAAAAACAAACCGGAATATTTTAAATACGCAGTGGAAAGTAAAAATGTAGATGATTTAATCGTAACAAATTTAGACGGGCAATCCGCTTTTCCTGCTAAATTAGAGGCAGTAAAAAAATAATTTCTTCCATTCCAATAAAACTATGAAAAATAATATCCTTAGAACATTCACCATTGGTATGCTTTTAAGCAGTTTTTATGTAAATGCTCAAAAAACAATTTTAGAAGTTGATGCCACAAAAACCATTACTAAAATCCAGCCTACCATGTTCGGTTTGTTTTTTGAAGACATCAATTTTGCTGCAGATGGAGGATTATATGCGGAATTGATTAAAAACAGGTCTTTTGAATTTGATAAACCTTTGATGGGATGGGAGCAGCCCAATACAAAAAGATCTTCCTTGAATAAGGAATCGGGGAGTGCAGCTCCAATTAAAATCGAGGCAAATAATACTGTTTTTTGCAGAGTAGAAATAAATAATGCTAAAGGTTACGTTTTAATAAATGAAGGCTTCAGAGGAATGGGTGTCAAAAAGGAGGCAAAATATAACCTTTCGTTAAAAGCAGCCAATCACAATTCGACAATTCAAAAGATAATAATCCAGCTTATTGATAAAGACCAAAAAGTAATTGGAGAAACGAACATTGTTCCAAAATCAGAGCAATGGACGAATTATACATCGCAAATTACAGCGACTGAAACCGAAGCAAAAGCAAAGCTTAAAATAACTTTTGAAGGAACAGGAACGATAGATTTAGATATGATTTCGCTTTTTCCGGAAGATACCTGGAAGAACAGAAAAAACGGACTGCGTAAAGATTTGGTACAGCTTTTATATGATATGAAACCCGGATTTTTACGTTTTCCCGGAGGTTGTATTGTGGAAGGCAGAACATTGTCAGATCGTTATCAATGGAAAAAATCGGTTGGGAATGTAGACAATAGAGAGACAAAAATGAACCGCTGGAATGTAGAATTTAATCATAAACAAACTCCGGATTATTTTCAAAGTTTTGGTTTAGGTTTTTTTGAATATTTCCAGCTTTCAGAAGATATTGGAGCAGAACCGCTTCCAATTTTAAGCTGCGGAATGGCTTGTCAGTACAATACAGGCGAGTTGGCTCCAATAAACGAACTCGATCCTTATGTACAGGATGCTTTAGATTTAATTGAATTTGCCAATGGTGACGTTACGACCACTTGGGGAAAAATCCGTTCCGATATGGGACATCCGAAACCATTTAATCTAAAATATATTGGAGTTGGAAACGAGCAATGGGGACCAGATTACATTGATAGATACAAAGTTTTTGAAAAAGCAATTAAGGCAAAATACCCTAATATCATAATTGTTTCCGGAAGCGGTCCTTCACCAGCAGGGGAACATTTTGATTTTGCTATGCAGGAACTTAAAAAACTAAATGCAGAATTGGTAGACGAACATTATTACGAAAGCCCGAAATGGTTTAGGGAAAACGCAGGACGTTATGATAATTACGACAGAAAAGGCCCTAAAATATTTGCAGGAGAATATGCCGCGCAAAGTGTTTCTGGCGCGAATCCGAATAACAGAAATAATTGGGAATGTGCTTTTTCTGAAGCCGCTTTTATGACGGGATTAGAAAGAAATGCAGAGGTAGTTCACTTAACATCTTACGCACCTTTAATGGCTCACGAAGATGCGTGGCAATGGACGCCTGATATGATTTGGTTCAATAATTTAGAATCTTACGGTTCAGCCAATTATTATGTTCAGCAATTATTTTCAACCAATAAAGGAACAGATTTGTTAAATATTACCAAAGATGGAAAAGCTTTAACGGGGCAAAATAATTTATACGCATCGGCAGTAAAAGATGCAAACAGCAAAGAAATAATTGTGAAATTGGTAAATACAGCTGCATCAGCACAAGATGTTAGTTTTGATTTAAAAGGAGCAAAATTAGGATCAAAAGGAACAATTACCAGACTTTCAAGTCCAAATACACAAGATGAAAATACTTTTGCTGATCCCAAAAAAATCACACCAAAACAAACTGAATACAAAATAACAAAAGGAAATCAGCAATTAAGTCTTCCGGCTTATTCTGTAACCGTTTTAAAACTGAAAATGATTTAATAATTTTATTGGCTTAGAAAATAATTTTCAATCTAAAATTAAAAAAAGATGCTGCACAATTCTCTTAAAAAAAGTTTTCTTCTTCTATCTGTAATGGCAGGATTTTCTTCCTATTCACAGGAATTAAAATTGCAATACAACCAGCCTGCGGTCGAATGGACGGAAGCTTTGCCTATAGGAAACGGTACTTTGGGAGCAATGGTTTTTGGAAGAGTAGATGCTGAATTAATTCAGTTGAATGAAGCCACTTTGTGGAGCGGTGGTCCAGTACAGAAAAATGTAAACCCTGATGCTTTTAAAAATCTGGCGCTGATTAGAGAAGCACTTACGAATGAAGATTTTGAAAAGGCCTATAATTTGACAAAAAACATGCAGGGTGCTTACAGTGAAAGTTTTATGCCGCTGGGAGATCTTATTCTAAATCAGAATTTTAACGGACAAAAAGCCGATTCTTATAACCGAAGTCTTGATATTGAAACAGGTTTAGCTGTAACCAATTTTAAAATTGATGGCGTAAATTATAAAAGAGAAATATTTGCTTCGGCACCGGCGCAATGTATTGTGATTAAACTTTCGGCAGATCAATTAAAAAAACTTTCTCTTACAATTGATGCTTCAAGTCTTTTAAGAAATCAAAAATCAATACAAAATCAGTCTTTGGTTTTAAACGGAAAAGCACCATCGCACTCAGACCCAAATTATATTGATTACAATAAAGAACCCGTTATTTATGAAGATGCTTCAGGTTGTAGAGGAATGCGTTTTGAATTAATTATCAAACCAATTATAAAAGATGGTGAGATAAGTTCTGATGGAAACAAATTGGTTATTAAAAATGCATCCGAAGTATTACTTTTCGTTTCGGCAGCAACCAGTTTCAACAGCTTTGATAAATGCCCGGACAGTCAGGGAAAAGACGAACATAAATTTGCAGAAAGTCCAATTAAAAAAGCTGTTGCTAAGAAATATGATAGTTTATTAAAGGAACATATTACAGATTTTCAGCATTTCTTTAATAGAGTTTCATTACAACTTAATCAAAAAGAAACCAATAAATCAAATCTGCCAACAGATACAAGATTAGAACAATATGCAAAGGGAGAAAAAGATGCCGCACTTGAAGCTCTATTTTTTCAATACGGTCGTTATCTATTAATTTCCTCTTCGCGAACTCACAATACGCCAACCAACTTACAAGGCATCTGGAATAATAAACTTCGTGCGCCCTGGAGCAGTAATTATACAACAAACATTAATTTACAGATGAATTACTGGCCTGTAGAATCAGGAAGTTTATCTGAATTGTTTTTTCCGCTTGACGAATTTATCAAAAATGTTTCTGTAACAGGAGCCGAAACTGCCAAAAGTTATTATCATGCCAAAGGATGGGTATTGCATCATAATTCAGATATATGGGCAACAACAAATCCTGTGGGTGATTTTGGAAAAGGAGATCCAATGTGGGCAAATTGGTACATGGGCGCCAATTGGTTAAGCAGACATTTATGGGAACATTACCAATATACAGGCGATGTGGCTTATCTTAAAAAAGTATATCCAATAATAAAAGGTGCGGCAGAATTTAGTTTAGACTGGCTTCAAAAAGACAAAAATGGGTATCTGGTAACTATGCCTTCGACATCACCGGAGAACAAATATTTTTATGATGGAAAAAAAGGAGGTGTTGTCACAACTGCTTCAACGATGGATATTGGAATCATAAAAGATGTATTTGAAAATACCATCGAAGCCTCAAAAGTGCTCAATACCGATTTAGAATTCAGACAAACGGTAAGCCAGGCGGCAGACAAATTACTTCCTTTTCAAATTGGCAGTAAAGGACAGCTTCAGGAATGGTATAAAGATTTTGAAGATGAAGATCCGCATCACAGACACACTTCTCATTTATATGCTTTACATCCTGCCAATTTAATTTCGCCTCTAAAAACCCCAGAATTGGCTGCTGCTGCAAAGAAAACCTTAGAACTTCGTGGTGACGATGGTACAGGCTGGAGCCTTGCGTGGAAAGTAAATATGTGGGCGCGGCTTTTAGATGGAAATCATGCTTATAAATTATTCAAAAATCAATTAAGGCTAACAAAAGATAATGATCCAAAGTACAAACGACAAGGGGGATGTTATCCGAATCTTTTTGATGCTCATCCGCCTTTTCAGATAGACGGAAATTTTGCCGGAACTGCAGGCGTTATTGAGATGTTAATGCAAAGTCAGAATAAAGAAATTCATCTGTTACCCGCTCTTCCTGATGAATGGACAGACGGCGAAATAAAAGGTATTACGGCAAAAGGTAATTTTACCGTAAATATAAAATGGAATGATGGTAAAATGACTCAGGCAATAATTATGTCTAACCATGGCGGTCAATGTTCCATAAGAGCTGCAGTACCATTTATGATTGAGAAACTTAACATAAAAAGCGAGAAATCCTCCATTGGCTATTCTGCGGTATTTGAAACTAAAAAGGGAATTTCATATGTAGTGGTATCATCAAAATAGTTGACACAAAATATAATGGGATCCATTTGAAGGTTTTTATATTAAAATAAATTTTAATATAACTTTTATGGTCTGTTTGATACTATTTTATACACAATAGATTTTATATATTTACTGATAACTCCCCACGTAATAAAGCACTTAGAGGAATAAAAAGCACTTTCAGTTTCTTAAATATAATGGGGCTACAGTTTTTTAAAAGTAAGAATGTAAGTTAATTAATTTATTATAAAATGAAAAAAGTATTTATGATGTTTATGTTGCTAATGCTGTCTATAGGCACATTTGCACAATCTTTTCAAAAGACTCCACTGGGAATAAAAACTTCCATTAATGACACATATGTTGAAGTACAATTTTATTCCCCTTCAATAATAAGAATTATAAAAGTTCCTAAAGGCAAAACATTTTCAAAAGAAAGTCTTTCCGTGGTATTAGCACCTTCAAAGACGTCATTTGAAACGCAGCAAAAGGGGAGCTTATTGACATTAAAATCCAATAAAATAAATGTTACGCTGGATCTTACAAATGGTACTATTTCGTTTTCTTCGGCTTCAGG
>Ga0307410_10001291_pt1 | contig 11159 bp, 8 predicted proteins | sample 322Ometagenome_3_FD_203707 | JGI IMG/M metagenome (GOLD analysis project Ga0307410, IMG submission 203707) | Maize rhizosphere microbial communities from greenhouse at UC Davis, California, United States - 322HYB-O-3 | ecosystem: Host-associated > Plants > Roots > Rhizosphere > Soil | place...
GGTGGTCAGGTAGGCGTCCAGCCCGGCCCGCAGCTCGGCCAGGCCGTCGCCGTCGCCGGCCGCCACCCGGGCCCAGCCGCCGAAGATGGCCGCCTGGGCGGCCCGGATCGAGAACCCGTGGGTGGCCGCCGTGGCCGCCGCCCGCCGCGCCCAGCGCAGGCTCCCCCGCTCCCCCCCTCTGGTACTGGTGGAGGTAGTTGACTTCCTCCCCGCCCTGAAGGACGGGGCTCCTGCCGTGCCGCTCAAGCGGCACCTCGGTGGGTTCCTGCTTCGTTGCCGACTGCCGCCATTGCTGGCGGGCTGACACCGGCTGGACAGGCGTTTTGGGTCTCCGCCAGCCCGGCGGCGACCAAGAGCTTGAGGATGTTGCGGGCCGCGTTGAGGTCCCGGTCGTGGACGGCGCCGCACGCCTGGCAGGCCCAGGTACGCACACCGAGCGGCTTGGGGCCGTCGCGGTGCCCGCACCCCGAGCAGGTCTGTGAGGTCGGCTCCCAACGGCCGACCTTGACCACGCGGCGCCCGTATTGGGCAGCCTTGCCCTCCAGCCGACGGACAAACATCGCCCAACCGGCATCGTGGACGCTTTTCGCCAGCCGCGTCCGGGCCAGCCCCGCCACGGCGAGGTCTTCTACGGCGACCGCTTGGTTCTCGCGGACCAGCCGCAGGGCAAGCTTGTGGTGGTGATCGGCGCGCCGGTCGCGGACCTTGCGGTGGGCGACCGCGACCCGGTGGCGGGCCTTAGCGCGGTTGGCCGACCCCTTGCGCTTGCGGGCCATGCGCCGCTGGGCGCGGGCCAGGCGCCGCTCGGCGGCGCGCAGGTACCGAAGGTTGGGGACCAGTTCGGTCGTGCCGTCGCTGGCCGCGACCGCCGCGAACGCGCCCAGGCCAAGGTCGACTCCGGCGGTCCGGTCGATCGGTGGCAGCAGGGCCGGGCTTCGCTCGACGACGAACGAGGCGTAGCAGCGGCCGTCCGGCTCGCGGATGATCGTGACGCTGGAGGGCAGCGACGGCAGCGGCCGTGACCAGCGGACCTTGAGGTCGCCGACCTTCGCCACGTACAACCGGGTCTCGTGCAGGGTGAACCCGTTGCGGGTGAGCCGGATCGACTGGTGGCCGTGCTTGGTGCGGAACCTCGGGTGCCCGACCCGGCGCCCCCGCCGCTTGCCCGACAGGGAGTCGAACCAGTTCCGCCAGGCACGCCGGGCGTCCTGGCACGCCTGCACCAGCACGACGGAGGCGACCTCGCCCAGCCACGCCCGCTCCGGGGTCCGCTTGGCGAGGGTGACCACACGGCGCTGCACTTCGGTGTCGCTGAGCCGCTCCCCAGCCGCGTAGGCGTCCTGCCGAGCGCGCAGCGCGTCGTTGTAGACCACCCGCGCACACCCGAACGCTCGCGCGAGCGCCTGGCGCTGCCCCGGGGTCAGGTCGAGGCGGTAGCGGTACCGGACGAGCATGCCACCGAACATACTTGGCCTGTACGACAGGACGACGACTACCGCCAAGGCAGGCACGTTGTCTCGGCCCTCAGCGTACATTTGGTCTTCGTAACCAAGTATCGGCGCGGGGTGCTGACCGACGAGCACCTGGACACCGTGCGGGAGGTGTTCGCCAAGCTGTGCGCCGACTTCGGCGCCACGCTGGTCGAGATGGACGGCGACGACGACCACGTCCACCTGCTGGTCACCTACCCGCCACGGGTCGCCGTCGCCCGGCTGGTAAACGCTCTCAAGGGCGTCTCCGCCTGCCACCTGCGCGCCCGCTACTGGGTCCGCACCCACCGCGAGCACCTGTGGTCCCCGTCGTACTTCGCCGCCTCGGCGGGTGGCGCCCCGCTGGAAACGCTCAAGCAGTACATCCGCCAGCAGCGCACCCCAGGCCGACCGGGCTAACCCCGCCCTGAACGGCGGGGCTTGCGCCCGGAAGATCATGGTCAGCTGGACCTCGGCGGCGGCCAGGCTGTAGGCGTGCTCGCGGGCCAGGGCCAGGGCGCGGGTGGCGTGGGCCATGGCGCGGTCGGGGTGGCCCAGGAACCACAGGGCCAGGGCCGCCCGTCGTCGTGGCAGGCGACGGCCGGTGCTCCCCGTAGGGGGCCAGGAAGCCGCTGTCGCGGTCCTCGTCGTAGAGGGCCAGCCCCGCCTCGGCGTACCGGACGGCGGTGGCCGCCCTGCCCTGGTGGAAGGTGGAGCAGGCCAGCAGCTCGTGGGCCTCCACGGCCAGCGGGGAGTCGCCGGCCCCGAGCAGCTGCTCCAGGATCTCCTCGGAGACGTGGTAGCGGCCGCGGAACTCGTTGACCGCGGCCAGCCCCCGTGCAGCACCACCGCCAGCTCGGGCGGGTCGCCGAGGCGCCGGCACAGCTCGCGGGCCCGGAGGAAGGCGCCCTCGACGGCGGGGGAGGCGAACCCGTCGGTGGCGATCAGGGCCGGGCCGAGGGTCATGCGGGCCCGCAGCTCGGCCCGGTCCCGGTCGGGGCCCTCGGGCAGCCGCTGGACGGCCTGGAGCAGGGCGCCCAGGTGCTGGATGGCCTCGAGTTGGGCGCTGCGGCCCAGCGTCTGCTCGGCCGCGGATTGGAGATACTGCACGGTCCTGGCGTCGTCGCGGCCGTGCAGGAAGTGGGTGGCCAGCTCGGTCACGTGCTCGGCGGCGGCCGGCCCGTAGGCCCGCTCCAGCCGGTCGGCCACGGCCGCGTGCAGCCGGGCCCGGCGGCCGGCCGGGATGCGGTCGTACAGGACCGTCCGGTGCAGGTCGTGGGCGAAGGCGAACCCGGCCGACACGGTGCCGTCCGGCCAGTCGACCGGGTCCGCGGCCCGCAGGAGCTGGCCGTGGCGGGCCAGGGCGGCGCAGCGCCGCTCGACCTCCTCGGCGGGCTCGGCCGTGCCGGCCGCGGCCGTGGCCGCGGCGAACTCCATCCCGCCGACCGCCGCCGCCTCCAGCATGGCCAGGTCGGCGGGACCCAGCCGCTCCAGCTGGAGCTCGATCAGGCGCCGCAGGTCGTCGGGGACCTCGGGGTCGGCGCCGCCGGGCCGGGCCAGCTCCCAGCGGCCCGCCGCCGCCCGCAGCACGCCCGAGTCCACCCACGACTGGGTGAGCTGGACGGCGAACAGGGGCACGCCGTCGGTGCGGCGGCACACCGTCCGGGCCAGCTCCTCGGGGACCTCGCCGCCGTCGAGCCGCTGCGCCAGCGCGGCCCGGACGGCGTCGGTGTCGAGCTCGCCGAGCCGCAGCTCGGCCGCCCGGCCCCGCAGGAGCAGGTCGGCGGCGGCCGCGTCGATCGGGTGCCCGGCGGCGCGGGCGTCGGCCGGGCGGTAGGTGGCGACCAGCAGCAGCCGGGCCCCGCCGTCGCGGCGGGCCAGCCACTCGACCAGGTCGACGGTTGACGGGTCGGCCCAGTGCAGGTCCTCCAGGTGCAGGACCAGGGCCCGGTCGGCGGCGACGGCCTCCAGCGCCTCGGCGACCTCGCGCAGCATCCGCTCGCGGGTGCTGCCAAGGGCCCGCCGCTCCACCGCCTCCCGGTCCCCGGCCGCCAGCAGCGCCGGCATCTGGACCAGCCAGGTCGGGGCAACCCGGCCCAGCAGCTCGACCACCCCGCCATCCTGGCGGCCCAGCCGACCCAGGGCGTCGAAGACCGGCAGGTACGGCTCGGGCGCCCCACGATGCTCCAGGCACTGGCCACGCGCCACCACGGTCCGGCCGCCGCCCTCCGCCCACCCGGCGAACGTCTCGACCAGGGTGGTCTTGCCGATGCCCGGCTCGCCGGTCACGAACGCCACCTGCGACCGCCCGGCCGCGGCCAGGCCGAGCAGTCCGACCAGCCGTTTCAGCTCCGCCCCGCGTCCGGCCAGGCCCGGCGGTGCGGCCGTTGCCCTCGTTGACCGCGACCGCCCGGGCCGCCAGGCCAGCCTCCACCGACCCGGATCCGGGCTTTGCCCCCCGGAGGGGGAGCGTAGCCGAAGCCGAGGGAGCGGGCTCCCCGCCGTCCACAGCCCCGGCCCGGGCGGCCGCCGTGGACGGCCCCGTGGCCGGCGGCTGGACCGGAGTCAGGAACTCGTAGCCGCGGCCGTGGACGGTGCGGATGACACGCTGCTCGCGGCCGCTGTCGCCGACCGCCTTGCGGGCCGCCTTGATCCGGCTGGTCAGGGCGGACTCGCTCACGAACCGGCTGCCCCAGATCTCGTCAAGCAGCTCGGCCTTGGAGACGAGCCGGCCGCGGTTGCGGACCAGGTAGGCCAGGACCTCGAAGACCTGCGGCTCCAGGTGGCAGGGGACGCCGCCGCGGCGCAGCTCGTAGCGGCCCTCGTCGAGCTCGCAGTCGCCGAACCGGTAGATCATCCGGTCGTCTCTCCCCGGTTTCTCCATCCGCTCTCCAAGGTTGCCGCCCCACCCGGAGCTACCGTGACCGAACCGATAGCGTGCGTCAGGAGCAGGCGGTGAACAAGATGGCAGCGGAGCCGGCCCCACCGGCCGCCCAGCCCGAGCAGCAGCAGGCGTTCATGCAGGCCCTCACCACCGAGCACTTCACCCTGCAGACGGCCCGGGCGGTCGCGGTCAACGAGGGCAACGGCCGCACCGCCCTGTACATCGGGGCGCTGTCCAGCACCCTGGTCGCCCTGGCCCTGGTCGCCCAGCGGTCGCCCTTGGCCACCTGTTCCACGTGGTCGCCCTGACCGTTGGACCGGCCGTGTTCTTCCTGGGCCTGGTGACCTACGTGCGGGTGCTGCAGAGCTCGATCGAGGACATCCTCTACGCCAGGGCGATCAACCGGATCCGCCACTACTACACCGAGCTCGACCCCACCAAGGCCCACTACTTCCTGCTCTCGGGCCGCGACGATGTCCGCGGGGCGCTGGCCAACATGTGCCTGCGGGACTCCTGGACCCAGTTCCTGTTCACCCTGCCCAGCGCCGTCGCCGTGATCAACGCGCTGCTCGCCGGGGTCACGTTCGCGCTGGCGGTCGTGCTCGCCGTCGAAGCCCCGCTGCCGGTCACGGTGTTGGCCGGGATGGCGTTCGGGACCACGGTCCTGGCCCTGCACCTGGTCTACCAGGTACGCCGGTTCGCCGGCATGAAGGCGAGCGTCGAGGCGGTCTTCCCCTCCTCGCGGCCGCGCCCGGAGCTGGTCGCGGGAATGGCCGCCCACCGGCCGGTTGCTCACCCGTGGCCGGCCAGGGCCCGGTCGATCAGGGCCTGCGTGGAGCCCAGGTAGCGGGCCGGGTCAAGGGCTCCCTCGACCCCGTCCGCTCCCAGGCGGTCGGCCACCTCGGGCGCCTCCAGCAGCGTGTCGCGCAGGGGGCGGCCGGTGGCCGTGGCCCGCCGGGCCGCCTCGTCGACCAGCTCGCGGGCCCGGCCCGGGCCGAGCGGGCCGGCCAGGGCGGCCACCGCCGCCTCGGCCATGACCAGTCCGCCGGTCGCGTCGAGGTTGGCCCGCATCCGCGCCGGGTCGACCTCCAGGCCGTCCAGCAGCTCCCGCGACCAGGCGGAGGCCGAGCCGACCAGCCGCAGCAGGTCGCGCTGGGGCTCCCACTCGGCGTGCCAGCCGCCGGCGGCCCGCTCGTGCTCCTGGGCCATGACCGCGAGGACGGTGGCGACCAGGCCGGGCGCCCGGGCCGTGCACGCGGCCACGGCCAGGGCCGCCACCGGGTTGCGCTTGTGGGGCATGGCCGAGGACCCGCCCCGGCCGGGGCCGCCGCCCTCGCGGACCTCGGCGACCTCGGTCTGGGCGAGCAGGGCGACGTCGCGGGCCAGCTTGGCCAGCACCCCGGCGCAGGTCCCCAGGGCCGAGGCCAGGGCCGCCGGCCGCACCCGCACGGCATGCCAGGGCAGGGTCGGCTCGGCCAGGTCGAGCTCGGCGGTCAGGTTGGCCAGGACCGCCAGGCCGCGGTCGCCGAAGGCGGCCAGGGTCCCGGCGGCCCCGCCCAGCTGCACGGCCAGCTGGTCGCGGTCGACCCGGGCCAGCCGGCGGCGGGACTCGTCCAGGCCGACCAGCCAGCCGGCCGCCTTGAGCCCGAAGGTCACCGGGACCGCCTGCTGGAGCAGGGTCCGCCCGGCCATCAGGGTGTGGCGGTGGGCGTCGGCCAGGGCGGCGCAGGCGTCGGCTGTCCCCGCCAGGTCGTCCAGCAGCGGCGCCAGCGCCCGCCGGGCGACCAGCGCGGCCGCCGTGTCGAGCACGTCCTGGCTGGTCGCGCCCTGGTGGACGTGGCCGGCGACCTCGGGCGGGAGCCGGTCGGCGAGCTGGCGGACCAGCGGCACCACCGGGTTGCCGGCGGCCGCGCCCAGCTCGCCCAGCTCGGCCGGGTCGAACCGGCCGGCCTGGCAGACGGCGGCGATCGCCTCGGCCGCCCCGGCCGGGACCAGCCCGGCCTTGGCCGAGGCCCGGGCCAGGGCGGCCTCGACGTCCAGCATGGCCTGGAGGAACGCCCGGTCCCCGACCTCGGCGGCGACCCGCCCCCGGCCGAACACCCCGCCAAGGAGTGAAGATTCAGACGGCGAAGAAGACGGCATGACATCCTCCCGGGAGCATCCTATGCAAGGAGCGGCCATGCGTACCCAGGTGGGGATCGTCGGGGCGGGCCCGGCCGGGCTGCTGCTGTCGCACCTGCTGCATCTGGAGGGCGTCGACTCGGTGGTGCTGGAGCTGCGCAGCCGCGACCACGTGGAGCAGCGGGTCCGGGCCGGCGTGCTGGAGCAGGGCACGGTCGAGCTGCTGGAGGCGGCCGGGGTGGCCGAGCGGCTGCGCCGCGAGGGCATGGTCCACCACGGCATCGAGCTACGCTCCGGCGGCCGCCGCCACCGCGTCCCCCTGACCGACCTGACCGGCCGGTCGATCACCATCTACGGGCAGCAGGAGGTGGTCAAGGACCTGATCCGGGCCCGCCTGGAGGCCGGGGGCCAGGTCCTGTTCGAGGTCACCGACGTGCGCCTGGACGGCGTCGACGGCGACCGGCCGACGATCCGGTTCCGGGCCGGCGGCCAGGACCGGGAGCTGGCCTGCGACGTGGTCGCCGGCTGCGACGGCTTCCACGGCGTCTGTCGCGACGCCGTCCCGCCGGCCGCCCGAAGCACCTTCGAGCGGGCCTACCCGTTCGCCTGGCTGGGCGTGCTGGCCCAGGTCGCCCCGTCCAGCGAGGAGATCGTGTACGCCTCCTCCGAGCGGGGCTTCGCCCTGCACAGCATGCGCACGCCCGAGCTGACCCGCCTGTATCTCCAGGTCGACCCCGACGACCGGATCGAGCGGTGGCCGGACGGGCGGATCTGGGAGGAGCTCCAGGCCCGGCTGGCCACCGACGACGGCTGGACCCTGGACGAGGGGCCGATCCTGGACAAGAGCATCACCGGGATGCGCAGCTTCGTGGTCGAGCCGATGCGCTTCGGCCGGCTGTTCCTGGCCGGCGACGCCGCCCACATCGTGCCCCCGACCGGCGCCAAGGGCATGAACCTGGCCGTGGCCGACGTCCGCGTGCTCGCCGAGGCCCTGGCCGCCTGGTACCGGACCGGGACCGAGGCCCTGCTGGACGCGTGGTCGGCGACCTGCCTGCGCCGCGTCTGGCGGGCCCAGGACTTCTCCACCTGGATGACCGGCCTGCTCCACCGGGCCCCGGACGACGACCCCTTCCAGCTCCGCGTCCAGCGGGCCCGCCTCGACTACCTGGCCGCCTCCGAGGCGGCCGCCCACAGCCTGGCCGAGAACTACGTCGGCCTGGACCGGGTCTGACCCCAGGTCCCACGGCACCACGACCAGGTCGTTGTCGGCCGCGACATACAGCCGCTCGAACCACGTGTCGGTGCTGGGCGCGGCCAGCGACTACCATCCGCTCACCATGTCCGACCCAGCACCCGACCCACCCGAGGCGACGAGCGCCGCCGTGGCCGCGGCGGCCGCCGCCGACGTCGTCATCCGCGAGCTGCACCGCCCCCAGGAGCTCAAGGCGGCCCAGCGGCTGTTCGAGGACATCTGGCGGCCGGCCGAGGGCAACCCGCCGCCGATGACCGCCGAGCTGCTGCGGGCCCTGGCCCATGCCGGCAGCTACGTCGCCGGCGCGTCCGCCGGCACGAGGCTGGTCGGGGCCAGCGCCGGGTTCTTCACCGCGCCGCCCGACCTTGGGCTGCACTCCCACATCACCGGCGTCGCCCCGGGGGGCCAGCACCGCGGGGTCGGGTTCGCGCTCAAGGTGCACCAGCGGGCCTGGGCCCTGGCCCGGGGGATCACGGAGGTGGTCTGGACCTTCGACCCGCTGGTGGCCCGCAACGCCTGGTTCAACCTGGCCAAGCTGGGGGCGCGGCCCACCGCCTACCTGGAGGACTTCTACGGGCCGATGACCGACGCCGTCAACGCCGGCGTGGCCAGCGACCGGCTGCTGCTGGCCTGGCGGCTGGACGACCCGGCGGTGGCCGCCGCCTGCGCCGGCCGGCCACTCCAGCCGCCGTCGGTGGAGGCCGAGGCGGCCCTGACCGTCGGGCCCGGGCTGGAGCCGGTGGCCCACCAGCCGGACACGCCGGCGGTCACGGTGGCCCTGCCGCCGGAGCTGGAGGCCCTCGATCCCGGGCAGCGCCGGGCCTGGCGGCAGGTCGTCCGCGAGGCGCTGGGGGGCCGGCTGGCCGCCGGGGCCGCCGTCACCGGGTTCCTGCGCCACCCCGACCGCTACCTGGTCGAGCCGTCGCCGCCGGCGGGACGGCCGTGAAGCTCGCCGGGGTCGAGCTGCGGCGGGTCGCGCTGCCGCTGGTGTCCCCGTTCCGGACCTCGTTCGGGGTCGAGCAGGAACGGGACGTGCTGCTGGTCCGGGCGGTCACCGACGGCGCCGAGGGCTGGGGTGAGTGCGTGGCCGCGGCCGAGCCCCGCTACTCCTCGGAGTACGCCGACGGCGCCGCCGACGTGCTACGCCGCTTCCTGGTCCCGGCCGTCGCCGCGGCCGGGGACCTCGACCCCGAGGCGGTCGCCGCGGCCACCGCCTTCGTCAAGGGCCACCGCATGGCCAAGGCCGCCCTGGAGCTGGCCGTGCTCGACGCCTGGCTGCGAGCACGGGACCAGCCGCTGGCCGGCTACCTTGGCGCCACCCGCGACCGGGTCCCGGCCGGGGTGTCGGTGGGCATCATGGACTCCGTGCCCCGGCTGCTCGACGCCGTGGCCGGCTACCTCGACCAGGGCTACCTGCGGATCAAGCTCAAGATCGAGCCCGGCTGGGACCTGGGCCCGGTGGCGGCGGTGCGCGACCGCTTCGGCGACGAGCTCCTGCTCCAGGTCGACGCCAACGCCGCCTACACCCTGGCCGACGCCGACCACCTGGCCGAGCTCGACCGGTCCGGGCTGCTGCTGATCGAGCAGCCGATGGCCGAGGACGACCTGGTCGGCCACGCCGAGCTGGCCGGGCGCCTGGCCACCCCGCTCTGCCTCGACGAGTCGATCACCTCGGCCAAGGCGGCGGTCGACGCCGTCGCCCTCGGCGCCTGCCGGATCGTCAACGTCAAGGCCGGCCGGGTCGGCGGGTACCTGGAGGCCAGGCGCCTCCACGACCTCTGCCGGGAACGGGGCGTTCCCCTATGGTGCGGCGGGATGCTGGAGACGGGGATCGGCCGGGCCGCCAACGTCGCCCTGGCCGCCCTGCCCGGCTTCACCCTGCCCGGCGACACCTCGGCCTCCGACCGCTACTACCGCCAGGACCTGACCGCCCCGTTCGTGCTCACCGACGGTCACCTCGAGGTCCCGACCGGCCCCGGGATCGGGGTGGAGCCCATCCCCGAGGTCCTGGAGGAGCTGACCACCTCGACCGAGTGGTGCTAGAGCAAGGTCAGGCCGTAGGTGCTCAGGGCCTCGTCGGCGGGCTGGAAGAAGCTCTGGAAGCCGGGCTGGTTGCAGCCGCCGATGGTGCCGCCGGAGGTGATGCCCTGGGCCCGGCTGCCGGCGAACATGGCGCCGCCGCTGTCGCCCGGCCGGGTGCAGATGTTGGTCCGGGTGAGGCCGAACACCGTCCCCTCGGCGTAGCGGACGGTGACGTTGTAGGCCTGTACCTCGCCGCAGGTGGTGCCCGTGGTCGACCCGGTCTTGCAGGCCTCGGCACCGACCGTCACCCGGCCGGCCCCGGTGATGTCCTGGAAGGCACCGTCATAGAGCACGCCGCCGCGCGGGTCGAGGGCGGCCGGGTTGCTGATCCGGATGGCCCCGTAGTCGTTGCCGGGGAAGCTGGAGGCGGCCACCGGGCCGATCGTCTGGCCACTGGAGGTGGTCCAGGTGCCGCCCAGGTTGGTGCAGTGCCCGGCCGTCAGCACGTAGTTGCGGCCGCTGCCGCTGCGGGTGATGAACCCGGCCGAGCAGCGCGACCCGCTGCGCAGGATGGCCTGGCCGCCGTAGAAGGCCTGGATCTGCACGGCCGGGGCGCGCTGGACCCGGACCGCGGCGCCGTAGGACCGCGCCTTGGTCACGAAGGCCGCGCCCCGGCCGGCGGGCACGCTCACCAGCACGGTGTTGGTGGCCACGTCGACCCCCCAGCTGGCCCCGACCGGGGCGTTCCGGGCGGCGGCGTCGAGGGCCGCCTTGACCCGCTCCAGACGGGCCATGCTGCGGGTCACCTGCCGCGGGGTCGCCCCGGCGGCCCGGACCTGCCCGGCCGCCCGGGTCCCGAGGACGTTGACGGTCAGCCGCCCCGAGGCGTCGAGGTAGGCGCCGGCCCCCTGGGCGCCAAGGGCTCCGGTCAGCCGGTCCGCGGTCGCGGCCGCGTCCTTGCCGGCACCGCGAGGGGCGGCGCCGGCGGCCGGCGCGGCCAGCAGGGCCGCCATCGCCAGCAGCAGGCCGACGACCAGCAACCTACGGACGCGGGGACGGGATGGAAGGAATGGCGACATTGCCCACCTCCTGGTGATGCCGTCGGGACGGAGGAGTGACACGGGCCGGGGGACACGTGCCGTCCCGGTCGGTGACCAGAGCCCAGGAGGGGCCAGACGGGACGACTCAACACAAACCGTACGTCGTAGAAAAGGCTTATAAAGCTAGCGAGACACGCTGTCAAGACAGCGCGAGGGTGGCCGAGATCCTCTCACCCGCCGGACGTGTCCTCGATCCCGCCGCCCCCCCGGCCGCCCTAGCGCCGGGGGATCACCACCCGGACCAGCCGGTCGGCGGCCGGCCGGTCGAGCAGCCGGACCGAGGCCCAGCCCTCGGCGTGAAGGCCGGAGGG
>Ga0307410_10001292_pt1 | contig 11157 bp, 8 predicted proteins | sample 322Ometagenome_3_FD_203707 | JGI IMG/M metagenome (GOLD analysis project Ga0307410, IMG submission 203707) | Maize rhizosphere microbial communities from greenhouse at UC Davis, California, United States - 322HYB-O-3 | ecosystem: Host-associated > Plants > Roots > Rhizosphere > Soil | place...
CGGCCGCGACGTCGGCGAAGGCGTCGAGGTGGGCCCGGGCCGCCGCCGGGCTGTACCCGGGTCGCGAGAGCACCTCGATGTCGAGACCCAGCGCCCGTTCGGCCTCGCCCACCAGGTCGGCCAGCGGCAGACCGGTGAGGGAGCGCAGCCGTCGGATGACCTGCTGCAAACCGGTGAGGCGGCCCAGGGCCGGCTCGCTGACCCACTGCCCGGTGTGGCTGCGCCAGCCCGGCCACGGCAGGTCGTCGATGGCCTCGACGATGCTCGGCTGGTCGACGGCGTCCGGCGACTGCTCGCGCACCCCCGTCGGGTCGGTGGCGGGTCGGTCTTCGAGGCCCGCGTCCTGGACGGCGGGTCCCGGGTCGTGGCCGGCAGGTCCCGGGTCGTGGCTCGCGGCCGTGTCGTCGCTCGCGGGTGCGCTGTCGTCGCCCGCTGCGCCGGGCGCCTCCGCCGGAGCCAGCCCGCTGCGCACCCGCTGCTGGTGCCGCGCCCAGGCCATGAGCCCGTCGAGGTCGGCGGGCCCGAGGCGGCAGAGCGGACCGGTGAGCAGGCGCATCAGCTGGTCGCCACGGGTCGGGTCCTGCACCACGTGCAGCAGGGCGACGATGTCCTCGACCTCGGGGGTCAGCAGCAGGCCACCGAGGCCGACCACCTCGTACGGGATGCCGCGGCTCTCGAGGGCGTCGATCACGGGGGCGAACTGGGAGCGCTTGCGGCACAGCACCGCCGCTGTCTGGGCACCGGCCGCCCGCCGCCCGGCGATCCACTCGGCGACGTGGGCCGCCTCGTCCTCGACAGTGAGCAGCCGCGCGACGTCGACCCGGCCCGGGCCGGCGGTGGGCGATGGCCGCAGCTCCTCGACGGGCACCCGGGCGGCCTCCCTCAGGGGCGCCGCCACGTGGTTGGCCACCGTCAGGATCGCCTGGTGGTTGCGCCAGCTGGTCGACAGCGGCAGCTGGAGGGCGTCCTGCTCCTCGCGGAAGGCACGCGGGAAGCGGCTGAGGGTGGTCGCGCTCGCGCCGCGCCAGCCGTAGATCGACTGGTTGGGGTCACCCACCGCGGTCACCGGCACCGGCTCCCCCTGCGCCACGAACAGCGCCCGCAGGAGCTCCAGCTGCGCCTCCGAGGTGTCCTGGAACTCGTCGAGCAGCACGGCCTTGAACCGCTCCCGCTCGATCGCGCCGATGTCGTCGAACCGGGTCGCCAGGCGCGCGGCGAGCGCCATCTGGTCGGCGAAGTCCATGGCGTCGCGCTCGCGCTTGAGCGACAGGTAGCGCTGCACGATCGGCAGCACGGCGGCCCGCTCGCGCAGGGCGTCGCGCGCGGCCCTGGTCTCCTTCGGCAGGTCCTTCGCCCGGCTGGAGCCCTTCGGCAGTGCCGCCAGCGCGGCATCCACGCGGGCCAGGTAGTCGCCCACGTCGGCCGGGGTCAGCAGGTGCTCGGCCATCTCGCCGGCGAGGTCGACGACGGCTGCGGTGATGGTGCTCTCCGCCTTGGTGACGGCGTCCATGGGGCCGTCGTAGGAGGCGACCACCTCGGCGGCGTACTGCCACGCGGCCGCCTCCGAGAGCAGCCGCGACTCCGACTCGTAGCCCAGTCGCAGCGCGTGCTCGCGGACCAGCCGACCGGCATACGAGTGGTAGGTGGAGACGGTGGGGGTGCCCCCGAGGGTCTCGGCGTCGACCTCGTCCTCCGGGGTCCACAGGCCGGCGCGCTGGAGGCGGCGCAGCCGCTGGGTGATGCGCTCGGCGAGCTCGGTGGCCGCCTTGCGGGTGAAGGTCAGCCCGAGCACCTGGTCGGGGTCGACGAGGCCGTTGGCGACCAGCCAGACCACGCGGGAGGCCATCGTCTCGGTCTTGCCGGAGCCGGCCCCCGCGACCACCAGCAGCGGCGCGAGGGGTGCCTCGATGACGGCCCGCTGCTCGTCGGTGGGACGGTGCATCTCGAGGGCGGTGGCGATGTCGTCGGCACTGTAGGCCAGCGCGGCGACGGACGCGGGCGAGGTGCCGGTGAGGTCGGTGCGGGTGCTCACAGCGTCTTCCCCTCCGGCTGCGCGGGGCAGCTCGACCTCACGGCGCACTGGTCGCACCAGGCGCCGACCGTGGCGGTGAACGTCGAGGCCGCCATGGCGTCGGCCGTCTCGGTGATGAGCCGGTGCGCCCACCGCGGGTCGTCGTGGGTGTGCAGCGGCCGCTGCTCCTGCAGCGTGATGTCCCGCTTGTTGGCGCCCTTGCCGATCTGCAGCAGTGCTGCCCCGCCGGAGGTGGTGCCGTGGGCGGCGAACGCACCTCCGTCGACGGCCACCTGGTAGGCGCCGAGCTGCGGGTGGGCGGGCAGGTCGTCCTCGCGCGGCTTGGACGAGCCGGTCTTGTAGTCGATGACGCGCAGGGACCCGTCGGGCAGCTGCTCGAGCCGGTCGACCCGGCCGCTCACGACAGCCCGGCCGAGGGTCACCTTCATCTCGACCTCGGCACCCAGCCGACGCCAGCCCTCGCGCTCGGCCCGCTCGAAGTAGCGGGCCAGCCAGCCGACCATGGCGTGCGCCTCGGTCCGCTTGCGGTCCGACGCCCAGCCCGATGGCAGCCCGAGGCGGCCCCACCGGGCGTCGACCTCGGCCCGCATCCGGGCCTCGTCGACGTCGCCGAGCTCGGCGGCGATGTCGTGCACCAGGGTGCCGACGCTGGCGGCCCCGACGGAGGGCCCGTCACCACCGCAGGCGCTGAACAGCCAGCGCAGCCCGCACTGCCCGAAGGCCTCCACCTTCGACGGCGACACCCGCACCGGCTCGTCGGGCCCGTGCAGGGGGCGGTCGTCGCTGAGCTCGCGCAGCGCCCACCAGCCCGCCGGGTCGGCGCCGGGCACCCCCTCGGCGGCCAGCCGGGCCAGGGCCCCCACGGCCACCGTGCGCTTCTCCTCGTCGTCGTCGACCAGCTCGCGCCGCAGCTGGGCGACCAGGGTCGGCAACGTCATGGCGCGACTCACCTCGGTGAACCCGCGCAGGCCATCACTGTCGTCGGGCAGCGGGTCGACGAGGTCGAGGTAGACCGAGGGCTGCTCGTCGTCGCTGCGCACCGCCGTGACGAGCACCCGCTCCCTGGCGCGGGTGAGCGCCACCAGGAAGAGCCTCGTCTCGTCGTAGCGGACGGCGGCCTGGGCACCGCGGAACGAGCCGCTGCGCCCGGTCACCACGTCGACCAGCTGCTCCGATCCGAGCAGGGAGCCGCGCAGCCGCAGGTCGGGCCACACGCCCTCCTGCACGCCCGCCACGACCACGAAGCGCCACTCCCGCCCGGCGGCGGCCTGGGGCGTGAGCAGCGTGACGCTCTCACCCAGCGGCGAGCGCGCCACGAGGGTGTCGCCGGGGATGTCCTGGCTCTGGATGTGGGTGAGGAACTCCTCCGGCCCCGCCTGCGGCAGCCGGTCGGCGAACTTGGCAGCCGCGTCGAAGAGACCCACCACGGCGTCGAGGTCGCGGTCGGCCCGCGGCGCGCCCGGGCCCCCGCCGAGGGCGGTCTCCTGCCAGGCGCTCGCCAGCCCGGTGGCCGACCACATGGCCCACAGCACCGACTCGGCGCTCACGCCGGTCTCCCAGCGCACCACACCGTCGTCGTCCCTCACGCGGGCCGCCTCGATGCCGGCGGCGATGGTCCGCGCCACCCGGCGCGCCGGGAACGCCTCCGCGCCGAGGCTCGCCAGGCGGTCGGGATGCACCAGCGCCTCGGCCAGCAGCTCGTCGCTGGTGCGCCCGCCGCCGCCGGCCAGCTCCTCGCGCCGGAGGGCACGGCGCAGGCGCCGCAGGGCCACCGCGTCGGCGCCGCCGAGCGGCGACAGCAGGGTGTCGACGGCCACCTGCGGGTCCACGCCCTCGGCCTCCCCGCGCGCGAGGTCGAGCACCACCCGCAGCAGCGCCAGCAGCGGACGCACCGCCACCTCGTCGCGCACCGGCAGGTCGGTGGCCGAGCCCACGACGGGCACCCCCGACGCCATGAGCACCCGGCGCAGCGTCGCGGTGCGCCCCTGGCCGCGGACGATGACGGCCATGTCCGACCACGGCATACCGCCACGAAGGTGCGCCTCCCGCAGCTCGGCGGCCACCATGGTCGCCTCCTGCGAGACCGCGCGCAGCAGGTGCACGTCGACCCGCCCGCCCGGTGACTTCGGGGCAGCCTCGCGCTGCGCCCCGCCGCCGAGCGCCCCGATCTTGGGCGCCACCGCGGCAGCGGCGCGGGCCACCGCCTCGGGCAGCCGGTATGCCGTCGGCAGCACGACCGTGGGCCCCTCGCCCAGGGCGGTCCACCCGCTCGCCAGGTGGCGCGGGTCGGCCCCGCGGAACGTCTGCACGGCACTGTCGGGGTCGCCGAGCAGCACGACGTCGGTCGCCGGCCCCGCCACCACCTGCAGCAGCCGGGCCGCCGCGGCGGTCATCTCCTGGGCGTCGTCGACCACCACGAGCGAGATCGAGGAGCGCACCCGGTCGAGCGCCTCGGCGTCCTCCTCGAGCAGGTCGGCGGCGGCGCCCAGGATCCAGGCCGGGTCGTAGGCGCCCGGCGCCGACAGCGCGGTCACCTCGTCGTACTCCGCGAGCACCTGCGCGGCCGAGACCCACTCCGGGCGTCCGTGGGTGCGCCCGAGGGCAGCGAGGTCGGCAGCCTCGAGGCCGTGCTCGACGGCGCGCATCAGCAGGTCGCGCAGCTCGGCCCGGAACCCGCGCGTGGTCAGCGCCTCGTGCACGCGCTCCGGCCAGTCGGGGCCCGGGCTGTCACCACGACGGTGGCCCTCGAGCAGGTCTCGCAGGATGACGTCCTGCTCGGGTCCGCTGAGCAGCCGGGGCGCCGGGGCGCCGCGCAGCGCGGACGCCTGGCGCAGCACGCCGAAGCCGAAGGACTGGTGCGTGCGGGCCAGCGGCTCGGTGGAGGTGCGCGCCAGCCGGGCGGTGACCCGCTCCCGCAGGCCCGCGGCGGACAGCCGTGACGACGTGAGCAGCAGGCACTGGTCGGGGTCGACCTCACCGGCGGCCACGCGGTCGACGACCACCTCGACGGCGACCGTGCTCTTGCCGGTGCCGGGACCGCCGAGCACCCGCAGCAGCCGCCCACGGTGCTCCACGGCAGCGCGCTGCTGGGCGTCGAGCCGGGGGGCCTCGACGGCCAGGCCCGGGGAGCGGCGCAGCGTCAGCACGTCCCAGATTCCATCATCCGGCGCCGACAGGGCGTCGGGCCGGCTCGCGGAGCGTCAGCGAGGAAGCTCCGGCCCGGCCCAGCGCGCCCGGGAGAGGTCGATGCGCCGACCCGTCAGCGCACCCCCGACGAGCGGCGTGCCCTCCTCGCGGTAGTGCGCGAGCGCCTCGTCCTCGAGGCCCTGGGGGAAGCCGCCGCCGGCACGGACCACGCGCCACCACGGCACGTCGGAGCCGTACCTCGCCATCACGGTGCCGACTCCCCGCGCGCCGCCCCTGCCGAGCAGCTCGGCGATGTCGCCGTAGGTCATGACCATCGCCTCGGGGATCTGGTCGACGACGTCGAGCACGTCGTCGGCGAACTCGCTGGGCGGGCCGAAGTCGCGGGCCGTGGTCACCATGTCGGCAGCAGTCGTCCTCATCGGTGGGCAGGGGGGTCAGTGGGCGGGGGTCAGTAGGCGGGCAGGCTCGGGTCGACGTCGTGCACCCAGGCGAGCACGCCACCGGTCAGGTTGTGCACGTCCGACCGCCCGGAGCGGGCCAGCAGGCCCGCGGCCTCGGCCGAGCGGACGCCCGACTTGCACATCACCACGACCGGTATGCCGTCGGGCAGCTTCTCGAGGGCGGTGCCGGCGCGGAACTCCTCGAGGTGGATGGCGCGCGCGCCAGGCAGGGAGACGACCTGCAGCTCCCCCTCGTCGCGGACGTCGACCAGCTCGAACGCGCGCTCACCCCGCTCGCGCGCCTCGAGCATCTGCGCCAGCTCACGCGCCGAGACCTCGCCGAAGCCGCGGGTCGCGTCGTCGGCGCCGGCCGCGGACGCGCCGGACGGCATACCGTCGGTCACCCCGCAGAAGGCCTCGTAGTCGACGAGCTCGGTGATGGTGGGGTGGTCGCCGCACAGCGGGCAGGCGGGGTTGCGCGCGACGCGCAGGGTGTCCCACGACTGGCGCAGCGAGTCGTGCACCAGGAGCCGGCCGACGAGCGGATCCCCTTGTCCGACAATGAGCTTGATGGTCTCGGCGACCTGCACGGAGCCGATCGCCGCGCACAGCACGCCGAGCACCCCGCCCGTGGCGCACGAGGGCACCGACCCGGGCGGCGGGGGGTCGGTGAACACGCACCGGTAGCACGGGCCGTGCCCGGCGAACCACACGCTGACCTGGCCGTCGAACCGGTAGATCGACCCCCAGACGTGCGGCTTGCCGAGCAGGGCGCAGGCATCGTTGACGAGGTAGCGGGTCGGGAAGTTGTCGGTGCCGTCGAGCACCACGTCGTAGCCGCCGATGACGTCGAGGGCGTTGGTCGAGTCGAGCCGCAGGTCGTGCCGCACCACCCGCACGAGGGGGTTGACCCGGCCCACGGCCTCGGCGGCCGACTCGGTCTTGGGCCGCCCGACGTCGTCGGTGCCGTGGATGACCTGGCGTTGCAGGTTGGAGGCGTCGACCACGTCGTCGTCGACCACCCCGATCGTGCCCACGCCCGCGGCGGCGAGGTAGAGCAGCGCCGGCGACCCGAGGCCGCCCGCGCCCACGACGAGGACCCTGGCGTGCTTGAGCCGGCGCTGCCCCTCCAGCCCGATGTCGGGCAGCAGGATGTGCCGTGCGTAGCGGGCCCGTTCCTCGGCGGTGAGGTCGGGTGCTGGCTCGACCAGCGGCGGGATGGTCATGTGACCGAGGTTACCCACCCGTACCATGGCCCCACACGCCCGAGGGAGAGCAGGAAAGAGGCCACCATGTCGATCAGCGCAGACTCGCGAGCCGACGCGACCCGCGGCCAGCGGCTCCCCCGCTCGGCCAGGCGGGCTCAGCTCCTCGAGGCCGCCCAGGCCGCCTTCGTCGAGAACGGCTACCACGCCGCCGCCATGGACGATATCGCCGAGCGCGCGGGCGTCTCCAAACCCGTTCTCTACCAGCACTTCCCGGGCAAGCTCGAGCTCTACCTCGCCCTGCTCGACAGCCACACCGACATCCTCGAGGGTCTGGTGCGCGACGCGCTCGCGTCGACCACCGACAACAAGGAGCGCGTCTACGCCGCCATCGCGGCCTACTTCGACTTCGTCTCCCGCGACGGTGCCGCGTTCCGGCTCATCTTCGAGTCCGACCTCACCAACGAGTCGGCGGTGCGCAACCGCCTCGACACCATCGGGCTGATCTGCGCCGAGGCCGTCGCGGAGGTCATCGCCGAGGACACCGACATGCCGGAGGCCGAGGCCTCCCTGCTCGGCATGGCGCTCACCGGCCTGGCCCAGGTCAGCGCCCGGCACTGGCTCGCCCAGGGCCCCGCCATCCCGCAGGCCGAGGCCGCACGGCTGGTTGGCACGCTGGCCTGGCGCGGACTGGGCTACTTCCCGAAGGTGTCCGGGGAAGGAACCACCCCCCAGGCTGGTTAGCCTGTGGGCAACAGGCGCACGACGGTATGCCGTGTGCCACCGCTTCGACGAAAGGCCACTGACGTGGAGGTCAAGATCGGCGTGCAGAACGTCGCGCGCGAGATCACGTTCGAAACCGACACCAGCTCGCAGGAGGTCGCCAAGGCCGTGGCCGAGGCCATCGAGAAGGGCACCCTGCTGACCCTGACCGACGACAAGGGCCGCCAGGTGCTCGTGCCCGGCACCGCGCTCGGCTACGTCTCGCTCGGCGAGAGCGAGCGCCGCGGGGTCGGCTTCGGCACCCTCTGACCGGCTCTCACGACCACGACCAGTGGCCGGTCCTCCACTTCGCTGCTGAACCTCCAGCAGCCCGGTGGAAAACCGGCCACTGCGCGTTCTGACCCCGCGCAGCCCTGTGACCTGCACTTTCGAAATGCGGTTTGTCCGAACCCGTGGTCAAGTTGTGTCGAAGCCGGGTAACCGGCCTACACACAGCGCGACCACCATCGCGTGGAAGGAGTAGCAACCGTGATTTCGACCATCATCGGTGCCATCATTGGCGGCCTCATCATCGGCGCCCTTGCCCGTCTCGTCCTGCCGGGCCGGCAGAACATCTCGATCCTCATGACGATCATCCTGGGAATCCTGGGGTCGTTGATCGGCTCCTGGCTGACCTACCAGCTCGGCTACAACAACGAGAACGGCGGGTTTGAGATCATCCCCTTCCTCGTTGGCATCGTCGTGGCTGCCGTACTGATCGTGGTCTACGGGAACGTCACCGGCCGACGCCACGTCGACCGCGTCTGATCACCCACACGCACCGCGAAGGCCCCGTCCGTCTGGACGGGGCCTTCGTCGTCGTCGCCCCTCGGGTGACGCCGGGGTCGAGGTGTGTCGCGGTGTGTCGAGGTGTCAGGCCGCGAGGCCCAGGCGCCCCATCCGGCGGGTGTGCTCGTCGGTGAGCCGGGCGAACATGCGGCCCAGCTCGGCGAGGTCGGCGCTCGGGCGGTCCTGGGCGCCCACGCCGCCGACGAGCAGCGACGACAGGGCGTCGCGCTCCACGGCCACCTGCTGGGCCTGGGAGAGCGCCTCGCCCACCAGGCGACGGCCCCACAGCGCGAGGCGGCCCGCCACGCGCTCGTCGGCCTTGATCGCCTCGCGCACCATCTTCACGACGAACTCGGCCTGGCCGACGTCCTGCATGACGTCGTGCACCAGGGCCGCCGTCGACGGGTCGACGTACGCGCTGATCTCCCGGTAGAAGTCCGTCGCGATGCCGTCGCCGACGTACGCCTTGACCAGGCCCTCGAGCCAGGTGCTGGGGCGGGTGCGCTCGTGGAAGGAGTCGACGGCGACGATGAACGGCGCCATGGCGGCCTCGGGGTCGGCCCCCATCTCCTCGAGGCGCTTCACCAGGCACTCGTAGTGGCGGAACTCGGCGACGGCCAGGCCGGCCACGGCTGCCCTCAGCGGCTGCGTCGGGGCCAGGTCCGAGTCCCCCGCGAGCCGGGTGAACGCCGTCAGCTCGCCGTACGCGAGGGCCCCGAGCAGGTCGATGACGGCCTCGCGGTACTGCGGGTCGTCCAGCCACTCCTGCGACTCGGCCTGCGAGTCGGTCTGCGAGTCCGCCTGCGAGTCCGCCTGCGACTCCGACGAGGAGCCGGTCTGGGAGTCCAGCCGGGAGTCGGCGTGGGGCTCCCGGGGGGCGCTGGTGCCGTCGGTGGGGCGCTCGGGCGTGCTCTCCTCCGTGCTCATGGGGCACACCCTAGACGTCGTGGTCGGGCGGCTGGCGGCGCTGCGGCTACACTGGAGGCGTTATCGGTGCCCGGTCGGCACGACTCAGCACCGCGGGACGGCTCCCGCGGGCCCCACCTCGAAGACCTCCGATCGGCCCGCTGTGCGCAGCGACCTCCCGCACGAGGCGGAGACGGTCCCCGATCGAGAGACACACGAGTGACTGACACGACCACGCCCACCACGGCGCCCACGGCGGCGCCCACCCCCACCTTCGCGGACTTCGACGTCCACCCCGACATCGTGGCCTCGCTGGCGGAGGCCGGCATCGTCCACCCCTTCCCCATCCAGGCCATGACGCTGCCGGTGGCCCTCAGCGGTCACGACATCATCGGCCAGGCCAAGACCGGCACGGGCAAGACCCTCGGTTTCGGTGTGCCGATGCTCAACCGCGTCGTGTCGCCGCGTGACCCCGAGTTCGCCGACATGCCGCACGCCGGCAAGCCGCAGGCCCTCGCCGTCGCCCCGACCCGCGAGCTCGCCGTCCAGGTGGCCGCCGACATCGAGCGAGCCGGCAAGCTCCGCGGCGTCCGCGTCCTGACCGTCTACGGCGGCCGTGCCTACGAGCCGCAGATCGAGGCCCTGAAGAGGGGCGTGGAGATCGTCGTCGGCACCCCGGGCCGCCTCATCGACCTCGCCCAGCAGGGCCACCTCGACCTCTCCCGCGCCAAGACCGTCGTGCTCGACGAGGCCGACGAGATGCTCGACCTCGGCTTCCTGCCCGACGTCGAGAAGCTCCTGGCCATGACCGCGGCCTCGCGCCACACCATGCTGTTCTCGGCCACGATGCCGGGCGCCGTCGTGGCCCTCGCGCGCCGCTACATGAGCCAGCCGACCCACATCCGCGCGATGGGCGACGACCAGGAGAACGCCCACACGGTCAAGGCGGTCGAGCAGTTCGTCTACCGCGCGCACGCCATGGACAAGGTCGAGATGCTCGCCCGCATGCTCCAGGCCGAGGGCCGCGGGCTGACGATCATCTTCAGCCGCACCAAGCGCACCGCTGCCAAGGTCGCCGACGAGCTCGTCGAGCGGGGCTTCGCCGCGGCGCCCATCCACGGCGACCTGGGCCAGGGCGCCCGCGAGCAGGCGCTGCGCGCCTTCCGCAACGGCAAGGTCGACATCCTCGTCGCCACCGACGTGGCCGCGCGCGGCATCGACGTCGACAACGTCACCCACGTCATCAACTACCAGTGCCCCGAGGACGAGAAGACCTACCTGCACCGCATCGGCCGCACCGCGCGCGCCGGCAACACGGGCATCGCGGTCACCTTCGTGGACTGGGACGACCTGCACCGCTGGGGCATGATCAACAAGGCCCTCGACCTCGGCATCCCGGAGCCCGAGGAGACCTACTCCTCGTCCGACCACTTCTACGAGCAGCTGGACATCCCGCGGGAGGCCAAGGGTCGTCTGCCCAAGGGCGCCCAGAAGCTGGCCGGCCTCGAGGCCGAGACGCTCGAGGACCTCGGCGAGACCGGCAAGGGGGCGGGTCGTCGCGGTGGCAGCCGTGGCGCGCAGGACTCCGGCCGCGCGGGCCGTGGCGGCAGCCGCGGTGGCTCCGGTCGCGGCGACCGCCCGCAGGGCGCGTCGACCGAGGGTGAGACCAAGCCGCGTCGCCAGCGCAACCGCCGCCGCACCCGTGGCGGCGAGCCCGCCGGCGAGGCGCAGCAGGGCTGACGCCTCCCCCACCACGTCGTATGCCGTGTGGCCCCGTTCGGGGGCCACACGGCATACGTGTGTCTCGCCTGCCTGTCGCTGAGATGGGGCCGCGCCACACCGCACCTCGGCGTGTCGCGGGACTGGGGTCCGGCTC
>Ga0307410_10001293_pt1 | contig 11157 bp, 15 predicted proteins | sample 322Ometagenome_3_FD_203707 | JGI IMG/M metagenome (GOLD analysis project Ga0307410, IMG submission 203707) | Maize rhizosphere microbial communities from greenhouse at UC Davis, California, United States - 322HYB-O-3 | ecosystem: Host-associated > Plants > Roots > Rhizosphere > Soil | place...
TAACTGGAATACGGCTCCAGGATTGACACCGTATCAATATTTACGTCAATTGTGGCCCGCCCAAATGTTATACGATGCCCACAGGTTTCACTCGACTGCGATGACCAGTCTCCGACTGGGGGGCGGAACTCCCAACTTGTCCCGTAGCCTCCGCTTTTGCCGGTCGCATGGGTAAGTATTTATGTAAAAACGGCTTGATCTGGTCAAGCTGTTCCGGCTTTATCAGAAACGAATTTGCGCCAGCCTCGAAAGCTTTCTGTTTATCCACCTCGCGGTCGAGGGCGCTGTAAACCGCGATGGGTGCTTCCGGATATCGTGAGCGAATCCTTTCGCAAATGTTGACCGCCGTCATATCCGGAAGGCAATAGTCCAACAGAAAGAGATCGAAATATTCAGTGTCGATCAACTGGAAGGCCTCCTTCCCGTCGACCGCAACCGATATATCGTATCCGCATTCCTCACGTATCCAATATGTCATCATCTCGAGATTTTCGAGATCGTCATCCACATATAAAACTCTCGGTATGACCGACATCCTTTACTCCTGTCCCAACGTGTCAAAAATTTGAGGCTCATTCCGTTACCGGTTATGAGCCTCATTTGTCTGCCTATCTAGACCGCGCCCCGGCGACCCGTTATTAGCTGTACAGCTAACACAACGAGGGCCAAAACTAACAATATGTGAATAAGATTGCCCACCGCTGCACCTGCAAAACCAAATCCAAGTGCCCAAAGTACCAACAAAACTATTAAGATTGTCCAAAGCATGATTGTTTCTCCTTTTTCCCCTTTTGAGTTTTAACTTCCAACGGTTGCGTTTCCGCTTCTTTCTCTTACTCCGGAACCTTATATCAGTAACCGGCTGGCCGATTTGTCCTGGAGCCGACCTTCTCCTTCCACGTTGCAATCGTTATCGCAATGCCCGTGCCAATCACCTAAATAGAGGAATCTCAATTGCTTAGCTGAAATAGAGATTTCTTTGTGTATCAAAGCGATACGGTGATGCCGGTATATTAGGACGTGAAAAATTCGGGTTGCATCGAATTCGTATGAGTCAGACAAAAACTATCGAACCCATTTTCGACAAACGAAAGACCCGCGAGATGATTTCAAAAGGGCGCCGGGCGAAATGGCTGGAACGCAAGGGGGGCAAATCGACTGGCTTTAAGTATTTCGATAGTCGCGGCCGCGAGCTCAATGATGAAGGGAACCTTGAACGTATTAGGTTGTTGGTTATCCCCCCTGCTTGGACGAACGTGCGAATTTGCCCCTCCCCTACGGGTCGGCTCCAGGTCGTGGGGATGGATTCCCGCGGCCGGATCCAATACCGCTATCATCCTTCGTTCGCACTAAAGCAGCAGCGAAAGAAATTCGCCAAGATGGAAAAGTTTGGTGAATTCTTGCCAAAACTAAGAAAGGCGACTAGCGAACACCTTCAGCTCGACGGCCTCCCTAAGGAAAAGGTGCTGGCGGTTGTTCTGAGGTTGATAAATTCATTGTATTTCCGGGTCGGGACTGACCTAAGTGAGAAACATTACAAAACTTATGGGATCACGACCCTTAATAAGAAGCATCTCACCGTGAAATCAAAAGGAAAGCTTCAATTCGATTTTGTGGGTAAAAGCCACGTTCAGCATAGAAAGATTCTCGTAGACGACGAATTGTCCGCAATAATGAAGGATCTTGACTCACTACCGGGTGGTAGGAAACTATTCCGGTACGTGGACCCGGCCGGCAAAGTGCGGCCCCTAAAGCCTGCGGATGTCAACGCTTATCTCAAGTCTGTCACCGACTCCATATTCTCTTCCAAAGATTTTCGCACTTGGGGAGGCTCGCTAATGGCCGCCGTTGAGCTTGCCGAAATTGGCTCCGCTGAATCAGAATCTGAAAGGAAGAAAAATGTTGTCAAAGCGGTCAAAAAGGTCGCCGAAGCGCTGGGCAACACTGTAGCCGTTTGCCGGAGTTCTTACATTCACCCTGCTGTCCTGGACTCATACGCCGCCGGCATCACGCTTGACCAATTCCGACCTCGCTCCACTCGCCGCATCAGACGAATCGAACAAGACCTCGAACCCGAAGAACTCGCACTTCTAAAATTATTCAGATCGCAACGATGACTTTCGTTGACCGGTTTAAATTCACCTGAGGCTTCTTATGCTCTCAGGTGAGCTTATAATCACCGGGCGCCACATATGAGTAAGGGTTTCGTTGCTGTCGCTCAAAGTTTTCGGAAAGAAAGAGCGGTCGAGGCAAAGTTAAAGCGCCGCCCGTGGTCGGAGAACGTTGGATTGCTGTAACTTATCCAACCGCCGTTGCCTCGACGGTCGATCTAACGGGCAACAGTATCCCAGTTAGGTCGAAAAAACTCTGAATGAAGACCACATACTTTACATACGAAAACGCGGTCCCCAGACACTGCATTTTTATTTTTAAACACTGTTCGTTTCGCCCGTCCCGTAATAAAATATACGTTAGCAATGATAAACCCGGTTTTGATCGCGATTCCTTTTTTCGCTCTGCTAATCGCGGCTGAGGCTTGGTACGCGAGTCGAAAGGACCCGGCGGCCTATCTTGCTAAGGATGCGTGGAACAATATCCTTATTGGATTTGTAAGTGTTGGGTTTGGACTACTGTTTGGGACGTTCGTGGGCATGATCTACGCGGCGGCGTATTCGATCGCTCCGTACAAATTCTCAGCCGACGCGTGGTGGACCTGGGCGATACTTTTCGTCGTCGACGACTTTGCCTACTACTGGTTCCACCGGGTCAGCCACGAATCAAGGCTGTTCTGGAATTTTCACGTAGTTCATCATTCGAGCCAGTATTACAACCTTAGCGTCGCTGTACGGCAAAGCTGGTTCAGCGGCCTTCTTCATTGGCTATTTTACGCGCCGATCATGCTGGTCGGGTTCGCCCCATGGATGTTCGCGGTGATGCACGGATTCAATCTTATTTACCAATTTTGGATCCACACGAAATTCATCAAATCGATCGGGTCGCTCGAGTACGTGCTGAACACACCTTCCCATCATCGTGTCCATCACGGCGTTAACAATCCCTATCTTGATAAGAACTATGCCGGCGTCCTTATCATTTGGGATCGTATTTTTGGCTCATTCGTCGCCGAAACTGAGGAGCCGAAATATGGAATCTTAAAACCCGTAAACAGCTTCAATCCCATCAGGATTAACGCCCATGCGTGGGCGGAAATGTGGCTGGCGATGCAGCAAAGGAGCACATTCATGGGCAAAATCCGTTGCATCTTCGCGTCTCCGGATATGGACCGCTAGCGTGTGAGACAAATGAGCACGGTCCGTATGAATATGAGAAACCTGACCATCGCTCTCTTCACTCTGGGCATCCTTTTTTGCACAACGCTTTCCGCACAGACCGTTACGATCTCGGGTCAAAAAAAGGTCTACACGCGAGCCAAGCCGATCCTGGGTTTCAAAAAGACGTTTTCGATACGCCGGCCGATCGCCAAAGCGGCGACACCCGACCTGTCGCGTCGAATAACTGCGGCGATTGATCCCGTCCAGCTACTCGAGATCGATATTCAGGATGAGTTGACTGAATCGGAGTGGCTATCTGAGGCCGATTTTGAAGAAGTGCTGAATGAAAATGGCGTACTCACGATGATGATTTGGATGGAGGGCAGCGCGGCTTATAGCGACGGTGTAACTAAGTATGTAGTGGTCGACGTGGCCAAGGGAAGTCGGGTTATTCCCTCGGACGTGTTTTCGAATCTCCCGGGCCTCTTAGCCGCGGTAAAAAATAAGCAGGAGGCAGAAGTGGCTCAAGCCATCAAAACGATCAAAGCCGCGCCTGATTTCGGTGATGGCGACCCGAAACAACTTTTTGAATACACCGATTTCGTAATTAAGAATCTCGATAATTTCGCCGTCGAGCGAACGGGTGTGGGATTCTTTTACGACTACGGCTTCCCGAACGTGTTGAAAGCTTTGGAGCCGGAAGGCGAATTGAGACTTTCATGGTCCGAAATAAAGCCCTTCATCAAATCCGGCAGTTTGCTCGCAAGGTTCGTCTCTTAATATACTTAGACCCGAATGAACGAGAGAAAAATTCGTGTTCTGGTAGCCAAGCCCGGACTTGACGGCCACGACCGCGGGGCCAAGATAATAGCGAGGGCGCTTCGTGACGCCGGAATGGAAGTGATCTATACCGGCCTTCGTCAAACTCCCGAGATGATTGCCGCCGCGGCACTTCAGGAGGATGTTGACGCGGTTGGCATTTCCATTCTCAGCGGCGCCCACAAGACGCTGTGTCCCCGGATCGTCGATCTGCTCCGCGAAAATGGGATGGATGACACATTGGTAGTCGTCGGGGGAATCGTTCCGAATGAAGATATCGCCGATTTAAAAACCAAAGGAGTCGCCGAGATTTTCCTGCCTGGTACATCAACAGAAGACATAGTTAACTTCATTCGTGAGCACGTCAGAGCGGAAGGGTAATGGTCGATCGCGCTTTGGTTGGACCGATTAAACCCTCCAACTGCTGTCCAAACTTCTACAAAAAGGAATTGAATTAATGAAAAAACTAACTTCGCTGTTCTTTGCTATTGCAATGATCTTTTCGATCGCGTTTGTAAGCGGGTCGATCTCGTCATCGGGTTCGATCGGTAATCCATTTGCTGCACAAGGACAGGTCACCGTTAAAAAGAAGCGAAAGCCCGGAGCGATCCGTCGTGTCTATCGCGGGGGGAAATGGGTCGGGTCCCAGGTTTGGACCGGGACTAAATGGGTCTCCAGAAAGACGTGGCAAGGCATGAAGTGGACTTACAAAGGCGGTCGAAAGGTCGTGAGCCGATCCAAGAAGCTTGTCTATTAGACCGTAATAAGTTTGATTAAAACGGAAGCCTCTTTTGTTTGGCACAAAGTCTGCAATCTCCGCGCATATATGTGTTAATGATTCAATTTAGGACACTCACGGAGGTTTAATAATGAGATATGCGATTAGGGTTAGTGTGTTTGTTTTCCTGGCTGTACTCCTTTCATACGGTTCTGCGTCGGCGCAGATCGTAGATAAAGCCAAGGACGTTGCTGGTAAAACGAAAGAAGTAACAAAAGATGTGGCGGAAAAAACCAAGGACGTAACAGTCGACACAGCCAAAAAGACCGGTGTTGTAGTCACTGACGGCCTTGAAAAAGCGGCAGACGTAACAACGAAAACAGCAAAGGTTGGCGCGTCAAAGACTAAAAAGTTTGGCAACACAGCACTGAATGTTACCGAAAACGTAGCTGGCGAGGCCTATGAAGGCGGAAAGTATTACACTGTCAAAACATGGGATGGAACCAAATGGGCTTCGAAACGTGTCTGGCATTCGACGCAGAAAGTGGCCGATACGACGCGCGACGCTGTGACCGGAAAAAGTAGCGAAAAGCCTTAAGTCAGAAATTTCAAATAAAATCAGGAAGGGCGGTCAACGTTTGTTGACCGCCCTCTAATTTTGTTCTCTAATTAGTCCTTTATGAAACAAATGGTTAGAGTCGCAAGCGGGCAGGGCTTCTGGGGCGACCTGCTCACCGCACCCATCGAACAAGTCCGTAACGGGCCAATAGATTATCTAATGCTGGACTATCTTGCGGAAGTGACGATGAGCATTGTTCAAAAGCAGCGTGCCCGCGATCCTAAAGCGGGTTACGCTCGCGACTTCGTGACGTTAATGAAGGAAATCTTACCCGACTGCGTCGAGAAAGACATTAAGGTCTTGTCGAACGCGGGTGGGGTAAACGTTAACGGTTGCGCGGAAGCGATTGGTGAAACCGCGCGCGAGCTTGGATTAGGCGGTAGGGTGAAGATCGGCGTAGTTACGGGTGACGACATTCTTGACCGACTTGATGAATTCACAGAAAAGGGAATTCAGATCAGAAACATGGAAACCGGCGAACCGCTGTCAACGGTTCGCGATAGGGTGCAATCTGCAAATGTATATCTTGGGGCGTCCGGCCTGGTCGAGGCCCTCGGGAAGGGTGCTCAGATCGTTGTCGGCGGCCGGCTAACCGATACCGGGTTGACTCTTGCACCATTGATGCACGAATTCGGCTGGAGCTTTGACAACTGGGACTTGATCTCGGCAGGTACGATCGCGGGCCACATTATAGAGTGCGGTGCCCAAGCTTCGGGCGGCAATTGTCAGTACGATTGGCATACGATTCCGGATATGGCCAATGTGGGCTTTCCAATCGTAGAGGCATCGCCAAACGGTGAATTCATAGTTACCAAACACGAAAATACTGGTGGCCGTGTCAATGTTCAATCTGTTAAGGAACAATTGCTTTATGAGATGGGTGACCCTAAGGCCTACATTACTCCAGACGTGGTTGCCGATTTCTCGTCGATCCATCTGGAGGATGCCGGACCGAACCGAGTCAAGGTTTTCGGTATAAGCGGAAATCCGAGTACAGAGTTCTATAAAGTTTCCATCGCTTACTCGGCCGGGTGGAAAGCGGTCGGAACATTGGTTTACGCATGGCCGGACGCTTACGAAAAAGCTCAGGCTGCCGACAAGATATTGCGGGAACGGCTTGAACGCTTGGGCTTGGAGTTCGACCTTGTTCTATCCGAATTCGTGGGTGTGAACTCAACACACGGTCACCTTGCCGGCGAACCGAGCTCAGATATTCCGGAAGTGCAATTGCGATTCGGTGTTCGAGGTCAGAGTAAAGCCGATGTCGAACGATTTACGAAGGAACTTGCTCCGCTTATATTAACGGGACCGCCCGCGGTGACGGGATTCGCCGGCGGCCGGCCGAAAGCGGAGGAGATCATGGCATATTTTCCGGCGCTGATTCCTAAAGAACTGATCTTCACAAATGTGGAGATCATCGACGCTTAAGCTTTTTCGAGGAACTTAGCGATCCCTTTTTGACAATCCTCGGACATTCGCGCCTTCACATTAATTTCGGATCCGAGATCCATTGAATTGTCGATTCCGAGCGTATCCATTCCGTATAGTAATTGCTTGGACAGGGTAACCGCGTTTTTGCTCACTTTTTCGTAAACAGCACAATAACGAATCACGTTTTCTTCGAACCCGTCTTCCTCAAAGACTTGATTGACCATCCCAAGCGATTTGGCCTGTTCTGCTGAGAATTCAAATCCCTGGGTGATCAGTTCAAATGCCTGCTTCTCCGAAATATTTCGCCTAAGGAACGCGGTAACTATCGCCGGCACAAAACCGATCTTCACTTCAGGGTAGCCAAAACGGGCAGTATTAGTCGCCACAACAAGGTCACACGCCGTTGCGAGGCCGCAGCCGCCGGCTAACGCTTTGCCGTGAACCGCCGCAATCACCGGGATCGTCATCTTCCTGGGCATGGAAAATAGCTCCGCAAGACTGCGCGCATCTTCGAGATTTTCTTCGTACGAAGCACCCGCAATCTTCTGAAGTGACGAGAGGTCGGCACCGGAACAAAAGTCCTTTCCTTCGCCTCGGATGACGACTGCGGTAAGTCCTTCGATTTCGTTCGCTTTAGTCAACTCAACTTTCAACCTGGTAACCAAGGCGTCGTTCAAAGCGTTTCGTTTCTCGGGGCGATTGAGTATAAGCACGCGAAGCGTTCCGTGGTCTTGTGTCAATATTTCATTCATTTCTAAGAGTTTATGAAGCGAGGAATTCAAGCAGAATTTCGTTTATCTCGTTTGGTATTTCTTGCTGAATCCAGTGGGCCGCGGTGGGGAAGAGGAATTGGTCGAGCTTAGCGTCGATCATGTCGCCGACTCCGCGCACCGATTCGGGGAGAACCGCCCGGTCTTTCTGGCCGTATACAAAAAGCGTGGGAACTGTAATGCGTTTCTCAGAAACTGAAGGCCCTAACAGCCTCCCGAAGACGTTTGCACGATAATAGTTCAGCATTGCAGTAATTACACCAGCTTCCTTCCACGCGGATTCGTAGACCTTGATGTCTTCTTCCTCTATTACTCCGGGTTCAGCCGTTGTGGCTCTCAATGCGTTTTTTAACAGGTCGAAATCGTTTCTCGAAAGAAGGTATTCTGGGATGTAAGGGAACTGAAAGAAAAACATATACCAACTGGCCGCGATCTGCCTCAGTGACAGATTCCGCTTCCAGATGTTTGACGGAGGTACCTGAAAGGCTCCGAGTTTGGTCAGACATTCCGGGAAGTTCGATCCGATGTGCCAAGCGATCGCCGCTCCCCAGTCGTGGCCGATCACGGCAGCCTTATCTCTTCCAAAATGATGGATCAAGCCGATCACGTCGTCGGCCAATTTGTCCAACTTATACTCGGACACGGCCGCGGGCTTGTCGCTTAGATTGTATCCCTTAAGATCCGGCGCGACGACGGTGTACCTTTCCCCCAATGCGGGAAGCTGCTTTCGCCATGAATACCAGCATTCCGGAAAGCCATGAAGCAAAAGGACGAGCTCGTCGCCACCGCCCGCCGCGGCGTAATGCAGACGGACGCCGCCAATCTGGGCGAAATCGAATCGGATTCCTGGATCTACATTCATGACAGTCCCAGTTGCTGTGCCTCTTCGTCTGGGATATCGATATACATCCGAAGCAATGCCGTTGAAAACGTTTTCCCCTGTGCGTCGGTCATCAGGCTGAGTGTGCCCCCGCCCCCGAGCGATTCGTGCAAAAGAAAATTTAGAGCGTGGAGATTAGGCAATTCGAATCGTTCCACGCTGCCCTTCACCATCGGCCCAAAATGGTCCTTCACACTTTCAGCGGTCACTTCTCTGACCAGCATCGAATAGTATTCGTCCTTTAAAGCGATCAGGCCAACGTTAGCTGTGTCGCCCTTGTCGCCGGAACGGGCATGGGCAAGTTTAAGTAATGATATTTTCATCTCTCAAATAACGATTTGCGAAATATAGGGCCGTCACGGCCAGCGAATGGTTGATGTCCCCATTGTGCACGAGAGCCTCGAGTTCCTGAAACGGCGCTAGCCTCGTGCCAATGCTTTCATGATCGTCGAACGAGGCGGAGTGGGTTTTCTCGCACTCCAAGGCAAGGAAGTGGTGGATCGTGTTGTTCTGAATCGCCGGGTTTGGGAACGATTTCCCGACGGGGATGAGCCGACCGGCCGTGAAACCGGTCTCCTCCAAAAGTTCGCGACCGGCCGCAATCTCGGGCGCCTCACCACTATCTATCATTCCACCGGGAATCTCAGCGATTAGAGACTGTGTGCCGTGACGAAATTGCTCGATGAGCACAACCATATGTTCTTTGGTCAAGGCGAGGATGTTCACCCAGTCTGGGCTCTCGACAACGAAAAACGTAGAAATTGTTCCATCACCGACGCGAATTGAAGTATCTTCGCGGACCTTAAAAACGCGGCAGTCGGCGACCTCGCGGAAAGATGCTGTTGTCCAGGTGTCGATGGTTGTCTCCATGAATTTGTTCAAATCATCTCAAAAATGTGATTGAATTAAAATCGATGCGGATAAGCAGGATCTCAATTTGGTTCCTTGCGGCTTTGTCGATACTTACCGGAAGTCTTTCCGCGCAGACGACGGAAACGGTTTCTGCTGACATGATCGTCGGTAACGCCGTGCCGAGGTTGAAGGCTTACGTTGAGACATTTAAAAACCTGATTTCCGAAGAAAAGAAAACTTTCGAGATATTCGGTAAAAATGGCGAAGTAAAGAAACGAAGAATTATCGAATCAACGTTCCTGGTCTATCCGTTGTCAAAGGCTGAGGGTTATGTGGCGGAGTTTCGCAATGTTCTTGCAGTTGACGGGAAGAAACTCGAGCGAACTGACGAGCGCGCCAGAGATTTTTTCGAACGGATAATCGCCTCTGAAAGCTCGCAGAGTGAACTCGACCATATTCGGGACGAAAGCACAAGATTTGACGAAGACTTTGCCATAAATGGATTAACGCTTTTTCAGGCCGTTGCACTTTCTGAAGAGCTCCGTTCGGTATTTCGTTTTTCGCTTGTTGGAAAAGACGTGATCGCGGGCAAGGAAGTTTATGTTATTCAGTTTGATCAAGTAAATGCCGACCCGGCGATCACGGTAAATTCCCGGGGCGCCCCAGGTCAGGGGGCGTCGCATAACTACGACATCGAGATCGATGACGATACGGCTAAACTGAATGCACGCATTCGCGGTAGATTTTGGATCGATGTGAGCACATTCAATATTCGACGGGAGTTGAGGGAGCGAACGATTCGACCTGCCGGCTACTCGGAGCCACTGGTAGTTGCGGAAGATAAATTCGAATATACCGACAGCGAATTCGGCATCCTAACCCCGCAAAGGTTAACGCACCTTCAATATCGAGTAACTATTAAAAGCCGCGAAGCGCGAAAGGATACACGTGTAACCTTCGATTATGGAAAATTCACTAGGCCAGACGTCGAGGTCAAATCGGCCGAGGTGAAGGAAAATAATTGATCGCGGCGGTCAACACATCCTCGGCGATTTGATCGATCAGCCCGATTTTAAAAGCTTCTCGGGAATCGATTCTTTTGGATATCAGGAACATTTCGAGTGCCTTGGCTTCGCCGACAAGACGAGGGAGACGTTGTGTGCCGCCCCATCCGGTCATAATTCCCAAATTCGCCCCTGGGTGGCAAAATTCCGCTTTCGGCGAGGCTATACGAACTTTACATGCGAGTGCGAGGTCGAGTGCGCCGCCGTAGCAGAAACCGTTCACCGCGGCGATCGTAATTGCTGAAAGGTTAGCGATCAGCACCATCAGTTTTTGTCCTCTTTCCGCAAATTCTACAGCGTTATTCCCGACGCCCCTGGCTATCTCACGCAGATCCGCGCCGGATGCAAATACGTCTTCGGTGCCGGTAATTATCAAACTCGAGACGTTACTTTCCAATCGCGAGATCAATTCCGTTAATTCATCGACGACAGCGATCGAGAGCGGGTTGCGGATCTTCGGTCGGTTGAACGTCACGATGACGCTGCCGTATTGGTGTTCGATCTTTATCGGGTTCGACATTTCAAAGGGAGGACTCAATAATAGGGCGTATGCTGAGAACCAACAAAGCCCATCCGTGGCATGGCGTTCCGATCGGCGATGGGGTGCCGGACGAGGTGACGGTTTTCGTCGAGATCGTTCCGCGCGATACGGTCAAATACGAGGTAGATAAAGAGACCGGCTACCTAAAGATCGACCGGCCGCAGCAATATTCGAACGTGGTGCCGGCGAAC
>Ga0307410_10001295_pt1 | contig 11154 bp, 6 predicted proteins | sample 322Ometagenome_3_FD_203707 | JGI IMG/M metagenome (GOLD analysis project Ga0307410, IMG submission 203707) | Maize rhizosphere microbial communities from greenhouse at UC Davis, California, United States - 322HYB-O-3 | ecosystem: Host-associated > Plants > Roots > Rhizosphere > Soil | place...
CGATGATGGATCGAGGAGAAAGGGAACGTACCGCCTCGCCAGCAGTTCATGACGGGAACGAAACTTTCAGGATGCCCATGCAAACCCAGAACATCATCGAACGCGCATTCCAGCTGGCGCCTGACTCCACGAGCATCGACGAAATCCGCAAGATCCTGCGGCGCGAGGGCTATGCCAACGTCGACGCCCATCTCGGCGGCGCCTCGATCAAGGCCGACTTGAAGAAGAGGTTCGGCAGCTAGCCGAAGCTAGCGCCCAACGCCCACGGGTGAGACGGGTTCGGACGGCTAGACGCCGCTCGCCGTCAGCTCGCTGGCGACCACCAGACCTTCGGTGACCTGCGGCGGGTTGGGAAAGAGGTTGGGCGCGTTTTCGACGATCCAGTCGTGGGCGAGCGCGACCGACGCGTCGGCGCCGGCCTTGTCCTCGAACACGCTGAGCGAGGCCATCACCCCGCCGCCGGCGTCGATCCAATAATAAGCGATGAAGCCCGGGATATCGTCGAGGCGGGGAAGGAAGCTGTCGCGAACGAGACGGCCGGCTTCGCCATCGTCGGCGATCCCCTCATAGCGGCGAACGGCGGCGTACATGGGCGTTTCTCCCTTGGCTCGGGCACCCGGCACGAAGCGGGGCGGAGGGGCATGCTTTGCCTTTGCCGCCGGCTTGTCAATCGACGTTCCCCGGACCGCCGGCGTCACCCTGACGATAGCGAAACGGGGGGTCGTCAACTTCATCCACTTTGTCACCCTGACGCCGTGCCGGGACGAGAGAGAGCGCCGCATCGCGGATGACAATCGCTGTCCCTGCCAAGGGTAGCGGCCAGGGTGAGAATCGTTGGTATCCAGCCGTGGCGGCGCCGCGGGAACGCCGGCGATCTGGAGCGCGCCGGCGCGGCCGGCCGGGGCGGGCCGCTGCGTCAGCCGGCAGAATGGAGCAAATGAAATCCTATTAGGAAAGACCTTTGTTCACGCAGAGGCGCGGAGGCGCGGAGGCGCGGAAGAGTGCCGCTGTTTGGAATCGAGCGACGGCCAAGGCTATGACGCCGCCCCGTCAGGAACAGCGCGAAGGAAATCGATCATGGCGAAGGCCGACCGCGATATCGAGCAGGACTATCCGCGCGCCCAGTTCATCCCAAGCTGTGCCGCCTCGCCGACGCGCTGGAAAGGGGCGAGCGCTTCGAAATCCAGATCGCCGGGGAGCGCATCTCGGTGCCCGTCCGCGCGCGGTTCAACATCGAGCATGAGCGCGGCGACGGCGAGGAAGAGATCGAGTTCCAGGTGAAGTGGGCGAGGGAGTAGGGGCCAAGGCGCATGCGGCACTTGCTGTCAGTCAAGCAAACCCTTCTCCTGTGCCGTCCGAACTAGCCGGCAAGTGCCGTGACGTGGATCGCCATTCGCGCAACGGTCCCAGGGCGCCTCCGGTGAGTGACGCGCGATCACGTTTGCGCGCGCGCACGCATCCGAATCTCCTCCTCCGCAGGACTTGCCTCGGTCACCCATGACTCCGAAAGTATTTCAACGGATTCGACTGCAACGTTCGGACCCGAGGGGGCCTCGGTCGAGGCCGGTTGGCTACAGCCACTGGAACTGGCCGCAACGCAGGCCAAGGTTAGAGCAGCGCTCCAAACTGATTTCATCAGCATCGTCCTTCGGCGTGCCATCCTTCTGAATTACACGATACCGTCTACTTGCTAGCGCGCAACTGCGGAGCAACAGGCGGCTTCATGTGAGACGGAGCGAAACTCTCCTCGCCAGACGGGCCTGCCATTCCTCTGCGAGCGTTCGGTAGCGTTCGTGGCTCAGCTCTCGACAGCCGTTCAGCTGTGGATGAACGAACAGCGGAGTTTGCACATATGTACCGAAATACGCTCTCGGCTTGTCACTGAACGATCGCAATTCGACATCCAAGGCCAAGCGAATGGCCTCCCGCGCGGCGTCTCCGCAGGCGTTCACGATGATTGCTTGAGGTTCAAAGGTAGAAATCCATTCCCGAAGGATGTTTTTCCACTCCGAATAAAACGGAACTTCATTTATGCGGTCAATGGACATGCGCTTTGTGTTCGCCGACCACCAAGGCAGAAGATCAGCCATGAGTACATGGCGGTGAATTAAAGCCTTTGCGGCACGCTGGCGATCGCGCGCCGGGATGCCTTCGTTCGTAAATGCCGCCCGGAGCGCTGTCGGGGCCACCACGGAAATACTCAGCTCTGCGGCACTGATACTGGGAAAAGTTTCGTGCCGCATGGGCTTCCACAGACGGCGCAGTATCATTCTGCCGGAACGCAGTTGATTTGCGCCAAGCGGGGTTAATGCCGAGCACCATGATGCAGTTGCCTGGTTCAAGCGCTGTCGGGTCGCCCGTCAGCACAGAGGGAGGAGTGATTTCGAAGTTCGCTGATGGTTCACCCGGCTTTGCCAAAAGGCGATTCAATTCTGCGACATCGCTTCGGAAGTCGCGCAACCAAAAGCACTCGACGGCCTTCCACATGGCCTATTCCGCCGCCGGCAGGTAGATCTCCCCGCCCTCATCGTGGAAGCGCTTGCTCATTTCGGCCATGCCTTCATGCAGGCTCAAGCGTCAGGCGCAACCGCGAGTTTGTGGCGGCGGCGAGCTTCTCCAGCGTCGTGACGGACGGCTTGCCGCGCCCGCTTTCGAGCCGGGCGATGCTGCTTTGGCTGGTGTGCATCCGCCTGGCCAGCTGGTCTTGCGTCAGCCCGGCGCGGGCTCGCGCTTCAATGATCTGACTCGCAATCGCGAATTCCTCGCCCAGGGCTTCGTAAGCAGCCCGGAACTTCGGATCCTCCCGCCAGCGGTCGATGGATGCATTGGCGGGGATGGTCTTGCGGCTCATTTCAACTCCTTCGTGCGATCGCGCGCCAGTTCAATCTCCCTGCGGGGCGTCTTCTGGGTCTTCTTGACGAAGCTCCGCAGCACAACCACCCGCTTGCCCTTGGCGGTGACGTAAATCGAACGAGCGATCCCGTCCTTGCCCTTCATGCGCATCTCCCAAAGCTTGCCATCGAGATGCTTCACGTGGGGCTCGCCGACACGGTCAAGGCCGTGCGACTCGATCAGTTCCTTCACCCGGACAAACCGCGCTCGAATGTCGACCGGCAAGGCGTCGACCTCGGCTTGGGCTGCCTCGTTCAGAAACTCAACTTGCCACGTCACGGTATATGCCAAAAATGATATGAAAAGTCAAGTTCGCCTGTCTGCCGCCGGCAGGTACAGCTCGCCGCCTTCGTCGTGAAAGCGCTTGCTCATCTCGGCCATGCCGGCTTCGGGGTCAGAGTCTTCGGTCTGCCCCCTCTCCCCGCTCAGCGCCGCTGGCGCTGAGTCGCCCTCTCCCGCGAGGGGAGAGGGGTTCAGGCGGGCGAACTCTCTCACCTCCTGCGTGATCTTCATCGAGCAGAATTTGGGGCCGCACATCGAGCAGAAGTGGGCGGTCTTCGCGCCTTCCGCCGGCAGGGTCTGGTCGTGAAACTGCTCCGCGGTCTCGGGGTCGAGGCTGAGGTTGAACTGGTCGCGCCAGCGGAAATCGAACCTCGCGCGGGACAGCGCGTCGTCGTGGAGCCGCGCGGCGGGGTGGCCCTTGGCGAGGTCCGCCGCGTGGGCGGCTAGCTTGTACGTTACGACCCCCACTTTCACGTCGTCGCGGTCGGGGAGGCCGAGGTGCTCCTTGGGCGTGACGTAGCAGAGCATCGCCGTTCCGAACCAGCCGATCATCGCCGCGCCGATCGCGCTGGTGATGTGATCGTAGCCGGGGGCGACGTCGGTCGCGAGCGGGCCCAAGGTGTAAAAGGGCGCCTCGCCGCAGCTTTCCAGCTGCTTGTCCATATTCTCCTTGATCTTGTGCATCGGCACGTGGCCGGGGCCTTCGATCATCACCTGCACGTCATGGTTCCAGGCGATCTTGGTCAGCTCGCCCAACGTGTATAGCTCGGCGAACTGTGCCTCGTCGTTGGCGTCGGCGATGGAGCCGGGGCGCAGGCCGTCGCCCAGCGAAAAGGCGATATCGTAAGCCTGCATGATCTCGCAGATGTCCTCGAAGCGCTCGTAGAGGAAGCTCTCGCGATGATGGGCGAGGCACCACTTCGCCATGATCGAGCCGCCGCGGCTGACGATCCCGGTGACTCGCTTGGCGGTCAGCGGCACGTAGGGCAGGCGGACCCCGGCGTGGATGGTGAAGTAATCGACACCCTGCTCGGCCTGCTCAATCAGCGTGTCGCGGTAGATTTCCCAGCTCAAGTCCTCGGCGACGCCGCCGACCTTTTCCAGCGCCTGGTAGATGGGCACGGTGCCGATCGGGACCGGCGAGTTGCGGACGATCCATTCGCGCGTGTCGTGGATGTTGCGCCCGGTCGAGAGGTCCATGACCGTATCGGCGCCCCAGCGGATCGCCCACACCATCTTGTCGACCTCGGCGGCGACGTCGGAAGCGACGGCTGAGTTGCCGATGTTGGCGTTGATCTTGACCAGGAAGTTGCGGCCGATCGCCATCGGCTCGCTCTCGGGGTGATTGATGTTGTTGGGGATGATCGCGCGGCCGCGCGCGACCTCGTCGCGGACGAACTCGGGAGTGACGAAATCCGGGATGGCGGCGCCGAAGTCTTCGCCGTCACGCAGAGGGACAGTCCCCGACGGGGACTGTTCCTGACGGAGAGCTTCGCGGCCGAGGTTCTCGCGGATCGCGACATATTCCATTTCGGGCGTGACGATGCCGCGACGGGCGTAGTGCATCTGCGTGACGTTATGACCCGCGCGCGCGCGGAGGATGCGCTTGCGTATGCGTGGGAAGGGCTGGACGCCGCCGCTGCGGTCGGGCCCCGATGTTTGCCCCGCAAGCATCCCGTTGTCTTCGGGCCGAACCTCTCTCGCGGAGACTTCCTCGACATCGCCGCGGGCGCGGATCCACTCGCGGCGCAGCTCGGGCAGGCCGGCCATGATATCGACGCGCTGCGCCGGGTCGGTATAGGGACCGCTGGTGTCGTAGAGGACGACCGGCGGCTCGCCGCTCGACGGCTCGAGGTCGACCGCGCGCATGGCGACCTGGCGATCACCGACGTGAATCTTGCGCGAACCGCGGATCGGCCCGGTTGTGACTTTGAGTTCGGTTTCTGACGGCGCGTCGGCCATTTTTATCTCCACTCGTTTGAGCGGAGTGCTCGGATGTCCCCGGACATCCTGCGCTCTCCACTTCCTCCGCCGGTGTCAGCCGGATCAGGTTCGATGGGTCGCGGCCGTCAGCCGCCTCTCAACCGCTCGTGCGGTCCCCCAGGGAAGAGTCGCCCTTAGGACGCAAAAAAGCCGCGCGCCAGTGAGACGCGCGGCTTTCGCAATCGCTGAAGGCGGGTCAGCGCTTCTGCGCGAGCCGCGCGGCGGCTTGCCGCTCGGTCGGGCTGATCGTCCCGTCCTTGTTGGAATCGATGCTGTCGAAGCGGGTCAGGACCGGAGCGCGATATTCGTCGGCGGCCACCTTGCCGTCCCGGTTCTTGTCGAGCTGGGCAACCATTTGCGCGCCGTTGTTGGCGCTCGCCGGGGCGGTCGGCGCGGCGGCCATGAACTCGGCCTTGCTCAGTGAGCCGTCCTTGTTGGTGTCGAGTTTGGCGAAGTTCGCCTCGATGCGCGTGCGCAGCTGGCCGATGCGTTGCTGCTGGGTGCGTGCTTCGGCGGCGGACAGCTCGGCGGCGTCGAGCGTGCCGTTGCCGTTCTTGTCGATCGCCTTGAATCCGCTGTCGAGCCCGCGGAGGACGGCGGCGCGAGTCTGCGACTGTTGGCTATTGGCGGCCGGCGCCGCGGGACGCGCGGCGGTGGTGGCCTGAGCCGCGATGGCGGCCGAGGCGGCCATCGCGAACGTCGCGGCGGCGGCCAGTGAAACGAGACGAATGGACACTGATGTTTCCCCTAAAGTGCATGTGATCACGTGGCAGCGGATAGCGATTCGCCCGCGCTGCGTCGACCGGCCCATTGTTGCTCCCCAACCTTGCTCCCAAGTGAACTGGTGCAACCCTTCTTGACTCCGCGAAATGCTCTGGGGACAGGATTCCGGACTGTTGCATCGCTGCCACAACGCCCGCCACAAATGGCGCTAAACCGCAATTCGGATTAACTTTCCGGCTTTGCTTTTCCGCATTTGCAGTCATAAGCCACAGTCAGAGGAATGTTCCGCCCGGGGGCGGGGCTGCGTTGCGTGCCGATCGGTGCGGCTTCGACAAGCTCCCGGAAAGATCGTTCCAAGCGTAAACCAAAGGCCGCGGCCGCGGCTTAAACAGGGGAAGACTCCATGAAGACCTTAAACGGGCGTTTCGCGCTTCTGACTGGCGCCTCGATTTCCGCTCTGGGGATCGCTGGACCTGCTTTCGCCGCACCGCACGATGCGCTGACCGGACCGACCACGGTCGCCGGGACGAGCGTCACGGACAACACGGCGCCGGTCGACGATACAATCGTCATTTGCGACATCGCCTCGGTCGGTCCTGAGTGCTTCCTCGGCGTCTTCGACAGCGGCACGGGCCTCATCAACGCGACGGTCAGCTCGACCGCCAACGGCCAGATCGAGCTGCACGGAGTCGGCGGCGCGGGCACCGTCGACATCGCGGTCATCAACCCTGCGGGCGACAGCGCGGAAATCGGCGCGGTCGCACTGGCGACGGCCGGCGCCCTGGCGAGCGCCGTTGCTGATCTGAACACCGCCATCTCGGTCACCGCGACCGGCGCTGGCGCAATCACGGTCGGCGTCGAGAACGCCGGCACCCTGCTGATCGACGCCTTTGCGCAAGCGACGGGCACCGACGCTCATGCCGATGCCGATGTCGACACCGGCATCAACATGCTTGCCAACTCGTCGGCCGGCAATGCGAACACGGTCGTCAGCAACGCGCTCGGCGGAGTCCTCACGATCGAGGCGCGCGCCGACGCCAACGGCGAGACCCATGCATCGGCCGACGCATCGGTTTCCTCGGGCATCACGCAGGACGCCATCGCGGCCGGCGCCGGCAATGCCTCGAACGCCATCACCAACGACGGCACGCTCAGCATCCAGGCGATCGCCAATGCCGATGCGACGGCCGGAAGCGCGGACGCGGCAGCGAGACTGAGCGACGCGGTCGAGCAGTTCGCGGACGCCAACGGCACCGGCAATGCCTCGAACACGGTCGCCAACACCGGCACGCTGACCTTTGCCGCGAGCGCGACTGCCAACGGCACTTCGGACGCGTCGGCTAACGCCTTCCAGTCGCAGGCCATCGGGCAATCGGCGACGGCCGCGGACGGCAATGCGTCGAACACCGTGAGCAACAGCTCGACCGGCGTCCTCAACTTCACCGCGATCGCCAATGCGAATGCTGCGACCACGCTTGGAGACGGCGGAAACGCCGACGCGCAGGCGACCGTCTCGACGTTCATCGACCAGACGGCGACGGCCAATCTCGGCGGCAACGCGACGAACACGGTCACCAACGACGGCGAGCTGAACGTTCAGGCGCTGGCCGTTGCGAACGGTTCGACGGCAGACGCCTTCGCTTCGATCGACACCGGCATAGAGCAGGACGCCGACGCGAACGGCGGCGGCGATGCGGCCAACATCGTGACCAATACCGGCACGATCACGATGGCGGCGACGGCAACGGCGAACGCCAGCACCGGCTTTGCCGACGCGAGCGTCAGCATCACTTCGCCGAACATTTCGCAGTCGGCCACCGCCGACACCGGCGGGACGGCGTCGAACCTCATCACCAACTCCAGCACCGGCGTCATCTCGATGACCGCGGTAGCCAACGCGAACGGCGCGACGGGCGCCGAGGCGGACGCTTTCTACACCGATGGCGTGATCGAGCAGTCGGCCAATGCGACCGGCGCGGACGGCCTAGCGATCAACACGATCGACAATGACGGAACCCTCGAGGTCACCGCCATTGCCGTCGCGCACGGCACGGGCGGCGGCAACGCTTCCGCTACGGCCTCGATCACCACGGGCATTTTCCAGGGTGCCGACGGCACTGCTGGCGCTGATGCGTCTTCGGTGATCACCAACTCCGGCGAGCTGACCTTCCTCGCACAGGCCACTGCCGACGTGCTCGGCGTTGGCGCGACCGGAACGGCGCAGGCTTCGGCGCAGGTTTCCACCATCATCTCGCAGAGCGCCACGGCGGTCGGCGGCGGCGATGCGCTGGTCTCGGTCACCAACGAACTCACTGGCGTGATCAGCATCAACGCGACCGCGAAGGCGGTTTCGACGACCAGCCTGGCGAGCGCGTCGGCGACGGCCAGCACCGTGATCACGCAGGATGCGAGCGCTCAGGGCGCCGGCGATGCGACGGTCGTTCTGACCAACGCCGGAACGATCGACATCGGCGGGGTAGCCACGGCGACCGGCAGCTACGCTTTCGCGAGCGCCGATCTCGATGGCGTGATCTACCAGGAAGCTGATGCCGACACCGGCACGGCGAGCGTCACGCTGACCAACAGCGGCGATCTCAGCATGACGGCGGTCGCGGTGGCGAACTCGACGCGGATCAGCGCCGACGCTTCCGCTTCGGTCACCGACGGCATCGTGCAGTCGGCCGACGCGACGGGCGCCGGCATTGCCGATGCCCTCGTCGACAACAGCGGTACGCTGACGATTGCTGCGACGGCCACGGCGAACGGCGAAACCAACGCCTACGCGTCGGCATACGTCAGCGACGGGATCGAGCAGGATCTCGATGCCGGCGTCGGCGGCTCGACCGGCACGGTCACCAACGCCGCGGCCGGCGTCATCGACATCGCCGCGGTGGCCAACGCCAACGGCAACAGCGCCACGGCGTCGGCTTCGGTCTCGAACGCCATCTCGCAGGACATCGATGCGTCCGGGGCCGGGAGCGCGACCGCGACCCTGACCAATGCCGGCTCGATCGACGTCCTTGCCCAGGCCGTGGCCAACGCGGGCGTCAACGACGCCTTCGCGTTCGCGACGATCACTGATGCGATCGACCAGGGTGTCGATGTCATCGGCGCGGGCGTCGGAACAGTCACGCTGACCAACGGCGGCACCATTGGTCTTGCGGCAAGCGCGACGGCCAACGGCGTCACCTTCGCCTCGGCCATCGCCGAGAATTCGGGGATCAGCCAGGACGTCGATGCGGCCACCGGTGAAGGCGCTGCGGTCGTCGACAACAGCGGCACGCTGACGATCACCGCCACGGCCAACGCCGTTGCGGCGGCGACGGCAGTGCCGGGCGCAGCGTTCGCGAGCGCCGACGTCACCAGCGGTATCTTCCAGACGGTTTCGGCGCTGACGGGGACGGCTTCGGTCAACAACCAGGCGGCCGGCGTGATCAATATCGCCGCCGTGGCGAACGCGAGCGCCCTGTCGACGGCTACCGCCTCGGCGTCGGCGTTCGGTGTGATCCAGCAGGCCAATGGCGGGTCCGAATCGTTCACCAACAGCGGCGACTTCTCGGTCACCGCTTCGGCGCACGCGACGGCCTCCGGCCTGGCCAACGCCGTGGCCTTCGTTACTGGCGTCGAACAGAACGTCGCCGGCGGAACGCAGGTGTTCAGCAATGCTGACGGCGGCGTCTTCTCGGTCCTCGCCGTCGCCAGCGCTTCGGGCGCTTCGGGTGCGGCTACCGCCGACGCCTACGGCCTGTGGGTCCATAACACGGCAGACCTGGCGCTCGACATCACCAACGGCGGCGAAATGAACGTCACCGCAACCGCGGTTGCCGCCAGCACTGCCGATGCCACGGCGGTCGGCATCTGGGCCTCGGCGGTCGGAACGGCGCTCGCGCCGCTCGCGATCAGCGGAGCGATCGACAACAGCGGCACGCTCAATGTTCGGGCCGCTGCCTCGGGCACGTCCTCCTCGGCGCTCGCCACGGGCATCTTCCTTGATGCCGGGGTGAACACCGCGGTCGTGACCAACACCGGCACGCTCAATGTCGAAGCGGTCGTCGGCGCCGACACCGGGACGGCGACTGCCAACGGCGTGAACGTCATCGCGACCAACATCGGCGTTCCGGGCGTGGACGACGTCTTCACCTTCGTGAACGACGGCGGCACCATCCAGGTTCGCCAGTCGGTCGACGGCGGCGACACCTGGACCCGCGGCATGGCGCTCAACCTGGCGGGCTCTCCGAACCCGTCGGTCGTGAACCTGCTCGGGACCTCGGGCGATGGCGCCATCTACGGCAACATCGACATCAACCCCGACGACGTGATCAACGTCGAGGACGGCACGACCTACTTCGACGGCATCATCAATCCGGAATTCGTCCCGGTTGGCGGTGTGGTCGAGGCCACGCTCGACTCCGGCCTGTTCGGCGAGGGAACGCTGAACATCCAGAACGGCGGCAACCTCATCCTGGCCGATCCGAAGTTCACCGGCGATCCGGCGATGTACGACGGCCCGGCCTACGCCTTCGTCGAGACGTTCACGGTCACCGAGGACAGCACGATCACCTTCGAGCTGCAGCCGGAGGCTGCCGGCGACCAACCGGCGGGCACCTATCCGCAGATCTTCACGGACGTCGCCAACCTCGAGGGTACGCTGGTCGCGGACATCACTCCGGCCAACGGCCTCTTCGAAGACGAGTATTTCTGGGACAACGTCATCGATGCCAACACCCGCAACGGTGGCTTCGACGGCGAGCAGTGCCAGATCGGTGGCGCAGGGACGGGTTCGCTCTTCCTCAACATCGACTGCATCGAGGACGAGAACGACAATATCGACCTCGCCTTCGAGCGGACGCCGTTCGATCAGATCCCTGGCCTCACCGATAACGGCCAGTCGGTCTCGGAAGGCCTGGAATGCATCTTCGACACCGACCTCACCGGCGGTATCGTCGATATGTTCGCCGATCTCTTCCTGATCGACGACGTCGACGACTTCCAGCTGGCGCTCGACCAGCTCGGCGGCGCGGCCTACGCCCAGTACATGCAGTCGTTCCAGTCGCTCGGCGCGCACTATAACGACCTGCTCGACAAGGCGACGTCGTGCGAGATCCCGGCACTTGCCGGCTCGGTCATCGAGTGCCGCGCCTCGGCTCCCCTGCACATCTGGGGCGAGCTGGACTGGCAGTCGCGCAAGGTCGACGGCGACTTCGAGGCCTTTGACGCCAAGTCGAAGCGGATGAGCGGGCTCATCGGCATCGACACCAACTTCAACGGCAACAC
>Ga0307410_10001296_pt1 | contig 11150 bp, 11 predicted proteins | sample 322Ometagenome_3_FD_203707 | JGI IMG/M metagenome (GOLD analysis project Ga0307410, IMG submission 203707) | Maize rhizosphere microbial communities from greenhouse at UC Davis, California, United States - 322HYB-O-3 | ecosystem: Host-associated > Plants > Roots > Rhizosphere > Soil | place...
CCGGACTACCTGCGCGGCGATGCCCCGGGCGGCGGCACCGTGGACTACGTGGATTACATGGACTACGGCCTGCAACTCGGGCGGCGGTTCCGGGCCCTCAAGGCGTGGATGGTCTTCCGCGCATTCGGGCGCGACGGCATGGCGGCGCGCGTCCGCGAGCATTGCCGGCTCGCGCGCCTCTTGGCCGCCTGGGTGGACGCGGACCCGCTCTTCACGCGCGCGGCGCCCGTGCCGATGGCGGTGGTGTGCTTCCGTTGCCGGCCCCCCGGGATGGACGAGGAGGCATGCGACCGATTGAACGAAGCGATCGTGGACGCGGTCAACGCGGCGGGCGACGCCTACGTCACGCACACGCGACTACGCGGGCGCATCGTGATGCGCGTGGGGATCGGGAACGTGCTCACCACCGAGCGGCACGTCGGGCACGTGTGGGCGCGCGTGCGGGAGGAAGCCCGGCGCGCGGCCGGCTGACCGGTGCCGCGGGTGCGTGCCGCAGGGTTGACGGGGACCGTACGTCTGGCCACGATTGCGGTCCCGAAGATCCTCCGGAGGTCGAGAGGCGATGATGCGCAGCGTGTTCGTCACCGTGGGTGCGGTCGCCGCCGGGTTCGGCGGCGCGGCCGGAGTCTACGCGGCCGGATCCGCCGCGGCACCGCTCACGTCCACGACCGCGACGTCGGTGGCTCCGACCAGGGAACCGCCGCCGCCACCGCTTCCGGCGACACGGCCGGCCGGCGCCGCGCCGCCGGGCGCACGGCAGGCCGCGCCGCGCAACGTTGTCATCATCCTGAGCGACGACCACCGCTACGACTTCATGGGCTTCATGCCCGGCGCGCCGCCGTGGCTGCAGACGCCCGGCCTGGACCGCATGCGGCGCGAAGGGGCGCACATACGCAACGCGTTCGTGACCACGGCCCTCTGCTCGCCCAGTCGGGCGTCGATCCTCACCGGACAGTACGCCCATCGGCACGGCGTCGTGGACAACACGTCGCTAATTCCGCCGGGCACGGTGTTCTTTCCGCAGCACCTGCAGCGGGCGGGCTACGCCACGGCGTACCTCGGCAAGTGGCACATGGGCGAGGACCAGGGGAGCGATCAGCCGCGCCCCGGGTTCGACCACTGGATCAGCTTCCGCGGACAGGGCGTGTACGTCGACCCGACGCTGAACGTGAACGGCCGCAGCGCCCGGCTCCGCGGGTACACGACCGACATTCTCACCGACTCGGCCGTCGCGTGGCTGCGGCGGCAGGGCCGGGGCGCCGGGGCAAAGCCATTCTTCATGGTGCTCGCGCACAAGGCCACGCACGCCGAGTTCGTGCCGGCGCCGCGGCACGCGGGGCGGTACGCGAACGAGTCGATCCCGTACCCGCCCACGATGGCGAAGACGGAGGCGAATGCCCGCGGGAAGCCGCGCTGGGTGCTCGAGCAGCGGAACAGCTGGCACGGCGTGGACTTCCCCTACCACGGCGCCTTGGACTTCGACGCGTTCTACCGCCGCTACGCCGAGACGCTGCTCTCGCTCGACGAGAGCGTCGGACGCGTGCTGGACGAGCTCGAGCGCTCGGGGCAGAGCCGCTCGACCCTGGTGCTCTACATGAGCGACAACGGGTTCGTGCTCGGTGAGCACGGACTCATCGACAAGCGGCACGCCTACGAAGCGTCCATCCGCGTCCCGATGCTGGCATGGGCGCCGGGGTGGATCGCGCCGGGACGCACCGTCGAGACGAGCGTCCGCAACATCGACGTCGCGCCCACGGTGCTCGACCTGGCCGGCGTGCGCTGGCCGGACAGCGTCGCGCACGACGGCCGCTCGGTGCTCGGCGCGCTGCGTGGCGACGCGGCGGCGCCGGGCGGCGAGTTCCTCTACGAGTACTACTGGGAGTACGCCTTCCCGCAGACGCCGACCACCTTCGCGCTCCGCGGCGACCGCTTCAAGTACATCTTCTACCACGGCGTGTGGGACACGAACGAGCTCTACGACCTGCGCACCGACTCGCTGGAGCAGTTCAACCTGGTGAACGTCCCTGCCTACCGCGACACCGCGGCCGCGATGCGCACGCGCCTGTTCGACCGGCTGGAGGGCACGGGCGGGATGCAGGTGCCGGTGCGGCGCGGCGACTGGCAGGCGGCGGAGCGGCGCATCCCGTGAGCGCACACGCGGCACGTGCTCGGCCGGTACCCCGCACGGCGCTGCTCGCGGCGCTCGGCACCGCCGCCGGCGCCGCGCTGTTCGTCGCGGCTCGCGCTGTCGGCTTCGTCGGCGGTCCGGCGGAGGCCGCGCCGCCGGCGAGCGTGATGGTGCCCGCGGGCATGGTCTACGTGCCGGGCGGCACGACGCATGTCGGCGCCGAGGACGGGGCGCCGGCCGAGCGGCCGGTGTTCGTCGCGCACGTGCGACCGTTCTTCATGGACGCACGCCTCGTCACCGTCGCCGAGTTCCGCCGGTTCGTGCAGGCGACCGGATACCGGACCACGGCCGAACGTGTGGGCGACGCGGGCGTGTACGATCCGGCCGCCGACGAGTGGCGCCTCGTGCCCGGCGCGACGTGGCGCCACCCGCTCGGCCCCGACTCCGCCGCCGCGTCCGACGATCACCCGGTGACGCAGGTGTCGTGGCACGACGCCGAGGCGTACGCGCGTTGGACCGGCAAGCGGCTCCCGACGGAGGTGGAGTGGGAGCACGCGGCGCGCGGCGCGCGCGACCGCCGCGAGCGCTACGCGTGGGGAGGGTCGCTGGTCAGCCGGGGGCGGCACCACGCCAACACCTGGCAGGGCACCCCGCGTGCGAACCGCGGCGAGGACGGGTGGGTCCACACGTCGCCCGTGGGCGCGTTCGGTCAGACCCCGCTCGGCCTGACCGACATGGGCGGCAACGTCTGGCAGTGGACGGCCGACTGGTTCCGCGCCTACGCGGACCGCGACCGCCCGTTCACGCCGACCGCGGCGAGCGAGCGCGTGCTGCGCGGGGGCTCGTTCCTGTGCCGGGAAGACTTCTGCCACGGCTACCGCGTGAGCGCGCGCAGCGGGGCCACGCCCGAGACGGCCCTCTACCACACGGGATTCCGTCTCGTACGCGACGTGCCCCGCGCGGCGAGTGGACCGCTGCGGTGAAGCCGTCGGCGCTCGGCGCTCGGCGACTGCTCAGCCGCGCCGCCGCCCTGTCCGTCGCGCGGCAGGGCGGGGAGCGCCGGCGGGACCACGGCCGCTAGCCCGTGGACGCCTCGCTCGCCGCGGTTTCCCGCTCGGACGCGGCGCGCGAGGGTTCGCGCTCCCGCCGCCGGTCGCCAGGCGCGAGGCTCGCTTCGTCGAGCGGGGCGCGCCGCCTCGCGCGTGCCAATTCCTCGTGATCGGTGAGGTCCAGCCGGAGCGGCGTGACCGACACGTAGCCCTGCTGCACCGCCCAGCGGTCGGTCCCCTCCTCGGTCTCCTCGATCGGACGTACGGTGAGCCAGAAGAGCTTGCGGCCCTGCGGGTCCTCCGTCGGCACCACCCGGCCGTCGTAGTGCCGCACGGACACGCGCGTCCAGCAGATCCCCTTCGGCTTCGGCGGCAGGTTCACGTTGACCAGGCAGAGCGACGGCTCGCCGAGGAGGATCGCCAGCACGCGCTCCACCCACGGGTCGAGCGCCGCAAAGTCTGGCTCGGTTCTTCCCGTAGGCGTGCTGAACGCGATGCCGCGGAGTCCGAGGAGCGCCGCCTGCTTCGCCGCGGCGAGCGTGCCGGAATGCCAAATGCCGTGGCCGATGTTGGGACCGAGGTTGATGCCGGAGAGCACCACGTCCGCAGTCTCCCAGGCGAACGCGCCGAGCGCGACGCAGTCGGCCGGGGTGCCGTTGACGCGGTACGCTTCGAACTTTTTCAGGATCTGGGCGCGGCGGTACGAGAGGGGGCGCGAGTGGGTGATGGCGTGCCCCATCGAGGACTGCTCCACGTCGGGCGCGACGACCCGCACGTCGCCGAAGCGCGAAGCGACCTCGGCCAGTGCGGCGATCCCCGGGCTGTAGATACCGTCGTCGTTGGCGATCAGAATGCGCATGATGCCCTCCTCGGGAGTGCCAACCGGTCGCTTCTCATCGTTGTGGCCCGTCGAAATCCATACCATTGCCGCCGCGGCCCGACCGGCTTCCGGCCGTCGCGGACGCCGTGAGCCGGGTGCACCGGTGGCCCCGTGCGCGTGATCCTCCTCCACAACCCGAGCGCCGGGGACGACCGGCCGACGAAGACGACCCTCCTCGCCCGGCTCGCCGCCGCCGGGTATGCCGCCGAATACCTCTCCACGACGCGCGACGGTTGGGAGGGGGCGCTCGGCGAGCCGGCGGATCTGGTCGTGGTCGCGGGGGGCGACGGGACAGTAGCCCAGGTAGCCAGGTCGATCGCCGGCCGCGGCAGCCCGCTCGCCATTCTCCCCCTCGGGACGGCGAACAACATCGCGCGCACATTCGGCCTCCACGGCGAGCCCGACGGTCTCGTCGCACGGTGGCGGAATGCCGTCGTCCGGCCGCTCGATCTCGGTGTCGCGGTGGGCCCGTGGGGGAGGCGCTACTTTGTCGAGGCATGCGGCGGCGGACTCTTCGCGGACTTCCTCGCCGCCTCCCAACAGCCCGAGATGCAGAAGCGCCTCGAGCGGGGTGGGGCCGAGGAGCAGGTGAGGCGGGGCGTCGAGTCGATCCTCGCCACGCTCGCGGACTACCAGCCGCCCCGCTGGAGCATCGTGGTCGACGGGCGTGATCTGTCAGGCGAGTACTTGATGGTCGAGGCGATGAACATTCGTTCGATCGGCCCGAGGCTCGAACTCGCCTCGGCCGCCGACCCGGGCGACGGCCTGCTCGATGTCGCGCTCCTCCCGGCGGCCGAGCGCGAGGCGTTCGCCGACTATCTGCGGCGGCGCCTCGCCGGGGAGACGACTCGACCGCGCCTCACGATCGAGCGCGGGCGGCGCATTCAGATCTGCTGCGCCGACTCCGGCGTTCACGTCGACGACGAGATCGTGCCGCGAGCCGCCGACCTCGATGGGGTGCCCGAGTCGGAGGCTCGACATCGCGCCACGATCCACGTCTCCGTCGAGGCGGGCGCGCTCGAAGTGCTGGTCTAGCGGCGCACGCCGGAACGCGCGTCGGCAGGATGCCTGAGCCGATCCTTCGCGGCTCGAGGCAACCGGTCGGACTACGCCGACTACGCCGGAAGAGGACGACCAGGCCGCGATGGCCCAACGAGGGGGGTGGGCCAGTCTACGGGTGTCCTCCCGCAGAGCCTGTCCCGAGCGCGGCGAAGGGAGCGCCGCTGAACGGCGGCTCTCTCGGCCCTCGGCGAGAGCCCGGTGCTGTCCTCCCGCCGGAGCGGCCCGGCGGGCCGCGAGTGTCGGGATGGGATCGACGGTCCCCGCGCCGAGGCCGGGCATCGCGTCGGGGAGGGCAATCCCGACACTCGCGCGGCTGACGCCGCGCTCCTGCGGGATGGCACCGACACCCGCCCCGCCTGCGGCGGGGCTCCTGCGGGAGGACAGTCGACCCTCGCGACCCGGCGGGTCGCTCCCGCGGATGCCACTTCACTCGCGAGCGCCGCGGCACAGCGCTCCCGCGGGATGACCCAAACTAACCCACGACCCCAACGAGCTACCGAAGCGAGCCGGCTCCGGGCGCCGGCGGCTGGCACGCGTGTTGAGGACAGTGAGTTGGGGCACGTTCGGGCACGTTCGGGCATGTCCATGGCGCCACCAGCGAGGAGGAGGAGAGAATGGCCGATCGGTTCGGGCAGGGGGACGCGTTCCAGTGGGACACGCCCAGGCCGGGCGAGCTGGACGGGCAGCGCTGACCGGCCGACGAGTCGTGTACGCCGGGACTCTCGTCGCGATCGGCGGCAACGAGGACGAGCACGGGCCCTGTGACGTTCTCGGCGCCGTCGCTGCGCACGCGCGCGGCGGCCCACTCGCTGTCGTCACCGCCGCCAGCACGCAGCCCGAGCGCCGCTGGCAGAGCTACGAGCGCACGTTCCGGCGGCTCGGCGTTCGCGCGCTGCGGCATGTGCACGTCGACGCCCGACAGGGCGCGCACGCCGCAGCCAAGCTGCTCGGTGACGCCACCGCGGTATTCATCACCGGAGGGGACCAGTTCCGCCTCGTGGAGCGCCTCGGCGGGACGGTAGTGCACGAGGCGATCGCCGCCGTGGTGCGCGCCGGCGGGGTCGTGGCGGGCACGTCGGCCGGGGCGGCGGCGCTCGGCGCGGTGATGATCGGCGGGAGCGTCGACCCGGCGTCGGGGGCGGGGCTGCGCACCGTGCCCGGCCTCGGCCTCCTGCCGAACGCGATCGTCGAGCAGCACTGCAGCCAGCGCGGCCGCAGACCGCGCCTCGCGGCGGCGGTCGCGCGCCACCCCGGGGTGGTCGGACTCGGCATCGACGAAAATACGGCGGTGGTGTGCGACGCGAGCGGCTGGCTCCGCGTGGTCGGCGCCGGATGCGTGTGCGTTCTCGACGACCACCACTCGGACGCGCACGGCGATGCGGCCGCCGATCGCCTGGCGATGGCGGACGGCGGCCACGCGCCGGGCCACGCGGCCGCCGCGCCACTTCGCGTGCTCACCGCCGGAGACCGGTACAACGCCGCCCGCGCCCATCGGAGGGCCGACTGTGGGCAGGACACGCACGCGCGCGCGGCCATCGCCTCCTAGTTCCAGGAAGGCACACCGCGTGCACATCCCGAGGCACCGGTCGGTCGGACCGCCGCGCCGGGAAGTGTGCGGTCTCAGGCGCAGCTCAAAGCGATTCTGACGCGCGGCGGCCTCGTACCGCGAACCATCACCCAATCCGGTCTCGCACGAGACCGAGGAGGAACGACGATGGACGACGCAACGCGCAAGAGCGGCTCGCAGATCGAGCTCGAGGGCAAGGCGAAGGAGTTGAAGGGCAAGGTCAAGGACGCGCTCGGCGACCTGACGGGGAACCCGCGCCACGACGTGGAGGGCAAGGCCGACCAGGTCGAGGGCAGGGCGCAGCAGCGCGTCGGCGAGGCGCAGCGCGACCTGGAGAACATCGAGGACGCGCGCGGACCCAAGCGCGACTGAGCACCGCGTCCCGCCGGGCGGGCGGAGACCGCCGGGCGACGAGAGCAGTCGCCCGGCGGTCTCCGTGCTCGCACTGTTCGGCTCCGGCGCGGCGCTCAGGTGCTCGGGCGGGAGCTCCTTCGTCATTGCCCCGAGCCTGATACGCCGGCGAAGAGAGGGCCAGCGGGGTCAGCTCCGAGTCTGGGTCCAGCGGCGCGCCCGCACCTGCCGTCGCGGGTGACCTCGGCCGGCGCTACCTTCGCCGACAGGGGGCAGTAAGATAGGCTGCGTGCCTAGCGGCGACTGCGCTGGTGACGTCGGGCAGTACCGGCGCCGCAGTGCGGTGTGGGTATGGCACTTAGGCCGGCACGGCGCCTCGGCGGCGGCCCGGGATAGGCTGCGAACGTTCGCAGTAATCGTCCCACGCTCGCAGTCTAAACTGCGTTCGGCCGCAATGCCTTTCGATGGCTACCGATGACTACCGACGACTCGCTGTTCGGTCCCGCGCCGACGATCCGTGCCGCTGCGCACCGCGACTGGCGGTGGTACCTGCCGGGGTGGGCGTTCCCGCTCGTGCTCTTGGTCTGGCACACCGCCGCGGCGGCCGGCGTCGGGGGGTTCCGTTCGCCGTGCTCGCGCTCCTGCAGGGGGCGGCGTTCTTCACCGCCGCCAGCTTGTGGTTCCGCGGGCGCGCCACTTACCGCCAGATCCTCGTTCTCGGCATGCTCGTCCCACTCGCGATCTGGGCGGTCGCCGTCTACGCCCGGCTCGCGATCCTCGCGACGCTCGGCCGCCCGGACCTGGTCTGAGTGGCGGCCCTCCGCGTCGTGTGCCCGTGCGCCTGCGGCCGAACGAGGCGCTGCACCTGCCGAGCGCTTCTCGGAGGCGCGCTGCGCGCGCAACTTGTGACAGGCGCTCGCAGGTGAGCTCGGGCGTTAGCCCGCAAGGACGCTCCACGAATGGCCAAGATCGCTCGGGTCGTCGGAATCACCCTTCTCGGTCTCTCCGGCCTGTCGGTCGCGCAGACCGCCCGGGAGATCGCGCTGTGGGAGCTCGGCAGCCGAAGGTACGCCGAGGAGTCCCCCCAAGCGCGCGCGTTCGCCTTCGCGGGGCACACCTTCGGCGTCGCTGACGACCAGCCGCTGGACAACACCCGCTCGCAGGCGGCGTTCGAGGGGCGCATTCAGCCCCTTATGGACGGCCGGCCGCTCGGGCCGCCCTCACGGGCGCTCGTCCGGCGGGGCCTGGCCGACCTGGGCCGGTATCACCTCTGGTACGACGCCTGGCTCTTCCGGGAGCGCGCCAGCGGGCGCACGACCCTCTGGCTCGCGCGGCGACTGCAGCCCACGGACGCGAGCGGTCCGCGGTTCGAGGTCGTCACTGTGGACCCCGGCGGGCGCGTTCAGCGGCGGGTGCTCCGCCCGTGGCGCCTCGGCACCGAGTACCGCCTCTTCCGGGCGACACAGTTCGTGCGGGAGGGGACGTGGACGGTGATGCCCCTGTCGCTCGACGCGGTCATCGGGTTCGTCCCACTCTTCCTGCTCGTCTTCCCTCTCGGCACCGCCGTCGTGGGCGTGCGGCTGATCCGAGGCGGCCGCCGGGTACGGCTCCGCGAGGCTGCGGGCTAACGAATCGCTGCAGCTGACAGGGCGGACGGCATCAGGTTGATCGCCTGGACGCCGCCTACCCAGGTCCACATGTTCCCGCCCGCGGGCTCGGACCCTGCAGCTGAGCTCGGGCGTTAGATCGCTACAACCTGCGAGGTTCCGCAGCCCGTGTTACGTCTGAGTACCGCTCGCAAGGTCGCCGACGTCCTGTGGCCGGAGTTCCGGGAGTACGACGGCGCGATCGTCCTCGCGAACGTTCCGGTCCCCGCGCCCGGCGCGCAGGAGCGCGCCCTGGGCGACTACGAGCGCTTCCACGGGCACACGCACATCCAGGACGTATTCCGCTGGGACGTCCCGCGCACCTACGACCCCGAGTGGGACACCGAGCGGCCCGACGCCGAGTCGCCCCAATTCGCCGAGGCGTGGGAGTTGGCGCAGCAGATGGGCCGCATGTGGCTCGCCAAGCTCGTCGCGCAGTTCCCCGGCTACCGCTTCCGCGTCTACGTGACGAAGCTGGACGACCCGATCGTCCACTTCCACCGGGTCCGGGACGGCGAGCGCCCCTGGTTCACCGACGCCGAGGCCGCCGAGCAAATCGTGGAAGGCACCCTGCTCCTACTCGATAGTGGACACGGCCAGGCGGCGGCTCCATCAGCCGCGATCTAACGATGCAATGAAGCTGACGAGCGGGCGGCGGAAGCTCGCTTCGCTCGCGATTGTTTCATCCGCTCGCAGCTATTAGGGCGCGTTAGGCCGCTCCCGCCCCTCTCTGCGCTGTCATCCCTGACGCCGAGGTCCCGATGATCGCTCCGACCGGAATTGAGATCCTGGTCGGACGCCACCGGCTCGTCCGTAACACTCTTGGAACGCTCGGGCTGAGCTTGTTGGAGAACATGGCGCGCTGGGCGACATTGCTACAGGTGACCCGGGTCGATGACGAACGATTCAGCCAGGGGACTGTCATGACGACGACTTCGAAGACGCAAGAGCTGCTCGAGCACGAGCGCCGGTTCTGGACCGCGATGAAGGAGAAAGACGCGCGGGCCGCCGCGCGAATGACCGATGACCGCTGCATCGTCGTCGGCGCACAAGGTGTTTCGGCGGTCGACTCCGAAACCATGGCGAAGCTCACGGCGGAAGGGGAGTGGGAGCTCGAGGCGTTCACTGTCGACGACGCGACGGCACAGGTGCGGTTCATCCACGACGACGTCGCCATCGTGGCGTACAAGGTCAGCGAGCGCGTGGTCGTCGATGGAGCACCGCTGGATCTCGACGCGAACGATTCGTCGGTGTGGGTGCGGCGGGGCGGGGAATGGGTCTGCGCGATGCACACGGAATCGATCGCTGGCGATCCATACGGGCGGGACCGGCGGGCTTAGCGAGCCGAACCCGACGGGGCGGCATCGGAGCGCGGTGCCGCCTCGGTACCATGGACAGTCGCTACCTTCTGCGAGGATGAACCGATGTTCCATCACGCGAAACCATTCTCCGGCTTCTCGGTGAACGACCTGCAGAGAGCGAAGAAGTTTTATCAGGAGACTCTTGGGCTCGACGTGTCCGACGCCCCCATGGGCCAGCTCGAGCTGCGCATCGACGACGACACCAAGGTGTTCGTGTACGAAAAGCCGAACCACACTCCGGCAACCTTTACGGTCTTGAACTTTCCGGTCGACGACGTCGATCGCGCGGTCGACGAGCTCACGGGCCGTGGCGTGCGCTTCGAGGTCTACAAGGACGGCGATCTCAGGACGGACGCCAAGGGCGTCCACCGTGAAGGAGGTCCAAAGATCGCCTGGTTCAAGGATCCGGCCGGCAACTTCCTGTCCGTGCTTGAAGCTCAGTAGGCACCCTCTACACGGACGGAACAGCCCGAGCTCCGCGAGGACGGCCGCCCTCACCTTGAGGCGGCCGTTCTCGTTCACTACCGCGAGTTCACACCGATCCATTCGCAGGTTATCGCGGGCGTCAGGCCGATGGCGCGCCATGACTGACCCGCACGGGCGCATTCATCTGTACGCAGGGCCGGGCGTCTTGCGCGTGGTCCGCCCCGTGGCACATTGGCGTGCATGGCCGCGCCTGTCGCTGTCTCTCTACCCGCACCTCGCGCCGCCGCGCAGGCGCTCGGTCTGACGTGGCTCGTCACCGCCGCGTGGGACTTCGTATGCGCGAGCGCGCTCGCCGTCTTCGCATACGGTTCGACCCTCGCCAGGCTCTGGCAGGGCGTCGCGGCGACCGTCCTCGGGCCAGCCGCGCTCGAGATGGGTGCTCGGGGCGTGGCCGCGGGCCTCGCGCTCCACCTCGCGGTCGCCTTCACCTGGTCCGCGCTCTTCGTCGTCACCTGCCTCGCGTCGCCGGCGCTCCGTCGGCTCCTGCGCCGGCCAGCCGGGGCGCTCGCGGTCGCAGTCGCCTACGGCCCCCTCATCTGGCTCGTGATGTCGCTCGGCGTGATCCCGCTCGCCACGGGCCGGGCGCCGTCGTTCGGGCTCCGCTGGTGGGTGCAGGTCTT
>Ga0307410_10001297_pt1 | contig 11146 bp, 12 predicted proteins | sample 322Ometagenome_3_FD_203707 | JGI IMG/M metagenome (GOLD analysis project Ga0307410, IMG submission 203707) | Maize rhizosphere microbial communities from greenhouse at UC Davis, California, United States - 322HYB-O-3 | ecosystem: Host-associated > Plants > Roots > Rhizosphere > Soil | place...
CCTCCCGCTTGCCGGCACTGCGCAGCTGCACCGCAAGCCAGCCGCGGGCCAGGTACGGCATGTCGTCCACTGCTCGGCGCACCTGCTTCTCGACCTCGTCGGCGTCCTCGCCGGTCATCCGGGCCAGGGTGGCGCGGAAGATCAGGTGCCAGAACCCGGCTTCGGAATCGGGACCGCCGACCGCGAGCGCTGTGTCGTTCAGCGCGGCTGCCTCCGCGAACCGCCCCTCCAGCAGTCGGGCCGAAGCCTTGACCAGTAGCAGGTGGGCCCGCCAGGCGGGCTTGTCGAGCCGCTCGACGATCGGTGTCAGGGCAGCTAATTCAGCAGTTAAATCGAGGCGGTTGCCGAGCTCGGCGTACGCGTCCATACGCCAGCGCCGGCCCCAGCAGACGTACTCATCCACCCCCGCACGGCGGCCGAGGTCGATTGCCGCGTCGGCCAGCACCATCCGCTCCCCGATATGGGTGGGGTTGAGGCGCTCGGCGTGTCGAGCCCGCAGCCGCAAGAAGGACGCCTCTGGATCGTCCACATCGGGATCCCCACTCAGCTCGACTCGATCGGGGCCGAACGGGTTGCTCGTGGCCACCAACTGCGCCCGCAGCCGAGCTGAGCGGACCGGATCGGCCTCACCCAGTCGCGCCAGGGCCTCCGCGCACAACTCGTGCACGCGGGCCATCAGGGCCAAATTGTGCGAGGGCCGGATGAGGGTCGCGGCGTCGGCCAGCGTGGCCGGATCCTCGGCGTGGCGACTCAAGTCGGCAACGGCGGACACGCTCTCCCAGGCATCGCTGAGCGCGCCTTCGTCATACTGCCGTCGAGCCTGCTGCAGCAGCTCGAATCGGGCCGCCGGATCCGCAGCCGACGGTTCCCGCACGACCGCCAGCATAGGGTCCGGCCTCGCGGCGCGAACAGGATATTTGAGTGGTCAGATGAGTGGTTCCACGGCTGTGGCGGACGCCTTCGGTCCCTACGGTCCTCTCATGAGCACTCGACTATCTACGCCGGTCCGACGTTCGGCCGGCGAATCTCGTTCCAGCGGCCGGATCCGGACTCTCGGCCTGATCTGCGCTATCGGCGGGCTGCTCGGCGCCGCCTCGGTCGTGCCGATGCTTGCCGTTCCGCCGATGGTGGGACCGGACCGATTCAGCTATCCGTTCAGCGCCGGCTGGCACGTCGTCGCAGAGGTGTTCTTTGCCCTGCAGCACCTGACGCTGCTGGCGGGTGTCGTGGGACTGGCGGCGTACTGCGGTCGGTACGGGTCTCGGCTGGTCCTGGCGGGTCTCCTCGTCACCGGTTTGGGCGTGCTCACCCTGGTCGGCTGCGAGGTGCTTGCGGCCACGGCGGCGTACGAGCCAAGCGACAGCCCGTGGGCCATGACCGTCGGCAGTCTCTACGGAGTGGCGATGTTGCTGATCGGTGTCGGGCTGGTGATCGCCGGACTCGTGATCGCCCGGCGGAGGATGCTGACCGGATGGGCACGCTGGATCACCCTAGCCACGGGCGGCTACGTGTTCGTAATCTTGTTCCCAGCCGTTTTCGGGCCCAATGTGGCCGGACGGCTGGCGATCGGTGGCTGGATGCTCGCCTGGGCGGCCGTTGGCTGGGCTGTCGCCCGGGCCGAGCTCGACGGCAGGGTGGAGCAGGATGGCTAGCAGCGCGCCCGCGCGCACCGTACGACCGCAGCGCGCCTCGAGCCGGAACGCCTCACACCTATCTCTGCTTTTGGTGGGTGCTGTGTGCGGGCTGGCCTGGGCGGCTGCGCTGCGGGGCTTCATGGCCCAGGTCGCCGGAGCCGAATCAGGCGTGTCCTGGTCGGGGACGTTTGGCTGGATCCTGGCTCCCGGCGTGGTGACCGGATTGCTGCTGGCCTGGGCAGAGTACATCCGGCGGACCGGGGGTCGGCGCGGCTGGCGGTGGCTGGCCCTCGCTCCGCTCACGTTCGCCGGCGTCCTGCTGCCTGGACTCCTCGACCCGGCGACGATGTTTGAAGGCGGTATCGGCGGCGGGGCGATCGGGGTGCCGCTCTTCGGCATGGCTGGCGGGTATGCCTTGTCAGGCCGCGGTCCCGTGGTGGCGCGGATCGGCTGCGGCGTGCTGTTCCTGACGATGATTCCGATCTGGGCACTCACCGTCACCTCGTTCGGCGGCCCGGGGCTCGCTGTCGACACCGCACGCGGGTTGTGGGTTGCCCTTTACTACTGGTCACTGATGTTGGTACTGGCGCTGGCCTGCGCCATTCCGCATCGGCCGGTGCTCGACATTCCGGTGCACCAGCTTGATCGGACAGCGGTGTAGCTTCCGATCCTGGCCGGCCGGCCGTCCAGGTTCGCGAGGTTCGGACCCGGGCCCCGGTGGTGCGCGGCTAAGCCGTCAGATCCGGGGTAGTCCAGTCGCTAGTGCGACTCACGGCTTACCTGATGTCCTGTCGCGCCGACAAGGAAGTCGAGGTCGGCGCCCGTATCGGCCTGCCGTACGTGGTCGATGTAGAGGCGCTCCCAGCCGCGCGCGGGATTAGCGAAGCCCGCAAGGGTGGCGGCGTTGGGTTGGCGGCGCCGCAGCTCTTCCTCTGACACGTCCAGGGTCAACGTTCGGCCGGGTACGTCGAGGGTGATCTCGTCTCCCGTCTGCACCCAGGCCAGCGGCCCGCCGGCTGCGGCCTCGGGGGCGACATGCAACACGACAGTTCCATAGGCAGTGCCGCTCATCCGGCCGTCGCAGATCCGCACCATGTCCCGAACGCCCTGCGCGAGCAGCTTCTTCGGCAGTGGCATGTTCGAGACTTCTGGCATCCCGGGGTAGCCCTTGGGCCCGCAGCCGCGCAGCACTAGCACGGTGTTCGCATCCACATCGAGCTCAGGATCGTCGATGCGGGCGTGGAAGTCCTCGATGCTGTCGAAGACGAGAGCGCGTCCGCGGTGTTTGATCAGGTGCGCGGAGGCAGCCGCGGGCTTGATGATGGCGCCGGCGGGGGCGAGGTTGCCGCGTAGCACGGCAATGCCGCCCTCGTTCAGCAGAGGCTGACCTCGCAGCCGGATCACCTCAGGGTCCCAGATGGGAGCGGCGTCCAGGTAGTCGACGAGTGGCCGCCCAGTCACAGTGACGGCCGTTGGGTCGAGGAGATCGCGCACCTCCCGCAGAACCGCGAGCAGCCCACCGGCACGGAAGAAGTCATCCATCAAGAACCGACCAGCCGGCTGCAGGTCGACCAGCAGCGGAACGTGTGAGCCAATCCGGTCGAAATCGTCGAGTGTCAGGTCGATCCCGAGCCGCCCGGCAATCGCCAGCAGGTGGACCACGGCATTGGTCGACCCACCGACGGCGGCCATCGTCACGATCGCGTTAGCGAACGAAGCATGCGTGAGGAATGTGCTCGGCCGACGGTCGGCAGCGACCATCTCCACGACCAACCGTCCAGTCCCGTGGGCAGCCTCCAGCAGACGACTGTCAGCGGCGGGTGTCCCGGCGACACCAGGGACAACCGTGCCGAGCGCCTCGGCGACGAGCGCCATCGTTGACGCAGTGCCCATGGTGTTGCAGTGCCCCCGGCTGCGGATCATGGCCGACTCCGAGCGGGTGAACTGCTCCGCGGAGAGGGTGCCGGCCCGAACCTCTTCGGACAACCGCCAGACGTCGGTGCCGCAGCCCAGGGAAACGCCGCGGAACGTGCCGGTCAGCATCGGCCCACCGGGCACCACCACAGCGGGCAGGTCGACCGAGGCGGCGGCCATGAACAAGGCCGGAATGGTCTTGTCGCAGCCGCCGAGCAGCACAACGCCGTCGATCGGGTTGGCTCGAAGCATCTCTTCCGTGGCCATCGCGGCCATGTTGCGCCACAGCATCGCGGTGGGCCGGAGCAGGGTTTCGCCCAGCGACACCACCGGCAGCTCCAGTGGGATGCCGCCGGCCTCATACACACCGTTCTTCACCGACGCGGCCACCTCGGTCAGGTGGGCGTTGCACGGCGTCAAGTCCGAGGCCGTATTCGCGATTGCGATATGCGGACGGTCAGTGAATGCGTCGCCGGGCACCCCGCGACGCATCCACGCGCGGTGGATGTATGCGTTGCGATCATCGCCGGCATACCACTGGGCACTCCGCAGCCCGCTTCCAACAGTGAAATCGTTCGCCGAGGTCATGGCTCCTTACTAGCCGAAGGGGAACCGGGAGTCGAGGCGTGCGAGGACCGGCTCCTGGCCAAACGAAATAATGACTGCGATGAGCACACGAAGCATGCGCGCGTACGTTCTGAACGCGCCCGGGGAGGGCGGGGTACAGGAGGTGCCGGCCCCGGCGGCGGCCCCCGGCGAGGTCGTCGTCGACGTGGAGCGGGTTGGTGTCTGCGGCACCGACCTTGATTTCTTCACCGGCGACATGGCCTATCTACACTCGGGGCACGCGTCGTACCCGATACGCCTCGGGCATGAGTGGGCGGGCAGGGTCGCCAGCGTCGGGAACGGGGTTGATTCGGCCTGGGTCGGTCGCCGGGTGATGGGCGACACGATGCTCGGCGACCGAACTTGTCGTCGGTGCCGAAAAGGTCATCAGCACGTCTGCGAGAGCCGTCAGGAGGTCGGGGTACGCGGGGGACGTCCCGGCGCCCTGGCCGAGCAGCTAGCTGTACCGGCCACGTCCTTACACGCCCTGCCCGACACCGTGGATTCCGTGCTCGGTGCCTTGGTCGAGCCGGGCGGCAACGCCTTTCGTGCCGCGCAGGCTGCGGCCCTCGCGCCCGGCGACCGGGTACTGGTGCTCGGCCCGGGAACCATCGGGCTGCTGGCCGCCATGTTCGCACGGGCGGCCGGCGGCGAGGTGCACCTGATGGGTCGCAGTGCGGAATCCCTCGCGTACGCCCGCAGCCTCGGCTTCGAGCATGCCTGGACGGCGGACAACCTCCCCAGCCAGCCCTTTGACGCGGTGATCGATGCCTCGAATGCCGCGCAGCTGCCTGCTCTGGCCCTCGACCTCGTGGAGCCGGCTGGGCGCGTCGTCTACATCGGGCTTGCCGGCAGCCCAAGCTACATCGACACTCGGACCTTTGTTCTGAAGGACGTCACGGCGGTGGGCGTTTTGTCAGGCTCTCCTGGCCTCGACGCGACCATCGCGGCGTACGCGAGCAGTGCCGTAGATCCCCGGCCGCTCCTAGCCGCCACCGTCGGTCTCGAGCAGGTTGGCACCGTGCTCGCTGGGGAACGGCCGGAGGCAGCCGGCCCCGGCCCCAAGATCCATGTCGATCCATCGCTCAGCTGAGAGGCACCCTCTGGCTCGAGCAGGGAGTCGCACCGGTATTACGGTAACGATATGGTGAGGGGCCGACGCGGAATCATCGGGTTCGCGGCCTTGCTCCAACTTTTGTTCCTGACAGCGTGCGGCGGATCGAGCGCTTCCCCCGCCCAGTCGATCACTCTTTACACCTGCGTCAACGACACGACGATTCAGCCGGTGCTGACGCAATACCAGGCCACCCATCCGGGCGCGAAGGTTGAACTATTCCGGGCACCGACTGGCCAGCTGAACGCCCGGGTAGCCAGCGATATCCGCGCCGGCGGCTTGAAGGCAGACGTCATCTGGGGCTGCGACCCGCTCACGATGCAGGACTACGTCGGCCAAGGGCTGGTCGGCGGCTGGACTCCGGCGAGCGAGATCCCAGCAACCGTACGCACTCCGGATTACGTCGGAGTCGCCATGCTCTACTTGGTCGCGATCACACGCGAGGGAGTGGAGGCGCCGGCGTCCTGGCCTGATCTTGCTAGCGCGGGGAAGGTGGCCGTTCCGGACCCGAATCTGGCGGCTTCGGCGCTCGGCGCCCTCGGCTTTTTCGGTACCAAGTTCTATGCCAACCTCAAGGATCACGGTGCTGTGCAGGTTGGCACCCCCGATGACGTCACAACCGGTGTGGCGCAGGGCACGTACGACGCCGGCATAACCATCGCCAACTCCGCGTACGCCGCCCAGGAGAAGGGCTCGCCGATCGCCGTGTCCTGGCCCAAGCCTGGCGCGGTCGCTATCTACGGGCCGGTCGCCATCTCCAAAACCACTAAGAACGCCGAGGCGGCACAGGACTTCATCTCGTACGTGACCAGCCGAGAGGGCCAGACGGTCATTGGTAGAGCAGGGTCCTATCCAACGTTGCCGGATGCCGCCGGGCCAGAGAAGCCGAACGGCGCGCCGATCGTCTATCCGGACTGGAACGCTCTGACCAGCCAGAAGGCTGCGTTGCTCGAGGACTACGCCAAGATCTTCGGCAGCTAGGAGTGCGGTCCGGGCGAGCATGGATGGGAGCTGCCCTGTTCCTTGCGCTCGCATCGGCTGCTGTCCTTGTCGTGATACCGCTGGCAGTGCTGATCAAAACGAGCTGGGTCGAAGGTCGCGACCGGCTGGCGGACGTTGTCGGCAGCCCGGCATTCCGCTCAGCCGTTGTGCACTCGTTGGAGCTTTCGGCGGCGGCCACCCTCCTCGCAGTTCCGGTCGGGGTCGCGATCGCTCTAGCGCTCCGAGACCGGCAGCTGCCGGGCCGTGCGTTTTGGCGGGCGGCGGTGCTGCTGCCGCTCCTTGTGCCCGATTTCGTCCTGGGGTACAGCTGGCTGCGGGCGTACGCGCGAGCCGGCCTGACGAGCGAACTGTTCGGCTTAGCCTGGATGCAGATCCAGGGCCCAGTCGGCGTCTCGGTGATCGTCGCCGTCAATACCGTGCCCTTGGTGTATTTGATCATCGCAGTTGGCCTTGCCACCCGCGCCGAGCCGACCACCGAACGCGCGGCGCGAGCCTCCGGAGCAGGTCCGGCGACAGTGCTCCGAACTATCACGCTGCCCCTGCTGGCACCGGCGATCGCGACCGCAGCTGTGCTGGTCTTCGTACTCAGCATGGGGGCATTTGCGGTACCGCAGTTGGTCGGTGCGCCGGCTGGTTTCGGCACCATCACGACCCGCATCTACGCCGACCTCGCTCTGGGAAGTGACCCGCAGGGCTTCGTCGAGGCGATCACGCTGGCGCTGCTGCTCGTCGTGGTCACACTGATCATCGTGACCCCAGCTGAGGCTCTGCTCGGTGGACGTCTGCAGCTTGGCCGTATGGCAGCCCGCGACACAGACTGGCCTAGCAGCAGCCGTACCACGCGGGTGATCGTCACGATTGCCATGGCTCTGTATCTCATGATCACCAGTGGCCTGCCCCTCCTCGCGCTTCTGAGTGCTTCCGTCACCCGGGCGATTGGGGTGCCGTCAACGCCGGACAACTGGACCCTGGACAACTTCCTCGCTGTCCTGACCCCGCGGACCGGTCAGGCCCTCAGCCGCAGCGTGCTTCTCGCCCTGGCTGCCGCGTCCATCCTGCTGATGCTCGGGACCATTGCGGCGGCTCTGGGCCGAACACGCGGTGGCCGGAGTGTGAGCATCTTGATCACGCTCACTCTGGTACTGCCCGGATCAACCCTGGCAATCGGCTTGCTGATCGGCTACGGGCGATGGCTCGCAGATACCGTAGTGATCATCTTGCTCGCATATCTGGCGAAGCTCTGGGCCCTGGCGCATCGGCCGATCTCCGCGGCGGTCGACCGGCTACCGTCGGCCGGCCTACATGCGGCCCGGGTGAGCGGAGCTGGGCTGCCGACGGCCCTGGTGACAGTGGTCGTTCCACTGCTGCGGCCAGCTCTGCTCGCCGCTTGGGGAGTGTGTTTCCTGACAGCTCTGCACGAGGTGACCATGTCGAGCTTGCTCTACGGCCCGGGCAGCGAGACTTTGGCCGTCGTGGTGCTGAACAGTGCCGACCTGGGTGGCGTGGGTGTGACGGCCGCGCTGTCTGTACTCATAACAGCCGTCGTGGTGCTGCCGGCAACGGCACTGTGGGCCCTGGGTCGGACCGGTGTTCGTAGGCCCAGCGCCTTTAGCCCCGGCGCCTGGTCGGCATAGCCGCGGTGCCGAACGTCCTGGAACTGCGCAACCTGTCGATCACCTACGGCTCGACCAGGGTCCTCGATTCGCTGAATCTGACGGTTCGGGGGGGTGAGGTCATCGCGCTGCTCGGACCATCAGGCTCCGGCAAGTCGACTCTGCTCAACGCAGTCGCCGGCTTCCGGCCGATCAACAGCGGAGAAATCCTGCTCGCTGGCCGGAACGTTGCAGCGCCGGGTCACACTGAGCCGCCAGAACGCCGGGACATCGCCTTCGTCTTCCAGGACTACGGACTCTGGCCACACCTTACGGCGATCGACACCGTCGCCTATCCGCTGCGACGCCGGGGCGTACGCCCAGCGCCGGCGCGAGATCAGGCGAGGGCGATCCTGGAGCGGCTCGGTATCGGTCCGCTCGCGGACCGGAAACCGGCCCAGCTGTCGGGCGGTGAGCAGCAGCGGGTGGGCCTGGCCCGGGCAATGGCCCGCGACGCAGCGCTTTACCTCTTCGACGAGCCGACGGCCCATCTCGACGCCCAAGTACGTGACGTCTTCCTCGCTGAGCTGGCAGCCCGCCGGCGCGAGTCCGGTACGGCAGCCATCTACGCCACCCACGACGCGGCCGAGGCTCTCGGGTTGGCCGACCGAGTCGCGCTGCTGATCGGCGGCCGGGTAATCCAGAAAGGCTCTCCGCAACAGCTCTATGCGGAGCCGGTCAGTGTCGAGGCGGCCCGCCTGACTGGCCCGGCCTCACTGCTGAACGACGACGCCATGGGCCGCGTGTTAGTCCGACCCGACTGGGTCAGGTTCGGTGGCGATCGGACGGGCGTTGTCGTCGACGTCTGGTTCCGCGGTTCCTACACCGACTACGTGCTGCGAACCTCCGACGGTGAGCTACTCCTCCGTACGCCTGCTACGCCGGCGCACCGGCGTGGCGAAGAGCTGAGCTGGTCACTAGACCGGTGCTGGCCACTGCCCGACGCCGACGCAGCAAGTGACTAGCTACCTAGCAGGACCGCGGGACCGGAGTGCAGGTTGCCTTCGTTGACGATGCGGAGGTGACGGAACGTGAAGTCGCGAAGGTAGCCGACCTGGCGGGCGGTCAGTCGGTCGCAGATCCATTCCCAGTGCAACGAGACCCAGTCGCCGGGTTGCAGATCGCCGATCATGCCGACGCCGTCGATGGAACGCACCACAGTCTCGGCTTCTGGTTCTCCCATGCCGAGCAGGTGACCGTCCCAGGTGAGCGAGCGGGATTCGACGACGACTTGATCGCCGGTTACGGCGCATACCTGGCCCCAGCGGATCCGGCACCGATCGAGCACTGTCAGCGCGTGCTTGGCCTTGCGGCCGTCGCTCAGCAGGCCGGTCCAGGGATAAATGCAGAACACCGCGAAACTGTGATGCGGTACCCCACCGGCGAGCACGCTCGTCGTCAGGGTGGCGAACTTGCCGCCGGTAATGCGGCGGAACCGCTCTTCCATCGAGTTGCCAACAGCGCGAGTCGGGACCTGGTTAAGCCGAGGACTGCCCACCCAATACGCCTCGACGACATGTGGGTCAAGCGGGTCCTGGACACCGGTGGCCGCCGCGATCAACTCCAAGTAAGGCCAGGCGCCGGCGAACTGCTGCGACAACACCCGCAGCCCGCGATCGTCAGCGCCGGCGACGCCGTACTCGAAGAAAGCAGCCGAATCGTTAGGCCCGCAATAGCCATGAGAGTTTGGCGGAAATGCGTAGCGGGCGAACAGCACCGGTCCGGGAACGGTCACGGCGCAGGCCTGCCCATCAGTTCCAGGCTGGCCAGTGCCTCCTTGGCTTCCGCCTCGTCGATGCGTTCCAGAGCGAACCCCATATGGATCAAGACCCATTCGCCCGGGTTCAGCGCCTCCTGGTCTGGTTCCAGCAGGCCGAGATTAATCCGGCGCCGGGCGCCTTGCACGTCGACAAGGGCAAGCTGATCGTCATAGTCGGCCAGGACTTCGACCACTTGACCCGGTATGCCAAGACACATAACGCGCCTACCCCTTTCCGCTTGCGGCGGCCGAATGATCAGCGCCTCGAGCAGCCCATGGTCGCTCGGCCAGCAGTTCTCGTACGGCGGCACTGGCAACCGGCACAGCGCGACGCAATGGTTCGGACAGCCCAATCCCCTCGCCAAGCTCCATCGGCTGAGCACCGACCACGTACGTCGGCGGGAGCGTCCCGCCCAGGGCCGGCAGGCCGGCCAGTACGGCGACAGGGTTCATCCCATGCGGGTCGTAACTGGCGTCACTCGGCGCAAGATCTTCCGCGCCTACGGCCAGCACCGTGACCTCACCCGGACGACCATCACCCGGTGGGGCGTTGCCCGGCAGCGCATCGAGAAGAATCAGCGCCGCATAGCCGTCGAGCAGGTCATAACACAGATGCACGCCCCGGATGCCGTAGTCGACTAGGCGTACGTCAGCCGGCAGCGGCTGGTCCGCTGCCTGCAGGTGCTGGACGACCTCCGAGCCGAAACCGTCGTCGCCCAGGAAGATATTGCCGATCCCGGCGACCAACACCTGCTCGCTCACCCGGGTTCGCTCAGGTCCTCGCCCCGCTGAGTGCCGGAAACATGGGCCGGCCCTACTCCGGGATCGCTGGTCTCGCTCTCCCGCATCTGGTCGGCGGGCTGCTCATCGGCAGGTGAGGCCTGCCGACCTCGTGCGGTGTCCGCCGGATCCGGCGCTTTCATCTCATCGTCGCGAACCGGCCCAGTGGCGCCAGCCGTCTTGGCACCCTCCTTCTCGCTCTTGATCTGATCATCTACGTCGGCGGTTTCCCGGCGACCCTCGTACGGCGGCAGTGTGCGGCCCTCGGTATCGGGGCCGCTTCCGCCGGTATGGGACTCAGTGCTCATCGGCGATCCTCCTTTCCTCTGGTCTGCTACGTGCAATTAGCCGCCCTGGTCACCGGTGGGCAGGTGCACCTCACCTGTCGCCGACCCCTGGCGGTCGACCGACTCCGAGCTCCCTTCGACCTCGCCCTCCGGGCGGTCTGCGGGACCTGCCCCCGGCTCATCGGAGCCGGTGTCACGCGAGCCCATTGGGCCTCGCTCGGATTGTGGCTCCTCGCTCAGGTGCTCACCTGGTACGTCGCTCATGTCTCCTCCTTCCTGGTAGTGCTAGTCGGGTTTGCGCCATTCACATCCGGCGAATCTCGGCGTACCTACGCGCGTCAGGAATCGAACGGACACCAATCACCGCGGCGCCAACAATCGCCAGGATGATCAATACG